>JAAUYH010124766.1_pt1 | contig 32747 bp, 24 predicted proteins | sample 7278061 | NCBI WGS metagenome assembly JAAUYH01 (sample SAMN14350203, study PRJNA611818) | marine sediment metagenome | isolation source: surface marine sediment (0.6m) | place: French Polynesia: Moorea | collected 2018-08 | reverse complement strand
AGATGATTGGCAAGAAGGGTATCAATCCGCGCAGGAAACTGGGTGCTGCCTACATACCGGAAGAACGCAATGGGCATGGCGCAATTACAGCGTTCACATTGAGCGACAATATGTTGCTTGCCCGACACTCCTCCGATGATGGTGAATTTCAAAAAGGTGGTTGGCTGCATTTGATATTGAAGTCAACAATCCAAAAAGCAGCGGAACGCGTCAGCAAAGTCATGGATGTCCGCAAGACAGGCAGCGATCCATACGCCTCTTCGCTTTCCGGTGGGAATTTGCAAAAATTCATTGTAGGGCGTGAGCTGGACAGGCAACCCAGTTTGCTGGTTGTTAATCAGCCAAGTTGGGGAGTTGATGCGGGTGCGGCACAGCGCATTCGTCAGGCCTTGATCGATTTGGCACAGGCAGGTTCCGCGGTTGTAGTTTTGTCTCAGGATCTGGACGAGATACTAGAGATATCTGACCGGATTTGTGTTCTTTTTGAGGGGCAATTGTCCGATCCAATCCGCTCAGATGAAGCCACCAGAGAGCAAATTGGCCTGTTAATGGCTGGTGTTGGGTTTGAAGCAGATGTCGACAGGATTTCAGATGCTGCCTAAGACCACCATTCGGCTGGAAAAACGCGATAGTATCTCGCCTTTCTTTTCGATAGCTTCTCCTTTCATCGCGCTTGCGATGACTGTTGTAATTGGTGCAGTGCTTTTTTCATTTCTCGGCAAAAATCCAGCAGAAGCGTTGTATGTGTATTTTGTGGAGCCACTCACGGAAACCTGGTCGCTTCACGAACTGGCAATCAAAGCCGCTCCACTGATTTTGATCGCGACCGGCCTTTCGCTTTGTTTTCGCTCGGGCAATTGGAACATTGGTGCTGAGGGTCAATTTGTCATGGGGGGCGTGGCAGGCTCCATGCTGCCCATCGTGTTTCCGACTTTTGAGAGCTTTCTCGTGCTTCCGCTCATGCTGGTGTGTGGAATAGTTGGAGGCATGGTCTGGGCCGCAATCCCCGCTATTTTGAAAAACCGGTTTGGGGCCAACGAAATTTTGACAAGCCTGATGCTGGTTTATGTAGCCGAATTGTTTCTGGACTGGATTGTAAGAGGCCCATGGCGAAACCCACAAGGCTTCAACTTTCCAGAGTCACGCGGATTCACCGAATGGCAAATCCTCCCTGAAATGCTTGCGAGCGGACGTACGCACTATGGCGCTCTTTTGGCTTTGGTTGTTGTTGTGTTCGCCTGGGTGTTGCTGTCAAAAACCCTGAAGGGATTTGAAATATCGGTCGTGGGACAAGCACCAAGGGCAGGGCGTTTCGCAGGCTTTGATCCAAAACGCACGACCTTGTTTGTGTTTCTGGTGTCTGGTGGTTTGGCGGGGTTGGCAGGCATTGCTGAGGTCTCCGGTGCCATACAACAACTTCGCCCGTCCATTTCACCCGGTTATGGGTTTACGGCAATCATTGTTGCGTTTCTTGGCCGGCTGAACCCGCTGGGCATATTCGCCGCCGCAATCATTCTGGCGCTGTCCTATCTGGGTGGCGAAGCAGCGCAGGTTTCATTAAACGTGTCGGACAAGGTCACAAATGTTTTTCAGGGTTTTTTGCTGTTCTTCGTTCTCGCGTCAGATACGCTAATCCACCATCGGATAAAAATTGTCCGTCCACTCGTTGCGAAAGAAGCAGGGGGATAGGATGGGATTTGTAGAAGCGGTACTTTTGACCATTATCACTGCGGCAACGCCATTGTTGATTGCTGCATTGGGTGAATTAGTGACCGAGCGTTCGGGCGTTCTCAATCTAGGCGTTGAGGGCATGATGATCATGGGGGCTATTGCGGGTTTTGCTTTTGCTCTGTTGACCGGCAACCCTTATGTGGGTGTTTTGGCCGGGATTGTTTTTGGCGCATTGTTTTCTGTTTTGTTTGCCTTTCTCACAGTGACCCTTGTCACAAATCAGGTGGCCACGGGTCTTGCGCTCACTATTCTTGGGCTTGGGATTTCCGGCCTGTGGGGTGAAGCTTTTGTTGGTGTCCCGGGCGTCAAGTTGCAACCCATCGTGATACCACTGCTCTCAGACATACCTTTCCTTGGAAAATTGTTGTTTGCCCAGGACATCATCTTCTACATGTCGATTTTGCTTTTGGTCGGCACAAGCTGGTTCTTGTTCAAATCCAGAGCGGGTCTGACCCTGCGGGCTGTGGGTGACAATCATACATCTGCTCATGCTTTGGGAATTTCGGTTGCGAAAGTGCGCTACCTTGCTGTGATGTTTGGCGGGGCATGCTCCGGTCTTGCCGGGGCCTATATGTCCCTCGTGTACACCACACAGTGGATCGAGAATATGACCGCGGGCAGGGGGTGGATTGCTCTTGCATTGGTCGTTTTTGCCTCCTGGCGGCCAAATAGGGTGTTGATAGGTGCATATTTGTTTGGTGCGGTGGGGATAGCGCAGTTGCACATTCAGGCGCTCGGCTTCAAAATACCCTCTCAGTTCCTGTCGGCCTTGCCTTATCTGGCAACGATCATTGTTCTTGTGATCATATCCAGAAACAGGCGGTTGACGATCATCAACACCCCGGCATCGCTTGGCAAAGGCTTTGTGCCGGACAGATAAACACAGAATTTACAAACCGATATTGTGTGACAGGGAAATCAAAGGGAAAACTCAATGAAAAAACTACTCGCTGCATTGTTGAGCCTTGGGCTAACAACATTAGCCATGGGCACATCGGCGCAAGCTGCCGACGAAAAAGCCTGCTTTGTATATGTAGGTCCGATCGGGGACTTCGGCTGGTCATATCAGCATGACCAGGGACGTCTGGCGGTTGAAAAGGAGCTGGGCGTCGAAACAGCTTATCAGGAAAGCGTTGAAGAGGGCGCTGATGCTGAACGCGCCATCGAACGTTTTGCGCGTTCTGGTTGTAATATCATTTTCACGACATCCTTCGGATATATGGAACCTACCAACAAAGTTGCGAAGAAGTTTCCTGATGTGAAATTTGAGCATGCAACCGGCTTCAAGCGTGACAGTAGTAACGTTTCCACCTATTCATCAAAGTTTTATCAGGGACGTTACATTCAGGGTCAGATTGCAGCCAAAATGTCTGAAAAAGGCGTTGCAGGCTATATCGCTTCGTTTCCAATTCCTGAAGTGGTGCGTGGCATCAACGCCTTTATTCTTGGCGCACAAACCGTTAATCCAGATTTCAAGTTGAAGGTGGTTTGGGTTAATACATGGTTTGATCCAGGCAAAGAGTCGGATGCTGCAAAGACTCTGATTGACCAAGGTGCAGACATTATCACCCAACACACTGATTCAACTGCTGCAATGCAGGTCGCGGAAGAGCGCGGTATCAAGGCATTTGGTCAGGCATCTGACATGATCAAGTTTGGTCCCAAATCTCAGCTGACAGCTATCATTGATGATTGGGCGCCTTACTATGTAGAGCGTGTGAAGGCGCTGAAAGATGGAACTTGGGAAAGTCATGATGTTTGGCACGGAATGGACCATGGTTCAGTTGCCATGGCGCCGTACACAAACATGCCTGCAGAGGTCGCTGCAATGGCGCAAGCGACCCAGGACAAAATCACCGCCAATGAATTTGAGCCGTTTACAGGTCCGATCATGAAACAAGACGGTTCTGAGTGGTTGAAAGAAGGTGAAACGGCCGACATTGGGACGCTCTTGGGCATGAATTTTTATGTCAAAGGCGTTGATGATCAATTGCCACAATAAGCGATTTCAACGATAAGAATGAAAGAGGGGGCTTGTCGCCTCCTTTTTTGTTTTCAGGTGATTTTGCCCTTGAAAATCTGCGGCGAATGTCGCATAGCCTTCTGGCTAACCACAGTGCTTCTGGAGAGGTGACAGAGTGGTTGAATGTACCGGTCTTGAAAACCGGCGTGCGTGCAAGCGTACCGTGGGTTCGAATCCCACCCTCTCCGCCATCTACACTTTTCAACTAATTAATTTGACAAATGAGTTGGCAGTTAAGAAATGCCATGTCAATTCAAACCATGCGTTGGGAGGGAGCTAGCTTAGTATAGCGTCACCGCGACTATTGATTCGAACATCGATTAAAATTGTGCATTGCACAAATTTCGGTTTTGCGCGAAATAGTAGTATGGCTGCAAAACCGCTTTCCATACTGGTTATTGATGAAAATGTGTCACGTGCGCATTTGATAGAAGCTGCGCTTAACGAAGTCGGGCATGATGACGTATCTCTAGTGCACTCGGTGGAAGGGGTAGCAGCGAAGATTGCAGCACTCGACCCGGATGTGGTTGTGATAGATCTTGATAACCCAAATCGGGACATGCTTGAAAACCTGTTTCAACTCACACGTTCGATCCAGCGGCCAATAGCAATGTTTGTTGACCAATCAGACCAAGGTTCAATGGAGGCGGCGATCGATGCAGGTGTTTCTGCTTATGTCGTCGATGGTTTACGCCCTAATCGCATTAAGCCGATCCTTGACATGGCTGTCAGCCGTTTCAATGCCTATACGCGTATGATGAATGAGTTAGAGCAAGCCAAAGGAGAATTGGCGGCGCGAAAAACAATCGACCGCGCGAAGGGCATTTTGATGAAGGCCAAAGGGCTTTCCGAGGGCGAAGCTTATGCGTTTTTGCGCAAGACTGCGATGAACCAAAACCGGAAGATTGCAGAAGTCGCAGAAACATTGGTCCTTGCTTCGGACATGATGGGGGATGAATAAGATGAACGATTTGCAGACCGTAACTGCCGGTTTCATTCCCCTTACTGACAGCATGATCCTGATAGCGGCGAAGGAAAAGGGATTTGCCGAAGGCCATGGCATTGACTTGTTGTTGTCAAAAGAGCTTTCTTGGGCCAGCATTCGCGACCGGATAGCGGTTGGTCATTTCGATGTGGCACATATGTTGGCACCGATGCCGATTGCTATGAATGCCGGTCTTGTACCATTCTCTGTTCCTGTTATAGCGCCTATGGCTTTGGGGCTTGGTGGCAATGCAATCACAATTGGGCTGACGCTTTGGCAGGATATTGCCGAAAGCAAAGTCACCAACACTGCAAACCCTGAACATAACGGCCGATTGCTCTGTAAGCATGTGCGTCAGCGAGCTAAACTTGGCAAGCCGAAACTCCGTTTTGGAGTGGTGCATCCATATTCGGGGCATAATCTCGAACTTCGATATTGGCTTTCATCCTGCGGAATAGACCCTGAGTTTGATGTTGAGATACTGATTGTGCCGCCACCTTTAATGCCGGATGCTTTAGCAAAAGGCCAATTGGATGGGTATTGTGTTGGAGAACCGTGGAATAGTGTTGCTGTTTCCAATGGTGATGGATGCATCATCACCACTAAATCCGAAATTTGGAAATCCAGCCCTGAGAAGGTCCTGGGTGTCCGACAGGATTGGGCAGAGCAAAACCCGGAACTACTGTCGAATCTTATCAATGCATTGCACGCGTCTGCAATTTGGTGCGGCAATCCGGAAAATCGCTCGGAGTTGGCGCAAATCCTGGCAAGATCGGAATATCTCTCAGTTTCTGCGGAAATTCTCGGAAGAGGCCTGTCTGGTTCGATTGCTTTGCAGGAAAACGAGGCCCATGAAATGCCGGACTTCATGCTGCCATTTGATCGGGCTGCAACCTTCCCCTGGCAAAGCCATGCGCTCTGGTTTTATTCGCAAATGGTGCGTTGGAAGCAAATTGAGCACACATCGGAAAACATGAACGTCGCTCAACAGGCATATAGGCCAGATTTATACCGGGCTGCCTTAAAAGATACCGGCGCAGCAGTACCATCTGCCAACATGAAGGTGGAGGGTGCGTTGACGGTCGAGACCGCCGTTGGTTCAACCGGTCGCTTGCTACTGGGTCCCGATGGTTTCTTCGATGGCAAGATTTTTGATCCCGACGATGTGGATTCCTATGTCGCTTCCTTCGCCAAGTAACATATCTGATGCAAATTCACTGGCGTTGCAAAAATAGCAACACATAGCTTCATTATTAGCAGCAAAGTGCAACAGTTTATCCTTGAAATGAATCGTCTGACTCGACATTAATGATGGAGGCCTACGGAAGGCTTCAAGTTCAATATCCAACGTCGGATATCCCAAGGCAAAGCCGCCAATCAGCTAGCGTTTGTTCCAATATGGATCGCGCCTGCTTGTTGGCGGCTTTTTATTTTCAATCGTAGCGAGCCACTCTCTCATTCAAGGATGATCGTAATGACCAAAAAGACTTCTTCTACCGTAAAATCGCTCAAGGACAGCACCTGCATGCAAAGGCGCACATTTCTCGCGGGTCTCGGTGCTGCGGCGACATTGTCGGCGGCGAGCGTGCTTTCACCGCGCAAAGCCCGCGCTGAGCTTTTAGACATAGAAAAAGACGAATTGAAATTTGGTTTTATCAAGCTGACCGATATGGCGCCTTTGGCTGTTGCCTATGAAAAAGGATATTTTGAGGATGAAGGCCTGTTTGTAACGCTTGAGCCACAAGCGAACTGGAAAGTGCTTCTCGACCGTGTGATCACAGGCGAACTTGATGGCGCGCATATGCTCGCCGGTCAGCCACTTGCGGCCACTATCGGGTTTGGCACAAAGGCGCATATTGTGACGCCGTTCTCTATGGACCTGAACGGGAATGGCATCACGGTTTCCAATGAGATTTGGGAAATGATGAAGCCGAATGTGCCAAAAATGGACGATGGACGCCCGGTGCATCCGATCAAGGCGGATGCGTTAAAACCGGTTGTGGACAGCTTCATTGACGAAGGCAAGCCGTTCAACATGGGTATGGTTTTCCCGGTTTCTACCCATAATTATGAATTGCGCTATTGGCTCGCCTCTGGTGGCATCCATCCGGGTTATTATTCACCTACCGATGTTTCTGGCCAAATTCTTGGCGAGGCTTTGCTGTCAGTGACGCCACCACCGCAAATGCCAGCAACGCTTGAAGCGGGAACAATCTACGGTTATTGCGTAGGTGAGCCTTGGAACCAGCAAGCAGTCTTCAAGGGAATTGGCGTTCCTGTCATTACCGACTACCAAATCTGGAAAAACAACCCGGAAAAAGTGTTCGGCCTGACGAAGGAATTCACCGAGAAATATCCAAATACCACGCTCGCTCTGACCAAAGCGCTCATTCGGGCTGCCAAATGGTTGGATGAGAACGATAATGCAAACCGTCCTGAAGCGGTCGAAATTCTGTCTCGGTCTGAATATGTGGGTGCGGATTATGACGTGATCGCCAACTCCATGACCGGAACGTTCGAGTTTGAGAAAGGTGATAAGCGCGAGATTCCAGACTTCAATGTGTTCTATCGTTATTATGCGACATACCCGTATTACTCAGACGCGATCTGGTACCTCACGCAAATGCGTCGCTGGGGACAGATTGCCGAGCACAAACCAGATGCATGGTATGATGAAGTTGCCAAGTCAGTATATCGCCCGGACATCTATATGAAAGCTGCTGAGATGCTGATCGAGGAAGGCCACGTTGAAAAAGCTGACTTCCCGTTTGGAACGGATGGTTACAAGGATCCGACACCTGCTGCAGATATCATCGACGGCATTGCTTATGACGGCAAAAAGCCGAACGAATATATCGACTCACTGACCATTGGCCTTAAAACCGGTCAATCGGTTGAAGGTAGTGAAGTTGTAGGCGGCTGATCCGCATCACTCTCCAAAAACAGGTCAGGCACTTATTGCCTGGCCCTTCATTTTCAAAAATTACCGGATAGAAAACATGTCTGATGCAAGTGCGACCGTTGAAAAAGTCGAACCCAGTCAAAACAAAGAGAAGATATTTTCTGTGATCAACAAGGCAAGTGGATGGTTGGAGGCGCTTGGTTTTGCCTGGCTTGTGCCACTCCTGAAGCTTGGGGCAGGGGATAGTCCAAAGGAACAATTGGGCGAACTCAAGCGAGTGCTACTTATCCCGCTAATCGGGATTATGGCGTTCTTGCTTGCTTGGGCAGTTCTTGCGCCAAAGGTGCAAACTTCATTGGGTGCGGTTCCTGGTCCGGTTCAGGTCTGGGAACAGGTTGGTAACTTATGGGAAGATCACAAACGCGAACGTGACAAGGCGGACGCTTTTTATGAAAGACAGGATGCTCGAAATGCCAAGCTAATTGAAGCCGGCAAGGCAGATCGGGTCAAGCATCGCACCTACACGGGCAAGCCGACGTACATTGATCAGATCATCACATCGCTTTTCACGGTGGGTCTTGGCTTTCTGATTGCGACGGCAATCGCGGTTCCCTTGGGCATTGCGTCAGGGCTCTCTAAAACCTTCAATGGGGCGATTAACCCGCTCATTCAAATTTTCAAACCGGTCTCGCCACTCGCATGGTTGCCAATTGTGACCATGATTGTCTCTGCAACATATGCAAATCCATGGGAGTGGATGCCGAAGTCGCTTCTGATTTCCGCGATCACTGTAACGTTGTGTTCCATGTGGCCCACGCTGATCAACACCGCTCTCGGTGTGGCATCAGTTGACAAAGACCTGATGAATGTGGGCCGCGTTCTTCAGCTTCCAACATGGAAAACCATAACAAAACTTGTACTGCCGTCGTCGCTGCCTTTGATCTTTACAGGCCTTCGCCTGTCACTCGGTGTGGGCTGGATGGTTTTGATTGCTGCGGAAATGCTTGCGCAGAACCCAGGGCTAGGAAAGTTTGTATGGGATGAATTCCAGAACGGCTCTTCACAATCGCTTGCCAAGATCATGGTTGCAGTTCTGACTATTGGCTTGATCGGCTTCATGCTCGACCGGTTGATGTATGCCCTGCAGCGTGCCTTTACCTTCTCGGCAAATCGATAGGAGCAAACCATGAGTTTCTTGGAAATCTCCAATCTGTCAAAACACTACAGGGAAGGTGCGGATCGCAATCAGGTTCTCTCAAATGTGAACCTGAAAGTGGAAGAGGGCGAATTCATCGCAATCGTTGGGTTCTCGGGATCAGGAAAAACAACCCTGATCTCGGCACTCGCCGGTTTGATCAAACCCGATGCTGGTGGCGTGATCTTCAAAGGTAAGGAAGTAACTGAGCCCGGACCTGAGCGTGGCATTGTGTTCCAATCCTATTCCTTGCTTCCATGGCTTAGCGTCAACGGAAACGTATCATTGGCAGTCGATCAGGTCTTTTCTGACAAGCCTGTTTCTGAGCGCAGACTGATTGTCGATAAGTATATCGATATGGTTGGTCTTACCCATGCGCGGGATCGCAAGCCTGCGGAACTCTCGGGTGGCATGCGTCAGCGAGTTGCTGTAGCCCGTGCGCTGGCAATGCAGCCGGAAGTATTGTTGCTGGATGAACCATTGTCAGCTCTCGACGCCCTTACACGCGCGAAGCTGCAGGATGAATTCGCTGAGATTTCTGAGAAAGAAAAGAAGACCATCATTCTTATCACGAACGATGTGGACGAGGCCATTCTTCTTGCTGATCGTATTATACCTCTAACACCAGGGCCGGATGCAACTTTTGGTCCCGAGTTCAAAGTGGATTTGCCCAGGCCTCGTGATCGAGCCGCGATGAATTCCAGTGACGAGTTTATTCGTCTTCGAGCGCGAGTCACGCAATACCTTATGGAGGTAGGCTCCGAACGTGGTGCCGAACTTGACCGTGATATTGAATTGCCCAATGTAGTTCCATTCTTCCAGGGCGATGAGCTACCCAAGGTATATCAGGAAGCATCAGCCAGCCCACGCGAAGATCGGTATCTTGAGTTCTCGAAGCTAACAAAGGTTTATCCCACGCCGAAAGGCCCGCTCACAGTCATTGAAGATGTTGATCTGAAGATGAACAAAGGCGAGTTCATTACGCTCATCGGTCACTCTGGATGCGGTAAATCGACAGCGCTTACTATGGCAGCTGGCCTGAACGAGATCACCAAAGGATCAATCATTCTGGATGGCAAGCATATCACGAACGCGGGTCCTGATCGAGCCGTCGTTTTCCAGGCACCCAGCCTTCTGCCCTGGCTAACAGCATACGAAAACGTAGCGCTCGGCGTTGACGAGGTTTATCCGCTGGCAAGTGAGGCTGAAAAACGCGACGTGTGTGAGTATTATCTTTCACGTGTTGGCCTTGCCGACAGCATGAACCGTGCCGCAGTAGATCTTTCCAATGGTATGAAACAACGTGTCGGTATCGCCCGCGCCTTTGCATTGTCTCCAAAACTCCTGCTGTTGGACGAGCCATTCGGAATGCTGGACAGTCTGACACGATGGGAACTTCAAGATGTACTGATGGATGTGTGGAAGCGGACGCAAGTCACCGCGATTTGTGTGACTCACGATGTGGATGAAGCCATTTTGTTGGCGGATCGTGTGGTCATGATGTCAAACGGGCCGAATGCCAAAATCGGCAATATCATGGAAGTAGACCTTCCGCGCCCTCGATCCCGTAAAGAATTGCTGAACCATCCCGATTATTACGCCTATCGCGAAGAGCTTCTTGACTTCCTGGAGGCTTACGAAGGTGGGGCCAATCCGACGGATGAGCAATTGCGTTCGATTGAAGAAAAACGTGCTGCAAGAATCGCGCGGCAACGGTCAACTGTAGTGGAGGCCGCGGAATGACAGCGAAACAGAAATTAGTCGTTATTGGCAATGGCATGGCGCCGGGCCGAATGCTTGAAGATCTGATCGAGAAGGATGGAGATGCATTTGAAATCACGATCTTCAATGCTGAACCCCATGTAAACTACAACCGTTTGATGTTGTCGCCTGTGTTGTCCGGCGAGAAGATCTACGAGGATATCATCACGCACGACGATGACTGGTATGCCGAACGAAAGATCACGCTTCATAAATCCTCTGCAATTTCAAACATTGATCGGGAAGCGAAAATCGTTACGAGCTATAACGGGATTGAGTGCTCCTATGACAAGCTGGTGATTGCCACAGGCTCTGATCCGTTCATCATTCCGCTTCCGGGTAAAGACCTTGATGGTGTTCTGACATATCGCGATCTTGATGATGTGGAAACCATGATAGAGGTATCCAAGTCGGGCGGTCATGCGGTGGTGATTGGCGGTGGTCTTCTAGGCCTCGAAGCTGCTGCAGGTCTGAAGGCACAAGGCATGGGTGTCACGGTTTTACATTTGATGCCGACACTGATGGAACGACAGCTCGATCCTGCCGCGGGTTTCCTGCTTGGGCGTGCGTTTAATGACCTTGGGATAGACGTTAAAACCAAAGCCAACACCCACGAAATTCTCGGCGATCAGGGTAAGGTGACCGGCGTTAAGCTGGATGATGGCACTGAGATTGAGTGCGAAATGGTTGTTATGGCGGTTGGTATTCGTCCGTCAGTTGAACTTGCGAAAAAAGCTGGACTTGAAGTCAATCGTGGCATTCTGGTTTCAGACAATATGTTGACTTCTGATCCCGACATATATGCGCTTGGTGAATGTGTGGAGCACCGCGGGCAGTGTTACGGGCTGGTGGCGCCGCTCTATGAAATGGCAAGTGTCATTGCCGAGAACCTCCTAGGCGCAGAAGAAACTTATACCGGCTCTGCTACTGCTACGAAGTTGAAGGTAACCGGTATCGACCTTTACTCTGCGGGTGACTTTGCGGAAGGCGACGACCGAGAAGAAATTGTTCTTCGTGATGCATCTGGTGGCATCTACAAACGGCTTGTTCTCAAAGACAACAAAATCATTGGTGCGGTCCTCTATGGTGATACCGCGGATGGTCCGTGGTTCTTCGATCTCCTTAAAAAGGAAACCGATATTTCGGAAATGCGCGATACACTTGTCTTTGGTCAAGCGTATCAGGGAGGAGAGCCGCTGGACCCGTTGGCAGCCGTTGCAGCCTTGCCGGATGATGCAGAAATCTGCGGCTGTAACGGCGTTTGCAAATCAAAGATCACCGGCAAGATTTCTGAACTTGGTCTGACCACGCTTGATGATGTTAGAGCGCATACAAAAGCATCGGCTTCGTGCGGCACGTGTACAGGTCTGGTCGAGCAACTTATGACGTTGACCCTGGGCGACGCGTATAATCCGAATGCCGTGACGCCGATGTGTGGTTGCACAAGCCTCGGGCATTCAGATGTTCGCAGGCTGATCAAGGCAAAAGAGCTCAAAACAATTCCGACGGTCATGCAAGAATTGGAGTGGACCACTTCGACAGGCTGCGCCAAGTGCCGTCCGGCGCTCAATTATTACCTCGTTTGCGATTGGCCGGATGAATATGCGGATGATTACCAATCACGTTTCATCAACGAGCGGGTTCACGCCAACATCCAGAAAGATGGCACCTATTCGGTGGTTCCCCGCATGTGGGGCGGTATGACATCGTCATCAGAATTACGAGCGATCGCTGATGTTGTGGACAAGTTTGATATTCCTGCAGTGAAAGTCACTGGCGGTCAACGCATCGACATGCTTGGCGTTAAAAAGGAAGACCTTCCTGCGGTGTGGGCGGACTTGGGTGAAGCCGGATTTGTGTCTGGTCAAGCCTATGCGAAGGGTCTTCGTACCGTAAAAACCTGCGTCGGTACAAACTGGTGCCGTTTTGGAACTCAGGATTCTACAGGTCTGGGTATCAAACTTGAAAAGTTCATGTGGGGTTCGTGGACACCAGCAAAACTCAAAATGGCGGTATCGGGATGCCCTCGAAATTGCGCTGAAGCAACCTGCAAAGACATCGGCATCATATGCGTTGATAGTGGATTTGAAATTCATTTTGCAGGTGCCGCAGGGCTCGACATCAAGGGTACGGAAATCCTCGGCAGTGTTACCACCGAAGATGAAGTTATGGAGCACGTGGTCGCCTTGGCACAAATGTATCGTGAACAAGGTCACTATCTTGAACGGATTTACAAATGGGCAAAACGGATAGGTTTGGAGGAAATTCGCTCACAGATTATGGAAGATGAGGAAAAACGCAAAGCCTACTATGAGCGTTTCGTCTTCAGCCAAAAATTTGCGCAGGTTGATCCCTGGAGCGAACGGGTATCCGGCAAGGATAAACATGAGTTCAATCCTATGGCGACCCTAAACCTGGAGGCAGCAGAATGAATGCGCTACAAACGGCTTGGGTTGAGATCGGCACTCTGGATGATATCCCGAGACAGGGTTCGAGATGTATTTCTGTGGGCGAAATGACCGTAGCTATATTCCGGACTATGGATGATCAGGTCTTCGCACTTGAAGATAAATGTCCCCACAAAAACGGACCATTGAGTCAAGGCATCGTCCATGATGGTTGCGTAACATGTCCTTTGCATAATTGGGTTATTTCGCTGGAAACCGGTGAAGCGCAAGGCGCAGATGAGGGGCAAACAAAGTCGTTCCCGGTGAAGCTCCAGGATAACAAAATCCTGTTTGACCTCGGATCTGCTCGGTGAGTAACGCAAACCAGAGGACCGTAAAGACGACTTGCCCATATTGTGGGGTAGGGTGCGGAGTTCTTGCGACACCGAAACCGGATGGATCATTGGACATCAAAGGCGACCCGGACCACCCGGCTAATTTTGGTCGCCTGTGTTCAAAAGGTTCAGCGCTCGGAGAAACAGTTGGGCTAGAGGGCAGGCTGCTCCATCCCGAAGTCAACGGTGAACAAACAGGCTGGGATCAGGCACTTGATTTGGTTGCAACGACGTTTTCGGAAACGATCCGCGATCATGGCCCGGATTCGGTTGCATTTTATGTCTCCGGTCAGATTTTGACGGAAGACTATTACGTCGCCAACAAACTGATGAAAGGGTTCATCGGCTCGGCAAACATCGATACCAATTCACGGCTCTGCATGGCGTCATCTGTGGCGGGCCACCGAAAGGCGTTTGGTACAGATACAGTGCCGGGAACTTATGAGGATCTTGAACTGGCTGATGTGATTGTTCTTGTGGGCTCCAATCTCGCCTGGTGTCATCCGGTTCTTTATCAACGCATTGAAGCTGCCAAGCAGGCACGTCCTGAGATGAAGGTTGTACTGATTGATCCAAGAAGAACCATGACTGCCAATCTTGCAGACCTGCATCTGACCATCGCACCAGATGGAGATGCGGCACTATTTACAGGATTGCTGGCACATCTGGCAGAAAATGGCAAAATTGACTCCGACTATATTCGCCGTCACACAACCGGCTTTGACGATTGTCTCACAAGAGCCAAAGCACTAGCCGGCCCGGAAGTCTTGAAACAAACAGGCCTTTCAGCCTCCGAAATTGGTAAGTTCTATTCACTCTTCGCAAATACTGAAAAAGTTGTCACGGTTTATAGTCAGGGCGTCAATCAATCGGTTTCTGGTACAGATAAGGTAAGCACAATTCTCAATTGTCATCTTGCCACAGCACGGATTGGTAAGCCGGGAATGGGGCCATTCTCGGTAACAGGCCAACCCAATGCCATGGGGGGGCGTGAAGTCGGCGGCCTCGCCAATATGCTTGCCTGTCACATGGATATCGAAAATCCTGAACACCGAGATTTGGTGCAAGAGTTCTGGCAGTCACCAAACATGCCAGATAAGCCGGGCCTGAAAGCAGTGGATATGTACAAGGCAGTTGCGGATGGTCGTATCAAGGCGATCTGGATCATGTCGACCAATCCGGTCGATAGCTTGCCGGAAGCTGACACTGTGGCGGCAGCACTTGATGCGTGCCCTTTCGTGGTTGTCTCAGACATTGTAACTGATACCGACACAATGCAATATGCCCATGTTAAATTGCCAGCTGCTGCTTGGGGAGAAAAGTCGGGTACTGTCACGAACTCAGAACGACGGATCTCGCGCCAGCGTCAGTTTTCTCTTTGGCCCGGAGAAGCGCGGCCGGACTGGTGGCAGCTTGTAGAAGTCGGCAAACGAATGGGTTTCAAGGACGCGTTTGACTACTCGAGGCCCTCTCAAATATTTGACGAGTATGCCAAGTTATCCGGCCTTGAGAACGATGATACGCGCGACTTTAATATCGATGGCATGTCGGGTCTGTCGGAAGAAGAATATGATGCGCTTGCCCCTGTACAGTGGCCCCAAGTCTCAAGCGATGCATTGTCCGATACGCGTTTCTTTGCGAACGGTAAGTTCTTTACACCGGATCGGAAAGCACGATTTATCTGCGTCACACCAAAAGTGGAGGCAATAACTGACGATGCTCATTCCTTTGTTTTGAACACCGGTCGCATTCGCGATCATTGGCACACCATGACCCGGACTGCGCTGTCGGAGCGGTTGTCATCGCATTTGGCAGAGCCGTTTTGTGAAATTCATCCCGTAGATGCGAAGGAGTTGGGAGTTTCTCCAGCTACGCTTGTTGAACTGAGCAATAGTCTTGGAACTGCTCAGTTGCGTGCTCTTGTCACGGACCGGGTTCCACAAGGTTCATTATTTGCGCCCATGCATTGGACCAATCAGTTTGCTTCTAACGCAAGGGTAGACAAGCTGGTCCCCGCGATAACGGACCCTTTCTCAGGTCAACCAGCATCGAAAAACGTGGCTGTTGCAATCCGACCATTCCAGGTTGCAGCTTTCGCATTTCTGGTTTCTCGCGAAAAACCAGATTTGTCGAATGGTGGTGTCACCTATTGGGCGACAGCCAAATGCACCAATGGTTGGCGAACAGAGCTAGCATTTTCATCGATGCGTGATGCGTTGATGTTCGCGGAAAAACTTGAGGATGGGTTGGGCGGTTCCAACTTCCTTGACTTCAACGATCCAATATCTGGTGAACACCGGATTGCTGGCTTTAATGGCACTCGCCTAAGTTTTGCCTGTTACCTCTCTTCAGAACCTGTTTTTCTCTCTCGGGAATGGTTGATTGAACAGCTCTCAGCAGACTTTGCCTCACCTGTTTCCCGTCAATCGGTTCTCGCAGGTCGAGCTGATGCGGGCCGCCCCGACAAGGGGCCAATTATCTGTTCATGCATGAGTGTGGGGGCCAACGAAATTCTCTCATCTATTCATGCTGGCGCCGCATCGGCTCAGCGAGTCGGTGAAATAACCACAGCGGGAACAAATTGTGGCTCATGCCGCGCTGAAATTAGTGGAATGATCGATGAACACCTTCACGAAACCAGAATTGCTGCGGAATAAGTCGCGGAAGCGCCTACCAAAGGCGATCGACGATCTGGCGGTATTGCCGGTCTTCTACAAACTCGAAGGAAAGCGCGTTGTGCTGGTCGGAGGGTCCGATGCAGCCGCATGGAAAGGTGATTTGCTCGCAGCAAGCGGAGCAAAAGTCGAAGTATATGCGGAAGAATTATCGCCAGAGTTCGAAACGCTTTTGGTTGGCCCTCGAGGCAAGCAATTTGTAGTTCATAACCGACCATGGGCGAACGACGTTTTTGAAAATGCATCAATTGCAATCGCGGATGCTGAATCCGACGGTGAAGCGCAGGCCTTCTATTGTGCTGCAAAGGCTGCCGGTGTTCCGGTTAATGTAATCGACAAACCAGCCTTCTGCGAATTTCAATTCGGTTCTATTGTGAATCGGTCACCTGCCATCGTATCGATCTCAACCAATGGTGCTGCTCCTATTTTGGGGCAGGCTATTCGTCAACGGGTGGAAACGCTTCTGCCAAGATCACTCAAGGACTGGGCGCTGTACGCACAAGAAGTGCGGACCAAAGTCACCAAAGCCTTGAAACCAGGCGCTGAACGCAGAGATTTTTGGGAACGGTTTTCGGTCGCAGCTTTCACCACTCCTTTCAATGGCGATGAAAGTAAGGCTTATATCGAAAAGACCGTTCTGCCGGATGCGGAATACAAAAGCGGTAAAGTAACGTTGGTTGGCGCCGGCCCAGGCGATGCAGGGCTCTTAACCCTGAAAGCAGTAAGGGCGTTACAGGCAGCTGATGTTATCCTGTTTGATGATCTGGTGTCAGATGAAGTGCTGGAATTGGCCCGCCGTGAAGCCAGGAAAATGCTGGTGGGTAAACGTGGAGGGCGCACCTCCTGCAAGCAGGAAGACATCAATAGCGTGATGGTTAGATTTGCAAAGGCAGGTCGAAATGTGGTTCGACTAAAATCCGGCGATCCCGTAATTTTTGGTCGGGCAGGGGAAGAGATTGCCGTGCTCGAAGCGAACAATATTCCAGTCTCGATTATTCCAGGTATCACGTCAGCTTCTGCCATGGCGGCGCAACTTGGGGTTTCGCTTACTCATCGCGATCATGCTCAAAGCGTGCGATTTGTGACCGGACATTCACGAAAAGGCAAACTGCCAACGCATATTGATTGGCGTGCCATTGCTGATCCGACCGCTAGTACGATTTTTTTCATGGGTGGAAGGACAGCTGCAGAAATTCGTTCTACTTTGTTAAATCACGGGATGGACGGAGCTACCCCAGTTGCAATTCTTTCTTCGATAACCCGTGAGGAAGAAAAACGTTGGATCGGCAACCTCAATACACTTGAGCAGGGTATTAACGAGGTTGGGTTTAACAATCCCGTACTAATAGGAATCGGAAACGTGTTCGAGAACGCTGGTGTAAAACATTCCGAAGACGCACAAAGCTCGCTAGCAGAGTGAGGGCCACAAATAATTGAATGCCATGTCCAACTTCGCTTTAGACAAGCTGGCTGATTTTTCTCAATCGTTCGAGGCTAAATGACAGTTACTGACTTATCGATCAATGCAAGCGTGAATTCCGATCGAAACAAAAACCTCCGCCAATTTGGCGGAGGTCAAGTGATTTGGAAAAGACAGTCTTATTTGGGGCGAACGGCGTCAGCCGTACCCTGAATAAATGCCGTAATTTTTTGCACGTCATCCTCGGTTAGTTTGCCGCTAAAATTGGGCATCCCACCATCTTTCAGAGCGTCGCTTAAAACGAAGTCTTTCAAGTTCGCAATGACAGCCTGATCCGAGTATCCAAGATTTGGGATGTTGCCTCCATTGTTCACCGCAGGAACACCATGACAGAACAGGCAACTCGAGACATACAAGCCTGCACCGGGACCCACATGGTTTGGATCATAGCTCACTCCAGCTACAAGTTCTGCAGGGTCTTTTTCTACCAATTCTGGGCCTTCGGCATTGTCACCTATGGCAAAAGTGTAGACGCGTCCGGGCCCGGTTTTTTCAGTAGCCCTCTGGAGTTGGCCATACACACCACCCCAGCCAACGGCAATCGTCACATATTGTTTGCCATCCAGCTCCCAAGTGGAAGGAGCCGCCACAACACCACTTCCCACGGGAACTTCCCAAAGTTGCTCACCCGTTTTTGCATTGTAAGCAACAAAACGGCCATCTGCAGTTCCCTGGAAAACCAGATTGCCAGCTGTCGTCAAAGTGCCTCCATTCCAAGGTGAGACATGCGTTACCCGCCAAGCTTCCTTCTGAGTTACAGGGTCCCATGCAAGGAGGTGGCCAAATGGTTGTGCAGAAAGTTGGACTGTGTTGAAAAGAACGCCCAAATTCCAACCAACATTTGACATCGCTTGACCGGAAACGTGGGTATCCAGTTTCCAGTTTGGATCGTTCTCCAAAGAAAGCGGCACGCCTTGCGCCGGGATATACACCAGACCAGTGTCTGGATTGTATGACATCGGATGCCAATTGTGCGCTCCATAAGCGCTGGGGATCGCCTCAAAAGGACCATCTTCGTATCGCGCGCCTTCGGCAACAATTGCCCTGCCATCAGCGTCATATCCAGTCGCCCAGTTTACGTCCACAAAAGGCTTGGCGGAGATGAACGAACAATCCTCACGGTCAGCAATATAGAAGAAACCGCTTTTGGGTGCTTGCATGAAGACTTTACGGGTTTCACCGTTCACTTCTATATCGGCCAGTATGATGTGCTGTGTAGCGGTGTAGTCCCAAGTGTCACCTTGAACACCTTGGTAATGGCAATGATATTCCCCGGTGTCGGGATTAAGAGCAACGATAGAGCTCAAGAATAGGTTGTCACCACCAGCTGGGCTTCTTACTTTTTGAGACCAGGGGCTACCATTGCCCACACCTACATACATCAGGTTCAATTCTGGGTCGAAAGCCATGGCATCCCAGATTGTTCCGCCACCGCCAGCTTTCCAATATTCAGCGGACGGATCCCAAGTTTGAGCTGCTTTTTCCAATTCCGGTTGCTCATACGGTTTTGTAGGATCGCCTGGAACTGAATACCAACGCCAATCCATTTCTCCAGACTTCGCATCAAACGCAGAAATGTATCCACGGACGCCATATTCTGCGCCGCCATTTCCGATCATGACCTTGCCATTGTAAACACGGGGTGCGCCCGTAATAGTGTAGGCTTTGCTTCGATCTTCAATCGTGTCGGTCTTCCAAAGCTGATCGCCTGTAGAAGCGTCGATCGCATGTAAATAACCGTCAAAGGCACCGACATAAACCACGCCTTCGTATACAGCGACACCGCGATTAACGACATCGCAACAACCTTTTTGCGCAAACTCCCCGGGAACTTTTGGATCATATCGCCATAGTTCTTTACCCGTTTTCGCATCCAGTGCATGTACGATGCTCCACGAAGAAGTAACAAACATGACGCCATCAACAACGATCGGCGTTGCTTCTACACCTCTTCTGGAATCGAGTGAGGTTGACCAACTAAGTCCCAGTTCGGATACATTTTCAGCTGTCACTTGATTTAGGGAACTATACCGTGTCTCACTATAGTTAAGCCCGTAGTTGAGCCAATTCTTATCCGTCTTATCGTTTTCGATTATCGTCTGTGTATTGACCTTGGAAGTAACCTTTTTGATCTCATCAGCAGATATTTCTTCAGCGTATGCCGGTGCCCAAATCAGAGCGGCAACTGCACAACCTGACAACCAGGATATTTTATTCATCGCATTCTCCTCCTTCTGAACCTAATTCACGTATTCATACAAACCCCTGATCAGGCTCTCTCCAAAGCCTGAACCATTTGCTCCTGCATAATAAACTTCTGAGGCTTGCCGGTTACTGTCATCGGCAAGGTGTCCTTCAAAACCACGTGGGTTGGGATTTTGAAATGGGAAATCTTGTCCTTGCAAAAATCGCGTACCGAATCCGCTTTGAGGTCCGGATCTGATGCGACTACCCAGGCGCATACGATTTCACCATATTTTTCATCCGGGATACCAAAAACCTGAACCTGAGCAATGCCGGGATGCGTGAACAGGAAATCTTCCACTTCTCGAGGATAAACATTCTCGCCACCACGGATGATCATGTCTTTTACCCTACCTGTGATGTCGCAATATCCATCTTCATCAATCACAGCAAGGTCACCTGTGTACATCCAACCGCCTTGGATAGACTCTGCGGTTCGTTCCTCATCCCCCCAATACCCCTGCATGACTGAATAACCTTTGGTTACCAATTCACCTTTTTCTCCAACCGGCAGAGTTTCCCCTTCAGGTCCGACAATCTTGCATTCCACGTGAGGATGAATTCGGCCAACAGTACTGACACGTTTGTCTAGTGGGTCATCCACATCTGATTGGAAAGAAACGGGCGAGGTCTCGGTCATGCCATATGCAATGGTAACCTCCTTCATATTCATCTTGGCTTGCACTTGTTTCATGACCTCAATCGGACATGAAGCTCCCGCCATGATGCCTGTTCGCAAGTTGGTTAGGTCAAAGGTATCAAAGTTCGACAGACCCAGCTCAGCAACAAACATGGTGGGCACACCGTAAAGAGCGGTACATTTTTCGTCAGAGACAGCTTTAAGTGTTTGAGCCGGGTCGAATCCTTCGCCGGGAATAATCATCGCTGCGCCTTTGGTGACACAACCGAGTGTGCCCATTACCATACCGAAACAATGGTAAAACGGTACCGGGATGCAAAGGCGATCATTCTCAGTAAAACGCATGGCAGCCGTCACATTCGCGGCATTGTTGACGATATTTCGATGGGTCAAACAAGCGCCCTTGGGACTTCCAGTGGTGCCGGAAGTGAATTGTATGTTTATTGGATCCGTATTACTCGCGGTCCAGGTGATCACATCCAATTCTTCCACCCCGATATTCTCGCCCATGGCAGAAACATCATCAAAGGAGAGGGTGCCCGCTGGTGGATGTTTGCCAATCGAGATGACTCGCTTCAAATGTGGCAGTTTTTTAGAAATCAGGTTGCCTGGTTCGGAAGTAACCAGTTCTGGTGCAAGACTATCCAAGATCTGGATGTAGTCTGAAGTTTTGAATGATTGAGCGGTGACCAGCGTGGAGCATTCAACTTTGTTGAGCGCATACTCTAGCTCATGACTTCTATAAGCTGGATTGACACAAACCAGTATGGCACCGATCCTGGCTGTTGCAAATTGCGTGAGCAGCCATTCGCTGCGATTGGGTGACCAAATGCCGACACGATCACCTGGCTCTACGCCCAGGCGAAGAAGTCCACCTGCAAATTTGTCAACCGCTGTTTGTAATTCTCTGTAAGTCCATCGAATGTTTTCTTCAACAAAGATCGCTGCATCCCGGTCAGGAATTCGCTTTACAGTTTCCAATAAGATCTGTGGGATTGTTGCTTCGCTTAGCGGACTATCTGTGCTGCCCGTGACATGAGACATGCCATTTAAAGGTTTACGATCGGACATGATTTAGTTTTCCCGTAATTCAACGCGTCTGATCTTGCCGGAAATTGTTTTCGGCAGGGCCGAAACAAACTCGATTTCGCGTGGGTATTTGTAAGGCGCAGTCAATTTTTTGCAGAAATCTTGAATCTCGCGACATAAAGAATCGCTGCCTTCCACACCTTCCGAAAGTACAATGAATGCTTTGACGATCTGTCCGCGCGTTTCATCTGGCACACCAACAACCGCACTTTCTGCAACCTTCGGATGTTCCAGTAACGCGCTTTCCACCTCAAACGGACTGATACGATATCCTGCTGACGAAATGAGATCATCTGATCGACCGACAAACCAGAGATAACCGTCTTTGTCACGCGAAGCTGTGTCACCGGTATAGTACCAACCATTGCGGAATGAATCGGTTACCAATTCACCATCCTGCAAATAACCGTGAAACAAACCAACCGGCCAATCCTCTTCGGTTCGTACCGCGATATGGCCAACTTCGCCATCGGGCAGTATATGACCTTCATCATCGATTACATCTACATCAAATCCGGGCACCGGTTTACCCATCGAGCCGTTGCGGGTCTCGACGCCCGGAAAGTTCCCAACGATGTTGATTGTCTCTGTCTGTCCATAACCATCCGCAATGGTGGTTCCTGTATGTTCCTGCCAGTAACGAATTACTTCCGGGTTTAGCGGTTCACCTGCTCCAAGACATCGTCTGAGCGAAGACAAATCATATTTTGATAAATCCTGCTGGGCAAAAAGTCGGTACACCGTGGGCGGAGCACAGAATGTTGTCACACCAAGTTCCTTGATTGTATTTAGGTGTGCTTCCACATCCATGCCCGGCGCATCGTAAAGCACAGTGGTACAACCGATCAGCATTTGCGGGAACAACATTCCCCAGGCAGCTTTCGCCCACCCAGTGTCCGTAAGGGTCCAATGCATATCGCTTTCGCGCAAGTCCATCCAAAACAGGGCGGTAGCGGCATGTGCCAACGCGTAGCCAAAGTTACGAGGCACCATTTTGGGCAGGGCAGTCGTCCCGGACGTAAAATAGATCATCATTGTTTCAGATGATTTGAAAGGTGCCAGATCTTCGGCTGACAACTTGCCATTTTGTGCTGCACACAAAGCTTCGAAAGAAAGCCAATCACCTGAGGCATCACCAATTACAATCACATGTTCAAGCGTCGAACATTCCGCACGAATGGCATCCACTTTCTCGACATGCATCGGCGAAACAATGGCTGCTTTTGCGCCTGCCTGATTGATTCGGTAAGCGAAATCCTTTGCTGTCAAAAGATTGGTGCCAGGCATCGAAATTACCCCCGCCTTCATGCAGCCGAACAAAACTTTATGCCATTCTGGTTGCCGTCCAACCACCACACATGCGGTATCACCGCGTTCCAAACCAAGTGAAATCAACGCCTGTGCGAAACGTGAAGAACCTTTTGAAAGGTCGGAATAGGTTACCGTTTGCTTTGTGCCTGCTTCAACATCAATCGCCAACAGCGCATCCTTGTTGGCAGAACACGCACGGGCATCCAGCACATCAAAAGCAAAATTAAAAAACTCAGGAATTTCCTGCTTGTAAGTCTCCCGGGCAACTTCATACGTCCGGTCAACATGATCAAATACAAACATATTTCTCTCTCTATTACATACATCGGAATGTATGTTCATTCAGATCGTCATTGTTGAAGGAAAAGTTGGTGCATATTGCTTGCTTGCAAGTATGTGTAATTTTGGCGTTGCTCACACATTCGCCACAAAAACATCCTGCATCCGCGTATATTATAAGGAGCCCACTCGCCGGTTGCTTCACACCAGGGCTGGATTCTTGTTACACGCCAATAGCTTGCCAACGAACAATAAATTGTTCATTGGCATTTCCTCCAAATGTTTAAATAGCGAGCCTACTTCAGGGAACAAATATAGCAATTGGCTTATCGCAGATTTCGAGCAGCAACTGTTTCACTCTGAAACAGTTCAACTAAACTGATTTTGTAAACCAAGTGTTTTCATTCGCCGGTAGAGTGTAGTTCGACCAATGCCCAACTGTCTTGCAGCAGCAGAAACGTTTCCTGAAGAACGGCTCAATGCACGCAAAATCGCTGATTTCTGGATCGCAGAAATATCACGAGCAGAATATTCCTGTTCCAGGAAATCTGCTGCCGGTTTGGGTTCGAGGATTGTTTTAATCGGCAAACCGAAAGCCAGTCTTACGGCGCGTGTCGCGCCCACGACAAGATCATCTGTATTGACCGCCATCAAAGCCACGCCCTCATGGCCTTGGAGATCAAGAGCGATGATACGCGTATTGGGATAGGCATTGCGAAAAGAAACTTCTTCAATCCTACGCGTGCTCTGCAAAAGGGCGTTTGCCATCAAGAGGTTGGTGCTCTTTGTTTGGTCATTTCGAGCAGTACTGATATCCAGTGCAGCAAGAATTTCTCCATCGGCTCCAAAAACGGGCGCAGCGATACAGGTGAAGGAAGTGTTGCGTGCGTGGAAATGCTCATTCCGATGTATGATAACGGTGCGCTGCTCCGCAAGACATGTTCCCATCCCATTAGTACCTTCTGCAGCCTCACTGCAATTAGCACCTGGTCCGAGTCCAACTTCGCCAAACTGACGCAAGTCGCCATCTTTGCAGCGATGATCCAAAACTATCCCGTCTCTATCGGTCAAGTATAGCCCACAGCCAGACTCGCCCACCAATCCAAACAATCGGTCCATTTCATAGCTGGCGGATTGTATCAAGGCTCCCAACCGTTCGAGCGATTGTTCAAGAACGTCGCTTTCTACTCTTGCGATCTTTTTTTGGTTTGATGGATCAAGCTCATAGTTCAGAAGTGAGCGCCTCCAAGAAGAAGCAACCCAAGATTGGGCTGCTGCAGACGGTGAGTTAACCGCTGTGCTAACAAAGTCAGTATGATGCTTCGATATGCTCACAATCTTTTCCCAATGCCATCAAGAGTGCTGCAATCACCTTTATTGGTCAAGTTATTGAGGGAAATTTGCTTTGATTTATATCGACCTTTCCTGCTCAATTAACGTCTGTAACGACATGGAATGCAAAAGTCCGAATGGAGTTTAGCGCCTGGCGCCTCAGTCAAATGTAGTCTGTTCAGTGGGGCGTGTGGGTTCCGAGGTGTTAACTGACTACCAGGCGATGCAGCCGGCCCGACAGTGGGGGATAGCCGTTCGGCCGGATTGTCCGACCAGCTGCATCTAAAGCAGCCATGACTTTGATATTTTCTTGACTGCTCTTCTGTAAGTGGAGCAATCCAAATGCCAAAGTCTCGAAATTACAAATGTTTAAGTGGCATTCTCGTGAATGCCCTTAATGAAGGGTAAATTGGAATGATGAAATTTAGGCGGCTTGATTAAGCTCTGCACGGAGCTCGGTAAATGCTGTATTTATCTGCCTGAACATTTCATTGATATATTTCTCAACCTCTGGCGGTAGTTCTATCCCGGAATAGTTGTCAGGATGATACTGTTTGGCCTTGTTGTGAAACGCAACCTTCGCGTCATTAAATGTACATCCGTCATGAAGTCCCAGAATTTTCCTTGCAGTAGCTACCCTTGGATCAATTTCAGGTCTCAGGGCAGGGACCCGCAACCGTTCGACCGGTTCAACATAGGCGATCTGGTGCTTTGAAAGGAATTTCCGTTGCCCGTCTTTCGAGATGAACTCGAGGAACGGGGTATCTTTTGAAAGGACGCCTTCTAATCCTGCCGATTGTCCCTTGGACAAGTGACCGCGAATAACGGCTCCGTCTAGCATGCGGACGGAAACTTCAATGGGGGGATTTGAACTATCAAACATATTGGGGCCTTCAAAAACTTTGGATCAGTTTAGCGATAAATGGTTAAGTCGAATTGATTGCCTAAGGTTAATTTTTACCTAGTAAATCCAAAGGTGCTTCAATCACAGATTTTGCTGTGATTTTGAAACTGAAACCTTTTTGGCCGCATTTCGTTATTAAGGAGGTAAGACAAAGAAAAAGGGTGCGATCATGAAGCAGATAGCAATTGCGATAATGAGTTTGACATTTCTTGGCGGCACGCACGCCGTCGCAAATCAGTTGAACAGCACGGAAATAAAGCAGGCCATCTCAGGTAAAAAGGTTTATCTCGCTACCCGTTGGGGAATTGAATTTCCGCTTACATATCGGACAAATGGCAGAGTGACTGGTGATGGTTCCGGCACTGGATTGGGCCGGTATTTTGCCCCAAAGGAAACAGGTCGTTGGTGGGTCAATAATAATCGTATGTGTCAGCAATTTCCCACATGGTATGACGGTCGTACATTTTGCTTCACCCTTCAAGAGAATGGTGATGACGGTCTTATCTGGAAACGAGATGATGGTGCATCAGGCAGAGCTCGGGTAGGATAATTTCCAATCCCTTCAAATTTTGTGCTGACACCTGCACCGAATATTTACATTCCCCGTGCCATAATTGCGCTGCTTTCTTGCCATAAACGCTAATTAAGTGTATCTCGTCGGCGTTTTGGGCCGTTGGCGGACGGACTTCATGGGGATAGTCAGTATTGTCTAAGATTTCTACAGACGTTCAATCTGAATGGTTTGCAATCAGCGGTGGTGTAGTGAAAGCAACGATTGCCGCTTTGGCGTTGCCCCTTGTCTTGTCTGCGTGTTCCAACTCAAACTCACCGACATCGCAACCTTCCCAAACTCCCATCGCAGGATTGGACTATAATCTCAGTTCAGGTGATATTGGTGTTCCGGTCAAAAAGCCCGTTGTTGAGTTAATTTCGAACGCTTCAACCACCAGCAACGTTTCATCTACGAGCATTGCAAACCAGAATTACGCTTCACTCTCTGTTCCCCAATCAACTGGCAATGTGATTTCCAATCAAACGAAGTTTTCATCAAAAGCATATGGTGTTGCGGGCAGTCCAAGAGTAACAACCAGCACCAAAGTCAGAAAAGGTGGCGGCCGCTACCAGATTGGAAAACCATATACTATTCGTGGGGTTCGTTATGTACCCAAGGAAGATCCTAACTACAGAGCTACTGGGCTTGCGTCATGGTACGGGCCAAACTTTCATGGTCGCCTGACTGCGAACGGTGAGGTCTATGACCAGTTTGCATTGTCTGCAGCGCATCCAACTATGCCGCTCCCGAGTTATGCGAAAGTAACAAATCTCGAAAATGGCGCTTCTGTAACAGTACGGGTCAATGACCGCGGGCCGTTTTCCCGCGGCCGGATCATTGATTTGTCGTCTCGTGCTGCTCAATTGCTTGGATATACCAAAAAGGGTGTCGCCAAGGTTAAGGTTGAATATGTCGGGCGTGCCCGGATGGATGGACTTGATGAACGCCAGCTTTTGGCAAGCTATAACTCTGGTCGACTGAATCCCAATTCGATCCCGGCAAATGTTCGACCTGTAATAGTTGCCAGTGCCAATCAAAAAACTGTTGTCAAAAAACAGGCACCAACTGTAGTCGCTCTGGTTTCCAAACCCGCTGCGACCCGAAGAACACTTGATGCGTTTGACAATTCAAGGTTTGGCGCGGATGCACCACGTCCAAAGTCGCTGGTAAATGGGTATTTGGCGGATCAAAATGCAAATATTGCAGGTACCGCGATATCCAATCAGCTTGCATTGCCTGTCGGGGGAATGCAGCAACTTGAACGTCTTAAAATTGGACCGGTTGCATCAAAAGCACGGCTGTTTGAGTTATCTGAATCCTTATCGAATTTTGGTCCCGTTACGATCATTGATGAAACGGATGATCATGGGTACTTTCTGGAAGTGACTGTAATCGAAGAAGATATTCCAGAAATTCGGTTGCTTGTTGAGTAACCTGCAAGTCAAAGTTTGTTTGCGGCTTTCTTGAAATTTGAATGATATTTCCATACTGTAACACTCAGGGGTAGGATCAACACTGAGTGGAATTTTCGTGGTATCGCATCGCCTAATCAATCTTTCGTTTCTATTGTGTCTGGTAGCTTTGTTCGCCTTCGTGAGCTCGAAGCATTCAGTTGCCCAATTATATCAAACTCCCGCCAAACAGGCTCTCCTGCTTGATGCAGATACTGGAACGGTATTGTTTGGCAAGGATGCTGATGAGAGAATTCCGCCAGCTTCGCTGGCCAAACTGATGACCATGGAAGTAGTATTTCATCAGCTAAAAACCGGAAAATTGACACTCGAGGACAAGTTTTTCGTCAGCGAGAACGCGTGGCGGACCGGTGGCGCTAATTCCGGTGGCTCAACCATGTTTGCCAAACTGAATTCTGATATTCGGCTGGAGGATCTGATTAAAGGCGTCATTATTCAATCAGCTAATGATGGTTGCATTATTATTGCTGAAGGGCTTGCAGGATCAGAAGCTGCATTTTCCGGTCTCATGAATGAACGGGCACGGGCGCTTGGATTGACAGGTTCCTTTTTCACGAACTCTACCGGGCTGCCTGATGAGAACCAGTACGTATCTATCCGCGATCTCGCAAAGCTGGCTCAGCACATGATCAGTGAATATCCTGAATACTACAAATATTATCAGGAACCTGAATTCGAATGGAACAATATCCTTCAGCGAAATCGCAATCCGCTTTTGAGAATGAACATTGGTGCGGACGGCATGAAGACCGGTTTTACGGAGGCAAGTGGCTATGCAATCGTTGGCACAGCGAAACGCGGAAGCCAGAGGCTTATTACCGTTCTGAGCGGTATGGCTTCCAAGAAACAGCGCGCTGAAGAATCTCGGAAGATTCTCGATTGGGGTTTCAGGGCCTTTGAAAAACTGAGCCTTTTCAAAGAAGGTGAAGTTATTGGGCAGGCGAATGTTTATGGTGGGTTCAAATCCGGGGTAGATGTGACTGGTGATGGACCAGTAGAAATCTATTTGCCGATTGGGAACCGCGACAAGTTGAAAGCCAGGATCATTTATCAGGGCCCCTTGTTGCCACCGGTGGCAGAAGGCGATCAAGTGGCGACCCTGAAAGTCTGGATTGGGGATGAGCTTAGTCAAGAAACCCCATTGTATGCAGCCGAGACTGTAGAAAAGGGTGGGTTGCAGCGTCAGGCAGTTGATGCCTTAAAGGAATTGTTGTTTGGATGGCTGTAAGGCTACAGCACTGCCTCATGAATTACTTTGCGGAAGACCATTTCCTTGAACGAGCAAACCAAGGGACTTTTTATAACATTTGAAGGCGGGGAGGGCGCTGGTAAAACCAGTCAAATCTCTCGTCTGAAGGACCATTTGATCTCGCTCGGTCATGAGGTGCTGGTGACGCGTGAGCCCGGTGGCACTCCGGGTGCAGAGATTATGCGGCATGTGCTACTAAGTGGCGCTGCAGAGAATTTTGGGGCTGAAATGGAAGCAATCCTGTTTGCCGCAGCCCGCAATGATCACGTCGAACACGTAATACGACCAGCTTTGTTAGATGGAAAAATTGTCCTTTGCGACCGGTTTATCGATTCTACGAGAGTTTATCAGGGCGTCTCAGGAAAAGTGGAAATGGCGTTTCTCAAAAAACTGGAGGATGTTGTGTGCGAAGATGCGTGGCCTGACATCACTCTGCTGCTTGACCTCGATCCAGAAGAAGGCATGAAACGAGCCGCTTCGAGACGCTCAACCGATGAAGCACCGGATCGCTTTGAAAAAGAAGCACTCAAAGAACAGGAAACCAGAAGAAACGGATTTTTGTCGATCGCAGAGGAGGAACAGGGTAGGTTCAAGGTGATCGATGCGTCTGGTGATGTTGACGCGGTTGCAGCCCGCATTTGGACCGAGGTAGCAACTACCTTGAAGGAAAGAGGCCTTGCTGCAGGATGAGTGAAGATCTTTTGGTCGCCGATGCTTTGGATGGCATACCTCATCCATGCGAGACCCAACGTATCATTGGTCATAGCACCGCAATCGCCGCATTTTTGGATCAATATGCATCCGGACGACTTCATCATGCGCATCTGGTGACCGGACCCAAAGGCATTGGCAAGGCCACATTGTGTTTGAGACTGGCCGCGCATCTACTGAAAAATCCGCAAGCAACCACTGCTGCGAAAGCTCTGGAAGATGCCGCGCCGGCTAATCCGGTGGATGCCCAAATTGCTGCCAGATCGCATCCGAATGTTTTGCACATGACCAAGCCTTGGGATGAAAAAGCCAAGAAATTCAAAACTCAGCTGACGGTGGACGAGGTCCGTAAAACCATAACCTTCTTTGGCACTTCGCGTGGTGAAGCGGGTTGGCGTGTAGCAATTGTCGATGCGGCAGATGATATGAACCAGAATGCGGCGAACGCACTTTTGAAGGTTTTAGAAGAGCCACCAAAAGATACGGTGTTTTTTGTTTTGTCTCACGCACCCGCCAAAGTCTTGCCGACCATCAGATCGCGGTGTCAACACATGCCGTTAAAGGCTCTGTCTGATCCAGAATTGCAGGAAGTGTTGAGCCAGCTTGGTGTGACGAGTGGGCTCGCGGACGAAGAAAAAACATTGGTTTCAGGGCTTGCCCAAGGTTCTGTTCGCGATGCGATACTGCTTGTTCAAGAAGATGGGCTTGAACTTTACCAGAGTTTCATAAGTCTGTGTGAGGGTTTGCCAGCCACAGACTGGGGAGCTGTACATGCACTTGCCGACAGGGTGATTGGCAAGGGAAAAGAGGAGCGATATCAACTGCTCATGTCTTTTGCTGAGAAGTTCATGGAAGACAAGGCAAAGGCAACGAACAATGGCCAAACATCGATTTCTGTTCTTGCCCGTTGGGCACAGGTATGGGAAAAGACGCGAAATTCCATTCGCACGTCCGATGCCTATAACCTTGACCGCAAGCAGGTGATCATCAATCTGTTTCAGGACCTTGGTCAAGCATCGCAAGGATAGCGGTTTTTCAAAGGTTGACCTGCCCAATGGCACAAGAGAAGTTTTATCTTACATCCGCAATTGCTTACCCCAATGGCAAACCGCATATCGGTCATGCGTATGAATTTGTGTGTTGTGATGCAATTGCACGTTTCAAACGTCTGGACGGATTTGACACACGGTTCTTGCTTGGCACAGATGTGCACGGCCAGAAAATGCTTCAGACAGCTCGGGACCTTGGCATTACGCCAAAGGAATTGGCTGACCAGAATTCCGATGTTTTTCAGGAAATGACGGATAAACTCAATGTGTCCTACGATCGTTTCATACGCACATCGGATGAAGATCATCATGCTTCCTGTCAGGCCCTTTGGAAAAAGATGGAAGCCAATGGGGACATCTATAAAGACACCTATTCTGGCTGGTATTCGGTACGCGATGAAGCTTACTATGATGAGAGTGAAACAACGCTCGATGAAGAGAATGTTCGTATCGGCCCGCAAGGAACACCGGTCGAATGGGTGGATGAGGAAAGTTATTTCTTCCGGCTATCCGCCTATGAAGACAAATTGTTGGCGTTGTATGAAGAGCAGGGAGATTTCATAGGTCCGAAATCGCGGAAGAACGAGATTGTTTCCTTCGTTAAGGGTGGTCTGAACGACCTTTCCATCTCGCGCACCACATTTGATTGGGGCGTGAAAGTGCCCGGAGATGAAAAGCATGTAATGTATGTGTGGGTCGATGCTTTGACCAACTACATCACGGGTGCCGGATATCCCGATGAAAGCAGCGATCTTTGGAGCTATTGGCCAGCGGGTATTCATATCATCGGCAAGGATATTACGCGTTTCCATGCAGTGTATTGGCCAGCGTTCTTGATGTCTGCCGGTGTCGAGTTGCCACAACGTGTGTTTGGACACGGTTTTCTGCTCAACAAAGGCGAGAAAATGTCCAAGTCGTTAGGGAACGTGGTCGACCCATTCGAAATGGCAGACCTCTACGGCGTTGACCAATTGCGTTTTTTCTTCCTTCGCAATGTCAGGTTTGGGTTTGATGGCTCATACAGTCATGAGGAAATCGTCAACCAGACCAATGCGGATCTTCCAAACAATTTTGGTAATCTGGCGCAGAGATCGCTCTCCATGATTGCAAAGAACTGCGAGGGCAGGGTACCTTCACGCGGTGTAGCGACACCAGAAGACACTGCACTTTTGAACAAGCTATACGCACTTCCCGATGCCTGCCGGAAACATATGGATGACTATGCAATCCATGATTACGTTGATGCTATCTGGCAGGTTCTTACCGACGCGAATGGCTACATCGACAATCAGGCACCCTGGGGATTGAAGAAAACTGATCCGGAACGCATGGGAACGGTTTTGTGGACGATTGCAGAAGTTGTTCGTGTTTGTGCCATTCTCGCTCAACCCGTGATGCCTACATCTTGTAACAGATTACTGGATCTGTTGTCGGTCGAGGAAAACTCAAGAGAATTTTCTAATGCGTCACCAGTAGATGCATTGGTAAGTGGTGTCGAACTGCCCAAGCCAGAAGGTGTGTTCCCCAGATTCGTGGAGCCGAAGTACGAATAACTTGATGTTCCGGAATAATTCCACGATGATCGGGGAATGTGGAAATTAATTCTGGCCGCTTTTGCGGCGATACTAACAGTCTCGATTGCTGCAGCATTCTGGGTGTGGGGTCCAGTTGCCGCCACTCATCCCGCTGTGTTGAATGGTAATTTACCCTCGACAATCCCGCTTCGTGATCTGTATGCCAACCGGGATGCCAGATGGGCGTATTCGCTTTCGCGTGATGGTGAAAAACTCGCCTGGTTGGAAGTTGAATGGTTTAAGCCTGTATTGAAGGTCAAAGACCTGAAGACCGGCAAAACGGCAACTCTCGACATACCCAAGAACAGCGGTCACTGGCGATATTATTGGGCACCAGACCGTCATTCCATGCTGCTGGTATTGGACCGTTCGGGAAAAGAACGATACGAAATTGCGATCAACGACTTTGAGAATGAACAATCTGGTTGGAAATTCTTTGACTTTGGAGAAGCCACAAACAGCTTCATACAATTTGTTCCAAAAACAGTGTCAGATGAAATCATCATTGCGCATAATGGAAAGACCAGCCGGTATTTCGAGTTTTACAAACTAAATTTAAAGTCTCGGGAAACCAACCCGTTGGGGGTGGGGCTGGAAGGTCAACAGATTAGTTACGCTATTGACGATGACGGAAATATATTCGGCCGCACAGTAAAGCCGGACGATCAGGGCAACTGGAGAGTCGAAGCGGGCACCCCACAAACCGGGTGGAGAGAAATTCTTCGCGGGTCCTATGACGACAGTATCGATCTTTTTGGGAAGCTCAACGATGACAATTCGATATATGGCATTTCGAATTTGGGGTT
>JAAUYH010222773.1_pt1 | contig 32749 bp, 21 predicted proteins | sample 7278061 | NCBI WGS metagenome assembly JAAUYH01 (sample SAMN14350203, study PRJNA611818) | marine sediment metagenome | isolation source: surface marine sediment (0.6m) | place: French Polynesia: Moorea | collected 2018-08 | reverse complement strand
TGGAGTAATAGGAACACTATTTGAGAAAACACATCACCAGCTCCAAGAAATATTAATTAATTATCTAAATAAATCACTTAAGTTTATTTCCAACAGTTAAATAAAAAATTGAGACGGAGCTAAAACTTCGCAAATCAAAGTTTTACTGAGCAAATCTTATTAAGCCATTAGGGGGATTAACTTTAATTTCCTTTAGGTTCTTGCCAACCTTGAATTGCTCCAACAATAAATTTACCTACAGGATGAGTTCCTATAACGTTTAGACTACCTTGCTTGAATGCTGCAATTGCTTTTTGTTTCCAAGTAGGATTACTTTCTATTTGTTCAATCGCTCTGGCTGCTACTACCATCTGTTCAGTAGTAGTGTCAGTAGGATATGATTGCTCTAACTGTTTGAGTAATGACTGAATTTCTGCTGCTGCTTCAGCGAGATTTTGTTTTTGTTGCTCGGTATATGTATTAAAAGAATTTTCAGTTTTATGTTCTAGATTTCCACCCACACTGCCTGTAATGATAGGAGAAGCAGTGATATTGTGAGCGTTTACAGATTTATTATCCATATTTACCTCCTCATTTTTTAATTTCTAAGAAAAGATTAGAGCTTATAGATTTTAATTAACCATATTTACGAGGTCATTTCCGACAACACCTGTAACTACAGGTGAATTAGTACTTGTACCAATTCTTACAGATTGATCTGACATATTCAAGGTTTCAAAATTAATGTTTAGAGCTTTTGGTTGTTCACTATTCATTACATTTGATAGTGTCAACATAACTCTAAAAATAAAATCCTTGTCTCTACTAGTAAGAACTTTTTTAGTTCCAGAATTAGAATATATAGTCATTCCATATCTTTCATTAACTTTTTCACCTTGATGTTTAATCATTAGATAAATGGACAATATTATCAAAATAATTGCTAGAATTATTCCCAATACACCTACGAATTCTTGAGGAATAAAGAGACAAACAACTCCAGCAAAAAGTAAAAGATAATTAATCGATGGCATTTTTATTTTTGTCGTGGTAGTTAGATCGATAAATCCAATACTAGAAATATTATTTATCTGATAAATTACATTGCCAAAAAACATGGTTTTACCTCTTATTTTTAGAAGAGGTGTTTTTAAGAAGTCTCGATCATCATTATCTGGCAATATTTGACTTAAATTTCTGCTCATATTTCTGTATACAACCCTTAGCAGCAACATTTATAAAATATGTTCATATTTATTCGTAGTACCAGATTTTTAAAGCTCTAGTTATTTATCAACTATTTTTCTTAAGCAATTTATTGACAGCGATCGCTCTAATAACATCACACAGGTTTTACTTTCTTTACCAAACAGGGTTATCTACCCACTTCATCTGGTGGTGGCAAATAACCCCAGGTCATTGAGGAAAAAAACAGTATTTAAGTACTATTTTAGAGTTTACGCCCAGGACTTCAAGAATACAGAATACAGTTATCAACCTCAATTTACAGATGCTACTAGCATAATAATAAAAGTTATATTAACTAAGACTTTTTTACATTGCAGATCCTCTAGGATAACAATTAGACATTACATAAGAAAAAAAAATTATGCCTCTTCCTGGTGGTCAATTAGCAACTAGACCTCTTCATTTTATCTGGATCTGTGATTGTTCTGGGTCTATGTCCATTGATGGCAAAATTCAGACTCTTAATAATGCTATCAAAGAAGCTCTTCCTGAAATGCGACGAGTGGCAGATGAAAATACGAATGCCAATGTATTAGTCCGAGCCGTTAAATTTTCTGATGGAGCGCAGTGGCACGTTGCGACTCCTACTCCAGTTGATAGTTTCACTTGGACAGATTTGACTACCGATGGGCTAACAGATATGGGAAAAGCTCTTTCTTTAGTTGCAGAACAACTGAAAATGCCTCCTATGACAGATCGGGCTTTGCCTCCTGTTTTAGTCCTTATTTCTGATGGTCAACCTACAGACGATTTTGGTAGTGGACTCAAAGCACTATTGAGAGAGCCTTGGGGTAAAAAAGCTGTTCGTATAGGTATCGCTATTGGTCGAGATGCCGATACGAGTGTGCTGCGAAAATTCATGGATCACCCAGAGCTTCAACCACTGGAAGCTAATAATGCTGAAAGCTTAGTTAGGTATATTAAATGGGCTTCTACAGCAGTTTTACAGGCTGTTTCCTCTCCAGCAAGCCAAACCAGAAGTACAGTATCTACAACACCCACAGCAGGAACTTCGGTCACGCCTGCCACGACAACAACACCCACAGCAGGAACTTCGGTTACACCTGCTACGGTCACAACACCTACACCTGCTCCGACAACAAACATTGGTCTTATTCCTGTACCCGCTCCATCCACTAGCGATGATGATGATGATGTTTGGTAAGACCATTATTAATCAGTTCTTTTTCAGAATAATCGAAATGAGATTTTATTGAGAGAATTAACTTGGACAATTTAATTGACAATTGTAAAACGAGAAAACCCTATGTCTGAAGCATCTGACAATATCGATAAAAGAGATGATCCAACAGTTGATGAATCTAAATCAGTAGCGTCAACAGACCCCGATTCAACAGTTGATGAATCTAAATCAGTAGCGTCAACAGACCCCGATTCAACAGTTGATGAATCTAAATTAGTAGCGTCAACAGAACCTGAACAATGGCGTGTAATGTTCCAAACTGTTCAAGGAGCAAGTCACATACGCAAGAAATTACCCAATCAAGATTGGGGAGCTTTCCAACAGCAGAATACTAACGGACTGCCGATCATTTTAGCTATCTCCGATGGTCATGGTAGCCCCAAAAGTTTTCGGAGCGATCGAGGATCTAAGTTAGCTGTTGAAATCGCCATAACACTTCTTAATGGGTTGGTGGATCAAGAAAGTGACAGAGACAATCTTGCTGCTGTAAAAGATTATGTTGAGGAGAAACTAAAAAAAACCTTGGTATCTAAGTGGAAAGAAGCAGTTAATGCTCACTTGGAAAAAGATAAATTTACTGTTGAAGAATGGGATAGGTTAGAACAAGAAAAAGGAAGGAAATCTTGTCAAGAAGTGGAAGAAAATAATTTTCTTGCCTATGGCGCAACCCTTTTAGCGGTTCTTGTCACTGAAGATTACAACCTTTATCTGCAACTGGGTGATGGAGATATTCTCTGTGTTGATACCTATGGAGACATAACTCGTCCTATTCGTAAAGATGAAACTTTAATAGCAAATGAAACCTATTCTCTTTGTATGAGTGACGCATGGAGATATATAGAGCACCGTTTTGTTCAGTACTCCAAAGACAAAGAAAATTGTCCTATGATTTTAGTTGCAACTGATGGCTATGCTAATTCTTTTGAAGAAAAAAACTTTATGAAGATTGGCAGAGATTATCTGGAAATGATCCGCAAAGAAGGATGTGATGAGGTTGAAAAGCAACTAAAAGATATTTTGAAGCAAACATCTCATGGAGGAAGTGGTGATGATATTACCTTTGGATTAATTAAAAGACTTGATTATAAAGATACAGCAGACAAGTTGCAGAATATTGAATCCGTTCTAAAAAAGCTTCTAGGACAAGTTCAATTAATGCAAGAGGGATTAAAAGACAGTGTAAAAAAAAATGATGTACAAGAGTTTGTTAACCTATTAACTCAAATTAGTGAAGCTTCTTACAGTCATCTTGAAAAGGCTGTAAGAGCTTATACCAGTTCACAACAAGAATGGGAACGACGTTTTGTGGAGACGACTAAAGCTCAATATCATAAATTTGAAGATTTAGAGCAAAGGTTAGAAAATTTAGCTGAAGAAGAATCCCAAAACTTAAAATCTATTAGAGAAGAACAGCAAACACAAATCACAAAACTAAAAGATAACGACGATCTAAGCAATCAGATTAACTGGCTAAAAAAAGGATTAATAGCAACTATTTTTTTGGTTGTTCTTAGTATGGGTGTAAATAATATTTTTTGGTTAATACCCAAGTCTTCAAATATTAACAATACTCCAAAAAAAACTCAATTACCATAAATGCAAATAAAATATTTTAAAAGTTAGATTGAGCAAGGAAGTAATAAATCTTAGGTATTCGATACTTAAATTATAAAGTTGTAATTTCATCTAAAAATTAAATCAAAAATATCATCAAGAATTATTTTATTAAATCAATTATCTAAATATCATAAGTAGAAAAACAATGAATCAAGAATTACAAGAAGGGGAAATTGTTCAGATCGAAAACTCTGGCGCAACTTGTCAAGTTGAAAAATTTCTAGGCGGTGGCGGGCAAGGAGAAGTTTATCAAGTTAATTTAAGCGGTCACTCAATGGCACTTAAATGGTATTTTCCCCATATTGTTGAATCAGATCCCCGTCAAAAAGAACGATTGGAAAAAGCAATAGAAACAGGAGCACCTAATGACCGATTTTTGTGGCCAATGGATCTAGCATTAATTCCCGATAAGCCATCATCTTATGGCTATATTATGCCTCTACGGGAATCCAATTTTAAAAGTATTAATGATTTGATGAAACGTCGTATTGAACCGACGTTTCGTGCTTTAATAACAGCTAGTTTTGAACTAGCTGATAGTTATTATCAGCTTCATTCCAAGGGATTATGTTATCGGGATATATCTTTTGGTAATGCTTTCTTTGACCCTGATACTGGAGAAGTTCGCATTTGTGATAATGATAATGTAGATGTGAATAAAAGTCCTGGAAATGTAGATGGAACTCCTCGTTTCATGGCACCAGAAATTGTAAGAGAAGAAGCTTCTCCTAGCACCCAAACCGATTTATTTTCGTTAGCTATTTTATTGTTTTATCTACTCTTTACTCATCATCCCTTAGAAGGAGCAAAAGAACAGGCGATTCATTGTTTTGATTTAAAAGCGATGAAGAAACTGTATGGTACTGAACCACTATTCATCTTTGATCCTACTGATACTTCTAATAATCCTGTTCCAGGAGAACAAGATAATCCGATTATATTTTGGAAAATTTATCCTCAGTTTCTTAAAGACTTATTTACTAAAGCTTTTACCAATGGAATTAAAGAACCTGAACATGGTCGAGTGCGTGAAAATGAATGGCGCAGAGCCATGGTTAAACTCAGAGATTCCATCATTTATTGTCCCCATTGTGGAGAGCAAAACTTTTATGATCGTCATGCTTTGAAAACGCAAAGGAAGCTCAATCCCTGTTGGAATTGTGGAAAAGATATTCAAACTCCTCCTCGAATTTGTTTTGGTGGTGACAAGGAAAGAGTTACGATGTTGAATCACGATACAAAATTATTTTTTCATCATATAGATGATAAGAAAAAGTACGATTTTTCAATACCCGTAGCAGAAGTAACTCGTAATCCCAATAATCCTAATTTATGGGGGTTGAGAAACCTATCTGGTGATAAATGGGTGGTGACTACAGCCGATAATAAGATGATAGAAATTGAGCCAGGAAAGAATGTAAAGCTTGGAGTAGGAACAAAGATTAATTTCAGTACTGAACAAGGTGAAATTAGGACTTAATTTTCACTCTACTTATGAAATATAAAACATTAAAATTTAGGGCTTGCTGACTTAGCAACGAAAGAAATGTAAGCCCAGATGATTCGGTTACAGTGCCTATATCCTAACATTAATTAGATAAGGAGCAATAAACTTATGAGTCCACTTCCAGGTGGTGCATTAGCTACTCGACCCCTCCATTTTATTTGGATTTGTGATGCTTCTGCATCAATGTCCTTAGATGGAAAAATGCAGTCTTTAAATAATGCAATTAAAGAAACTTTACCTCACATGAGGAAGGTAGCTGATGAAAATTCTAATGCAACAGTACTCGTGAGAACTTTGAGGTTTTCTAAAGGTGCAACCTGGGTTCAAACTGCACCTGTACCACTGGAAAATTTTCAATGGACTGATTTAACGGTTGATGAACTTCCTCAAACAGCAGCTTTTTCGGCTGAATTTAAAAAACGCCTTGAAAGGGAAGAAGCAAAGTCAGGAGATGTGCAGTTTTCTTTGATGTGGAACAATTTCAACGATCTTGATCTACATGCCATTTGTCCATCTGGAGAATTAATTTACTTTGGACACAGACAGTCTGAGTGTGGTGGTGAATTAGATGTTGATATGAATGTTTCACCAACATCGGAAGAGCCAGTAGAAAATATTTATTGGCCTCCTAATGGAGCACCTTTGGGACATTACCAAGTATTAGTAAATCATTACAAAAATCATGGTCGTTCTGGTTGTCAAGATCCGACATCATTTAAAGTAGCTGTTTCCATAGGGGGAAGAGTTCAAGAGTTTACAGATAGCATTTCTCATGGCGAAGAAAAAAAATTAATTTATGAATTCGATCTAGATGAATCCCTAGCAACAGCAAGTGGTGGCAATACAGATATAGGAACTGCTTTAACTATGGTAGCGGAACAGTTAAAAATACCTCCGATGACAGACCGTGCTTTACCACCTGTTCTTGTCTTACTTTCTGATGGTATTCCTACTGATGATTATGAAAAAGGCTTAAGAGAATTGATGGCACAACCTTGGGGTAAAAAAGCAGTAAGAATTGCCATTGCTATTGGACAAGATGTAGAAGAAGAGGTATTGCAGCAATTTATAGATCATCCTGAACTTAAGCCTCTACAAGCAAATAATCCTCAATCACTTATGAGATATATTAAATGGGCTTCAACTGCTGTTTTGCAATCAGCTTCATCTCCTGCTGCTGCATCAGAATTTAATATCCCTATTGCTGCACCTCCTAACTCTGAATCTGGCGATGATATTTGGTAACAGCCAATTTTTGCCTTAGATATCTCTATAAATTAGATTTTTAGAAATTTATAGAAAAGGCTTATCATCCCTTACCTTTTAAGGTAGGGGATGATAAGCCCACAGAATCGAGCAGCTCGAAGCTGTATCGATTCTGTAAACTAGTAACATTAAGCTTGTTTAACCTTTGTCTAGTAAGGATTTTAAGCGTTGTATAATCCTTGTATCTACCAATTAGCGCGAAAACCAAGCAAGGTAGAATAAGTACCTCGAAAACTGGATCTAGCGGGTTGTTAGCAGAAAAGCTTGCTAACGTAAAATATCCAAGCAGCAGGTTAGAAGTTTTAACTTCACCATAGGGTCGGGCTGACCCGAATGGGCTAGTTGCAAAACTAGCAAAAAGCTTGTGGATCGACCTCTTTCGGGGGCATGTTTTCAACATTTGTTGTTCTTGTCTAGATAAGTCGGGTTGAAGCAAGAAGCCTCTATGCCTTTAGGCTAGAGGTGTGTCACTTAGTAAATAGGAAAACTATAATATGTGTCCACTTCCTGGCGGTAAATTAGCAACACGACCACTCCATTTTATCTGGATGTGTGATAAGTCTGGTTCAATGAGTATTGATGGAAAAATGGATGCTCTCAATGGTGCTATTCGTCAAGCTTTACCCAGTATGCGACAGGTAGCTGATGACAACCCTAATGCTAAAGTTCTGTTGCGTACTCTTAAATTCTCTCACGGTGCGGAATGGCATATTACCTCTGATGCGATTGCTCTCGATAGTTTTCAATGGCATGATTTAGAAGCAGATGCCATGCAGAATCCAAATCCCCAACTGGATATTGTATTTTTAGTAGATACCAGTGGGAGCATGAGTGGTGAAATTAATGCAGTTAAAAGTAGTTGTCAGTCTTTTGCTGAGAGAATTATTAGAGAGGGAGCAGATGTTAGTTTAGGACTAGTAGGATTTGGTATTGGAGGGAATCGAGGCTCATCGAAAGGTGTTTATACGGTACATAAACTCTCAAGATACACGATTGGGGTTTGGCAATTGACTTCCCCACAGGATTTTAAACGCAATGTCCAGTCTCTATCTTTAGGACTTTTTGGTTATGGCGGTTGTTATATCGCCGATCCAGATACGGTAGATATTTTTCCTCATGTGGTTCGTTTATTTGAAAGTTCAGCATCAGGTGTGGCTGCTTCTGGAAGGTCTTTCTTAGAATCGCTGAATCCAGCACGTTCGCCTCAAAATCAAAATCAGCGTATTCTGGTAATTATTTCCGATGAAATTGGCAATTCATCTGGTCTGTCTCAGATTGTATCTGAGTTAAAAAGAGCCTCTATTACAACCCATGTTTTGGGTGTTCCTAGACGTAGTGGAGCGCATGAATCTATTGCAAGTATGACGGGGGGAAAATTTTGGGATATTACTCGTTCTAAAGGAGTGCAGGATTTTAGTGGGTTGTTAGGGACAGTAGCAGATACTATTGCTAAGGAAATGACAAAAACACTAGCTGATGGTTCATTATCTGCGGGAACAGATATGGGAACAGCATTAAATTTGGTAGCCCAACAAATGAAAATGCCTCCTATGAGCGATCGCGCTTTACCTCCAGTTTTAGTCCTGATTTCTGATGGTCAACCAACAGATGATTTTCAGAAAGGGCTAGATGAGCTTATGAGGAAGCCTTGGGGGAAAAAAGCAGTGAGAATTGCGATCGCTATTGGTCAAGATGCGGAATTAGATGTATTACAAAAGTTCATTGGACATAATGAAATTAAGCCTCTGCGGGCTAATAATCCTGAAGAATTGACCCGATATATTAAATGGGCTTCTACTGCGGTTCTAAAAGCAGCGTCTTCCCCTGCTTCTCAAGCCGCTTCTGGCGGGAAAATAAACGTTCCTCTTCAAACACCAGCACCTGAACCTTCTTCATCCGGTGATGTGTGGTAGTTGGAACTAAGAGACTGTATGTAAAGCTTTTGTATTATTTTAAATATTTTATAAAAAATTCTCTAAAAATGAGAAAATCATCAAATTGGAAGAAAATTTTACTATTTGGCTTATTAGGGGCATTTGGCTGCTTAATTGGATGGTTATTCGGAGAATTGTTTCTCTCCTGGGCAATGCCGCCACAAACCGCAGAAGAAGCTGCTACCCCGACAATTATATTTAATCCAGAACTGACGCGACGACTGGAAAGAGAAGGAGCAAAAACAGGGGACGTACAGCTTTCTCTCCTTTGGAATAATTATAACGACCTCGATCTCCACTGTATTGACCCGAATGGGGAAGAGATTTATTTCAGTAATAAGCGTTCAAGGTCGAGGGGAGAACTAGATGTGGATATGAATGCAGGGGGGCCAAAATCAAGAGAGCCCGTAGAAAATATTTACTGGCCTGAAGGTGGCGCACCTAGCGGAAAATATAAAGTTTTTGTCAATCATTTTTCCAATCATGGTGACCCAGACCCCACTTCCTACACTGTAGGTGTTTTGGTAGAAGGGAGCAGTCAAGAATTTACGGGTTCTATTACTGACGGAGATTCTAAACAACTCATTTATGAATTTGAAATTGAACCTAAATCTGAACAGCAGTCTCCAGAACCAGAATTTTGGAAAACGGTATTAATTATTGGGCTTTGGACATCCCTATTGGCTATTGGTTTATCCCTTGCTCTTGTTATGGGGCAAAACCGTTATTTTGACCGCCCATTACTGCCCTTTTCTCAAGGAATGCCCGTAATTGGTGGAGGATTAGCAGCAGGATTAGTTGCCGGAGGAATGGCTCAAGGGTTGTTGAGCTTGATCTCTCAATTTGGTCTGCTAGCCAAAATCGGCTGGATTTTCGGATGGGTATTATTAGGGGGAATTCTAGGGAGAGGAATGGGCTTGTTTATTCCTAACTTAGAAACCAAAAAGGCACAAATCGCTGGTGCAATAGGAGGTTTTTTCGGAGCTTTAGCTTTTTTAGGAGTTTCTCAAGTTGCTGGAGATTTAGTAGGGCGTTTAGTAGGTGCTGCTATTTTAGGATTTGCCATTGGTTTGATGGTCATTTTGATTGAGGTAACATTTCGTAAGGCTTGGGTGGAAATTCGTTATGGACCCAAGGAATTGCGTACTGCTAATCTGGGACTAGAACCTGTCACCATTGGCAGTGCCGCGGAAGTTTGCACGATTCGAGTTTACGGCGCTCCTGATGTTGCTCTTCGACTGCGAAGCGAACAAGGACAAATTTTTTGTGAAGATGTCCCCAGTAGAACTACCCGTCAAGTACAACCTGGTTATTTGAAAAATTTGGGTAATGCTGAAGTGTGGATTTGTACTGATAATTCATTGCCTCAAACTCAGGTTAGCAGGGGCCCAACAGTAACTCCAGCATCTAGACGATTTACACTTAATTTAGGAAGTAAAGTAATTACTCTTAACAATGATACTTGCATAAGGGAAGGGGAAATCCCTGGACTTGTATCTCGTTACGCTAATGGCATTGTGGCACAGATTAATTCTAATCCTAAAGATCCAAGCATTTTGGGATTAAAAAATCTTTCTAATCAAGCATGGATAGTTACAATGAAGAATGGTGAGAGAAAAACCATTGAAAGCGATCGCACGATTAAATTATCACAGGGCACAAGAATTAATTTTGGTTCAATTAAAGGAAAAATTGAGTAATTGTCAATCCGAAAATGTCTAACATCATCTACCTTTAATAAGCTTGCTGCTGAAGCCAACTCCTCAACTCTCCGTCTTCTAATCCTTGAATAATTTGGTTGCGGTTCCACCAAATTGCTTTTCTCTTGATGTTGATTCCTGCTTGGTCAAGGATTTGCATCGCTTGGGCAGTTTCATCCTCATCAATAACTCTTCCACCAAAGTAGGAAACCAGTATTCCAAGCTGATCATAATTAGCATTGTCGGTCACAATCCACACCGCAGCCTGTTTCACCCCAAAATGTGCGTCAGCTTCTTCCAATACAGGCATGATTGCAGCTAGTTCTGCTTGATGGGGGGAACGTTGAATAGTAAAGCTATCGTTTTTGCCAGGAATATCTCTGGGAAGGTTGGCACAGGCGACAGATATACTGATGTACTGCCACTGACGGTCATTCAGAGTAACTTCTGTAGAAGCAGTTGAAACCATGTTTTGAGTCGAGGCTAGGGCGGGTACAAAGAAAGTTCCTACTGGAATCAGTACTTTTATTTCCCGATCCTGCCGAGGTCGAATTTCCACAGTTAAATTGTCAATTTCTGAACCACTCGTTTTCACCTCAATTTTGTTTTGAGCCATCAAGTCAAGGATATGGCGACCATTCTTATCGGTTAATACGTCAATTTGATATTCAGCGTCTTTGACATATTGCCCCAAAGGATATTTAGCAATGTATTGTTTGTAGGAATCAATCGTATCTTCTCTCTTGGCTTCATGCCAATGAATCTTTTCTATATTGGAGCGGGTTTGAGCTATATATTTGCCGTCAGGGTATTTTAGAATATAGGTACCGTAGGCTATAATTGTGTTAGCTTTCTGTGCTTCTTTCCAATGATTTTCTTCTTCAATTTCTTTGATTCTCTGGTGAGCCAAAACCTCCTTTTGATGACCAGGAAATTCGGCTAAGAAAGTTTTGAAAGCTCGGAGAGTTCCTAGTTTTTCCGCAGCTTGGAAAGGAGTGTCGTCTTTCTTTAGTGATTCAATCTTGTCCTTAGCCTGTTTAACAAATCGCCCTGATTTGTAGGTACTAAGGTATTGATTATAAGCAGTAATGGTTTTGGCTTTGTTGGCTTTTCCCCAATTAATAGTTTCGATATTTTCATGAGCTTGTGTTACATATTTGCCATTAGGTAGCTCTTGAAGATATTTTTCAAATCCTTGAATGGTGTTGAGTGCCTTTGCATCTTCCCAAGTTGTTTGATCGTACAAAACTCTTGCTTCAGTAATGTGTTGACCCTTAGGTCTTGTCTGTACATACTCAAGGTAGGCACTGGCTCTATTCTGGCGGTTTGCTTGGTACCAATGCCACTCGTCTAAAATCCTCGGACTGGCAAAAACTATGGCAGAGATAATAGCAAGGGTAATAAAACTAAGTAGTAGTTTATTTTTCATGGCTTTACCTTCGATAAACAGCATCTTATACTACAAGACGACATTTAGAGCTTTGGAAAAACAAAACCATTCATGTGAATAATGATATTGTGACCCCAAGCGCGTCTTTGCCGATTACAAACAAAGTTTATTTTCGGCTTGGTGTCTGGGTTATCTCCACTAATCGATCTTGGTCGTCATATTTATAATCAACTCGGTATTTATCACCAACCTGAACTCTGGCTAAACGGTCACCATCGTCGTAGTCGTACCATAGAGCTAGATTGTTCGGTGTTAAAATTTCTTGAACCTGACCGTCATGCTGCTCCGAATCATAGTAAGAAAAAGTCAATTCACCACCGTCAAACTGCCGTACCTTACTCACTCTTCCACTATCGACTTCAATCGTCGCTTCCTCTCCAGCCTGGGATAATTGAATTTTGCTGAGTTCGCTGTTTTCGCCGTCATAGGTATTTTCTTGACTATAACCCCAGTCAGTTGTTATTTCTGTAACTTCACCTTGGTTATTTCTGACCATGTTTACCTCACCAAGATTTGAAGAAATACTTGTCAATGCATCATTGGAATCGTAATTAACCAGGGTTTGTGTACCAGAATAGTCCCTCATCTCTAAGATACGACCCAGTTGATCATATTTAGTTTGCACCCATCTGCTAAAACTTGATCTTGATTCTTCTTCTGGTGCAGCTACCAACAGACTAGTGAGTAAGCCATCTTTGCTATATTCTGGACGTATACTAACTGTTTCTGAATCCAATGCTGCTAGTTGACCATTTTCACGCCATTGCTGAGTGAGAACAAGATGATTGTCTTCTTCCAGTTTAGTTAAATGACCATTAGCATCATACTCGGCTGTGTAGGTTCCTCCTTCTGGCAGTTGCAATTCACTATGTTGACCATCGGCAGATTGAGTAACAAGATATTTTTCGCCGTCAGGTAGAGTAATGGGTATTTCTACCTCACCATTGTTGCCATATTTCCAGTCCACTACTGTGCCATCAGCAAAGGTACGATGTACGGGACGAAATGCTGCACCGTACTTCACGGAGTTAATTAACTGCGACTGGTCACTACTTTGGGTGGTGAGTTCAATACCTTGGGGAGTATAGCGGGAAGTATATTCCACGGTAACCCCATCTTCAGTATCATTATTGAACCACTCACTTGTTAATTGTCCGCGTTTGTTATAGCTGAACGCCCTAACTTTTTTACTGTCTTCCTTGTCTTCCTTGTCTTCCTCGATAGCTGCTTCTTGGATTGCTATAACTAAACCATTGGCATCATAACTGTAGCCAACTGAAACCTGCGGATAATTTACTTTTGCTAGTTGACCAGCCTTATTATAGCTATAGGTTACAACAGATCCATTACTACCTTTTGTTGAGGAGAGTCGATTTTTGGCATCATATTTAAGCTGAATATCACCACGTAAATTCTGACCATACCACCCCTCAATCTTCGTAATTTGGTTTGCTTTATCTCGACGGTAAATTATCATCAATGGGGCTTGTGTCCAAGCGACAAGATTGCCAGAATCATCAAAATGCCAGTGCTGACCATTACGGAATCGGACTAGTTTGGTCTTAATTCCAATACGACTGTCATTGTCAACTGCTAAAGGTAGTATTGACTCTGGATCATCTGAGACTAGGGATTGAGTTTCTGGTTCGGGAATAAAATTAGATGACCAAGAGTTGAGAGGACTGGTAAGTTGATAAGCCGTGCTATAAGTTGTTGTATTTCCAACACGGCTAACGGGCTTACGCCACTCTTCGAGACGCGGTAAATCTAATGTCCAGCCTTTTCCAAATATATCGGAGGGTTGGAAGAAAGAATGAAACTGGCGGACTAACGAAAGTGAATTATCTCCCTGGAGAGGAACTACTAAATCTACCTCTGTTAAACTTTTTCCAGCAATATCTTTAGTGTTATTTCCTGGCAAGGCAACAGCTTGATAAGATTTATTATCATTCTGAAAGTTAACGGGAGTGAGAGGTTGCTTAGTAGAAATAGCCTCAAACAATTCTGGTTCAAGGGCTTCTGCTTCTGGTACTCCTAGGTTCTCATAAATATCTTTATCTTCAGGTGATAATTCTACACCGCCATAGATACTGTGAGTTAAAGTGCCTTGGTTGGTTCTCTGAGAGGATTCAACGACAATGGTGGGGGTGGTTGATGTTACAGGAACAGACTTAACTTGATAGTTCTGCATCCAAGTAGGAAAGGGTACACCTTGGTCATGTAAGGTTTCGGCGATCGCTGATATTAGAGCTAGACGCTGTACTTCGGTGTAGAAGAAAACGGAAACTTCAATACCGCTTTCTGTAGGAGGTGTCACCTTGTTTTCCTGGGCGATCGCTCCGTAATTTTCAGTAAACCAACAGGTAAAAGCCTTGGCTCCTTCCGATGCTGTAGAATTCTCTATCTCATTATCATTATTCTCAGGATTCGAGCAAGAAAAAATATTCCCTGCTGGCTTTAACTCTCCCTCAAACAATTCCATCGGTTGTGTTATGAGATGCATGGGAACATCAAGAAGTGTTAATTTTTTGTCTTGGGTTTGATTGCGCTCTACGCTGGCAGGTACGATCAAAAATCGCTCCCAGTTAGATGCTTGATTATTAGCATCAGAATTGTCAAAATCTTGGTTTAGTAGATTTTGATAGTCAGGAACACTAGATTTTACTGGCTGATTAGTAACATTATCTTTGCCTAAGCTATAAGCTTTCATTACCCGATCCGCCTCGAAGAGTACCCAGCCGACATAGGTGTTTTCTGTTCCTGGACTGTGGCGAATAACCATAAATGATCCTCTGGGATCTTCGGGGTTAGGATCTATAGTCACCCAAGGTGAAGTTCCCTGTTCGTAAACGGAGCGAAAGATTGTTACTACATCATCCAACCGCAAGGGTGGTAGTTCGATATCACCTTGTTCTTCAGATAATAGGATTAATTCACCGTTGTTCGGATCGATCGCGATACCAGATAGCTGTCCTAAATCTTTGATTGCTTCACCTGCACCACCAAGGTAGATGCCACCAACGTTTGAGGGAGACATTGCCTTCATAATTGGGTTAAGAAATACTGAAGTTGGAGAGATGCTGCGGAGATACATATTAGTAACATCTTTGTAATCAAGAAGCCCAGTATCCACAAAAGCTTCTTGAAAATTTTTAACAGCACCTCTACTCAATTCGAAGAGGGAGATAGATGTCGATGCAGTGTTAAACCTCATCGCCATTTTAGGAAATTTTCCAGCTTTAGCAAAATGCCCAGCGAGACTTGATAGAGTTGTCCCACCAAGACCAACAGCGTCCCATGCAGCTAACCCATACTCTCCCTTATAAATATTACTTGGCAAAGATATAGATGTTCTTGCAGTTCCTATGCTTCCAACTAGACTAGTTATCAATTCAGGTTTACGAGCAAGCTGAGCAGCATTTACTACAAACTTAGCATTTCGTGCCAACCCTAACACAGGTACAAAGTTCCATAATCGACTAGTAAGCTCTTGTCTTTGGTTGGCTGCTTCTCCTGGATAGAATCCCCCAATAAAATCGAAGGCAGTAGCCACGAGAACAGCTTTTGAAATTCCTTTCCATCCACCCTCCGCTGAGATGAGTGCTCTTTCCGATTTATGAGCATAGAACTGCTTTACATAGTTAATGTCGATTTTAAAAGAGGTTCGGAAAAGCCATAATTTATAAGACATCCGCCTCAATTTTCGACTTGCAAACTCTATCGCATTTTTATTAAGGTAGCGAGGCTTCCATTGTTGCCATTGGGTATCAGGATGATATGTGTTTTTAAATGTAATCGCTACAGGTTCAAAACCATCAAGATCAACAAAATTAACAGGATCTGCTCCAGAATAAAGGTAGCTTGAAAAGTCCTTCTGCGAACCTAACGGAATACGATGTTGTGGATCGGGTTGAAGAAATTGTCCCAGGTTTGGATCGTAATCTCTGGCTCTGGTTAAATAAAGATCAGAATTAGAATCGAAAAACAACCCTGCAAATCCTGGCTGTAATTCCTTGTTTGAAATAGCTTGAGATTCACCAAAGGGTTCATAATTGCGTTGCTCAACAACATTTCCTTGTCCGTCTGTAACGTAGCGAACTGAACCCAAATGATCCTCTAGAAAGAACTGTTCCTCACTACCTTGTTTAGTAGCTAGGGGAGACTCTCCTTCCCAGATATAAGCTGTAGATTGCCCCTGAGCATCATTTACCAACAAGGGACGCCAGATTTCACTTAAAGGATCGGTTACAAAGGAAGTTTCTTCTCCATCCACCTTTCTGACTAGCAAATTACCATCGCCATCATATTGATACTCAACTTTGCCAGAATTTCCAGTTACTACTGCTAATAAATTAGAACCATCATAATTAAACTGACGCTGTTCTGAATCGCTCCTGCATGAAATTAAATTACCTGCTGCATCATGGCTACATTCCTGTCCATCGTAACTAACAAGTCTACTAGCCCAGTCATAGGAACTAGCAACTGTTTCTTGAGCGGGTTTACGGATTTCGATGCGATCGCCTATCTCATCATAGCGGTACTCTGTCTTTCCTTGAAGAGAATCATTTACGGAGATTAAGCGTTGAACCTCGTCATATTCATAACTTAGGGTCTTTTGACCTTGTGAGGATACTTCCTGAATCTGACTAATCAGACCATCGGGACGGTATGAGTAAGTAAATTGGGCAAGAATACGATAGCTTTGGGATGAATTATCTCCTGTATAGTTGTCCGTTTTCCCATGAGTCAGAGATGCTAAATTACCATCAGGTTGAAACTCCCAAATTGTTAGAATCCCATTGGGTAAAGTACGAATAATTTTTCCTTCACCAGTTCGATACTGATAGGAAATTCTCCCTACAGGAGTATCCATACTAGTTAAGCGATCTAGAAAATCGTAGGTATAACTGGTTCTATTTTCTCCTACCTTAACTGATTTGATGCGATCCTCAGTATCGTAAGTATAAGTAATATCAGGCTGTCCCTCACGACGGACGGCAGTTAAGCGGCTAAAATTATCATATTCATAGTCTACAGTACCTAAATCGTCTTGCATTTGGATCGGGCGATCAAAGCGATCAAACCGAAGTGTTACCGAACCATCTGGTAATTTTCTAGTTAATTCCTGTAAATGTCCCTTCTCATCAAATTTTCGCTGGATATTCGTCTCTCTCCCCGCTGGATCTACTATCTTGGTAATGCGTTCTGCTTCATCGTAAGCGAACTGCCACCGTACAGCAGCCTCAGCATTTGGATGATGGCAAGAGATGGTTAGAGAGAAAGACGCTATAAAAAGCGCAATTAGTAGGAAGCACTTAATCTTTTTCACAGCATATGCTCAAGGGATTAGGCAACTATTCCTAAATTTTACTATCATACCCCCCCCCTCAAAACCTTACTCAGAGAGTATTCTGAGATTTCCACTTTTATTTTTTTATGTTTAAAGCCTCAAAAGCATATTTGGCAAGCTTTCTAGCTTTTTGGAACTTAGAGATGCTGCTGCTACGTCGCACCCTTAGTTTTACGCCTTATAATAACAGTTATTTCAGGAGCTATTTTTGATAATCCACTAACTCAAATCTTAACTCTGAGTTTATAGTATCTATATTATCTTTAACAACCTTAACAAGAATCGGTTCAGTGATGCGCTCTCCATTATCATCAAACTTTAGTCCATCTCCTGACGTTTCACTAGCTGGCAAATCAACTTCTTGAAGTTTTTCTCGAACCAATAAACGAGAAGTAACCCCCGACAATGAAAAGGCTTTAATAAATGCTTTAGTTGCATCAAAACTGATAGCAGTACGCCAGTTTACCTCACCTCCCCATTGTTTTTTAGCTACTACTGAGAAATTCTTTGATTGTTCTGTTTTAGCAAACCAGGGAACAGCTAAAGTTAATCCTTCAACATCTGCCCCACCTGCAACTAAGGTGGCATGGCTATATAAAGTATCACTACCTAAAAACCGTAATTTTTTGTCTATATGGAGTGCATTTTCTCTGATAATTTCAATAGCAACAGAAACATATTGTGAATCTGGAAATAACAAAGCTGCTGATACTTTATCTTTATTTATATTGACTAAGACTTCTTTCTCAGTATCTAATTGTGGATCGCTAACATCAATAGTACGAACTATTTTACCTTCAAGTTCTTTTTCAAAACGTTCTTTAAACCCTTGTTCTAAATTCTGACTGTAACTACTATTAGGATTAGAATAAATAACAACTCGCCTCAAGCTAAGTTCATTAATGATGTACTCAGCTAGTTTTCTACCTGATTGTTTCTCAGAGGGAGAAATTCTAAGTAAAGCATTATTGTTAGTAAGCCTAAGATCTGTTAGAGATATTATTGCCAAATCATTTTTTTGATAAAGTTTTATAGCTGATTCATTAAAAATACTAGTATTTTGAGCAATAATTCCTTTTATCGATGAATCTTTAATGATTTCTTGCGCTACTTTATCTGATTTATTAGATTCAATACTATTATTGACAATAACAATCTCTAGTAATTGACCATCCAATCCACCTGAATTATTAAATTGATCCTGTGCTTGAGCTACTCCTCGCAATATCTCATGTGCATCATTTTTATTTTTATCTATTGGAACAATTACAGCTAAAGTCAAAGGTCTAGTTTTTTTGTCAGTTTGATTGTACTCTTTTCTGGCTTGACTATTATTATAGTAAATTAAGACTTCTGGGTCATTTCGATTAGCGACCCTAGCTTTTTTAAAAAATCTAACTGCATTAGGATAATCTTGTTTTTTAAATGCTTCAATTCCTCTATCCCGATTAATATTATCAATTCCTCGAAAGAGTGGTTGTTGACCCCTACTAAAAAGTTCTGGTTGCCATTTTGGGACATAAAAAGATTTCCCAGGTAACTTCTTGGTAATATAACTTTCATCTTCTTTTATTCCATCCATGGCGCGAAGTTCAAACCACCAGTAGCCAACACCCATAAGACCAAACATTATGAATAAACCGCTAACAGTTACTCCCTTCCAACCAATAAAATATCCTTTAACAAATTGCCAAGATTTTTGTTTTAAATTACTTTTCTGTTTTTCAATAAGCTTTAATTGTCCTTGAATACGTTGTCTTTCATGTGAACTATTGTCATGAATATCATATAATTTTTGATACAGTTTCTCGGCTTCATCTAAATCTTCTTTCATCATCAAATCATGTGCATAAGCATCAAGAGAATGCACATATCCTTCCTTATTTTTAAATGAATCAACTTGGTAAGCTCGTTCATATAGTTCAACAGCTTGTTCAAAATTGTTGCTAATAAAATAAATTTCAGCTAACTCAAATAGACTACTGAAATGATTAGGATTAAGTCGTAAAATTTGTTCATAAAGTATCTTGGCGATTTCTTGGTTTTGTTGAGGTAAAGCTATTGTTGCTTGATAGATGCTGTGACAAGGATAGTCAATATTTTCTAATTCTCTAATCTCTTCTCTTAAGCTATGTCGCTGAACTAACCAATGAAAAACCATATTTATTTTGATTTTATAACAAAGATTTATTCCTGAAAAATATTCTTGATCACCTACAGGCTCAATTAAATGCCAGTTGATTAATCTGTCAACTGCTTCGTAAATTGATTGAGTTAGATAAACTCCATGTTCTTCAAGTAGAGTTAAAGGATTTTTAATAATATTATTGGGATCTGAATTTGCTAACTTTTGACTCTTAGCAATGGCTGAAAATACGACCCTTTCTGAAACAGGAAGCCCATTTCTAAACCATGCTAATCCTGCTGAAGCAAATTCAATTACTTTATCTATAATTTTCTCAACTTCTACACAAGTAATAACTCTTCTATTTTCTTCCCTCACTTGTCTAAAAAGAGTAAAACAAATCGCTTGGATAAAATAAGGATGATTTCCTGAAAGTTTTAAAATGGCTTCTATTGCTTCTGATTGATATTCTAGGATACTTCTAGCTGGTTGAATAATTAGCTCTTTGGCACTATGCGTATCTAGTAAATCAATTTCATAATAAAGTGCTTCCTTAAACAAACTGAGGAATTTAGGCATTTCATCAGGTCTTCTTCCCACTACTGGAATAAGAACAAGTTGCTTATGTTTTTCCAGAATTGATTTTAAGTAGTAAAAAAAATCATGAACTTTTTGATTTGAATTATCTTCATCCAGAAGATCAAATTCATCCAATAATAAAACTAGCTTTTTTTTTTCTAATTGCTTATAAATTTTTGGCAATATTGAATTAGAGACTACCTGTGAATTGATCAACTTATATTCTTCTTTTAAATCAAATAATTCCAGACAATCAATAATTTCTTCAACCAGATAATGTAAAATTTTATTTAAAGATAGTTTAGTTTTATTTTGTAAATCGAAGTCAACAAAAACATATTTTTCTGGATTAATTTTATGAGGAATTTGTTTAAGAATAGAAGATTTTCCAATGCGTCTCTGACCATTTAATAAAATGACTTGTGCTTCTTGTCTTAAATTATCTTCAATAAAGTAGAAGAGTTCTTTTCGTCCAAAAAATAATTCAGGGTTTTCGATTGGACTACCAGCAATATAGGGATTTTGAGCATTTTTTTTTTTCAAACAATTGATTGCATCCTCCTAAAATATAAAATTAAGATATAGCTCCTTTAGGCAATGCCGCTGCTATTTTTCCAATCCATTCAAGAATAGATGGAATATCCTCTTTATGTTGCCATAACCAGTGAATAGTGTTTGTTATTGTTTCTACTTGTTCTTTACTTATTAACTTTAAAAAGACTTTTCGGCGTTTTTCAAGTTCACTTTCATCACTATTGCCAATTTCTTGAATAACCCACCATTCCATTATTGATGAACTAAAAGAATAGATAGTTTTCCCTTCTTTTTGACCACTAATAACAATACCTCGCTCCTCAAGGTCAATCAAATCTCGTTCTCGATAACTAAAAACATTTTCAATACCCTTAAGAGTGTATCTTTTGTTAGTTAAACGACCTTCTAAACCTAATAGAGCAATTAACATTAATAATATTTGCTCTTCCTCATTACACATTGTCCAAGTATCTTGAAAAAAATGTCTAGTCCTACTTTCAAAATTTCTCGCAAAGGTTTCAACATTAGGGTTTTTTCCAGTTCGTAGCTCTTGATAAAGAAGAAAACCTGCAATCTGAAGTAATGCTGGGTTACCATCTGCAATTTCCCTAATTCCATCTTTTAATGTTGATGTCATTGGCATACCACCTAAAAGTGCTGCAACTTCTATTTCACTGAAAGATTTAAGAGGTTGAAATAGATAGTGATTGTACCAAGGCGATTGTTGGTCTTGAATACTAGGATTAACTTCATCAAGCCGTCGGAATGAAGAGACAACCATTGATAAATATTTTCTTTCCCTACAGTGATAAGCTAAAGTTCGACAATTAAAGACAAAATCTGTAATATTATCTTCTTTATATTCTTCATTTGGGCGTAATGCAGAATCATAATCATCTACTAACAGTAATAAAAATTTACTTTGTTTGCCAAGCTTTCTTAATAACCGACGCACACTATCCATTGTTGGTTGTCCTGCACTAAGTACTGTCTCAATATAAGATTGCAACTCAGGTTCATCATCTAACTCATCTTTCGACAGAGTAAAAATTTTTTCCCAAAAACTCGTAGCACTGAAGGGATGAATACTTAGACAACTAAACAGAACAATTACCGCTTTGGAGTGATCATGTCCTCTAAGTTGCCATACTAAAGGAGAAGCTAACTGTTCCAGAAAAGAAGACTTGCCTATTCCCGGACTTCCCCAAATGGCTAAATGACAACTGTTCAAGATTTGGTCAAATGCTGTATTCAGCTCAGATTCTCTTCCGATAAAACGTTCATCGGAAACTGGCTGACCAACAAAGAAGGGGTTTTGTGACATTGTGACAATCGAGAAAGATGTTGAAGAAAGCTTAACTGACTTGCTTTTCTACCACTCTTTATACCATCTACACACCCCAGAAAAAGTATATCGACTACAATTGTTTAGATAAAAATACATAATCAGATTTTTTTCTCAATCTTGGGCACTCTGTATTGAGACTTTTCAAACGTCCTTTCAACTCTGTTATGCTTCCCGTTCTATCCACCATCGCCACCCCAAAAAGGGTAAAAGACCGAAAATGCCACAAAAAACTAACGTTCCTGCTAGAATCAGGATTCTATTCGGTAAAGGTAAGCTTGGGATATTTTGTATCCTAAATTCTTTTGTCTCTGAAAGCCCAGCAACAGTAATTTCAGCTTTTTCTAATTCATATTGTTTAATTGAAGTAGGCTTATAGTGAACTGAATATTTTCCTAATAATGAGACAAGAAATGTTTTTAATGCTTCATTAATCTGCGTAGCATTAGCTGAAAAAAGGTTAACTCCTCCTGATGCAGAAGCCAAACGTTGTAAAACTTCAATATCTATAGTACCTTCTTCTCCATAACCAAGAGTATGTAATGTTATGTAATTCTTATTGCTTTTGAGGAATGTTTCTAGTTGACTAAGTTCTTTATCCTCTTGTAATTTAGAATCACTTAAAATTTTATCAAACCCATCTGAAAGTAAAATAATACCAAGGCGAATTGGTTCTTCTGTAGACTCTTCATCAAGAGAATCTGAAGGAAGTGGATAATTAGTTTTAAGATATTCTACGGCATTTTTTATAGGATTTCTAATATCCGTTGCACCACAAGGCAATTTAGAATTGTCTGGGTTAAAAGTATTTTCTAAATTTGATATTTCTGTTATTAAAGTTTCACTATTCGGGGGGTAAAATTTGCTCAAAGCAATATTGTCAACTGGTGGAGGTAAGTATCCACCACCGCAACTATCACCATCAGTAGCAAAGGGAATCACTGCAACTTCAGAAGGATAGTTATTACTTTGAAGATAATCAATAAAAGAACGAATAGCTTGAAGTGCAGCTAGTCCTCTAACCTGACCAGAACTATCGTTCCAATTCATACTCCCACTCACGTCTAATAAAATAATAATCCGACTAGGGTCTGGCTCACTATCTTCAGGTTTAATTAATCTAAAGTTTTCAATATATTCTCCATTAGAAGTAATAGAGACATCACTTTTATCAAGAAATTTTAGTTTATTTTTATCATCAGTTACTTTAAATTGGATAACTGCTTCTACTTCATTATTTTTATTATTTTGATCATAAGTTTTTAAGATTTTGAGAGTTTCCGCACAAAGAGGGGATGTCCAGCCTATTGTTAGACTAAACAAGCAGATTGTACTATGCTTCAGGGTCGAGAAAACGGTCATAAAAAACAAACCTCACATATCTTCTTTGGTCAGTATTTTTATTGGTATAAAGAGTAATAACGGTATTGTGCTTGAGCTCTTCAACTGCTGCATAAGACTCATATTCACTATAATCATCATACATGTCTGAAGATGTTATTTCTGATTGAGTATCAAAATTTTCATAATCATTATTGTTTTGCGGAATTGCTTCTGCAAAAGGATTTTCCTTGTTTTCTGCATCAGGTTGTTTAGGAGGTTTAATAACAATTTCGTTGGGAAGTTTTTCAAGGCGATTGTTTTGACAAGGTTGAATGGTTGCTTTTCTGCCACTCAATCTAATGATGGCGCTTTTATTCGGTAAGTCTCCAACAATAATATCAGCCTGCTCTACGTCTGAACCAATGACAAGATCATCTTTTTTTGGAAGTTGTATAGACAACCCTTCTTCTAAAATAGGTATTCGGGGACGAGAATTTCTTGGATCATGAACAAATTTAAATCCCTTATTCTTATAGGTTTTCCCATTCAGCCGATTTGCGATTATTTCTGTCCCAGCAATTTTTTCAAATCCATATCCTAATTTTAAAGCTAATTGCCTGTTAGGAGAGGTGGCAAAGCTCAAGGCAACACCTAACAAACTTCCTAATAGGATAAAACTATAAAGATCTGTTTCTAAATTTTGTTCGGAAACAAAAAACACAATAACACTAACAACTAAACCAAAACTAACACTCATAACAAAGTGTTTTATTACCTTAGCTATATCATCTTTTTCTCGTTTTCTTCCTGTCAAATAAAGTTTGGTAAAACTACGAAAAAGCCAGGTTGTTCCTTCTGCCAATCCAATTGTGGTTCCAATAATTAGCCAATCAAATAAGCGAATAATCTCGGCAGGGGCGGAAGTAAGCTGAAGGATAAAGCTCATAAATCCAGACCCCAGAGCCCCTAAAATGCTAAGTATAATAGCAAATAATAACGGCAATTTTAATTGCTCCCAACCTTGTTTTAGGCGAGTTGGATGACTCAAAAAAACTTCTGCCATCACCATTGAAATTGCTAGAGAACTAGTAACAATAGAAAATTTAACTAGATAGGGAAACTGTGAAAAAATGGTAAAATCTAGCTTTTCCCATATGGGGTTGAGATCAACCAGTAATATTTGACTGATACTCCAGCCTAATACTGATGCTAGTAGTCCGATAATAAAGTATAACCAGTTACGCATTAATAAATAATTTGGTCTCCTAATGACTTTTTTATTTTTTGGTGATCTTGATTTTCTTTTCTTCAGAAGAAAGCGAACAGGTAGTGTAAAAAAGCTTACCATCGATAAAATAATCGATCCAATTTGTTCAACTAAAGTTTTCTCTTTGACTAATTTATTGAAAAAGTTTGGATATTTAGCATTATATTTACAACTTTTAAGTTGATTATAAAGACGATGATTAATTTTTTTTCTTAACCCTTTTTGTATTAAAGCTTGTAATAATAGATGATGAGAGATTTTTGCTTGAGAAAATATTTTTACTATTTTACTATATGCTTTTTTATGATTATTTCTATATTTTTTATTATTTAAATTTTCTAAAAATGATTTAATTTCCCTATTGGTAATATCTTTTAGAGCTGCTTGAGGAGTATGGCTATTGATTACCTGAATAAGTATTGCTAAAGACCAATCCAAATGTGTTGTCCAAATATTTTGTTTTTTATTTGCATTTTTCTTGACAGACTTAACAAAAAACTTTGTTTCTACTGGCAAACCTCGAAATTCATCTAATTTGAATAATCTCCAACGAGGTAATTTAAATTTGTCTTCAACAATATAATTAATTATTAACCAAACTCCTATTTGAGCAGACTTTCTAAAACAAGGTTCTTTCTGTAATGGTCTAAGCTGTTCTTGACATTCCCAAAACTCATCCCAAATTTCATTGTTACTAACCAGCAATTGCTGAAATAAATCTACTGCTCTTTCTGGGAGTATTAAAGCACTTAACGTAAAATACCGGATAATATTAAAGTAGTCTTGAAAAAATTTTCTTTTAAATCTCTCTGTTTGTTCTTCATTGACATCTCTATCTCGTTGAGCAAGTAACTGCCATTGCTCTAAGTTTTGTTGAAGATCTGTCTTGATAAAGTTAATTTGTTCTGACTCTAATTTGCCAGTTGTAATAAATTCATCAAAAATTGCTTGAGCTTCTAAAGTGTAATAAGTTTGTTGTCTTATATTTTGACGAATATTGTTTGTATTTCTTTGGTGAACTAAGGAGTTATAAACAAGATAATTATTATTATAAAATTGTTCTGTTCCAGCTTGAACTAAAGTAAATTCGTTAGGGTTAGTTAATTCATGGACATTAAAAGCCCATGCTGCTTGCACTCGATGATTGTCAACTAAATTTAAACAAGTTCTCCAAAGAGCTAATAAATGTACTTCATCTTGTTTAATGTTCGGTTGAAGTAAATATAGATGATTAAACTTGCTCACCTGATAATTTAATGGTCTATATCTTTCAAATTCATTAGTTTTAAACCGAAATTCGTGATGGATTATAGCAGGTTTATTTTCACAAAGATCAAAGGTTAAATTATCGGCTTGAGATGCGTAAAATCTAATTAACGTTGCCATTGCATCATAAGAATTGCCAGGAGATTCTCGGCAACAAAAATAACGCTGAACAGGAAAAGGTCGATTAGCAAAATCTAGGGCTACTGTAATAACTGCTAAAATAGCCCAATCGCCAATAATTCGACCCACTAAAGCAACACCTTTAACCCATTGTTGATTAAACTCTAAACTTCCTATTAATTCTTTTTCTTGAGGAGGTAAAAAATTAAAACCTTGATAATCAATATCTGGAGAAACTTCAAACAGTGGAGAATTAGGAGCAGTTGCTATTTGAAGGGATTGAGGAATTTGACCACCATCGAAAGTAACGCCCATGTAATTACCTCCGTAAAAGCCTGTAGATCTCCAGCTATTACCACAGGCTTGAGCAGTCAACCCTAGACGAAATTCATCTATTCTAATTTCTTGGTTACTCATGGTTTGAATTCTCATTTGTGGTTTTTCAGCATATATTATGCTTAGCCAACAGCTATAGTGCCAAGATGATAAAAAAGTATAGTCCTAAAGCTATCAAAATTTAAAAAGAAGGATCTTTCCATCTTCTCTTTGTGGCTACCCAGTATAAAGGGTTAACTAGACCATAAGGTCTCCATTCATCGAATTTGTCTATCATTGCTCCATCCTTTAATTGAGGCCCTAAATTAATCCGATTTGGACGGGGATCTTTTGATGATAAAACTCCAAATGAAGATAAGGCAAAAAACTCAAGTTTATTTTTAGAAAGTTTTTGTGTATCCCGAAGAAAATCCCTTGTATTTTTTAAATGAACTTGAAATAAATCTCTCTCTGGTTCTTTTCTCCTTGTCCACAGTTCTCCTCGTTCGCACTTACTCATCACAATAGCAATTCGTAATTTTCTCAGATTCTGTTTTATTTTTTTTCTATCATCTTGTGAAAAAAGAGAGGTCTTTTCAGGGATTTCTGAGAGAAGTTTCCGAAAGACTCTTTTATAAAAACCATCAACATCTTTGACAGGTTTTTGTTTTTGGTTAGGTTGATCTATTAAACAAAAATCAGGAAGAAGTACAACCCAAGCACTTGCTTCCATTAAACATTCTTTGATATGAGGCAAAATATAATGGCTTTTTAACAAAGATGACTCTAAAAGTACATCTTGAAAAAACTCACCACCATAATCTTTGGTATTTAAAATAATGTTAACATCAGGGTAAAATTGAGTAGTGATTTTGATGGAAAATTCATAATCAGCGTTTACATTACCCCTCATATTGGTTGGATCTAAGGGTTTATTCGTTATCCAACGATCTCTAATCTTGCTTCTTAATTTATCAGAATCATCTGATCTCGTATTGACATTAACTCGTTTGTGGTTTTCATTTTTACTATGATCACTAATTGATAATAAAGCTCCTAAAAAAGTAGACTTACCTGATGCTCTTGGACCAAGAATATATATCTTTTTTGAATTATCTGGTTTAATTCTAACTGGAGAAAGCATTTGAAATAACTCCTTTATAATTAATTTAAAATTTAACTTCCGATATATAACCAAGGTAACTCTAAGAGAAGACGAGTTTTATAGGTCGTAATAAAGAATTGATTTTTAAGAATACGATTTTCCTCAAACTGTTCAATCAAATCCTGAACAAAACCAAAAATTGGCAAAATATTAGCTCGATGGTCAATCCAGTTGAAGGATTCTTGTTGTTGCAATGCAGCAGAAATATGGTTGGTATTACAAAACAAATCTGCCATATTTAAACAAATAAGAATATATTGATAAGTCTGAGCATTATCCTCTAAAAAATTCATCCATTCTCGAAAACGATTTTTCCATTGACTCTGCTTGCGAAAGCGAACATCTTTTTTACTTAATCCATCAGCAGCAAGTAAATCATCTTTCAAACATTCTCTATAGGGAGCCATGACAATCATTAAAAATTGAGCATTATGAATACTCTTTAAAATATCACGCCATTCTTCTTGAGGATGATTTTCGCGCCATTGAGAATCCTCTACTCTCCAAAGTTCCCCTGGGGTATCAATCAAGTCTACGTCAATTTGCTTAATATGACCTGATAAATTAACCCTCAGTTGCATCGGTATCTTATTGATACTATCTGTCGGTTTAACTTGATCGCCAAGGGTAAACTGTCTTTCCAAATCTTCACGATTCGGGGAAATTACCTGAACATTCCCTCGATTAGATTTAGCCAACTCTAACATCAGTGTAGTTTTTCCCACCCCCTGATCTCCCATGACAATTACTGACATAGTGGTTCTGTTGCTGCAAAAAATTTAAATAGTATATGTCTTAAAAGAATTTTCAACTTTACTTTCAACATTTCCTCCAAAATTGTAAAAGCTGAGTTAGAACAAAATCTGGTTCATCTAGTAGTAGAAACTCAACGACAATGGTCTGACACAGCGATATCTCCTATCTACTACAGCTTTCTGGGAATTATTCTACATTCATAATTACCATTAAATATCAAAGTCGTCGCCCGTAATCTTCAAAGATCCTTAACTGGCATTTCGCAGCTAATGAAATAGAGGTAGGGTGTTTTATGAAGAAGTAGCAAACATTTAAGTATTTCATATTAGATAGTTTGTGGGACAAAGGATTAACACTATTGTTAACAAATATTGCGATGTTAGCTCACCGTCAATTTATTTAAATTTTCAACTGAACCTAATATTGAGATGAATAATATACCCCGTCAGATGCTTTGCGATTTGATTGAAAAAGAGGGAATTGAGTTATGCAATGACCAAAAACGCTGTAAAGCACTGCTATCCGACCTTTGTGGGGAATATCGTAAGGAAATTTCGGCACTTGTGGGTGCATTAAAAGAAAGAGTAGTGGATGAACTGCAAAAATTACCCCAAAATGTTCCTTTTGAAGTGTCATTGGGACAATTGGCTAAACGAATGCAGGATAATCTTGCCATAGCTGAAGAAGCGGCTATCTGGGCAGTGGAATCTTGGGCTTTGGCTTTGGGAGTGATTTCTTCAGTTGAATTGAGTAATTTTTGGTCAACAGATACCACCTCAATCTATAACTCTAATTCTGAAGTGACCCAATATAGTCTATCTCTTACTTTTACCAGTGCTGGAAACAAATCTTGGCAATATTCTATAAATCTCAATGAAGATGAAGAGGATCAGCCAGAACTTTTTTTTAGTAAAGATAACAGACAACAACGCCAACGATTTAAAGCTGCTCTTCAAAAGGAATTGGGCAGAACTGTGAACAATGCTCAGATAGATTTACTTCTCGACAAGTGGTGTCGACAAATTTCTCTAGGATATCGTGCTATAGGTCTAAAACTTTAAGAAATATAGGACTTTCGCATTGACAAAAATAAAAAGATCTGAATTCTGAGAAATTTCAGATTTTCTATACTCGAATATCAACTTCCTTTATCCCCAGTCACCCACACTATCATCTACGCTGACAAGGCCATCCTCTAAAATACCCTAATTGAAGAATCTCGTTAAATATCTAGATGGCGTATGACCACGATTCGTAAATTAAAGGGTCAGCATCGTTCTATAAATATCTCATTTTTCAGCCAACCTGCTGAATGTAGGTCAGATAAGGACTCAATGCACCAAGAATTTCTTTTTCAATCGTATTTCCTGCTTGAATATACTCCTGTAAGAGTTGTCGAGCGTAATTTAACCTGCTTGAGAATTTGAAATAGTATGGCTCGGTGAGAACGATAAAAACGCCACAGAAAGGGGTAGTAATTGTTTCCAGTGTAAGCTAGATGAGCTTCGCATTCTGTCAGCAGGTGGTCGGGATTTTCTCCCAAAGCTTTCTCTATTTCAGTAAACCTTTGAATTACTTCTCCTTCAGTAGAATAAGCCACAATCACATCTCTGAAGGTGCTGATCAATCTATCGGTTCTAGCCTGATATTCTTCGCGATATTTATCCAAGGCTTCTTTAGCTTTGACGTGGATTTTCTGCATCCGCCTGATAAACATCGATGCTAAGTCATCTAAGGTACGTGCGGATTGGATAGCTATCAAGGCAGCAGCCAAAGTGTAACGTTTGTTAGGTTCTAGCTCTTTCATCCTGGCAGCATCCAAGCTCATCGCTTCGCTGGCAAAATGTTTGAGTTTGCTTTATTCTTGTTTAATTTGGTCTCAAAAACGCCGTTATTTCGGGTCGAAGTGATTCTTATTTTGGGTCGCTACAACTACTTATGTATCATCCTATCAAGTCCCTTTTCCCATTCGGTTAAATGTCTTTCTTCTATTTGTCTTCTATATTTTTGATGATACCGAGATCTAAAAAATATTGAAATTCCTCCAAGAATAAGACCAATACCATAAGCAATAATAAGAAGTACACAAATAGTCATCCAAAACACAAATAATGTTTTGCCAGGCGTTTTATACCTTTTGGCAAGTTTATCCTTTTTATATATTCTTAAATCATCAATATTGTCGGCAGCAATTTCCCGATAAATAGATGTATGCCTTTGAAGTGTATTGTTTCTGTCGAGTTTCTTTAAAGTTAAATCAAGAAAATAAAAAAAATCTTCTTTTGCTTGCTTTGCCTTCTGTTTTGCTTGAAAAAAATCTAGTAAATCAAATATCCATTGGCTATTTTCTAAAAAATTCTCTTTAAGAATTTTGATTAAAACTGAAATTTCTGATGCAAGATGAGTAGTTAGTATTTTGACATTCTCAATCAAAGATTTTGCCGCGCTTACAATTAATCGTCGAGCCACTTCTCTGGCTTCTTTTATACAAGTTATGTATCGTGCTTTTGCTATTAAGTAAACACTATATATAAAACCAGCTAATGCTCTATTATTTTCTGGGCTAATTCCTGAATTGTCTTGAAAATGAACAATTTCATCTATATGTGAAGTTATATAGTCTGGAATAAGACGTAAAGAGCTAAAAGATTCATTATCTATGTTAGACAAAATTTCTAGTTGCGTAAGAACTAAACTTTTTGGCACTACACTTAAGTCATTTGCATAGTACTTAATTCTATCTATAGATTCGCTAGTTTGAATGTTCATCTGGATTACGCTTTAGATTTATCAGTAGTATGATCTAGTCTGCACTATTATGACCTCTATAGTTCCCATTCACTTCTGCTCTTTTAACAAAAATTATCGCTCTTTCTAGCCCACAATAATTCAACTTCAAACTATTCAGCGTTAGACTAAGCCAGGTTGATGACAACCTGGACTGAGCCGATACTCGATACTGACAATAAACTGGTAGCCAAACATCGAACAGATTAAACAGGCTGTACTAAAATGGCTCAATATTGATATTCTTTCGATGACACTTTCTGAACTGAAAAGATGTGCATCAAAATTGAAGACTGCGGGATATTTTTCTGGAAAAATCAATCAAAAAGGCATGAACAAACAACGTCTACTACGCCTTTGTATAGCAGCGGAACAATTTTGGTCGGTAAGGAAAATTCAAGTTCTGAAACCCTTATAAATAAAGGAGTTCAATTTTGAGAATCAAATTTACTGGCGATCGCTTATAACCAAAATAATCGTTCTTCAGCGAGTGTCCCACTTTAGCCTTTTACTGGGACAGTTTTTCCTGAAACTATTGCTAAATATTCGTTACAGGCACTTTTAAAATTATTGCCCAATCATCGAAAGTGGGACAGTTAACATTTAAAAATCCCTTACCGACCAAAATTTCTCGTCTGCTATACAAAGGCGAATCTCTGCAAAAGTTGAAATTTTTATAGCTTTTGCGAAACGACTAAGTTGTAGTTCTAGTTTAGATTTCTTATTTTATTACCACCCAATCACCGACACCGCCTGTTTCCTCTGCTCTGGAGACACTTCTAGATATCTCTGCAAAGTCCCCAAATCATTATGTCCCGATATCTCTTGAATATGCCGTAAAGGAATCCCCGCATTGTGCATCTGCGTCAGGGCAGTACGACGAAAACTATGAGTACTAACTCCTTCAACCCCAATCCGCTTACAAGCAGTCCTGAGTGACTTATCCGCCATCGAACGACTCAAAGCTTTTCCTTCGCGACTAGGAAACAAATAAGGATTATAGAGATTCACTGGTGGCTGATATTCAGCCAAATACCCAAATAACGGAACAGGAATATCGATGGTTCGGGTTTTGAGCTTCCCTTTCGTGGTAGATTTGCGGAAGGTAATAGTTTTATTCTTAATGTCAGTCTTCTGTAGAGCCAGTGCCTCTGAGATGCGACAGCCAGTAAACAAACAGATGGCAAATAAAGCGCGATCGCGTGATGAAATTAACCCATCGCTAAATAACCGCTTTAACTCGTTGGCGGTTAACACTTTCCCCTGTCCATTTCCTGCTACTTTCATAGGGAAATTATATTTGAAAAGGGGTGATTCTACAAAATGCTGATTTCGGGGAATTATCTCTGGAAGTCTTGGTATGGCGTGGGGTTCAAATTAGTAGATTTGTACGCTTAAGTTTGGCTTATGGGTTTGAGTCGGCTGAAATGCCTATGGTTGCGTTGATTAATAAGTGGAAATTATATTAGTTTATTTTTACTAGCTTTTTAGGGTGCGGCGACCTCATTTATAACATAAAGGAGTAAAAATGACTGATAGTAAAACTAGCGATGCACTTGAAATTATTTATCAAGAATTGTACGAAGGTAAGCCCGATAGAATTGCTGAATTAGAAGAAGCGCGGGTTAATGATGATGTCGCTCGCAAAATTAGAGAATTAAGAGAGGAGGCGGGACTATCTCAAAGGAAACTCGCAGAATTAGTGGGAACTACGGCATCGGTGATTTGCCGTTTAGAAGATGCTGATTACGAAGGGCATTCTTGATCTATGCTCAATTGCATCGCCTCTGCATTGGATAGAAGAATCAAAATTGATTTCGTCAAGATAGTCAATTAGATGTTAATCATTTAGCAGTTCATCTAGCTCAGATAAAATTTCTTCAAGTCTTTTTTTCTTTTTTGTCTGTTG
>JAAUYH010088993.1_pt1 | contig 32758 bp, 32 predicted proteins | sample 7278061 | NCBI WGS metagenome assembly JAAUYH01 (sample SAMN14350203, study PRJNA611818) | marine sediment metagenome | isolation source: surface marine sediment (0.6m) | place: French Polynesia: Moorea | collected 2018-08 | reverse complement strand
TCAACTTTTTGCATTGCCAAAGCCGCCACTTGCTGACGCAACTCTTTAATAACCTTTTCTCGTTGAGAGCTGAGGTCTTTAGCAGCATCGAGCTTCATTCGCTGAATTTCCCGCTCAGCTTGAGCTAGGATATCCGCTCTGACAACCTGTGAACGCGCCTCCGCCTCTGCTTTAATTTTGGCCGCTGAGGACTGAGCTTCAGTCAAGAGCTGTTGCTGTTCCGCTAAAGCCGCAGCAGCATCTTTCTGGCGCTTTTCTACTTCTAGAATGGCTGTCTCGATTGTGAGGCGACGTTCAGCCATAACGTTACCTAAAACATTCCGTCCAAGGTAAACGAGTAATCCAATCAGAATAGTCAGGTTGATGAGATTGGTCTCTAGAAGATTGAAATTTAGACCAAAGCCACCTTCCTCCGTTGCAAGCAATAAAGAAGTCCCAATGATACTCATAACTGCATTGATATTTTCAAGTTCCTGCGTCTACGCCTCTGCAAAAGTGAGGACTGAACCTCGTCTATGCCAACTGAGAGCCCAGAAGCTTTTCAAAAATTTGTTGGCTTAGCGCTTCAACCTGCTGTTCCAGAGAAGTCATAGCCTCCTGCTTTTGCTGATCCAATTCCCTTTGAGCTTGCTCACGTTGACTCTGCGCCTCTTGTTGCGCCTCAGTAATCTGCTGAGCAACGATTTTCTGGGCTTCAGCTTGAGCTGCGGTAATAATCGCCTGGGACTGCTTTCGGCTTTCCGCGAGTTCTTGCTCGTACTGCTTAGCTAAACGTTCAGCCTTGGCCAACCGTTCTGCAGCGTCGGTGCTGCCTGTCCGGATATAGTCTTCCCGCTCGTCAATAGCCTTAGTCAAGGGCTTATAGAAGACTGCATTCAGAACCAGCGTTAACAGCACAAACTGGAGCGCCATCAAGGGTAAAGTTGCATCGAAATCAAACATTATCTATCTCCTTGACCCCAATCGATTCGCCTCATTCCAAAGATCCACCTATTCAGAAACAAAGCCGCTAAACAAGCTAGGGACTAGAACTTTAGAGTGGATAAATTGATGACTGTAGAGACGTTGCGTGCAACGCCTCTACTAAGCCCCAATTGTTAGGAAAAAGGATTAGCGAACAAGAGAACCAAAGAAATAACTAGGCCATAAATTGTCAAAGACTCCATGAAGGCCAGCGTCAAAAGCAGGGTGCCGCGAATCTTACCTTCAGCTTCAGGTTGCCGAGCAATCCCTTCCACAGCTTGACCAGAGGCGTTACCTTGTCCAATACCAGGACCGATAGCGGCCAAACCAACTGCTAGAGCAGCAGCCAAAACCGAAGCAGCAGCGACGATGGGATCCATGATGTTTTTCCTTTCAGTAAAATACAAGGGGATACAAAATGAACAAGCGTAGGTTAACGCATGGGTTAACTGGGTTGTATTGAACAGGATTACGAGTCACTACTACGCTTGTTGAGTTAATGACTGTAACGAACCTGTACAATGCTTCAAGTCGGCGGCGAGAGCCGATGAGCGACTATAGTGAGAGCTGAGAGCTTTCAGGAATGTTCCTAGCTCCCTTACTCACCGTGCCCTTCCAGAGCTTCATGAATGTAGGCAGCCGCCAGTGTAGCAAACACTAAAGCTTGAATCGCACTGGTAAACAAACCCAACATCATTACAGGCAGCGGAATAAACAGGGGCACTAGTAAAACTAATACCGCCACCACCAACTCATCCGCCAGAATATTTCCGAACAAACGGAAACTGAGTGAAAGGGGCTTGGTGAAATCTTCCAAAATTGCAATCGGCAGCAAAATGGGCGTGGGCTCAATATATTTGGCGAAATACCCCAGACCCCGGCGACTAAAGCCTGCATAAAAATAGGCAAGCGAAGTTAGCAACGCCAATGCAACCGTTGTGTTAATGTCGCCCGTCGGAGCAGCGAGCTCCCCTTCTGGAATTTCAATAAGCCGCCAGGGAACTAAAGCGCCGGACCAGTTGGAAACAAAAATGAATAAAAACAATGTGCCGATAAACGGAACCCAGGGACGGTATTCCTTCTCACCAAGCTGGTTTTTGGCGATATCTCGAACAAACTCCAAGGCATATTCCATGAAGTTTTGCATTCCCTGAGGCACCCTCTGGACATTACGGGTCGCAATGAGCGAAGCAATCAGAAGCAGCCCAATCACGATCCAGGAGGTCATAAAAACCTGGCCATGGAGTTGAAGACCGCCTAGTCGCCAATAAAAATGATGACCGACTTCTAACTCAGCCAGAGTGAAGGTGTTAAAGATGTCCAGCAACTTAGCATCCTCAAATTCAGTCAGGTTGATGAGGCATTGGAGGCATGGAAACTTGCAAGATAAAGCTATCTCGATAGAATGAAAAAGCAAGCTAGACGTCGAACAAGGTTTTGACCATGTAGACGATGACAGCAGCCTTATATGTAAGAAATCCGAAGAAAATAGGGATGATTTGTAGCTGATCCAATTGAGAGGCCACTATAATCAGTCCAACAAACAAAGCAAGTTGGCTTTTGCCTACCTTCTCCTTTTCCCTGCCTAGCTGCTCAACATTTCTAGCCAACAATTTCAAGTAAACCACACCAGTGCATGCTCCAATGACATAGTTTAGAGCGGTGTTGAGAGTATAAAAAATCCATGTGGAGAAAAATACAATTCCCGCGATTACTAGAGTCGCCATGAGCAACTCTCGCTGCAGCTGAGCGTACTCCTGCATAGAAGAATCTGGCTCCGGCGGCAAACCACTAGACTCGGAATTTTCTACGATGGATGGATCTTCCTGATACTCGTTTGACGAGTCCACTGTTCAGAAAACTAGCCTCGATAGTTCACTTGCTTAAGTTAAGCTGAGGCTCATCATATCACGCGAAGGTAATAATACTTAATGGAGTTCGAAAATAGGCATTGACTTCTTTTGGATAGTTTTTGGCCCAAAAATGTCCCATTTTTTAGAAAATTTGCCTGTTTTTGGGGAAGCCGCATTTTTTGTGGGTTTGCAGAGATTTTGAACAATCAGTACTCTTTTGCTGCAGCTGGTCACGGCTCATATTGTTTCGCCAGAGGGCGCTCCATACTCAAACGGCTTTACTCAAACAGCGGTATTGAGGTTAAATCGACGGGGGCTAAAGATACGAATGCAAAGATGCGAATGATTTGACTGGCTGATCCCCTAGACGGATTCCCTAAACGCGATAACAGAGAGACTGGTGATATTACGGAATATTACAAAAGGTCTAGGCATTGTTGTCGGAATACCCGAGAATAATGACAAAAGTCTGGATAGTCAATAAGACGTGAGTCATTCTGATTGATTTTTTTTCCCATCAGGGGTTTAGTTTCGAGGTGACGATTGATCAACTTTTTTGTGTAATTTTGCGCCTTCCCCTTTGGATGCTGCTGTGAGCTGGCTTGAACAGTTGAAGATGTAACTTTGGCAGGGATTAGTCGTAATGCTGTCGCGGATGTGACTACAGATGTAGATCTTTCCGCTTAGAGCAGTGTGTTATTAAATTTTAATTGCCTTTTAAGGAAGCAAAAATCATGCAAGACGCTGTTACTGCTGTTATTAACGCTTCTGATGCTCAATGTCAGTATCTTGATGGAGCTGCTTTGGCGACTCTGACGAGCTATTTTCAAACGGGTGAATTTCGGATATCAGCGGCGAAGAGCATTAATGCCAATGCGGCTGATATCGTTAAGGGCGCGGTGGCCCGATCTTTTTCCGCTGCAGAGGTCACTCGTCCAGGCGGTCAATTGTCTACGACACGTCGCTATGCAGCGTGCATTCGTGATTTGGATTATTTCCTTCGGTATGCTACCTACGCCATGCTAGCGGGAGATGCTTCAATTTTGGACGAGCGAGTCCTGAACGGGCTCAAGGAGACCTATCAGTCCTTGGGCGTTCCTGTTGATGCGACTGTGTCGGCTATACAAGCGATGAAGTCTGTCACTGTTGATTTGTTAGGGGATGAAGCCGGTCAAGAAATGGCCATTTATTTTGACTATATTTGCGCTGGTTTAAGCGATTAGCGTTTGCGCCCCTAACTCCCTCCCTATCCGCTACAGTTCCGCTATACTGGCGGCTGACTTTACGCCAGGTGGCCAGTTATTTCTTGGATATCCGTCGTTTAATTCCCTTGTTTGACCCTTCAGTGAAGGACTGGGCTCTGGAGGCTAGGCTGCTTCGCTGGCTAACTTTGCTATGGGTTTTGGTAGGGATCGTTATCCTGTTTTCGGCTTCTTACTCAGTCGCCTTGCTTGACTGGCAGGATGGACTTTACTATCTCAAGCGGCAGTTATTCTGGATTTGCCTGGGATTGATCTGTTTCAATCTGTTGGTCAATTCTCCTCTCCATCACCTTCTGAAACTGTCAGGGTTAGCGGTCATCCTGTTTTTAGGATTAATTGGCGTTACGCTGATTCCGGATATTGGGGTGACCGTTAACGGCGCTACTCGGTGGTTGCCGCTGGGTTCATTTCTAATTCAACCCTCTGAATGGATTAAGCCATTTTTAGTGTTACAGGGGGCCCGAATTTTCGGTCAGTGGAATCGGCTATCATGGCTGACTCGCTTAGCCTGGATTGGCATTTTTGTGCTTGTGTTGGCGGCTATTTTGGCTCAGCCTAATCTGAGTACGGCGGCAATTTGCGGGATTACTCTGTGGTTGATCGCTTTGGCCGCTGGATTGCCTTATCTCTATCTTGGCGGCGCTGCGGTCTGCGGAGTGACCTTGGGGGTATTGAGCATTACCCTTAAAACCTATCAGCGCCAGCGCATTATCTCTTTTCTGAATCCCTGGGCGGATCCAAGCGAGGCGGGCTACCAATTGATACAAAGTTTGTTGGCTATTGGGTCGGGCGGCATTCTGGGCACTGGCTTTGGACTATCCCAGATGAAGGCCTCTTTACCCATTCAACATACTGATTTTATCTTTGCGGTCTATGCTGAGGAATTTGGCTTTGTCGGCAGCTTATTGCTCCTCTTAATGCTGGCTGCATACGCCACTGTAGCTTTGGTTGTGGCGATCAGAGCGCTTAACCCTGTCCACCGATTAGTGGCGGTGGGGGTAACTGTCCTTTTAGTGGGGCAATCTCTGCTCAATATTGGCGTCGCTACGGGCGCTTTACCCACTACGGGTCTCCCTTTTCCTCTGTTTAGCTATGGCGGCAACTCAGTCATCGCCAGTTTATTGGCGGCGGCGTTACTTATTAGAGTCGCTCGGGAAAGTCGAGAAGCGGATGTGGTGCCTCTACAGCCCACCTCCTATTCCCCCCGAAGAAGACGGCGATCGCGGCGGCGAGAGACTTCTTTGGGGTAGTTAGAGGGGTAGGGAAAGCAGGGGAGGATAAAGAAGGAAGGGCTGGGGGAGTTGGGGGAATCAAACTCCAAAATCTAAAATCCACAATCTATCCCACACCCATCATCCATCCACAGTTTTTTGGGGCTTTAAGGCTTAGGCTTATTTCTCAAAGGTGGGAGATTCTTCAAGCTTCGATACAATTATTTAAGGGAGCCAACTTAAGTGAGGCGGTTTGATGCAGTAGGCGAGCAGTTGTCTGTTGCCGGTGATCAGAGTTGAGTCTCAGTGCTGACGGCGTTAGGTCTTGACTTCTTCGCTGCAGTGGCTGATTGGCTATCTGGTTTGAATCGTCCCGTTTCAAGTCGTCAGTCCCTGTAAGTACTCTTTAAGTGAGTCTTATGCGTATCAAGCGTTTGTTGAATTAGCTTGTCTATGTGGGAAACTTTCCAAACTCGTTTGTATGAGTTAAGTCAAGTAGCCAATAGTTTGGTGGGAAATCAGCTTGATCATTTGTCCGTGGTCAGTGTGGGGATTATCTGTCTAGCGGGTTTGCTGACAAGTTTGACCCCCTGCATGCTCTCGATGTTGCCCATCACGGTGGGCTACATGGGAGCATACGAATCTAAGAGCCGTTTCCAAGCAGCAGTTCAGTCCGCTTGGTTTGCGTTGGGTTTAGCCACCACATTAGCTGGTTTGGGGGTGATTGCCGGTGTATTCGGGTCGGTCTATGGACAAATTGGCGTTGGCTTGCCCATTGTGGTGAGTGTGATCGCTATTTTGATGGGTTTAAACCTATTAGAAGCTTTGCCACTGACCTTGCCGTCTTTTAGCGGAACTGACTTTCTGGCGGCGGACTTGCCCCAAGGCAGTAAATCATATTTGTTGGGATTGACCTTTGGTCTGGTGGCGTCTCCTTGTAGTACGCCAGTTCTGGCTACATTGCTGGCGTGGATTGCTAAAACCAGCGATCCGTTGCTGGGAGCGGCTTTACTGTTGGCGTACACCGTTGGTTATGTCGCTCCATTGGTTTTGGCGGGCGCTTTCACCGCTTCGATCAAGAAACTCCTTGAGCTACGGCGCTGGTCTGGCTGGATTACTCCAGCGAGTGGAGCGTTGTTGCTAGGATTTGGCGTATTCTCATTGCTATTTCGGTTCTTCCCATCGGGAAGTTTCTAATGACTTCAGATACCTCATTTTTATCCACTCTATCTCTTTGGTGGAAAGCGCCACAGCGCTATTTTCGCCAGGAATTATTACCGTTGTTAGCTGATTTGCGGTTGGCGATCCTGCTTCTGCTCGCCATCGCGGTTTTCAGCATTTCTGGGACAGTGATTGAGCAAGGGCAATCCCTGGCGTTTTATCAGGCGAATTATCCAGAAGATCCGGCTCTATTTGGTTTCTTGACCTGGAAACTATTGCTGATTGTGGGGCTGGATCATGTCTACCGGACCTGGTGGTTTCTGGCGCTGTTAATTCTTTTTGGCTCTAGTCTCACCGCCTGTACCTTCACCCGTCAGTTTCCGGCCTTGAGAGCCGCCCGCCGCTGGAAATTCTATACTCAACCCCGCCAGTTTCAGAAACTCGCCCTCAGTACAGAGTTGTCCTATCTGACCTTAGACCAACTTAAACTGGGTTTGATTGAGAAACGGTATCGAGTATTTCAAGAAGAGGGCAAACTCTATGCCCGGAAAGGTCTAGCGGGTAGAATTGGCCCAATTTTGGTTCATGCCAGCATGCTGATTATTCTGCTGGGCGCCATTATGGGATCCATGATGGGGTTTACGGCTCAGGAAATGACCCCCAGCGGCGAAACCTTTCGCATCACGAATGTTTTTAACGCAGGGCCTTGGTCAGCGGGGAGAATTCCTCAAGATTGGTCAGTGCGGGTCAACCGCTTTTGGATTGACTACACGCCTGAAGGGTCGATTGATCAGTTTTACTCGGATCTTTCGGTGCTTGATCAGGCGGGGGAAGAGGTCAAACGTAAAACGATATGGGTGAACGAACCTTTGCGCTATAAAGGCGTCACTTTATATCAGGCGGATTGGGCGATCGCAGCGGTCAAAGTGAGAATTAACAAAAGTCCAGTGCTGCAGTTTCCGATGGCTTTACTCGACACCCAGGGAGGCGGTCGGTTCTGGGGAACCTGGACCCCGACCAAGCCAGATTTTAGCGAGGGTGTTTCCTTGATTGCCCAAGATCTGCAGGGGACCCTCCTGGTTTATGACAATAATGGGAATCTGGTGTCGACTGTCCGGGCTGGAATGGCGACTGAAGTGAATGGAGCGATCCTGGCCGTCGATCAGTTGATCGGCAGCACTGGGATACAAATCAAGTCAGATCCCGGGATTCCAGTTGTATATCTGGGATTTGGCCTCCTCATGCTTGGCGTCATGATGAGTTACGTTTCTCATTCTCAAGTTTGGGCGCTAGAGGGTGACGGGCGGCTATATGTCGGCGGTAGAACCAATCGCGCTCAGGTTACGTTTGAACAAGAATTAATCGGCCTTCTGGAACAACTGGAGTTGACTTCCCAGGATAAGGAACTTAACGCAATTGCATAACCCGAAGCCCTTAGATAGGCGCGCAGCAATCGCTGGGGGCAATTTATCCCGTTTTTTCTTCAAATATTTTTTGATTGGCCGCCCATAGTTTTTGAATGAATTGTCTGAGGCGCTGGCGGTTTAATTGGTTGTCCCCCTGCTGTTTTGCAGCTCCTAATAGACTCAGTAAAGGCAATACTTCTGTATCTAGAGCGGGATGAAATAACTCAATCGGCCAGAGGATATCTGGACTTTCGTTGAGGGCGTATAGGGATAGGTTATCTGAGCCTAAATAGGAAAAATCTGGAGTGATTGGCGTTTCTGGGGAGTCGGAAGTCTGGGAAAGGAGCACTAATGGACGCGCCCAGCATAGTTTTCGGGCCTTCACCATCTGAATCGCTTCCACATATAGACGGGTGTGTTCGTGCTCTAAATAAATTATTTGATGGGGTTGAATGTCAAACATGCTGAGTCATCTAGGGGTATCTTCTGGGGTGATCTTTAAGGGGAGCGGCTATAGTCTCCCTTAATCAAGGTAAGTCAATATGTCTTGAACTGCTCTGAATGCTTGGTTAAGGACACTTATTAGGCTAAAAATCAAAAATTGGCGCTTAGCTGGCAGTACTTCAAGACTCGTGATCCAGTCTTTTTTGCTTCCCCATAAATTTGGAATAAATTTAGCTGGATTGTCTGACTCCTCCCTCTGAGGGTGCTATAACAAATGTTGTATGCATGTGGTATGGGTTGCCCAGCCTGACTACTTACAATAGATATTGTTGGTTTGGCGATTGTCCATCAATTCGGCTCTGATTTAAGTGATCTAGAAGTAAGGAAGGGATACATTCGTGTCGGTTGAGACTATTGAACGTCGTTCGACAATTCGTAAACTTGCCCCACGCTATCGTGTTCTGCTCCACAACGATGACTTCAACTCGATGGAATACGTTGTGGAGACATTGGTCAAAACGGTCCCTAGTCTTACAATTCCTCAGGCTGTGGACATCATGATGCAAGCTCATACAGCAGGCGTAGCGCTGGTCATCACCTGCGCCTTCGAACACGCTGAATTTTATTGCGAAAGTTTACAATCCCGCGGGCTCACCAGCACAATCGAGCCGGATGAATAATGCGCTTCTACTGAAGGTTTTCTTTTGAAAATTCAATGGTCTGATCTTGCCCGTTGGGGAGCCGCCCTGAGAATTGTTTGCTTTTTCTCACTGCTACTGCTGCTTTGGTTGCCCATCGCTCTTCTCTATTGGTTGATATCAGGCCAAAGTCCTAATATTGCTTGCCTGATCGCTCTTTACCTAGAATTTTTTGTTCTCTCATGGGTGTGGGGACGACGGCTACATGGGCTCTCTTATCCCTTTTACCATTACGGTTTAGTGTGGGCCCCAGAATTGGGGGTCGACTTGGTAAAGGCCATGGTGTTTGGTCTCGGTGGGGTAATTAGCCTGTATTTAATTCAGACGAGTTTGGGGTGGATTTCTCTGCAGCCGCCTGCTTCCGACTTTCCCATCATCCTGTTGCAAGGATTGGGCGTCGCCCTAGTAGTGGGTTTGGCTGAGGAATTTCTTTTTAGGGGATGGCTATTATTCGAGTTAGAGCGTGATTATTCGCCTGAATTGGCCTTGTGGATTAGCAGTTTGCTGTTCGCTTTAGCGCATTACCTCCGGCCGATTGCTGTGATATTTGAAACTTGGCCTCAATTCTTTGGCTTGGTTCTGTTGGGTATGGCGTTAGTTTGGGCTAAACGCTCGCCCTCCGCTTACCTGGATAGAAAGGCTTCTGGTAAATTAGGAGCGCCCATTGGTCTTCATGCTGGGTTGGTTTGGGGGTATTACCTGTTCACTGTGGGGCAGTTGGTGCGCTATTCCCCACAGATTCCTGAATGGCTTACGGGTATTGACCAAAATCCTCTGGCTGGTGTCTTGGGTTTTGCCCTTCTAGGCGTCATTGCTGCATTTTTCCAGAGAAAATCCCGACGTTCGGCGACTCTTTAGAGAATATAGGGGGGTAAAAGAATAATTGAGGCGTGGATAATTCTGCAATAAAAAAAGCGCCTCAATATTACAGCGCTCCTAAACGGCTCCTAAGAGACTTGCGAGTAGGGCCTTCTGAGTATGGAGGCGATTTTCCGCCTGGTCCCATACCCTTGACTGGGGTCCTTCTATGACGTCGTTTGTGATTTCTTCTCCGCGGTGGGCGGGTAAGCAGTGGAGGACGATAGCGTCCTGACTCGCCATCGCAACGAGAGTTTGGTTAATTTGGTAAGGCTGAAAAATGGGTATACGGGAATCGGCCGATGATTCTTGTCCCATACTGGCCCATACGTCCGTGTAGAGCACTTGAGCATCTTTGACGGCGATTTGAGGATCATGGGTGATGACGACTTGACTCCGATCGCCTGCAAGCTGTTTGGCTTTATTGACAATGGCGGAGTTCGGTTCATACCCGTTGGGAACGGCGACCTTCACATTCATTCCAACTAACGCGCATCCCAAGAGTAAAGAATGGACGACATTGTTGCCATCTCCGAGATAAGTTAAGGTCAGGTCTGCGAGGCCGCCAAATTCCTCTTGGATGGTTAATAGATCCGCCAAAATTTGACAGGGATGCTCCAGATCCGTCAACGCATTGATGACGGGAATTTCGGCATAGTGGGCGAACTCTTCGATTTCTTGTTGGCCAAAGGTGCGAACCGCGACGATGTCGAGATAGCGATCAAGCACCCGCGCAGTGTCCGTTGTCGGTTCTCCTCGACTCACCTGAGTCACGTTGGCGTTAAGGTCGAGTACTTGTCCCCCCAATTGATACATCGCCACTGAGAAGCTGACGCGGGTGCGGGTGGACGCCTTCTGAAACACTAATCCCAGAACTTTCTGGCGGCATTGAAGGTTAATAGCACACGCTTTCATCTTAGCGGCGAGATCTAAGACACTGTAAACCTCATCACTATCCAAATCGGCCAGACTAAGTAAGTCTCGTCCCCTTAAAGACTTCATGCGTATCCCTGATAGCTTACGTGAAAATAAAACCCTACCAGATTTCGTTAAGCAAGCCTAGGTTACAGTCAATACATGTACTAGCATAGCGTGTAATTTTCGCTGGAAAAGTATGGGTTTTTATTCACGGGTATTACTGCCAAGGCTGCTGGATTGGTCGATGTCAGGGGAGGGATTTGCTCACTATCGGCGGACTTTGCTGGCGGATGTCAAAGGAGATGTCTTGGAAATTGGCTTTGGCACTGGCTTGAACCTACAACACTATCCGAAGGGGGTTAGCCGGTTAACGGTTGTCGATCCTAATCCAGGGATGGCGACGATCGCCGAGACGAGAATAGCAGCCTCCCCCTTTGCTATAGACACTCAGCTTCTGAGCAGTGAGGCGTTGCCGATGGCCGACGATACCTTCGACAGCGTTGTCAGCACCTGGACCTTGTGTAGTATCCCCAACATCGATCAGGCGCTCCAGGAAATTCATCGAGTCCTGAAGCCGACTGGACGTTTTTTCTTCATAGAACATGGCCGCAGCCCTGACCTCAGCGTCCAAATTTGGCAGGATCGACTCACCCCTATTCAAAGAGTGATCGCAGATGGCTGCCACCTCAACCGCCCAATGCAGACGTTGCTTGAGCGTTACTTTAAGGTAGTGACTGTGGACCGTTTCTACGCTGAAGGGTTGCCCCGGATTGCCGGATATATGTATAGGGGGGTTGCCGCCAAGTAGCCTTCAGTTAGATTACTTTTCATCAGGAGATTTGAGGGCGTCATCTAACACCTGACGGGCTTCTTCTGCTTGCGATCGCGCGTCCCGATAGCGCAAATTGGTTTGAGCAAACTGCTTAAGCACCTTAAATCCTTCATTTAAGCTAGTAATTTGCTCGTCACTAATTGTTTCATCCACAAACAGCAAATCAACCAATTCCCTCACCTTCATGGCTTCAGTGTGGGAAGATTGAACCTTCATCTTCAATTTAGCGAGGTTACTCAACGTTTGCACCGCCTGCACAACGGCGTCTTCTTCCTCAACAGTGCGGGGTGGAGGCTCCTTAACTTCAATGAATTATTGATGACAAAACCCATCTGCGAGAGGGGTGGATAATTTGCCCTCGTCCATCAATTCAATGAGCTGATCCATCGCCTTTTCGCGGGCCTTTAACGAGTCCTTGCCAGGAACAGGGAGAATAACCTCTGGATTTTGAGCAAGCGTATATTGAACCATGGCCTAAATATAGTATTTTTGAACTATGCAGGGCAATATAAATTTTACCGTCTTAACCCTGTCTACTTGTTGGCTTGTCATAAAAAGCTAGGGATGTGCTAGGGGACTATCGATGCGCTTCCAGGTTCAGTGTGCGGTGGCGGGCAGTCGGCAATGGGGCAGGCGTGTCTACTGCCTACTATCTACCCTCTACTTAAAACCCAGAAATAAATACTCAACTTGAGAATCTATTCCCCCAATGGGTGATTTTTAAAAAACATTGTTAAGAAAAGGGACGTTTCATTTAAGAAGCTGAAGCAATTGCATTGATAAGCAAACCTGTGGTTTTAACACGCCCTTGATATGGCAATCTAAAGATCGGGATGTTTCGTTATCGATCATCCGTGGTCCATGAAGGTAAAGGAATCGGCTGATGAAGGAACTAATTAAGGGATTGCGTGAATTCCAAACAGATTACTATCCCAGCCATCAAAACCTATTCCGAGAATTGGCCCATGGGCAGCATCCAAGAGTTTTATTTATCGCCTGCTCCGATTCCCGGGTGGATCCTAACCTGATTACCCAGGCGGATGTGGGAGAACTGTTTGTCATTCGCAATGCGGGCAATATCATCCCTCCTTACGAAGCAACGAACGGAGGAGAAGGGGCCACCGTTGAGTATGCTATTCACGCCCTTGATATCAAGCAGATTATTGTTTGCGGCCACTCTAACTGTGGAGCGATGAAGGGCTTATTGCAGTTGGGCAAGTTAACCGAAGAAATGCCCCTCGTTTATAACTGGCTCAGACATACCGAGGCGACGCGGCGTTTAGTTAAAGAAAACTATGGCCATCTTGACAAAGAGGAAATGATGGAAGTCCTGGTGGCTGAAAACGTACTTACCCAGATTGAGAATTTACGCACTTATCCAGTCATTCACTCCAAACTCTATCGAGGCGATCTTTCAATCCACGCCTGGATTTACAACATCGAAACTGGCGAAGTGCTAGCTTATGACGCTGAGAAGCATACTTTTGTTCCTCCCCTCAGTAAGCTTTCGTCAAACCAAAAACACCAAGCCTCCTTTGTTACCCCTCAAAGCCATTTACCCGGCGCTACCCGATTGTCACGCCAGCAAGCGGAGAGGATATACCGGGGATCATCGCCTCTGGGCTCTTACTAATCTAGGAGTTGACTAGGGTTGGTGGGACTGCTCAGCAACTAAGGCGCTGTGTAAGAATAACTTCAGCAGGGCATGAGGAGTCTGAAAGGCTTACACAGCGCTAAAATGTGAAGTTATTTTTGAATGCCCCCTAAACCCCGCGAGCAATCCCGACCCTTAGGCGGCCAGCTAGACTGTCAGCGCAATATCAGCCGATCCGGCGCCGAGGGCTCCCGAATACACCAGTCCCCGGCGAGCATCTAAGGTCAGAATGGTGCCGTCTCGGATAATCTCAGTTGCGTTTTTGACGCCCACAATCACTGGAATTCCTAGACGAAGTCCAATTACCACCGCATGGCCAGTTAAGTCGTCGTCTTCGGTAATGATTCCCCCTGCTCGACGAATCGCCTCGATAAAATCGGCGCTGGTGCGAGATGTGACCAAAATTTCCCCTGGGTTAAAGTCGCTAATCTCTAAACCGCTGTGGGCTACTCTCGCTCTTCCGCTTAGGTTTCCTTCGCCGATCCCGATTCCTTGACCGAGTAGCGCTGTCACCAGTTCAACTTTAATCAGATCGGTGGAGCCTGGAACCCCCTGCAGGGCGCCGGCTGTCATCACCACCAAATCTCCCTCTTTCAGAAACCCTTTTTCCTGGGCGACATTCATGGCAGCCTGGAAAGTCTGTCCTGTTGAGGGAAGATCTAAGACCAGGAGAGGTCTGACTCCCCACACGAGTTGCAATTGGCGGGCGACATCAACATGGGGCGTTACGGCTAGGATCGGGGTTTGGGGACGAAATTTCGATACATTTCGGGCAGTGGCGCCTGTTTTAGTCAAGGTCATGATTGCAGCTGCATAGAGCTGAGAGGCGATTCGACTTACGGCTTGACTAATTGCATTCGGGATCGAACAGCCCCCACCCAAATCATCCATATATTGGCCGAAATGGTCTTGTTCAATCCGGACCGCGATCCGCGCCATGGTGGCTACGGCTTCAACTGGGTATTTGCCCACAGCTGTTTCATTAGAGAGCATAACCGCATCTGTCCCATCCAGGATGGCGTTCGCCACATCAGAAACTTCAGCGCGGGTGGGACGCGGACTCTGCGCCATGCTGTCTAACATTTGGGTGGCGGTGATCACCGGAATGCCTAATCGATTAGCTGTTTTAATCAGCCGCTTTTGCAGGATAGGCACGTCCTCTGCGGGCAGTTCCACCCCTAAATCTCCCCGCGCCACCATCACCCCATCTGACAGGGAAAGAATCGCTTCCATCTGTTCGATGGCTTCATGCTTTTCAATTTTGACGATGACCGGAACCTGTTTTCCCGCATTGGAAATGAGTTCTTTGATTTCCAGCACATCATGGGGATTTCGCACAAAGCTGAGGGCGACCCAATCAACGCCCTGGTTCAATCCAAATAACAAATCCCGCCGATCTTTTTCGGTTAACGCCTTGATGGACAGGTAAACGCCAGGGAAATTGACTCCCTTGCTATTGGAGAGCGCTCCGCCAACCACCACACGACAGTGAAGTTCTTTGGCGGCCCGATCCACTGCTTCAACCTGCATTTCAACGCGCCCATCATCCAGGAGAATCGTGGAGCCGACCGGAACTTCATCCGCCAGTAAATCATAGGTGACAGAACTGATTTGCTGAGTCCCCTTGACCGGATGACTAGTTAGGATGAACGAATCTCCTTTTTTAAGCTGAATCGAACCATTTTCAAATTTCCCAAGTCGAATTTTGGGTCCTTGCAAATCCTGCAAAATTCCGACGGGCTGGTTCAGCTCAAAGGAAATTTGACGAATTAGCCGAATGCTGCGCTGATGATCTTCATGAGCGCCGTGGGAAAAATTGAGGCGCAGTGTGGTGGCTCCCGCTTCAATTAGGGCTTTTAGAACCTGTGGATTTTGAGTGGCTGGACCAATGGTAGCCACAATTTTAGTGCGGCGAAGGGTTTGTCGCAATTGCATAGATTTTGGATCGCAAGACGCTGAACAGATCGAGCAATAGGAGAGTTGGACAGCCGCGCGAAGCGGTGAGCCATCTCTGAGGTAGAACCCAGATGCTAGAATCCAACGGTTGATGAATTCATCCTGACCCGTTAGAAAGGTAAACTCCTTAAATCGTCGCTTCTTCAGCGACACTCAGTCGTACTAGGACTGGATTAGACTGAGTTATTCAGGAGAATCCAGGTCATCGTTGACTTCTAACTCTTCGCTTCTGACTCCTGAATTTTTGCCCAGCCAGTATGCTTACGCTTCAGTGGATACCCGGGCGTTGCCAAAGTCTCCTAAGTCTCCGGCAGGCTAACTACCAGAAGCAAGAGGGATAGTATCACGTTTGGCGGACTTGAGCATCAGATGCAAACCCAGTTGAAGGATTTGGTTTAAGGATTGGACTGAGGCAAGCTGAGTAAGTTGCTGAGTTGGATGATAGGCAAAAAACTATCTATCAGGACAAAAGCAATTAGATGAGCTAATGTCACAAAACTTTATTATTCTCCCCCGGTAACGTATACTACCGGAAATGGTTAGGAAGGAGCAAATCAATGGCGTCGGCGGCAATAGAGCCTCTGACAAGAGTGCGGAAATCACCCCCTCCCGAGCTTACCAAAACGGAGGGCGGTCTAAGTCCAGATTTACTAATGTTCTTAGGTGCATTGGGTTTGGCTGTTATGACTGTTTTCGGTCATTTTTGTTGGGGTTGGCCCGGTGTATGTTGCTTTTTGGTGAATACGCTGGCGCTGCATTTAGTCGGTACGGTTATTCATGACGCATCCCACAACTCAGCTCACCAAAATCGCATTATGAACGCCTGTTTAGGGCATGGCAGCGCACTGATGTTGGGGTTTACTTTTCCAGTGTTTACTCGGGTCCATTTGCAGCATCACGCCCATGTAAATGATCCCGAGAATGACCCGGATCATTTTGTCTCAACTAGCGGACCTCTTTGGGGGATTGCAGCCCGTTTTTTTTATCACGAGGTGTATTTTTTTCAGCGGCGGCTTTGGCGAAAGTTTGAGTTGCTGGAGTGGTTTTTATCCCGGTTAGTCTTTGTCGCTGTGATTTGTGTGGCCTGTCGTTACGGCTTCATGGATTTTATATTTGATTACTGGTTTGCTCCGGCTCTAGTTGTTGGCTGGGCATTAGGTCTTTTCTTTGATTATTTGCCGCATCGGCCCTTTGAAGAACGCGATCGCTGGAAAAACGCCAGAGTATACCCAAGCCCCATTTTGAATTTGCTGATTATGGGGCAGAACTATCACCTGGTGCATCATCTCTGGCCTTCGATTCCCTGGTATAAGTACAAGCCGGCTTATGAGACGATGAAACCCTTACTGGATGAGAAAAACTGTGATCAAGTCATGGGGTTGCTTCAGAAGCGAAAGGATTTTATCGGATTTGTTTACGATATTTTTCTAGGAATTCGTTTGCACCATGATAAGCCGTCTAAGGTTGAAGTGCAGCAGGATGCTAATCTTAAGGCCACAGTTACGGATAAAGTATTGATAACTCATAGGTGACGTGCAACGCTGACGGTTGGGCGAGCGGCGCAGTCTAAATCGGAAAAATTAAATTGCGAAAGCTGCTCATATCCATTTGGACAACTCCATTTGGAATTGAGCAGTTTTTGGTTGTATTCCGCTTTAACTTATCTTCTAGATGTATTACTAGAAGGATTAACCAAAAAATACAGAATTAAGGATTAGGATTGTCTAGTCCCGAAAGAAAAGGACTTAATCTCGATTGGAGATCAATGCCGGTGAGGCCATTTCCCAATCAGGTCTCAGCCCTTTTGCTTCCCGTAAATAAGGGTGATTAATCTGGGTATGGAGAACCGGTAGGTACGCATGAATCAGGAAGCGAATGCATCTGCAAAGGCTGCCTTCTACGTACATTTGCTGTACGTCTAAGAGGGGGACGTTTTCCCAATGGGATCGCTGTCGGGCTATCGCAGCCGGAAAAATAGCGTCTATGTCGCGGGTAACCGAGAAAGTTGCACTGATAATATCTTTGGGGTCAAGTTGGTTACGTTTCTCCAACTCATCCAGCAGCTCATTAACTGCATCTCGAATTGCTTCCACCGTATTTTCTGAGACAGTTGTTGCGCCGCGAATCGCCCGAACACGCCAGTTTACACCAATATTCTCCATGTCTAGCCAGATTGTTTTTAATACAAGTTATATTCCAAACCCAGCATATTTTTGTTAGATTTAGGCTTCTATCGTATCAGGCAGCGTTAAGACTAATACGGCTTTGCAGTAACAATACCGCTTAGCGGCCAAACAAAAATGCTAGGAGTAAGCGCATCGGGGCATTTCTACCCTCCCCCGCAACCTTGTAGATAAATTTCTTAATTAGGGACGATATAGCCACAGCGGTAATCCATCGGTCTCCAGTTCAAACTTGACCCAAGAGAATACCGAAGAAACTTGCGCATCTGAGAGGAGAGAATGGGATAACGCGGCATAGCTTAGGTCAGCCTTTCCACCCGATAGCAATCTATTCCAAAAGGGTTTACGCTCTTCCAAGGTATAGCATTGCGCCTTATCGGGATCCAAGTCGGCTAATTCCGCCGCCCAACGCCGGGCATCTTCTTCGCCGCCTAACCGGTCTACCACGCCGAGTTCAAGGGCTTGTTGTCCGGTGAAGATTCTTCCATCCGCAAAACTTTTGACTGCTTCCACCGTCAATTTCCGGGCTTCGGCGACGGTTTGGACAAACTGTTGATAACTGACGTCAATTAACTCTTGCAGAATATTTTTTTCAGGATCGGTCAGTTCTCGATCAAAAGCCAGGATGTCTTTATAGGGACCAGATTTCACAACCTTAAAGGAAACCCCAATCTTATCCAATAGACGCTCTAAGTTGTTGCCTCGCAAGATGACGCCGATGCTGCCAGTAATGGTGCCAGGATTAGACACAATATGCTCGGCGCCCATGCCCACATACACTCCTCCAGAGGCGGAAATGTTGCCAAAACTGGCGACAATCTTGACTTTGTCGCGCAGCTTGATTAGCGCATTATAAATTTCCTGGGAATCGCCTACCGTACCCCCAGGGCTATCGATGCGGAGTAACAGGGCTGGAAATTTTTTTTCCTCTACCTCTTTGAGGGCGTCTAAAACCCGTTTGCGAGTTGAACCCGCGATGGCTCCGGTGATTTCAATGCGAGCAATTTGTTTGCGGAATCGAGGTTTAAAGGGCCAAATCATAACCTAGTCTTGAGGGGGGACAAATACTGTCTATTCAATACACACTAATTCAATACACACTAGCGCAAACCTGCTGCTCCACAATGGCTGGGGGCAACGCGGCACCAACAATGAGTCAAAATACCATCAATAAATCTATTGCCTTAACAATACTTTAGGATCCAGAATAGACAATTCCCGGAATCTCAGCATTCTACTCATTATTCTATGGAATCTAACATAGCTCAGCCAAAATCACCCTTAGCCTCCCTGCTGCTGATCTCTCCCTTTTTTTTGTGGGGGACTGCTATGGTCGCAATGAAGGGGGTGATTGCCGACACCACTCCTCTGTTTATGGCGGGAATGCGCTTAGCGCCTGCTGGGATTTTAGTTTTGGCGGCGGCGATGTGGATGGGCCGATCGCAGTCTATTAGCTGGCGAGGTTGGCTGTGGATTCTTGCCTTTGCTCTGGTTGACGGGGCTTTATTCCAGGGGTTTCTGGCGGAAGGTTTGGTTCGAACCAATGCGGGGTTGGGCTCAGTGATGATCGATTCCCAACCGCTTGCGGTTGCGATTATGGCGCGGTTTCTGTTTGGCGAATCCGTTGGATATATAGGTTGGCTTGGCTTGGGAATCGGCATCCTTGGAATTAGTTTGCTGGGTCTCCCCGATGAGTGGGTGTACAGTTTGCTGCAGGGAAACTTTGGAGGTCAGGGGGCGGCAATAGGCGCTGAGGTGTTTCAAGTCCTCTGGCGTCAGGGGGAATGGTTGATGTTAATGGCGGCGCTTTCAATGGCTGTCGGCACCATTATGATTCGATTTGTTTGTCGTCATGTCGACCCCATTGTGGCTACGGGTTGGCATATGGTGCTGGGCGGGGGTCCTTTGTTCGCTCTGTCTGCCTACGCTGAAACGGACCAATGGCAATATTTAACCGGTTCGGGTTGGATCGCGATCGCTTACTCTACCCTCTTCGGCAGTGCGATCGCCTATGGCGTTTTCTTCTATTTAGCATCAAAGGGAAATTTGACCAGCCTCAGCGCCTTGACATTCCTCACCCCTGTCTTTGCGATCGTATTCGGGAATTTGTTTTTGGGGGAAATACTGAGTGCCCTTCAATGGTTTGGTGTCTGTTTAACCCTGATCAGCATCTATCTAATTAATCAGAGAGAAATGATTAGCTCTTGGCTAAAGCCCCCTTCTGTTTCGAAGGACCCCCAGAAAAAAGCCGCCAATGACTCAGAGACCGACTCTAGCGTAAGGATTTAGATAAGCAAATTAAAATCCGCCTAATCGACATCTCACTTACCCTGACTTTCATTTCCAATGTCCAATTGAAATCCCTACAGGTTTGACATTTCCTAAAACAGGGTATTTGTAAAATTTTATACAAGAATGCCGATACAAATACTTCCCTTTTACAAGACTGACTAGAATGGATGGTAATGAGAAGTTGACGACAACGGAAAGAGAATTGCTGGGATTAACATTTCTACATAAGGACAGGTAGCTTTTCAGTAGGTTACAGTGGGTAAAGTTAATAAAAGACAGTTGGCTCGGTTAAGAAACTCTGTGAAATTTGGTTTTTGCATCCAACCTGGATTCAAAGCGCCAGGAGATTCCTGACTGGGTTTTTCCCACAAATTTCCCACAAAGTTTAATGTTTCGGGTATTGTTAGCGATCCCAGCAGGGTTCACGGGGTGCTGCTGTATCAGATTTGAATTGGGTGCAGGGGAGACGGAAGATAAATAATAGCGTGATGTTCCATCGGTATACTCTGCTAGCAATGACTTGTTTGACTGTTTTAGGCCTGTCATCGGAAGGCGCTAGAGCAAGTTTTTCATCTTCGCAATCTGCCAAAACTGAACTAGAACTATCTAGATCATTTCCTCCAAACTTACCAGACAGATCCTCTTTGTTGGAATCGGGGGGAGAATTGACGGCTCAAGCTTTGGAGCCGTCATCTCCATCCGCCCCTGCTGATATCGGGGTTCTTGGACCCGGTAGTCGAGGCGAAGAGGTTAAAAACCTACAGCGCCGATTGCAGACTCTTGGGTACTACAAAGGAAGCATTGATGGGAATTACGGGCCTGAAACGGTTCGGGCGGTATCTCAGTTTCAACGGTATATTGGATTTTCGGCAACTGGTTATGTTGATCCGGCTACCTGGCAGCGCATAGAAATTTCCCAATTACTACCCAGCAGCGGATCGGCAGTTCCTGATTCAGAGAGCGATTCAACGTCCGGAACACCCACAACTTCAGCAACTCAAGAAGCTCCATCTTCGTCATCTGCGGTAGAGGCCCCGTCGACTAATTCGCCGAACGCCTCTACCTCCAATACTAAGACCCCGTTGCTTGCTCAACCATCGCTTTCTCCGGCTCCTGATCAGCAAGAAGAAACCTTATCTCAAGATAGTTCAGGTTGGTTGCTAGGGCTCCTTATATTAGGCATTTTTTTACTCAGTGTTGGAACGGGATTATTTTTCGCAAAACGATCAGCGAATAAATCTCTAGAGCTGGATTATGACGACGGTGATCGGTCGGTTGGTCTGCCGGACGCCGATTCTGGACAGACTGACGGTCAGACTTACGCTTCCAGTCATGGGGCTGCTAGGCGCCTTGACCGCCGTAATGGCTTACCCTCGTCTTCCCAGGCTGACGCTGCTCAAGGAATCGCCCCCGCCGTCCACTCTATAGCCTTGGAAAACAACACGACTCGGCTATCCCCAGTGAATATCATTGACGAGTTGGTGGGAGAACTGCAGAGTCCTGATCCGACGAAACGTCGAAAGGCTATTTGGGAGCTGGGTCAACGGGGTGATTCTAATGCGGTCCAACCCCTTGTTGATCTGATTATTGATGCGGATTCAAAAGAGCGGAGCCTCATCTTAGCTGCGCTCTCTGAAATTGGTATCCGGGTTTTGAAGCCGATGAATCGGGCCCTTGCGATTTCGCTGCAAGATCCTAACCCGGAAGTGAGAAAAAATGCCATTCGCGATTTGACCCGCATTTATGATACGGCGGTTCAAGTGAGTCAGATGCTGACCCATGTTACCGAAGACCCAGATCCGGAGGTGCGAGAAACGGCGGTTTGGGCTTTGGATCAACTCAATCGGATTCGGAGTATCCCAGAGGCTGAAACCATTCTATCCCTGAGGGATTCAGCTAAGTCAGGCGCTTTGCAGGAAGGCGCTGACTTGACGACTGATTTTCTACAGGAGGAGGTCCAACACTCTTCGGAATGGTGAGTTGGGGAACGACATTTACACCGGTAGAGTCCATGATTAGGATGGATCAGGGTCGTTGAGAAACGCCCAGGTCCATTCATGACTGTGTCGTTGATGTCCTCCACAATTGAACATTTGTCAAAACAGACTAAACTGAAGCTGCTATTTATCTCTACACCGGTTGGTCCGTTGGGCTCGGGTTTAGGGGGCGGGGTTGAGCTAACGCTGACCAATCTTGTCCAAGAGCTCCAGCGGCAAGGACATAGCATACAAGTTGTCGCCCCCGAAAACTCTGTCGCCAGCAATACTTCTTTGGTTGCTATTCCGGGTGAACTGCAGCCCACTGCCCATACCCGGGGCCGGGCTAGTCCGATCACCCTGCCGGGTCATTCCGTCCTAGCGGGTATGTGGGACTATGCTCGGAAAGCTCAGCAAGACTATGATTTATTGGTTAATTTTGCCTATGATTGGCTGCCCTTCTATTTAACGCCTTTTATTGGTCGCCCCATTGCTCATTTTGTCAGCATGGGGTCTTTATCCACGGCAATGGATCATGTGATCCATAACGTTGCTCTACAGTTTCCTGACACGATTGGAGTTTACACGCGAACCCAAGCCGAAACCTTCCCTTTTGCGGATACTTGTCGATGTTTAGGCAGTGCTGTGGATCTCTCTCTCTACGAATATTGTGATCAACCAGGCCCTTGCTTGGTCTGGCTTGGGCGAATTTCGCCAGAAAAGGGATTGGAGGATGCTGTCTCGGCTGCTCAACGCAGCCAAACCCCTTTGAAAATCTTGGGGAAGTTAGAGGATAAAGACTATTGGCGAAAAATCTGTGAAGACTATCCGGAGGCGCCGATTGAATATCTGGGATTCCTGTCTACGGCTGAATTACAAGGCGTTGTTCGCCAATGCCGAGCGTTGCTGATGACGCCTCGATGGATTGAAGCCTTTGGTAATGTCGCTATCGAAGCGTTGGCCTGTGGCGTCCCGGTGATCACCTACCGTCGGGGCGGCCCCGCAGAGATTGTAAAGTCTGGTAAAACGGGTTGGTTAGTGGAGCCAGACAGTGTGGATGGATTGACTGAGGCGATCGCGCAAGTTGATCAACTCAGCCGTCGCGCCTGTCGTCAGCAAGCGGAGGCGGAATACTCGTTGACAGCTTTAGGAGAGCGGTTTGAACAATGGTTTAGGGACATTTTGACAAGCAGGCATTAGAGGTTAAAGTAGCGATGTAAGGAGGCGTTGCCCGCGCGCCCCTGCAGAATCCAGCAGATCCAGCAGGACGAAGATTCAGATCCAGCAGGATCGGCCCTCAGGAAGGCGGACAGTGTCCATTCGCCCCCAATGAGAGCCATTTAAGGAAAGATAGCATTGGTGTAGTAACGGTGTAGTCATTAGGAGATAGCGCTGATTATGACGATCAACCAGCTTGACGTTGAGACAATCTCCCCCCTCAGCGCCGAAACTGAAGGAAGGGCGATCGCAGGCAATTATATCGAAATGATTGAAACGGTCATCTCCAGTCTGGAGCAGGACCAAAGTGCGATGGTCAGCCGCGCCGATGGCGGATATCTATGGAAATTTAGGTATGGCAGCGTTGATGTGTTTGTCCAATTAACCGGTACCGAGGAAACCGATACGCTGACGGTGTGGGCGGCGGTATTAAAGTTGCCCGCAAAAAATGAACCTAAATTGATGCGTCATTTATTGGAAATGAACTGCGGCGAAACCCTTGAAGCCTGCTTCGCTATCTTAAATGATGAAGTGGTGGTTTTTTCCTGTCGCACGTTAACTGAAATTAGCGCCCCAGAAATTTCACGAATTATGACGATTGTGGCGACCATCGCAGATGAAAAAGATGATGTGCTGAAGGCGGACTATGGCGTCGCTTAATTGAAAACGCCATTTCTGACGCTCAATTGTGTCTCCCCCTACTCCCATTCGGTCCAGCTGGCGTCTCATTTCCCCCCTTGAGGCGTCAGGGGCTGTACACATGGCCGTTGATCGCTGGTTATTAGAGCAACATCGGCAGGGGCGAGAGTCCTCTGTTTTGCGCTTCTATACCTGGTCGCCGCCAGCCATTTCCCTGGGCTATCATCAGCGGCGTTGGCCGGAGCATTGGCGTCAATTGACCTGGCGGGAGCGTCCGGTAGACATCGTCAGACGTCCAACTGGGGGGAGAGCAGTGCTCCACCAGGGCGAGTTGACCTATGCGATTATCACGTCTGGCTTGGGGGGAAGTCGGACGGAAGTTTATCAATCCCTCTGTCAGTTTCTAATGGAGGGCTGGCGATCGCTAGGCGTCAACCTTTTCTACGGCGCAGCCGGTCGAGGGTATATCCATAATCCCAATTGTTTCGATAGCGCCACCGCTGCCGATTTGGTTACCGCCAATGGCGTTAAACTGATCGGCAGCGCCCAGTTTCGGAAAGATAACGCGATTTTGCAGCACGGCTCCATTCGCCTGACCCCTGACCTATGCCTATATCAGAAGGCTTTTGGAACCGTTCTGCAACCCGTCAACCTCCCCAATCACCTATCTCAACTGCCTCAACTAGAGCTATACGATGCGGTGGTAAACGCCCTCACCAAGGCCGCCCAGCATTGTTTTTGCCCCAAATTCAATCTTCAACCCCTATCAGAGGCAGAAATCGAGGCAGCTATGAACTTTGCAGAGCAATAGGAATGTGCTGAGCGGTCGCCCACCCTCCTGCTCCCTCATCTTCCCCTGCCTCCCCTGCTCCCCGTGCTCCCAAGCAATCAGGGAGTCACCGCAATTAATCAGCAGTTGCCTTGGCGATCGCCTGTAGCTGTAACCCTGGCGGATAAGCCCCTTCTTCTTTGATGCGTTGGATGATGGCTTCTGAAATGGGCAGATTTAACTTCTTGGCCAATGCTCTGACAATGTCGCCTCGATCAATAACGCCCCCCACTGCATCAGCAGGGGTGAGGACAGTAATCCGGCCTAATTTCAGAACTTCTAATTTCTCAATCACCTCTGGTAAAGGAGCTGCTTCCCGCACGGATGGAATATCTGTTAAAGGATGAGCCACGCTATGGAGGGTGCGGGACTCCCACTCACTCCGTTCGACAGTCCGCAGATCATCAATGGAAACCATGCCGCGATAGCGACCGTCCGAAGCGGCGAAGTATACCGGCGGACGGCCTTCTTGCAGCAACTGCTGATCGGCGAATTGGCGCAGAAGCATATCGGCGTCAATCACTCGAAACTCCCGCATCATCGCGTCAGAGGCGCGGAGTGACGCCAGCGCTTCCTGTAAATCAGTGACTCGACTGTAACTACTGGCGTTACTGACTGCGAACCAACCAATTAAGGCGATCCAAAGGAGATCCAATCGTTGGGTTGTCAGATAAGAGAACAAACCCAGAAGAATGGCTGTCCAGCCTAGGGTTTGGCCGACACGGGCCGCCCAACGAACCCCTTGAGTCCGGCTGCCGGTGACTTTCCATACAGCAGCTTTGAGGACTTGGCCCCCATCCAGGGGTAGGCCTGGAATCAGGTTGAAGAGGGTCAGCACGAGGTTCATCTCCGCGACTCTCACTGCGACACTCTGGATAACTTCTGGCAAAAAGGGCGTCAGCGCTGCGACGGTCATCACCAGGTAAAGGCCAAAGCTCACTAATGGCCCTGCGATCGCCACCTGGAAAGCTTGCCCAGGGGTTTTGGATTCCTTATCAATAGAGGCGATACCGCCAAAAATGAACAGGGTGATGGAGTTCACTTTAATGCCCTGGGCCTGCGCGGCTAGACTGTGGCCCAATTCATGCAGCACCACCGAGCTAAAAAGCAACAAGGCCAGCAGAAAGCCGACCCCAAAGGCAAGGGGCCCCAATCCCAGTTGATTCTGAAAGTAGCTGCCATATAGCAGGGTGATAAAAAACAGAATCAGGAACCAAGAGGTGTCTAAGAAGAGAGGAATGCCAAAAAGGGAGCCAATTTGCCAACCTGTCCGCATAAAAGCTTTTCCTTAAAAACGGTTCTTAATCGTTGGGCCTTAACTACCCAAAGCATCATAAGTTAATTGTAAATGCTTGCTTTTAAAGGTGTTGTAGGGGGATATCCTCACCTGGGGGGCTAATCAGATCTTGGGGTGAGGGATTTGGATCAAAATACAGTCCTATTAAAAGGCAGTGGATGGGTGGATGGGTGGATGGGTGGATGGTATGGATTGGCAAATCCCTGAGTTTGAAAACTAGACAAAACTTTAGATATTGCTAGAGATAGGCTGTAAATGGCGGCATTGTTTAGAGATTAAAGGGGGGGGCGGTATGCGGGTGAAGATTTGTGGCATTACTCGACCTGATCAGGGTCGAGCGATCGCGCAATTGGGTGCCACTGCGTTAGGGTTTATTTGCGTTCCCCAATCTCCCCGCTATGTGAGTCCTCAGCAAATTCGCTCGGTGGTTGAGCAATTGTCTAATCTGGGGCCGGGAGTCGAAAAAATTGATCGGATAGGGGTGTTTGTCAATGCAGATCCGAAAATAATTGAAGAGACGGTGGCGATCGCCCGTCTCAGCGGGGTGCAGCTCCATGGCGATGAATCGCTAGAATACTGCCAAGATCTCCGACAACGAATTACCACTGTTGAAATTATTAAAGCCTTCAGGGTGAAGAATGCAGCGGATCTGGGGGGAATCTCCGCCTATCTCAAGGGGGTAGACGCCTTTTTACTTGACGCTTACCATCCCGACCAATTGGGCGGGACAGGACAAACCCTCGATTGGCGATCGCTGCAAACGTTTCAACCGGGGCTTCCCTGGTTCCTCGCCGGCGGCCTCAACCCTAACAATATTCAAACAGCGCTTAGTCAAATATCCCCAGACGGCGTTGATCTTTCCAGTGGAGTGGAGAAATCGCCTGGGGATAAAGATTTAGAAAAAGTATCGCTGTTGTTTGAGCGCCTGAGAGCTTAGAAGAAAGAAGGCTGATGACGAATCAGACTGAGAAATTCTTCGCGGGTCTTCGAATCATCTTGGAAGACTCCGAGCATAGCGCTTGTGACGGTCCAAGAACCGGGCTTTTGCACACCCCGCATGACCATGCACATATGGCTGGCCTCCATAACAACCGCCACACCTTGCGGGTCAAGGATTTCCTGGACTGCCTCGGCGACTTGACGGGTCAAGCGTTCTTGCACCTGCAACCGACGGGAGTACATTTCCACAATCCGGGCCAGTTTACTCAAACCCACCACCTTTTGATTGGGAATATAGGCGACATGCATTCTCCCCATAAAGGGCAACATGTGATGTTCACATAGACTGAACGCATTGATATCGCGCACCAGCACCATTTCATTGTGGCCTTCATCAAAAATGGCCCCATTGACGATTTGCTCTAGGGACTGATTGTATCCGCTGGTCAAAAATTGCATGGCTTCCGCCACCCGCTTGGGGGTCTTAAGCAGGCCTTCGCGATCCGGATCTTCTCCCACCGACAGCAATAGGGTGCGAACCGCGTCTTTCATGGCTTCAGTGTCATCCTCTACAGTCGGTTTAACCTTAAGTCCATGACTGTAGGAGGTGGTGCGATCGGGGCGAACCGACGCTTTGTTTTGCGCCTCCTCCTGAATAGATTCAAGTCTATTGAAGCCATTAGATGAAAGCTTGCCATTAATACCGTTTGAGGAAGTAATAGTCATAGTGAACCTAATTTTGAATTTTCCAAACGTTGATCGGAATGACGCATTGTCAGTCAAACACTTCAGCAACACCCATCAGGTCAGCTCGTTATCAGCCTAGAGAGCGCCTGCGCTAGGCATTAAGGTCAAGGCTTCAACCACAGCCTGCTCAGGCAGGAGCACAGTCTGCAAAATCGATTGAGCGACGGCTTCCGGCGTTAACATGCCAGTGCGGTCAAAGTCCGCTTCCACAGTCTCTGTGTCCCAAAGCGGCGTATTCACGGCGCCCGGGCAAAGGGTCGCCACTCGGACGCCGTTGCCGCGCTCCTCGACAGCTAGGCAACGGGAGAGAGCGATCATACCCGCCTTACTGACGCTGTAAGCTCCCCAACCAGGAAAGGCTTGTTGTCCCGCATTGGAAGCGACGTTGATAATCAATCCGCGTTGGCGATCGCGCATACCGGGCAGTACGGCCTGGATGCATTGAAAGGCGCTAGTTAGGTTAAGGTCCATAACCTGCTGCCAGTCAGTCAATGGAGTTTCCCGAAGCATCCCGGTGTAACCCATGCCGGCATTGTTGACCAGGACATCAACACGGCCAAAATCCTCGATCAGGCGAGTCATTTGATCCTTAACCTGGCCCACGATAGCCAGATCAACAACGTAGGTTCGTGCATCTACCCCCATCTTGCGGGCCTGTTCTGCAACCTCGGTCAACTTATCAAGGGAGCGGCTTACGAGCGCGACATCGATACCTGCCTTGGCGAAAGCCAGGGCTGTTTCCTTGCCAATCCCGCTACTCGCCCCTGTAATCAGAGCGCGACGCTTGTCAGGAAAAGTCATGTATGTTCCAAGTTATGTTTCAGTGACAGTGATTTGTTCAGAAAATGAGACCTAGGGCCTTCATGCGGTGAATTTCGCTCCAACAACTTAGAACCGGGTTTAAAGAAAAATGCATATGAGATGTTAAAAAACAAAATCCCCTTACTCCTCAGCCTCTTGCCAGGGAACCAATTGTCGATTAATCGCTAATGAAAGTAAAATTTCGACAACTTGGCCCAAATCAGCCATTCAAAGGGGGAGAATAAAAAACTTAATATACTTATGTTAACAAATATTACAGAGCGATGTTAAAAAAATATTAAATCTACCAAAGTTATTTCTCGGCCTTTGGTTTGCATCGTTTACAGCGTAAGGGGCGCTTACTCTGTAAATACTCCAATCTTGCGAAACTTCTGATACCGAAGTTGTTGTCGTTCTTCTGAGGTCATTGCAAGTAACTCCTCTAGATTATGCAGAATGGCAGCCTTTAGGATTTCGGCGGCCTTGAGCGGGTCGGAATGGGCGCCGCCCACAGGCTCGGGTAAGAGCTGATCCAAAATACCTAAATTTTTCAAATCCAAGGCTGTAATTTTGAGTGCTTCCGCAGCTTGGGCTGAGCGTGAGGCGTCTTTCCAGAGAATGGCTGCACACGCTTCAGGACTCGCGACGGTATAGACTGAATGCTCAAACATTAGCAAGCGTTCGCCAACGCCAATGCCTAACGCCCCGCCGGAGCCGCCTTCCCCGATGACTGTGCAAATGATGGGCACTTCTAGCCGAAACATTTCCCTCAGGTTGTAAGCAATGGCTTCTCCCTGACCCATTTGCTCCGCCTCCAGGCCAGCCCAAGCCCCGGGCGTGTCAATAAACGTCAGAATCGGCATGCCAAAGCGGTTAGCATGCTCCATGATCCGCATGGCTTTACGGTAGCCACTGGGAGACGCCATGCCAAAATTACGGGTGACATTGTCTTTAGTGTCACGGCCCTTTTGGTGTCCCAACATCACAACGGGACGCCCCTCAATCCGAGCGACGCCTGTAACTAAAGCCGGATCATCCTTACCGGAGCGGCGATCGCCATGGAGTTCAATCCATTCATCACTGATCGCCTGCACATAGTCCAATGTGCTGGGGCGACGAGGATGGCGAGCGACCTGCAACCGCTGGGCGGGTGTCAGGCTGGTGAAAATTTCTTGACGCAGTTGAACGGCCCGTGACTCTAGCTGATGAATTTGGGCCGAAACATCAACTTCGTTTTCATCAGCCAGTTCGCGGATCTGAGAAATGCGGGATTCTAATTCTGCCAGAGGCTTCTCAAAATCCAGTAGTATGGGCCTACGTTCAGTTGTTGGCATGGCGTCAATAGGAAATAGGTGTAAATTGCGGATGTGAGGGAATAGTAATTGTGAGGAGTTCAGCACCGAGAGCTGACTCCTGAATCCAGTGATGAAAAAGAAAGAAATCTTTGACAATCAAGAGGAATTCAGATTCTCACAATACACTGCAGAAGAAAGAGAAGTTCATTAGAGTCAGCAGTTTAAACAGGCAAATTATTGGTCATTGACAATTAACCAATGACCGAATAATAAAAGCCGCTAACTTAAGTCTAGATCAGTAGGGGCCTAAATCCATGTTTAATGGATGCCTTGCCAATCTGATCCATCTTCTCTAGGGTAATCTGATTTCGTCCCCAAGAGAAGTTTGTATACCACTTCTCAAATTCCAGCAGCATTGACTCAGCAAAGCAGGCAAAAAGCTGGCGGGCGGGCACGTCCATATTGACAATCCCCATAATCCGCCAATCAATATCGAGGGAATGCTCCACAATACCGCCATTGAGAACAAAGATATCAGGGTGGTTAAAGCGGCTGGTTAAATTTTTTGGATATCCCCCGTCAATCATCAAACAGGGATGCTTGAGAGTTTCAACATTGACCTCTGTCCCTTTGGGCATGCTAGCAACCCAAACGACAATGTCAGATTGAGGCAATGCTTCTTCCAGCGACATTGCTTTACCTCGACCCAGTTCTTCCTTAAGCATCTGGATCCGTTCCTGGTTGCGGGCAACCAAGCATAGCTCTTTAATATCGGTGCGGGCGTTCAGCCAACGACACACGGCGCTGCCAATATCTCCTGTGGCTCCACAGACAGTCACCACAGCGTCAGATAAATTAATTCCCAGCTGCTCGGACGCCTGCTCTACCTGGCGACAAATAATATACGCTGTGTGGGTGTTGCCTGTGGTAAAGCGCTGGAATTCCAGGGTTACATTTCGGACCTGTTTAATCTGCTGGAGCTTGAAATTTTCAAAAATGATGGATGAAAATCCCCCTAGAGCCGTGATGTCTACCCCGTTCTTTTGAGCGTGGGCCATCGCATTGACGATTTTTCGAGTGGCAGCCTTGATACGCCGAGCAGCGAGCATTTCGGGTAAAAAGCAAGACTCTACATAGCGGCCTTCAATTTGCTGCCCCGTTACACTGGTTACTTTAATCGTGTCAACGATTTGAGGGGGAGCGCTGCACCAGAAATCTAAGCCCTGATCAGCATATTCCGGAAAACCCAGCTCCTGAGCGACTGCTTGGGCGTGTTCTAAGCTTGTGAGATGACCAATTAAACCGAACATTAGGAATTGTAGAAATGACTATTCTAGAACCTGACAACCAGGTAAGAGGCGTGCAGAGATTTGGCGAATGTTAGGTGACAGAGAGAATTGAGCAATCGCATGATTAACTCCTCAATCCATTTGAACAGACCGGACTGAATCCATTGGAGCGACCTTCAAAACTCAGGCGCAGACGTTGTTAAGACAGGCTCAATTGAGACCTAATGGCCTGTCTTAACTAGAGTCGGGACCTAAAGATCATGACTTTTTACACAGCTGAGAGTCCCTGAGCGGACAATCTCATCACCTCTCGATTACTAAAGCCGATATTCGCCAAGGCTTCGCCATAGGTGATCATGAAGTCTTCTACTAACGCTTCTTTCTCCATGCCGAGAACTTCGGCGTCTTTTGCTACTTGATTTAGCATCTTCCAAACTAAGGGAAGGTTCTGACGATTGGCGTCTTCCAACTCAGCTTTGGAGGCTTCAAAGTTTGCTTTTAACCACTCTTCGCCAAAATTGAGATGCATGTACTCATCTTTAACCACGCCTTCTGTGATTTTCCGAGCAAAGTCATCAGCAACCGGAATATATATGTTGTAGGCGGAGATGGCGAATGTCTCGATGATCAAAGACTGGATTAACAGGCAGGTGACAATGCGCCCCTCAGCCCAGGCATCTTGAAAATTCTGGTGAAGTTGGGCGAAGAACTCGCGAGCAAACTCCATGTCAGGCGTTACTTCAAGGTTCCGACCACAGGCTTGAAAGCCTTTCATGTGGCGATTTTCCATCTTTGCCAGTTTCAATAGCTCGTCTTTATGATCGGGTAGACGTTCGGCTAATTGTTTATAGTTTCCGTTAGCTTCGAGTTCGCCTTCAATAACGATGGCGTTAATTCGGCTATACGAATCTTTGTACTTTTCGCTTTGGAAGTTAATGACTGGGCTGGCCTCAAGCTGCGGCATATGCTCAATATTCCTGCTCTACGATAAACCAAATCTGTAGCTGGCTATAGAACCCGCTCTATAAGTCGGTGTTCTTCATCAGGGACGTCTAAATCCACACTTTAACACCCTATAGGGTCTATCTTGTGATATGCAACCCATGATAGGAAAAAATACCGATATAGCATTCTGGTAGATAAGCATAAATAATGGACAGTCATAAAAATAGGATTTTTCTTTTGGGGTTGAATTGAATGGAGCAAGCATCGATTGGCCGCCGCGCATGTTTCTGGCGTTGGCTGGTTTTAGGAATTTTGCTGGTTGGGGCTGGCGTTATTCTGTGGCCGTTAGCCATTGTCTTTTTAAATTCCCTAAAATCGCCTATTTTAATCACCAGTTTAACGACAAATGAAAGGGGGCTTTCCTTTGCGAATTACCAGGCAGCCTGGCGACAAGGAAAGTTTCTATTGGCGTTTTTGAACTCGACAATTGTGGCGGCAATGGTCACGGCGCTGCAAATTTTCACCTCGGCATTGGCGGGTTATGCGTTGGCTAGGCTCAAATTTCGCGGGCGTCAGAGCATTCTCTTATTGGTGTTAGCCACTCTGGTGATTCCATTCCAGTTATTAGTCATTCCCATATTTTTGGTGTTGAAGTGGGGGCATTTAATCAATACCTATGGGGCCTTAGTTTTGCCCACGGCCGCCAATGGGTTCGGGATTTTTCTCTTGCGCCAGTACTTTCAGACGATTCCCGTGGAATTAGAGGAAGCCGCCGCCTTGGATGGGGCGAATCGGCTGCAGATTCTTTGGCAAGTGATGCTGCCCTTAGCCCGCCCAGCGCTGACCACTTTATTCCTATTTACTTTTATTGGGGAGTGGAATGATTTATTCAAGCCGCTAGTGTTCACCACTCGACCCGAATTACAGACGGTTCAACTGGCGCTGGCGGCGTTCCAGGAGCAATTTACCAATGATTGGTCGCTGCTGATGGCGGCGGTGGTGATTTAAACAGCGCCGCTGGTTGTTTTGTTCCTATTGGGGCAGAGACAGTTTATCAAAGGAATTGCGGCAAATGGTGTTATAAACTGAGCC
>JAAUYH010091301.1_pt1 | contig 32780 bp, 32 predicted proteins | sample 7278061 | NCBI WGS metagenome assembly JAAUYH01 (sample SAMN14350203, study PRJNA611818) | marine sediment metagenome | isolation source: surface marine sediment (0.6m) | place: French Polynesia: Moorea | collected 2018-08 | reverse complement strand
GGCATCCAGGGCCTCAATATCTCACCCGACGGCAAGTTCGTACTGGTGCGGAAGAACGGCGGACTTCAGCTCATCGAGGTCGCCAAGCCCAAGGAGCCCAAGAACCTCAAGCTGGACAACCTGATCGTATACCGCGCTCCCGCCACCGAATGGGCCGCCATGTTCGACGAAGTCTGGCGCCGCTTCCGGGACTATTTCTATGTTCCCAACATGCACGGCTATGACTGGGAAGCACTGCGCGAGCAGTACCGACCCCTGGTCAGCCACGTGTCGACCCGGGAGGACCTCAACACCCTGATCGGCGAAATGATCGCTGAGCTCAACGTCGGTCACGCCTATGTGTCTGGCGGCGACCTGCAGGCGCCCAAGCGCTCCTCGGCAGCGCTGTTGGGCGCCACTTTCGAAGCCGATTCGCGCAGCGGGCGTTACCGGTTCGGCCATATCTACCAGGGCCACAATGAGGAAGCCCGCTACCGCTCTCCCCTGACCGAAGTCGGGGTGGACGTCAAAGTCGGGGATTACCTGATCGCCATTGACGGCCGTGAGCTGACCACGGCTGACAATCCCTATGACCTGCTGACCGATCGCGGCCAGCAGCCGGTGGAACTCACCGTCAACAGCCGGCCGAGGACCGAGGGTGCGCGCCGGGTCCTGGTGGATCCCATCAGCGATGAGAGCAACCTGGTTTACCTGGAATGGGTGGAAAAAAACCGCCAGTACGTGGCGGAACAGACCGACGGCAAGGTCGGCTACCTGCATATTCCGGACATGGGTTCTTCCGGCATCTATGAGTTCGTGAAGTGGTACTACCCGCAACTGCGCAAGCACGGGCTGGTGGTGGACGTCCGTGGCAATGGCGGCGGCAACGTCTCCCAGATGCTGCTGCGGCGACTGATGCTGAAGCCCCTGGGCTTTGGCTACCGGGCCCACAGCGAGTGGACCGGCACCTACCCGGGGGTCGCGTTCGCCGGCCACATGGCGGCACTGATCAGTGAGGATTCCGCCTCGGACGGCGACATCTTCCCTTATTACTTCCGCGAGGCCGGGCTGGGACCGCTGATCGGCAAGAAAAGCTGGGGCGGCGTGGTCGGTATCACCAACCACGGCCCGCTGCTGGACGGCGGCACGGTCAACGTACCGGAGTTTGGCCTGGGTCAGCCTGACAAGGGATGGATCGTAGAAGGTGAAGGCGTGACGCCGGACATCGAAGTGGACAACGATCCGGCCAGTACCGTGGACGCCCAGCTTGACCGCGGGATTGCCGAGGTCATGCAGCGGATCGAGGAGGACCCGCCGGTGTGGCCGGCCAAGCCACCGTCTCCGGTAAAAACTCCCGATTCGTAACCATTGCTGACATTTGCCGGGTGTTCTCCGGCCACGGGATGAGGCTAATATGATGTGGGGCAGGCGCCACAAGGCGCCCTGTTTTCACAAGGATGACACACGGAAAAGTGGATTTCGGACCATCTCGCCGATTGGCAAGGAGTATCCAATATGGCCGACCCAAATGTTGACCCACATGCTGAAAAGGGGAAGAAGACCCGCACCAGGATCCTGATCAACCCGGGTTATCAGCTGAAATACCTGGCGATCATCGTGTTGATCGGCGCCGCATTTGTAGCGGCCAATTCCGCTGCGTTCTACGGCTACGCCAAGGTCAATTACGAAATGCTGATCAACGCCGCAGCAGTCACCGACGAGGCCCGGCTGCTGTATCTCAGCGAGTTGCGCAGCTTCGCCCGTTCCATGGTGGCCATTGGTGGTACCTTCCTGCTGCTGCTGGCTATCCTGGCGGTGATCATTACCCATCGGACCGCGGGCCCCATGTTCCGCTTCCGCGCCACCATCGACGCCATCAGGTCAGGCGATGACGACGCCAGGATCCAGTTGAGGCCCTCCGACGAGTTCCAGCAGGTGGCCAGGTCCTTCAACCAGTTGATGGACCGCATTCAAAAGCCGTCGGCTTAGAGGGCCCCGCGGCGGGTCCAGGAATCCTGGACCCTACCCAAACCTGGACAACAGTTCCCCCGCCGCTCGAGCGCTGGATTCCATGGCACCCTCCATGCCGGAGTGAACCAGGGCCGTGTGTTCCCCGGCAAAAAACACTCGGGAGGTTGGTCGCCTGAGCGCCTCGGCGTACCGTGCGGTGCGGCCGGCTGGCCAGGAAGCATAGGCGCCCCCGGCGTAGGGATCCCGGGACCAGCTGTAGCGGCGGCGATAGGCAACCCGGCCCGCGGCGGCCGGCCTCAAACGGCCGATTTCCCGCTCCAGCATCCGGCCAAACGCGTCTTCCGCCATGGCATCCGCCGCCAGCGCACCGGCGCCGTTGAGCCAGACCCGGTAACCCACGACCTGCCCGCTCGCGTCCACCCGGGGAAACAGCCGCTCGATGGCGCTGTCGGTCCACATGCTCAAGGGCAGCCCATCGATTTCCCAGAACGGTTCTTTGGCGTCCACATAGGCCTGGGTGATGGGCACGTAGGGGGTGTCATCCATGGCCTCGCGCACCACGGGGTCCAGGGGCAGCCTCAAGTCGATCCGCGAGAGCGCCGGCAGCGGCGCCGTGCATATGCAGGCCCGGCACTGAAGCCGGTGGCCGTCGGCCATGTCCACCAGCACATGGTCCGCGGTTTCCTCGATCCGGCCCACCGGGCTTCCGGTCCTCACCGGGTTTTGCAGGCTGCCGGCCAGGGCTTCAGGCACCAGGGCGCTTCCACCCAGGACCTGCTCCGAACGCTGGCCCCGCACCAGCAGCTGGGAGCGCCAGATCCGCATCACCGATGCCCGGTCATTGCCGTGGTTATCCGCGTTGACGTTCATCAGCCGCAGGGCCTCCGGTGATACGCCGGCTGCGGCCAGGGTCTGGCTGATGGACTGGTCATGGTTGGCGAACCGGGCACTGGACCAGTCATGCAAATTCTTAAGCGGGTTCAGCGGCGCCAGGGTGCGGGACAGCAGTGCAAAAGGGGGGGTAGCGCGTTCAGATTCGGACAGATTGTTGGCCGGTGACTCTTCCCACTCACGTGGCGTGACCAGGTTGCCGCCAATGTTCAGCAGCAGGCCTGCCCGGGGATCACCGGAGTCTGGTCTGAACGCCGCCATGGCTGGATTGCTGCCGATCTCCACACCATGCATGGCCGCCATTGCGCGGAAGTTGCCATAGCTGGTGCCGACCTGGATCCCCCCGATATCCGGTTGATCGGGCAGATCCCGGACCGTGTGGACCCGGCCGCCAACCCGGTCCCTGGCTTCCAGCACGGCTACCCGAGACCCCGAGGTCTCCAGGAGCCACGCCGCGTAGAGTCCGGAGAGACCCGCACCCAGGACCACGACGTCAAAGCGTTCCGGCTCCGGCCTGGCCGTTGTCAGCCGGGCGCAGCCGGGAAGCTGACCGGCGCTACCGGCCACGGCGCCGGCCAATGCACCGAAAAGGAGTCGCCGGCGTCGATTACTTTTCGGTGAGCGCTTCAATGGGCACAACCTCCCCCTGGTTGATGTACATGGCCTTGTGCCGCAGGAATCGGAGCAGCCCGGTGGGTCCCATGCGTGAAGCGCCCAGCCCGGAACGGCGGAAGCTGTTTTTTTCTATCTCGTGCACCATGGCGGTCAGGGCGGCGTCGTTGATGCTGATACCGCCGGCGTCGATCTGCTCGGCGATACGCCTGGCCCGGTCCAGGTCCTGGGAAAACACGCAGCCCGAGAGGCCGAACTCGGTATCGTTGGCCAGCGCCACGGCCTGGTCGTCGTCGGCAAAAGCCATCACCGGCATCACCGGGCCGAAAGTTTCTTCGGTCATGACCAGCATGTCGTGATTCACGTCGGTAAGCACCGTGGGCTCGAGCCAGAGGCCACCGCCCAGGTCGAGGATCTCGCCGCCGCAGCGTATGCGGGCGCCCCGCTCGACGGCGTCGTCCAGATGGCGCCGGATGATGTCAGCCTGGCGGTCGAAGATCAGCGGCCCGAGGACGTTGCCGGCCAGTTCCGGGTGGGTCAGGCGAACCTGCCGGGCTTTCTCCACCAGCCGGTCCACGAACTGCGGGAAAATGGACTGGTGCACGTAAATGCGCTCGATGGACTGGCAGGCCTGGCCCGTGGCCTGGACGCTGCCCCGAAGCAGCGCGGTGCTTGCCCGCTCCAGGTCGGCGTCATCCAGCACCAGCGCCGGGTCTTTGCCGCCCAGCTCCAGGAATGCCGGAATGAACGCCGCGGCCGCCGCCTGTCCCACCTTACGGCCGGTGGCGACGCTGCCGGTAAAGGCAACTGCGTCCACCTGCTGGATCAGCGCCGCACCGGTTTCTCCGTCGCCGGTGGCAAAACGCAATACCCTGGCCAGTTCCGGGACCGCGGCCAGGCTGGCCGCTACCGGCTCAACGAACCGGGGCGTCACCTCGCTGGGTTTGATCAGCACCGAACAGCCTGCCAGCAGCGCCGGGATGGCATCGATAAATGACAGGGTCAGCGGGAAATTCCAGGGGCTGATGACCCCCACCAGGGGAAAGGGCACCAACTGGGTATCCAGGCGGATATGGGGAAACACGACGGAGTCCCTGGCCTCGGTCTTCAGCAGGTCCGGCGCCTGCAGCGTCCAGCGCTGAATCGCACCCAGCAGGCCCTTCACCTCGGCCTCGCTGATGGCCTGGCGGCCCGTGTCCCCCGCCAGTGCTTCGATGACGTCGGGGCTGGACTGTTCCAGCGCCTCGCTCCAGCGCTGCAGCACCTGGATGCGTTCCGCCAGTCCCCGGGAGCGCCAGTCGGGCTGGGCGGCCCGCAGCGCCATTGCCATGGTTTCCAGCTCAGCCGTACTGCAAACCTTGATCTGGTAGTCGGCCTGACCGGTCCTGGGGTTGCGCACCTGCAGAATCCGCGGTTCCGCCGGCGGGTTGCTGGCATGGGGAGGCTGGCTCATGGGTAGGTCCGTACCATCTTTGCTGAAGAAAATATAATGTCATATCATTATATCAATCTTTTCCAACGCATTTCCCAAGGAGAACAGTCGTGATCCGAACGATCATCCTGGCCCTGGCCTGTGTTTCCCAGCTGTCGATCGCCGCCGACCAGCTGGACCCCGAAAATCCGTCCGATGCCCTGACCATCAACCGGAAAATCCAGTGCTCGCTGGTCGATGGCGAGGCCGTCACCTGGTACTGGTTTGGAAACGCTTACTCCCGGCGCATGGGAGAGCGCGACAAGGTGCTGTTCAAGGTCGAGGGCATGAACACCCGGGCCTGTTCCACCGTGGACCACCCCGAGCGCGGCAAGGGCTACAAGCTGGTATCCCGGGAAATACTGCTCTACAAGGACCCCAAGACCGGCGAGGTCCTCTCTTCCTGGGAGAATCCCTGGACGGGTGAAACCGTTGAAGTCCTGCACGTGGCCAACGACCCGGTTAACTTCCAGGCTCACGAGATGGGCCGCGACGGCAATCCGGCCGGATTCCGCGGCACCATCGCCAACGACCACTGGTGGATGACCAGCACGGTTCCGCTGTTCTACCCCAACCCCCTGGCCGGCGAATTCCAGCCGGAGATCGGTGGCACCTACCACGCTACCGAAATGTTTAATTTTTTCGGCAACAAGGACAGCCTGCTGGACCCTGAACTCAATACCGCGCCGGCCAAGGTGGGGTGGGTGCGGATGTCAGACTGGCTTCCCTGGATGAAAATGGGCGGCCGCGAAGGCGTGATCTACATGCATACCGCGGGGCACAAGCTGGACTCCTGGGACGAGCTGTCCGACACCATGAAGGAGCAGATCCGACAGCACTACCCGGAATACACGTCGCCGCCGCCACTGGATGACCAGCGCCGCAACGTGACCAGCTGGTCCTACTTCCGGGACGTGCGGGAAGGCAAGGTCACGGCGCCCAAGCGCCAGTGACGCCAGGTTCGACCGGCGGCGTCTGCCGCCGGTCCACGGTCAAACCGGCGCGCCCGCCAGGAAGGCGTTGACCTGATCGGCGATTTCCTCCGCGTGGGCTTCGAACGCGGCCCCGCGAATCTCTGGAAGCTCCACCAGCTCCGCCGCCGGCATCAGATCCGCTGCCCGGCGGGTGCCCTCCAGCAGAGGCGAAGCTGTAGCGACCACGCGGGCCGGCGTGCCAACACCGGCCAGGCAGCTCTCGGCCGGAAATTCGAAGGCGGCAAGAAATCCCCAGTTCGAGCGGGAACCTGCTCGCAGCTGCTCCACGAAAAGCTGGTGGGCACGCTCCAGTGACGTGACCTTGCTCAAGCGGGTGACGTTGAATGCCCAGGCCCCTTCCAGGGATTCCAGATCGGGAGACAGTGCAACCCGGTCCGGCGTGGACTCCAGCCGTTCCCGGCGATCCGCCTCCTCGAACAGCGGCACGTCCACCAACACCAGCCGCGACACCCGCAGAGGGGCCAGCCGGGCGGTTTCCGCTGCCACCAGGCAGCCGGTGTGGAAGCCGAGGAGGTCAAATGGATAATCAGACTCCAGTGCGTCCAGGCAATCCTGAACGGTTTCGGCCAGCTGGGTGATATCCAGCCGGCTTTCCGGCAGCGGCGACCCGCCATATCCCGGGTAATCCAGGGCCACCAGGTTGCGTCCGGAACCCAGGTACGGCGCCACCGTTTCAAAGAAGGCACCGCTGTAGGGAATCGGGTGCAGGCAGACCAGGGTCGGCTCGGTCGTGCCCTGGTCGGCGGTCCACGAACGCGCATGGACCTGGCCATGACGGGTGTCCAGGTATTTCAGGCGCATGGGGTCAGGCCTCGACGCCGGCGAGGCGTTGCTGGTTCACGAAGCGGCCGCGGGAATGTGGTAAATCACAACCAGGTTGTCGTCATCGTCCACGATTCCCACTTCCCGGCCCACCCGGCCGTCGTGGGTGACCAGGCGCTCTTCCTCGTAAACGTGAAACCCGGCATCCCTGGCGCGCCGCAGCACGCCGTCAACATCCTGGATTTCCAGCACGATGGCCGACCGCCGCGGATGCGGCACCGGCGGCAGATCCATGCCCCTAATCTCGGTCAGGGCCATGGTCCGGACCTGGGTTTCGGTGCTGAGTACGGCGAAGCGCATGGTGGCCTGGCGGTCGATTTCAAATACCGGGTACGAGTAGGAATCGTCCGGTGAGTCCTTGACGAAGTCCAGCTTCATACCCAGCACATCGCGATACAGCACCAGCGCCCGTTCCAGGTCGCTGACGACAAAATTTCCCCGCTGAAAACGAACGCCACCTGTGTTGTCTGTCATTTGGTTTCTCCATGAAGCAGGTCGGCTCTGACCTGGCAGATCTGCACCCCGACGTTGACCCCGTCATACAAGCGGGCCAGGGCCTCGGGCATTCGATGGAATCCCTCGATGACCTGCTCCACCGGCCGCAGCTGGCCGGCGCGAATCCAGCCCGCCAGCTGCTCGACGCATTCATCGAAGCGGTCCCAGAAGTTGTATACAAAAAAGCCCCGCATGGTGCCGTTGACCGAACGCAGCCGGGTGTAGTTCATCAGCCCGTAGGGTTCGTCCAGCAGGTACTCGGATATGGACCCGCACAGCACGATGCGGGCACCCATTGCGAGGTTGTCCAGGCACGCCGACAGCGTATCCCCGCCTACGTTGTCGAAGTACACGTCAATGCCATCGGGAAACAGCTCGGGCAAGCGCCCGGCCAGGTCTTCACTCTTGTAGTCAATGGTCCGGTCACAGCCCAGCTCCTCCAGGAAGCGGCATTTTTCCGGACCGCCGGCCATGGCGGTCACGTGGCAGCCCTGGATACGGGCCATCTGCACCACCAGGGTACCGACGCCGCCGGCCGCGCCGGACACCAGTACACGGTCTCCCGGCCGGGCATCCGCGCATTGCATCCAGCCGCCCCAGGCGCTGAGCCCGGTCATACCCAGGGTGCCACCGGCATGGCCCAGGGGCATATCGTTGACCGGCATCTTGAAAAACCGCTCGCCCGGTGTGCCCCGGGATATCTTGTAGGTCTGCCAGCCCAACTGGCCCTGGACCACGTCGCCGACCTGATAGTCCGGGTGCTTGGAGGCCACCACTTCAGCGACGCCGCGGCCGTGAATGATGTCCCCGATCTCCAGCGGCCGGGCCTGGGCCACGGCCTCACCCAGCATGTACATGCGCATCACCGGGGCCAACCCCAGGTATAGGGTTCGCAGCAGGAATTCGCCTTCGCCAGGTTCGGGGATTTCCGTTTCCCGGTACTCGAAATCTTCCCGCTTGACGTTGCCTACCGGCCGGGCGGCAATCCGCCACTGGCAGTTAACGCCCTCTGCCAATTCAGTCACGGCTTCACTCACAGGGACGACGACTCATTCATGGGTCGGTGATCTTCAGCACCTGGTTGATCTCGTAGAAATGGCCATCCGGATCGAACAGCGACACGCTGACGAAATGTTTGATGCGGCCATCGGCACCTTCAGTGGACCATTCATGGGGTTCCGCATGAATGCCGGTGCCGAGTTCCCTGGCCTGCCGCCAGCATTCGCGGGCATCGTCACTGGCCACCACGAAAGTGGGGTTACCGTAGCTCACCCCGGTGGGAATCTCCGGCGCCGGCAGCGGTGGATCCACCCACTGCAGCAGACCAATCATGCCGATCTCGTCATGTTCGGCCTGCAGGATCACCAGCCGGGTCACGTCACCGGCCTTGCCCGCCGCCAGGCCAACGCCGGACAGGGTAAACGGCTTGTCGAACCAGATGGACAGGCCCAGCACCGCCTGGTACCACTGGATGGAGCGTTCCATGTCACGCACAATCAGCGTGGTTCGTTTGATCACGTTACCCATGGCTTATCAGCTCCCCTTCCATCAGAACCACCTCAACCCGCGAAATGCCCTCCCGCAGTTTTTTGGCCTCTGCGTACTCATCAGAATTCCAGAACGCCAGGGCGCTGTCCGTGTCGGGCCACTCCGAGATGGCGACCGAAGGCGACTCCATGTCCAGGCCTTCGAGCACCATTCCGCCGGGTCCCAGCAGCAGGTAGCGCCCGCCGTACTGCTCCACCAGGGCCGATGCCGCCCGGCTGTAACCCTCCAGGAATTTCTGCCGGTCCGAGATTTCCGCAAAGATGATCATGTACGCCGACATTACGCGCCTCCAGCCCCGGCGACGGCCGCCGGTCAAATGTACTAACGATATATCATTATGCTAAATGCTGGCGGTAATTGACAGCGTGCCCGGCAGCGGGCCGTGGCCCTGTCTCAGGATTTGCGGATGCGGCCGGAGACGACCTGATTGCGGCCGTTTTTCTTGGCCTTGTACAGGTTCTTGTCAGCTTTCTCGATGACCGCGGCAGGGTCGGCATCCGCCTCGGTGGAATGGGCCAGGCCAATGCTGACGGTGACCTTGACGCTGGGTACTTTTTCCCTGAACGCCGATTTCTTGAGTGGTTTGTGGGCGGGACGCCTGGGGCTGCGCATGGCGATGGGGCGGGCCGCCACGGCCTCGCGGACAACGTTGCAGCGGAGCACGGCTTCGCGCAGGGAACGGCCTTTGAACAGCAGGCAGAACTCCTCTCCGCCGTAACGGTAGACCCGGGCACCCCGGGCGGAGCGGATTCTGGCAGCCACCATTCTCAGAACGTGGTCGCCAAAGTCGTGGCCGAACCGGTCGTTGATGCGCTTGAAGTGATCGATGTCCAGCATGCCAATGGCAAACTGCCGTTTGCGTGACAGGTGAGTCAGGGTGTAGTCCAGAGCCCGCCGGTTGTACTGGTGGGTCAGCGGGTCAATAAAAGCCATCCGGTGGGTGGTGATGAACACCCCCAGCATCAGCAGGGCCATCGCTCCCACGACGCACCAGAACAGCCAGTCCGGCCGCAGGACGCCCAACAGCATCAGGGAGCCCATCAGGCACAGCGCCAGCTCGGTCAGCTGGTCGGATTTCTGCCAGCGGAGGAAGAATACAAATGCAGCAGCCAGTACCACCAGCTGCGGCAACGGTGCCAGCCAGCGACTCAGGTTGCCGGGCGCCAGCGCGCCAATCCGTTCGGAAAAGGAAGGCATGGTGGCCAGGGTGGCCGGATCAATCATCAGCGGAATTCCGAGCTGCAGCAGCAGCACCACGATCACCGCGAAAAACGCCCGGCTGGCCACGGTGAACGATGGCAGCGAGGCCACCAGCAGCAGGTTCCAGGGCAGCCAGCCGGACACCGTGGGAGTAAGATCATGGGCCAGGGAAAGCTCGGACAGCTTTGCCAAGGGGGTGGCTCCGAGCCCCAGGGCCAGCCACAACAGCAGGACAAACCCCATGGCGGCACGGTGCTGCCGGAACCAGGCGGCGTAAGCAAATCCCACCAGGCCCAGCAGGCCGACACTGCTGGCCTGTTCGATGACGAACGACTGGAGGCTGGCTTCGGCCAACGTTCCCTTCCCGTGCGGACGAAAGGGCGTCATTGTACCCTTGGCCCATGGAAATTCGATGGCCGCCACGCCCTGCAAAATGACCTCGAACAACCCGCCGCCAGTCATCATCAGCCTGGACGCCGTCATTGTCGCCGTGACCGAAGAAACGCCCAGGATCCTGGCCGTGCAGCCCGGGTCGAAAAAGGCCCCTGCCCTGCCGTCGGGGCCGCTGGATCTGCAGCACCACGAGACCCTGGAGAGAGGGCTGCGCGGCTGGGTTGCAACCCAGACCGGCTTCGACCTGGGTTACGTTGAACAGCTGTATACCTTCGGGGACCGGGTGCGCGGACGCCGGGCCAGCGGGCCGCGGGTGGTATCCACCGCCTACCTGGCCCTGGTGCGGGAACAGTCGCCGCCGGACCGGTCGGCCCAGTGGCGCAACTGGTACCGGCATCTGCCCTGGGAAGACTGGCGCGGCGGTGAGCCACCCACCCTGCCCCGGATCCAGACTGACCTGGGCCGCTGGCTGCGGGATTTTCCCGAACAGAAAGACCGCGCTGACGTCTGCTTCGGCCGGGCCGGCGCGCCCTGGGATCCCGAGCGCACCCTGGAACGCTACGAGCTGCTGTACGAGGCCGGCCTGGTGGAGGAGTCCGGCGGCGAGACCTCCAAGGTCACCGGCGCCGCCATGGCGATGGACCATCGCCGCATCCTGGCGACGGCACTGGGCCGTTTGCGCGGCAAGATCAAATACCGCCCCGTGGTATTTGAACTGCTGCCCGAGCGGTTCACCCTGTCCGATCTGCAGCTGGTGGTGGAAGCCCTGGCCGGCAGCCGTCTGCACAAACAGAACTTCCGCCGCCTGGTTTCCCGGGGCGGGCTGGTGGAAGCCACCGGTGAGATGGACCAAAGCACCGGCGGGCGCCCGGCCGAACTCTTCTGTTTCCGCCGGGAGGTGCTCCGGGAGCGGCCCGCACCCGGCGTGCACTGGTCTCCCGCCCGCAGCGGTTGATCCTTCAATTCCCGAGCTGCAAGCGCCGCCCGCCGCAGCCCGGCCCTCGGTGCGCGGGTTGCTGCAATGGGCCATAATGGGGGCTTGAGTCATGGCACCCGGAGTAGGGCATGAGCGCAGTCATCGAATCCACGCTTCCGACGCAGGACCCCGCCGCCGGGATGCAGGCCATCCTCGCGCGTCAAAGCGAGTCGTTTCTTGCCGAGCTCCCGGTTTCGGCCAGGTCCAGGATCGAACGCCTGGACCGGGTGCTGAAACTGCTGACCACCCACGACGCCGACCTGTGCGAAGCGATGAATCGCGACTTTGGTCAGCGCCCGGCCATGCTCAGCCGATTCACCGATGTCGCCAGCTCGGTCGGCGCGGTCAAGCACGCCCGCAAACACCTGCGGCAGTGGATGAAGCCCAGGGCAAGCAGGGTACGGTTCCCGCTGGGCCTGCTGGGTGCCAGGGCCACGCTGCAGTTCCAGCCCAAGGGTGTGGTGGGCATCATCAGCCCATGGAATTTCCCGGTGAACCTGGCGTTCGTTCCCCTGGCCGATGCGCTGGCGGCGGGCAACCGGGTCATGATCAAACCCTCTGAGTACACCCCCCATACCTCGGAACTGATGGCCGAACTGGTCGCCCGCTACTTCAAGCCCGAGGAAGTGGCGGTATTTCCCGGCGGTTCGGAAACCGGCATCGCCTTCAGCCGCCTGCCCTTTGACCACCTGCTGTTTACCGGGTCCACGACGGTGGGCCATCACATCATGCGGGCGGCGGCTGAAAATCTCACACCGGTAACCCTGGAGCTTGGCGGCAAGTCTCCGGCTGTCATTGCACCCGACGCTGACCTGGAAAAATCCGCCGGCCGCATCGTCCTGGGCAAGCTGCTGAACGCCGGCCAGGTCTGCCTGGCCCCGGACTACGTGCTGGCGCCCCGTGCCAGGGTGCCGGCCCTGGTGGAACAGCTGAAACGGGCTTACTTTCAGATGTATCCCGACGGCCCGGCCAGCCCCGACTACACCAGCATCATCGATCAGCGTCAGCTCGATCGGCTGCAGGACTACCTGGCCCAGGCCCGGGACCATGGGGTGGAGATCATCACCCTGGGCGAAGCCGCCGGCGACCGCCGGCTGCCGCTGTCGCTGCTGATGGATCCGGACGACTCCCTGAAGGTGATGAAGGACGAGATATTCGGCCCGCTGCTGCCCATCAAGGGCTACGACAGCCTGGACCAGGCCGTGGCCTACATCAATGCCCACCCGCGCCCCCTGGGCCTTTACCTGTTTGGTGGCGGTGCCGACCAGCGGCGGCAGGTTCTCGACCGCACCATCTCCGGCGGGGTCACCCTGGACGATGTCATCTTCCACGTCAGCGCCGAGGAGCTGCCGTTCGGCGGTATCGGGGCCAGCGGCATGGGCGCCTATCACGGAGAGATTGGATTCCAGACGTTCAGTCACGCCAAGGCCGTTTACCGCCAGAGCCCCCTGAACATGGGCAAACTGCTGGGCCTGGCGCCGCCCTACGGCAAACGCCTGAAGCAGGTGGTGGACTGGGACATGAAGTGACTGCCAGACCGGAAGCACCAGGGGCAGCAGCATGAACCAGAAGCCCACGGTAGCCGAACTGGCCAAGACGCTGGTTCATTACCACTACCACGGCGTCATCTCCACTCTCGCCACCGACGGTGGCTATCCCTACGGATCGGTTATCGACTACCTGCCCCTGTCCCAGGGGGACGTGGTGGTGCTGCTGCACGAGAAAGCCGAGCACTACCGGTACCTGAGTGCCAATCCCAAGGCCTCCCTGCTGGTCAATGCGCACCTGGCGGAACACGAGGCCCTGCACATTCCCAGGGTCACACTGCTGGGCGAAGCCCGGGCCATCGAAGACGGCCAGGAGCTGGTGCGTGATTATCTGGTGCGCCACCCCGACGCCGAACCCTATATCTCCCTGGATGGCCTGCATTTTTTTCAGCTGGATGTGAGTGGCGCGCGCTACATCGCCGGCTCAGGAAGGGCGGTCTGGCTGGACGCCACCGACTACCGTGCCGCCAGCCCGGATCCGCTGGGTGACGAGGCGCCGTGGCTGGTGCAGGACCTGAACGAGCATCGCCATAATGACCTGGTCCTGATCGCCCGCAACCTGCGGGAGCAGGAATGGGTGGAGGAGGCCCGGGTGGTCAGCGTGGACCGGCTGGGTTTTGACATGATCTGCCACGGCCAGGGCACCCGGCACGCGATCCGGGTTGGATTCGACTCGGCGGCCTCCGACCGAAAAGCGTTTGACCAGGCCTGTCGCAAGCTGGTGGCCCGGGCCATCCTGCTGCAGGAATAGCAGTCCACATGGGTATCGGAGAGGGCTTTGCGCTGGCCAGCGCGCTGGTTTGGGCCATGGCTGTCATCCTGCTCAAACGCAGTGGCGACACCATGGGCCCGTTCGCCCTGAACCTGTTCAAGCATTCCCTGGCGGTGCTGCTGTTGATCCCCACCATCTGGTTCTGCGCCGGGCCGTTTCCCCGGATGGAGACCACGGAGCTGTGGCTGACCATGATCAGCGGCTTCCTGGGCATTGCCCTGGCCGACTACTGCTACCTCACCGCCCTCAACCTGATTGGCGCCGGCCGCACCGGCATCGTCTCCAGCCTCTACAGCCCCTGCATGATCGTGCTGTCCTACCTGTTCCTGGACGAGCGACTGAGCCTGGTCCAGATGGGCGGTTTTGCAGCGGTCATGGGAGGCGTGCTGCTGGTCAGCCGCGGATCGGACACCGGCATGCCACCTGGCCAGCTGCGCCGGGGCGTGGCCCTGGCAGCACTGGCGGTGGTGCTGATGGCCCTGGGTATCGTCATGGTCAAGCGGATCCTGGAAACGCATGATTTTTTGTGGGTGGTGGAAATCCGGCTGGTGGCCGGTACCGCGGGATTGCTGTTGATGATGATACTGTCCGGCCGCACCCGGCGGGTCCTGGCCCAGTACCGTGAACCCCATCACTGGGGCCAGGTCATCACCGCCAGCGTTTTCAGCGCCTACTTCGCTACCATGCTGTGGCTGGCGGGCTACAAGTACGCCATGGCCTCGGTGGCCTCGGTGCTGAATGAAACCGCCGGTATTTTTATCCTGATCATGGCGACCCTGTTCCTGCGCGAGGTGATGACCCTGCGCAAGGCCGGCGGCGTCGCCCTGACATTTTTCGGTGTGGTCCTCATGGTGCTGTGACACACTCAGCCGCTACAATGCGGCGTTTTCTCAACCCACCATGGCTTCGGTGTCCAGCACAACAACATCCATCACCGCCCGGGCCCACCCCAATATTGCCCTGATCAAGTATTGGGGCAAGCGGGACCTGGATCTGAACCTGCCCGCGGCGGGCTCCCTGTCGATCACCCTGGATTCCTTCGAAACCCGCACCACCCTGTCGCTTTCCGAGGAAGACAGTTTCCAGCTGAACGGGCAGGACAACCCGGGCCAGGCCGGGCGGGTATTTCAGTGGCTGGACCGGTTCCGTGCCGGCCAGCGCCTGCTGATCCGTTCGACCAACAACTTTCCCACCGCAGCCGGGCTGGCGTCATCGGCGTCGGGTTTTGCCGCCCTGGCGCTGGCCGCCAACGAGATCCTGGGCCAGCAGTGGACCGACCGGGAGTTATCCATCGCGGCGCGCCAGGGATCGGGATCGGCGGCACGCTCGGTATTTGGCGGATTTGTCCGCATGCACTCAAGCGGGAACAGTGAGGAAGCCTATGCCGAACCCTTGCTGGCGGCGGACCAGTGGCCGTTTAAGGTTGTAGTCGCAGTCACTGACCCCGAGGCCAAACCCTGTTCCTCCACCGAGGGTATGGAACTGTCCCGGGAAACCTCGCCGTATTACCGCGACTGGGTCTCCAGCACCGAGCAGGATCTGCTGGCCGCGGAGCGTGCCCTCAACGACCGGGATTTCGAGAAGCTGGCAGACCTCAGTGAACACAGCTGCCTCAAGATGCATGCGGTGATCATGGCCAGCCGGCCCGGATTCACCTATTGGAACGGCGCCACGGTCGACGCCATGCGGCAGGTCAGTGAGCTGCGCCGGAAATCGGGCCTCGCGGTGTTCTTCACCATTGACGCCGGCCCCCAGGTCAAGGCCATCTGCCTGCCGGAAGATGCGCCCCGGGTGGCCACGGCCCTGGAGTCCATCCACGGCATCCGCCAGGTCCACACCGTCGGCCTGGGAGAGGGGGCCACCCTGGTGCCCGAATGAGCCTGACGGCCACCGCCCCCGGCAAGATTGTCATCTGCGGCGAGTATGCGGTAGTGGAAGGTGCCCCGGGCATCGTCGCCGCCAGTGACCGACGGGCCCGGGTGACCGTCGAGTTTTCCAGCAGACCCGGGCTGACGGTCAACGCGTTGCCCCTGCGCAGCCGCCCGCTGGAGCTGGCCTGGAAAGATGGCGGCCTGACAGGGTTCAGCGACGCAGACCGACCCGTAGTTTCCCTGCTGGACGCCGTACTGAAGCACCTGGGCCCCGCGCTTCCGGCGCCGCTGCCCGGCCTGGATCTGACCCTGGATACGCGCGATTTTTTTGACGGTGGCAAAAAGCTTGGCCTCGGCTCCAGCGCCGCACTTTGCATGGCCCTGCTGCTGGCCCTGGCACGGGCCTTCGGGGCTGAGAAGCCGAACCTGCAGCAGGCCATCCGCTGCCACCGGGCATTCCAGTCAGGTGCCGGCAGCGGCATAGACGTGGCGGCCAGCCTGCAGGGCGGGTTACTTGCCTTTAGCCGCGGCGCGTCGCCTGACCGGGCTACGGCCGTTCGCCAGGACTGGCCTTCCGGACTGGGCGCGAGGCTGGTCTGGGTCGGTCAGTCGGCCTCTACCACGGCCCGGCTGGCCAGGCTGTCCGAATATCAGCGGCAACATCCCGCCGCAGCGGCACAGGCCATGCAGCAGCTCAAGTCGCGGGCCGAGGCCGCGGCACGGGCTTTTGAGACTGGCGACGCTGCCGTGGTGATGGCGGCCATCAGCGGGTTTTACCGGACGTTGCTGCGGCTGGACGGCGCGGCGGGCCTTGACGTGCTGACCGCACCACACCACGCCTGCCAGCGCATCGTTCAGGGCCACGACGTGCTTTACAAGACCTGCGGCGCAGGCGGTGGAGACCTGGGCATCCTGCTGGGCACCAATGAAGACCAGCTGGATCAGCTGGCCGGGAATATCAACGGCAGCGGGTATCCCACCTGGCCCCTGGCCATTGGTTACCAGGGCGCAATCGTCGCTGATGCCTGACTTGGTGGCCTGTTTGGTGAGTTCGTTTACTTCCGGCTCGCCACACAGGGATGATTGTTTCAAGATGTCCCGTTCACAAGCAATAAACGGACATTCCGCTACCGTTTTGCCATAATATCGGGCACTGAGGGGCATTCCAGCTTTGCCCTGGAATGACAAAAATCACCGTAAGCGCCATGGAGCAACACGTATTACATACGCACGACCCGCTGCTGCTGCAGGACCAGCTGCTGCCCGGCGTGTCGCGCACTTTTGCGCTGACTATCCCCCAGCTGCCGCCGCCGCTGCGCATGGCCGTCACCAATGCTTACCTGCTGTGCCGCATTGCCGACACGGTGGAGGATGACCTGGCGCTGACCGGCGATCAGAAGCGCGAGTTTCACCAGCGTTTCGTGGAAGTAGTGGAGGGCCGACACAACGGTGGTGAGTTTGCCGCGGACCTGGCACCGCTGTTGTCCGATGCCACCCCCGAAGCAGAACAACTGCTGATCCAGCAGGTTCCAGGGGTCATCCAGGTCACTCACGACCTCAACCCCCGCCAGCGGGCCGCCCTGGAGCGCTGTGTCGCCATCATGTGTGCCGGCATGCCCAAGTTCCAGGAAAACAAATCCGTGTCAGGCCTGCCAACGGTGGCGGACATGGACCAATACTGCTACTACGTGGCCGGTGTTGTCGGGGAAATGCTGACCGAGCTGTTCTGCGACTACTGCGGAACCCCGTCGTCACGGCGCCAGCCCATGATGCGTCTGGCCGTGGCCTTCGGTCAGGGCCTGCAGATGACCAATATCCTCAAGGATTTCTGGGAAGACCGGGCATCCCAGGCCTGCTGGCTCCCCCGGGAGGTTTTTCAGCGCAACGGCCTGGACCTGGGGCAGCCGGACCTGGCCCAGCCGCCCTTCTTCCGCGGCATCCGCGAACTGATCGGCATGGCCCACGGGCACCTGCAGGAGGCGCTGAGCTACGTTCGCATGATTCCCTCCGGCGAAGTGGGCATACGGCGGTTCTGCCTCTGGGCCATCGGCCTGGCGGTGTTGACCCTGCAGGGCATCCGCAAGAACCCGCATTACACCTCAGCCGACCAGATCAAGGTGTCCCGGCGCGCGCTCAAAACCGTGGTGCTGATCAGCAACCTGCTGTCCAGCAGCGACCGCGCATTGCGCCTGGCTTTCAAGTTTTCCGCCATGGGTCTGCCGCTGCAGCGACACCTGATTGCAGCACGATCCGGCTGAGCCCCACAGGACTGATAACGATGTCTGAAAAAGAAAAGTCCAGGATTCCCAATTTTTACAAGCTGTCGGTTCCGGAGCGCGTCAAGGCGGTCCATGAAAAGGGCTGGCTGACTGCGGAGGACGTCGATGCTCTGACCAGCGGCAGCCATACCCTCAGCCTGCAGAACGCGGACCGCATGATCGAAAACGTCATCGGCGTGCTGGGCCTGCCGGTGGGGCTGGGCCTGAACTTTCTGATCAACGGCAAGGAGTACGTTGTGCCGCTGGCGGTGGAAGAGCCCTCCATTGTTGCGGCGCTGAGCTCCGCCGCCAAAGTCGCCCGCGACGGCGGCGGATTCACCGCCGAGTGCACCGATCCCATCCTGATCGGCCAGGTGCAGATCATGAATACGCCGCACCCGGCCCAGGCCCGGGCACGGCTGCTGCAGCGCCGGGACCAGATCCTGAACCTGGCCAACGCCCTGCACCCCAAGATGGTGGCCCGGGGCGGCGGTGCCCGGGACATCGAAGTGTTCATTCATCCAACCCGGGACATGGGTGACATGCTGGTGCTGCACCTGCTGGTGGACACTCGGGACGCCATGGGCGCCAACCTGGTCAACACCATGTGCGAGGGTATTGCGTCGCTGGTGGAAAAGATCACCGGCGGCAAAGTTTTCCTGCGGATTCTGTCCAACCTGACCGACCGGGCCATGGTCAAGGCTGAAACCACCATTCCGCTGGAGGACCTGCGCGGCCGGCGCGGCTTTGACGCCGAGCAGGTTCGCGACGGCATTATCATCGCCAGCGAATTCGCCGAGATCGACCCCTATCGGGCTGCCACCCACAACAAGGGTGTGATGAATGGCATCGACGCCGTGGCCATCGCCACCGGCAACGACTGGCGCGCCATTGAAGCCGGCGCCCACGCCTATGCCGCCCGGGGCGGCCGCTACACGGCCCTGACCCAGTGGCGCAAGAATGACAATGGCGACCTGGTGGGGCGCATCCAGATACCACTGAAAGTGGGCATCGTCGGCGGCCCCCTGCAGTCCAACCCCACGGTGGCATTGAACCTGCGCATCATGGGCGTGGACAGCGCGCCGGAGCTGGCGGCCGTGATGGGAGCCGTCGGCCTGGCACAAAACTTCTCAGCACTGCGGGCCCTGGCCACGGAAGGCATCCAGAAAGGTCACATGACCCTGCACGCCCGCAGCGTCGCAACCGCCGCCGGCGCCAGTCCGGAGATCTTCGACAGCGTGGTGGAACGACTGGTGGAGAGCGGCGAAATCAAGATCTGGAAGGCCAGGGAGATTGTGGCCACGGTAAAACAGCAATCTCACGCAGAGGAAGACAACGTGGACTCAGCAGCAGAGCAGTCGTCGCTGGCCGCCGGGCACGGCAAAGCCATTCTGATGGGCGAACACGCCGTGGTGTACGGGTCTCACGCCATCGCTGCTCCCATCCCGCTGGCAGTGGAAGCGAAGGTCGGGGACTGGGATGACGGCATCCGCCTGGCGATTCCGCGCTGGGGTGTCGACCACCGCCTGGAAACCGACCCGGAACACCGTCGCTCTTTCGAGAAGCCGGCGGCCCGAATACTGGAAAAGCTCGAGCTGATTGATCAGCCCATGAACATCGAGGTGTTCCCCAACCTGCCGAGGGCCCAGGGCCTGGGTGGCTCAGCCGCCGTTGCGGTAGCTATCGTACGGGCGCTGGACCGGCACTTCAGGCTTGGGCTGAGTGAAGCCGAAACCAACGACCTGGCGTTCGAAGGGGAACGCATTGCCCACGGCAACCCTTCCGGCATCGACAATGCCGTGGCCACCTACGGCCAGATGCTGCTGTTTCGCCGGGGCGATCCGCCACTGGTGGAACAACTGGAACTGCCCAAGCCCATCAGCATGGTTATTGGCATGACCGGTGTCGAAAGCCTGACCGCCAAGATGGTGGCTCGGGTACGCTCGGGTTGGGAGCAGAGCCGACGGATCTACGACCGCATCTTCAATGAAATTGACCAGCTGACCCTGCGCGCGCTGGAAGCGCTGCGGGCTTACGAGCTTGAGCGGGTCGGCCAGCTCATGAACGTGGGCCAGGGCCTGCTCAACGCCCTGCAGGTCTCCTCCTGGGAAATCGAGGAACTGGTGCAGATCGCCCGGGACAACGGCGCCCTGGGTGCCAAGCTGACCGGCGCGGGCGGCGGCGGATCGATCATCGCACTGTGCCCGGAGGATCCAGCAAAGGTGGCCAAGGCCATCGAGGAGGCAGGGTACCAGGCCATGGAGGTCAAAATTGGCTGACCTCGGAGCCCAGGCCATGGGATTCGCGGCAACCGCCACGGTGGTTTCCGACGAATCTGAATCACTGATCCTGGTTAACGCCAACGACGAGCCCACGGGATTCGCCAGCAAGGGCGAATGCCACGACGGCGACGGCATTCTTCACCGGGCCTTTTCGTTGTTCCTGTTCAACGATTCCGGCCAGCTGCTGCTGCAGCAGCGCAGCGAACACAAGCGGCTGTGGCCGCTGTTCTGGTCCAACAGCTGCTGCAGCCATCCGCGCCGCGGCGAAAGCATCGAGATCGCAACGGAACGTCGCCTGCAGCAGGAGCTGGGCATGGGTGGCCAGTTTCAGTTCCTGTACAAGTTTGAATACCAGGCCCGCTATGGTGAGCTGGGCTCAGAACACGAGCTCTGCTCGGTATTTGTCGGCCGCAGCACCGACCCGGTACAGGCCAACGCTACCGAAATTGCCGCCTGGCGCTATGTGGGTGCGTCGGAGCTGGATGCGGAAATGGCCGAACGGCCGGATCGTTTCACGCCCTGGTTCAAAATGGAGTGGCAGCGCCTGAAATCGGAGTACAGCGACCAGCTGCGGCAGCTGGGCTGCGAGATTTAGTCCGCTGCCGAAACAGATGCCAGCACGTCCCTGTGCTGGACAGAGCCCGGGGTCGGGCTGACGGGCACCGAGGTGGCGCCCGCCGGGTTGAACCTCAGCGGTTCTGCAAAGCGTCCCGGATTTCCGTGAGCAGCTTCACTTCGTCACTGGGCTCGGGCGGCGCCTCAGGTTCGGCCGGCTCTTCTTCTTTTTCCCGCTTGAGCCTGTTCATCACCTTGACCGCGACAAAAATCGCCAGGGCAACGATGACAAAATCAATGATGGTCTGTATGAACTGGCCATACTTGATCACCACTGCCTCGGCTTCCTCGGTGGCTTCCTGGATGATAATGGCCAGGTTGGTGAAATCCACCCCGCCCACCAGCACCCCGATGGGCGGCATGATGACGTCCTTCACCAGTGAAGAAACGATTTTGCCAAAGGCGGCACCAATGATGATGCCCACCGCCATGTCCACCACGTTGCCGCGCAGCGCAAACTCTTTGAACTCCGTCATTAACGACATTTGAGATGTCTCCCTCGCTCTATCCGGCCTGGGGACCGGTTATGAATGCCGGCTGAGCCCACATTGCTGCTCCCATGCCCAGCAATGGGTTTTCCCGCTCAACCGCCGGCCATCATGCGCGTCGGCACGGTCCTGAGCAACTCCGATGCACAGTGGTTAACAATCCAGTTCGCCTCTACAACCTCACCCCAGCCTCGCCAAACGTATCACAAGCATCAAAATCTCCGGTTCGCAGCCCTCGCTTCAGCCACTCCACCCGCTGAGCCGAGGAACCGTGGGTGAAGGACTCCGGTCGCACCACTTTGCCGGAACCGGCCATCAGCCGGTCGTCGCCGATGGACGCGGCTGCCTGCAGGCCCTCTTCCACGTCGCCGGGCTCCAGGATCCGGTCGCGACGGTTGGCATGGTGGGCCCACACTCCGGCAAGGCAGTCGGCCTGGAGTTCCATCAGCACCGACAGCTGGTTACCCTGGGTAGTGCCGGCAGACCGCCGCAGTTGTCGTACCCGGGGCTCGATGCCGGTGATATTCTGGATGTGATGCCCCACCTCGTGGCCGATTACGTAGGCCTGGGCGAACTCTCCGGGCGCACCCATGCGCGCCAGCTGCTGGAAAAAGCCAAGCTCCAGGTACACCTTGTGGTCCCCCGGGCAGTAGAACGGCCCCACCGCCGCGCTGTTCAGGCCGCAGGCGGACTCCACGGCCTGGTCGAACAGCACCAGCCCGGGCTCTTTGTACTGCTGCCCAGCGCTGGCGAAAAGCTCTCCCCAGACGTCTTCGGTATAGCCCAGCACGGCGGCGACGAAGTCCGCCTTTTCCTGGTCTGCCGCCGAACGCTGGACCGGAGACCCTGATGGTGCCTGGGATACCTGCCCCACGCCGCCCATCTGCTGCAGCAGGGTCAGTGGGTTCTGCCCCGTGATAAACGACAGGATCAGCGCGATGATGATGACACCGCCGCTGATTTTGGCGCCTCCGGCCACCCGCCGACCGCGGCGATCCTCGATGTTGGTGCTGCGGCGCCCCTTTCTCCAGCGCATATCTCGATCCTCCGGCGAAAACCTCAAAATTAACCCAGCCGCGGTGTGTCACCAAGCCCTGGCCACAACCCGTGACAATTTTGCACGGTTTTCAAAGAAGATCGCCGCTTCTCGACGCGTTCAGCGTCGATTCAGCTGCCGGGGATTAATGTACATATTGAAACAGACCCAAAGGGCAGACTCATGAAATCGCTCGCACTGATCGTTCTGATCGCAGGACTGACCGCGGTACCGGCCGCAACCGCAGGCAGCTGGCACATCGGCTACCACGGTGGGCACGGCCATTATCGGCCCTATCACTACAGACCCTATCGTCACTACCGTCACCATGGGTATTACCACCGTCATCACCACCGGGACTACTACGGCGCCATAGCGGCCGGACTGGTATTCGGTGGAATTCTGCATGCCGCTACCCGTCCCGCCCCCGTGGTGGTGGAGCGACGAATCTACCGACGCCCGGTGACCACCCGGGAGGTCTACCAACCGGCACCCTCCGCAGAACCCATGGGCCAGCCGGCACCGGCGGAAAAACCGCCGTACTACTACCGCCGCGGGGCTGATGGATCCTGCGACCTGATTGAACGCCTGGACGACGGCAGCGAGATCATCACGCCGCAACCGCCTGAGGAATGCAACTAGAACAGTCCGAGGTCAAACAGTCCGGGGTCAGAGTAAAGGGACAGAGTAAATCCTGGATTTACTCTGTCCCTTTACTCTGACCCCACTAGTCCCGGTCTTGCGGATTAACAGTCAACCGGCATAATCGTGAGCTTTGCTGCTCCGAGGCCCGGTAATGCCCTTTCGATCGCCGCTTTCATTCCTGCTGGCGCTGCTGGCAGCGTTCTTCATTTCAACTGCGGGCCATGCCGCCATCCCCGCCGCGCCGGATCGCGCAGAGGGTGAAGGCCCGTTTCAGCGGCTGATCATTCGAGGGGGCACCCTGATCGAAGGTGCCGGCGCGCCGCCCATCGGGCCGGTGGACATCATCATCGAGGGGAACCGCATTACCCGCATCGAAAGCGTCGGCTATCCCGGTTTGCCCATTGACCCGGACAATCGGCCGGCGGCCCGCGACGGTGACCGGGAGCTGGACGCTGCCGGCATGTATATTCTGCCGGGTTTCGTGGACATGCACGGTCATATTGGTGGCGCCGCCCAGGGCGTCAACGCTGAGTACGTGTTCAAGCTTTGGATGGGCCATGGCATCACTACCGTTCGGGATCCATCCTGTGGCAACGGCCTGGACTGGTGCCTGGAACACCGGCAGCGCAGCCAGGACAATGCCATAACCGCACCCCGTATCGAGGCTTATCCCTATTTCGGACAGGGCGAAGACGGACCGGTCAGCACGCCGCGTCAGGCCCGCGCGTGGGTCAAAAAGATCAAGCGCCAGGGTGCCCAGGGGGTCAAATTCTTCGGCGCGGCGCCCCAGGTGATGGCGGCTGCACTGGACGAGGCGCGCCAGCAGGGTCTGCGTACCACCATGCACCACGCCCAGCTGGCGGTCACCCGGGTCAACGTGCTGGACTCAGCGCGCATGGGCCTGACCAGCATGGAGCACTGGTATGGGCTGCCGGAAGCCCTGTTCACCGACCGCGTCATCCAGGACTACCCGGCCGACTACAACTACAACAACGAACAGCACCGTTTCGGCGAAGCCGGCCGTCTGTGGGCCCAGGCGGCAGAACCGGGGTCCGACAAATGGAACGAGGTCCGGGACGAACTGATTGCCCTGGACTTCACCCTGGACCCCACTTTGACCATCTACGAAGCCAGCCGGGACCTGATGCGGGAGCGCCGGGCCGAGTGGCACGATGAGTACACCCACCCCAGGCTATGGAAGTTTTTCCAGCCCAGCCGGGCCGCCCACGGGTCCTACTGGTTTGACTGGACCACCACGGACGAAATTGCCTGGCGCAACAATTTCATCAAGTGGATGACTTTCATCAACGATTACAAGAACCATGGTGGCCGCGTCACCGTGGGCTCGGATTCCGGTTTCATCTACAAAGTCTATGGCTTTGGCTATATCCGCGAATTGGAACTGCTGCAGGAGGCCGGATTCCACCCCCTGGAGGTGATCCGCTCGGCTACCCTGCTGGGCGCGGAAGCACTGGGTCTGGATGATGAGATCGGGTCGGTGGAAGTGGGCAAGCTGGCTGACCTGGTCATCGTGGGGGAAAACCCCCTGGCCAACCTGAAAGTGCTGTATGGCACCGGGCACTTCCGCCTGGACGACAATAATCAGGTGGTGCGCACCGGTGGCGTCCGCTACACCATCAAGGACGGCATCATCTTTGACGCCCCGGCGCTGCTGAAAGACGTGCGCGATATCGTCAGCGCAGCCTCGGCCAGCGAGTAGGCCGCGTGTCCGTGCCCGGGGGCCCCCGCTGATGATCGCCTTTCGCATTGCACTGGCAGCCCTGGGCGCCATCGTCATCACCGCGGTCATCATGTGGGGCTCCAAGGAGCTGATTGCCGACCGGCTCACCGAGGAGGGCCTGCGCGTGCTGCCGCTGGAGGAGACCCCGGACTCTTTCATGACGGTTCCGGTCCGCTCGGCGGAATGCCAGGACATGGAAAGCAGCGTCCGCCTGACCATTGCCCGTTCCCAGGTCTGCACCACTGACGCGGACTGCGAAGTCATCAGCCTGGGCTGCCCCTTCGGGTGTGCCACACCCATCCAGTCCACCGCTTATGTGGCCATCTCGACGCTGAACGAGGCCTTCCAGGATCGCTGTGCCTACTGCCTCTCCGGCTGCGCGTCCGACCCACCGCCAGCGGTGTGCCGGGCCGGCCAGTGCGCCCTGGAGCGCTTCCCCACCCGTCCGGCCGCACCCGTCTGGGAAGACAACCCGGGCTGAACCCCCGGGCTCCATTGGTGCCGTGAACAATACCCTGCTCTATGCCGCCACGGTGTTGATCTGGGGATCCACCTGGCTGGTCATAAACTACCAGCTGGGCCAGGTGGCGCCTGTGATATCCCTGGTTTATCGCTTTGCCCTGGCTGCGGGTCTGCTGATGGGGTTCTGCTGGTGGACCGGCCGCCAGCTGCGATTTGGCCCGGGTGCACATCTGTCTTTTTTCGGCATGGGCCTGTTCATGTTCGGGCTCAACTACCTGGGCGCGTACTGGGCCCAGTTTTACATTCCCTCGGCCCTGAATGCGCTGGTTTTTGCCACCATCGTCTGGCTCAACATCCTTTTCACCCGGCTGCTTTTCGGAGTTCGCTCCAGCGGACTGGTGTACCTGGGCGCACTGGCGGGCACAGCCGGCATCGTCATCGTTCTGTGGCCCCAGGTGGAATCATTGTCGCTGAGCGACGAGACGGTGATCGGCGCGATCATTTCGTTCTCCGGCGCGCTGTCGGCCTCGGTGGGCAACATGGTCTCCCAGCGGGCCCAGTCCCGGCAGCTGCCGGTCATCTCCTCCAACGCCTGGGGCATGTGTTACGGCACCGGCCTGTACCTGCTGTGGGCGCTGGTCAGCGGTAGCGAATGGCAGTTTGATCCGTCTTTTCAATACGTGACGTCGCTGATGTACCTGGCCCTCTTCGGAACGGTCATCGGATTTGGCTGCTACCTCACCCTGCTGGGACGCATCGGCGCCCACAAGGCCGGCTACGCCAACGTCATGTTCCCCGTGGTGGCCGTAGTGCTGTCGGTGCTGTTCGAGGGCCTGGAGGTCAACCTGAACCTGCTGCTGGGGATGGCGCTGGTGCTGGCCGGCAATTTTGCCATCCTGCGGAGGAGTTAGTTTATCCGCAAGATGGAACATCCGAAGAGAGCATTAGAGACGCAGGATTCCCTCACTGGCTGTGCCGATCGGGCAGCAGACTCGCGGGCGCTGCGCAAAAACGCGGTTTTGCTTCGCTTACGGCCTCCGGCCGTTGGCACATCCTTGTGCCAAGAGCTCCAGCGAAGGGTATAGAACCAACGAAGCGAGTCACCTCAGGACGCCCGACAGTGCCATTTCAATCTTTCTCAGGTTTTGAGAAACCGGCCTGTTTTAATGCCCTCCAAGTCGCAAGGAGACCAGCAATGACAGGCAAAGCACAGTCCATCATCGGCAAGACCATCACCGGCATCATTGCCCGGCCGGGCCCCGGCGGGCGGGAAGAAGTCGTGATGTTCCAGTTCAGTGATGGCAGCTTCTTCGAGGTGGTATCCCCGCGAACCCGGCGCCAGCTGCGTAACATGGCCCGACAACAGGCCAGCCAGCAGCGCCCGGAGGACGACAGTCCCCTCCAGCAGATGACGATTTTTCCAGTGGACGGAATGGCCAGTGGCGCCGCGACACTCCCCCGCGCGGCGGCTTAGTCCCGGCTGACGCCACATCAGCCGGGGCTGTCACACTCCCACACAGTCCTTACCGCTGTTCCGTCCCTTATGAGCCCACGCCCGTGGGCTCTTTTTTTGGCGCTTGCAGAGCAAGCGGGGGAACGCGCCCTCTGGGCGCTGGGGAACGCTCGCTAGGCGAGCTGGGAAACGGCCGCTTCGCGGCCTGGGGAACGCGCGCTTCGCGCGCTGGGATAACGCTCCGTCGCTTTTCGCCAAGGTTGAGCAATGTTTTCCCGTTAAAGACGTATCCCCGTTGGGGTTCGTTTGATTCCAACGAAGGGGCCCAGCGCGAAGCGCGTTCCCCAGGCCGCGCCAGCGGCCGTTTCCTAGCGGCCAAAGGCCGCGTTCCCCAGCTTGCGCAGCAAGCGTTCCCTGACAAACACCCCAACTTCCGGCCCATGCGCTCCGTTTCACTGACGTATATCATTCTGATATCATAAATCAACCGTTATGACAGGGAGTAACGTCATGATCCAGGAAAGACAACTATCCATTGCATCCGGCTATCTCATGCTGCTGGTGCTGTTTCTCGCCCAGGTGGCCACCATCGTCGGCATCATCTATGGCGCCAGGACGTACAGTCCGGCCATCATCATCACCTCGGCCATCCTGGCGGTGCTGGTACTGATCCTCTGGTTCGGCTTTTTCATGGTGCACCCCAACGAAGCCAAGGTGATCCAGCTGTTCGGCTCCTACAAGGGCACTGCCCGGGACCCCGGCCTGCGCTGGGCCAACCCGTTTTTCGCCAAGCAGGCGGTGTCGGTGCGCGTGCGGAATTTCGAAAGTGGCACCCTCAAGGTCAATGAAGCCACCGGCAGCCCCATTGAAATCGCGGCGGTGGTGGTCTGGAAGGTGGTCGATACCGCGGAGGCGGTGTTTGAGGTGGACAATTTTGAAGAGTTTGTCAGCATCCAGAGTGAAGCGGCCCTGAGAAACCTGGCCACCTCCTACCCTTATGAGAGCCATGAAGAAAACCAGTTCTCCCTGCGTACCCACTCGGGACAGATCGCTGAGTCGCTGAAAAAGGAGATCCAGGACCGTCTGGACAAAGCAGGCGTGGAGGTCATCGAAGCCCGCATCAGCCACCTGGCCTATGCACCGGAAATTGCCAACGCCATGCTGCGGCGCCAGCAGGCCAACGCCATTATCGCCGCCCGCCAGAAAATCGTGGAAGGCGCCGTGGGCATGGTGGACATGGCCCTGGCTGAACTCAGCCGCCAGGAAATCGTGCACCTGGACGAGGAACGCAAGGCCGCCATGGTCAGCAACCTGCTGGTGGTCCTGTGCAGCGAAGACAACGCCCAGCCCGTGCTGAATACGGGCAGCCTCTACTGACCTGACCAGGGGGCGCCACCGCGGCGCCCCCGAACATCATGGCCAAGAAAAAAGCCTTCGCCCTGCGCATCAACGAAGATGTCCTGGACGCCGTCCAGCATTGGGCCAGCGACGAACTGCGTTCAGTCAATGCCCAGATTGAGTACGTGCTGCGCGAGGCCCTGCGCAAGGCCGGCCGCATGAAACCCCCGCCTCCGCCGGAGGCGTCGGATTAAACGCGCATTTTTCAGCGCTTCGGTGGATTGAGCTGAAGCGGTCACCTGAACGATAATGCCGGGTCCCCAAATCCGAGAACCCGCCATGCGAATCTTTACTCTACTGACCATTTGTTTGTTCCTGGCCGCCTGTCAGCAGGAGGCCGAAGCCCCCAGCAGCCCGCCACCCGCGGCTGACGCCCCCGAAACCGCAGCCGCGCCCGCCCCGGCAGAGACGGATCTCCTGGGCGGCATCCTGGCCAGCCAGCCGGAGGCTGCCCAGGCCCGCTACGACCAGCGGAACCCCAGGGAAACCCTCGAATTTTTCGGAATTGAGCCTGGCATGACGGTAGTTGAAGCCTTGCCCGGCGGCGGCTGGTACAGCAAGATCCTGATGCCCTATCTCGGCGGTGAAGGCACCCTGGTGGGCGTCGACTACGCCGGCGACATGTGGTCCAAGTTCGGATTTTTTGACGACGAGTTCATCGAAGCCAAGAAAACCTGGCCCGAAGAGTGGACCGCTGAAGCCCAGGGCTGGGGAAATGACGACGCCGCGTCGGTCTCAGCGTTCGTGTTTGGCGCCATGCCGTCCGACATGGCCGGCACCGCTGATGCGGTGCTGTTCGTGCGGGCCATGCACAACCTGGCCCGTTTCGAGAGCGACGGTGGCTTCCTGACCCAGGCCCTGGCTGACGCTCACAGCGTCCTCAAGCCCGGCGGCGTCGTCGGCATCGTCCAGCATCACGCCCGGGATGAAATGCCCGACGACTGGGCCGACGGCAGTCGCGGCTACCTCAAGCAGGGTTTCGTCGTGGAGCAGATGGAAAAAGCCGGGTTCGAATACATCGGCTCCAGCGATATCAACAGCAATGACAAGGACCAGCCGGGTGAAAATGACATCGTCTGGCGTCTGCCTCCGACCCTGATGAACGCCCAGGAAAATGAAGAACTGAAGCAGCAGATGATGGCCATTGGCGAGTCCAATCGCATGACGCTGAAGTTCCGCAAGCCTGAAGCCTGATCCAAACAAGCCGGGCTGCGCGTTCGCGCGGCCCGGCTATTCAACGTCTCAGCCCCGGCGCAGGGCCTCGATGCGCTCAGGCAGCGGCGGATGGCTCATCAGCAGGCGGCGCAGCCCACCGCCATTCCGGCCGCTGATACCGAAGGCCTCAACCGATTCCGGCAGGGTGCTCTGCCCGTAAGAACTGTTCAGGCGCTCCAGGGCGGAAATCATCTTCTGGCGTCCGGCCAGTTGGGCGCCGCCGGCATCGGCGCGAAACTCGCGGCGACGGGAGAACCACATGGCAATGATGCTGGCCAGGATACCCAGCAGAACCTGTGCCACCATGACCACCATGAAGTAGCCGATGCCGGTACCGCGTTCGTTGCGGAACACCGCCCGGTCGACCACCATGCCGATGATGCGGGAGAAAAAGATCACAAAGGTGTTGAGTACCCCCTGGATCAGTCCCATGGTCACCATGTCGCCGTTGGCCACGTGGGATACCTCGTGGGCCAGGACCGCCTCGACCTCGTCCTGGGTCATGCCCTGCAGCAGCCCGGTGGTCACTGCCACCAGGGCCTTATTGCGGTTCATGCCGGTGGCAAACGCATTCAGATCCGGCGCGTCGTATACCGCTACGTCAGGCATGCCGATGCCCGCCTGCTCGGATTGACGCTTGACCGTGGCGAGCAGCCAGGATTCCGTGGCGTTGCGCGGCTGGTCGATCACCCGGGCCCCGGTGGAGCGCAGCGCCAGCCACTTGGACATGGCCAGGGACACGAAGGAGCCCGCCATTCCAAAAATGGCCGAAAATATCAGCAGGCCCACCAGGTTGATATCGGTTCCGCTGTTGGCAATCATGTCCTCCAGGCCCAGCACTTTGAATGCTGCCGTAGCCACCGCGAGAACGGCGATATTGGTGCCAAGAAACAGAAGCAGTCGAGTCATGAACTTTCACATCATCAGCTTTGACAGTTCCGCTAGATCTGGGATGCGCCGGGCCTTATCTCAAGTGCGCCAAAAGTCATGATTGTCGATGATTTCCTCTGGGGCGCGCGCTGCCTGTTGCGCGGATTCGGCTGGATCAGGCGCCCTGGCCTGCGCCGCTATGTCATCGTGCCGCTGCTGATCAACCTGCTGATCTTTTCAGCCACCCTCTATTGGGCCTATCGGCGCTTCGACAGCTGGCTCAGCCTGATTCTGCCCGAGTCCATGTCCTGGCTGGCCTACCTGCTATGGCCCATTGCCATTCTGGCCGTGCTGGTGATCACCTTTTACACCTTTACCCTGGTGGCCAATTTCATCGGCAGCCCGTTCAACGACCGTCTGGCTGAAGCGGTGGCCCGGCGGCTGGACTCGCCCCCTTCACCCGGCCGGCAGACCAGTTCCTGGGTCCGGCAGATCAGCGGTGCGCTGCTGGGCGAACTGCGCAAGTGGGCCTACTTTGCATTGCTGTTTGTCGGGCTGCTGCTGATCTGGCTGTTTCCCCTGACCACGGTGCTGACTCCTGTCGTGGGGCTGCTGCTGAGCGCCTGGATCGGGGCCTTCGAATACCTGGACTACGCCATGGAAAACGCCGGGCTGAGTTTTGGGGAGAAGCGGCGCTGGCTGCGCCGGCAGCGCGGCGCGGCCCTGGGTTTCGGCGCGGCCGTAGTGGGTGCCACCATGATCCCGGTGGTGAATTTTGCCGTTATGCCCGCGGCCGTGGCCGGGGCCACAGAACTCTGGGTGAGGCGGCAGGCCCCGCCCGGCCAACCCGCCAGCCCCGCCGATGAGCCCAGCGGATGACCCCCGAGAATGAGTGACTACCGGGGCCGGTTCGCGCCCTCCCCCACGGGCCGCCTGCACTTCGGATCACTGGTGGCGGCCGTCGCCAGCTTCGCCAGGGCCAGGACCTGCAGCGGCGCCTGGCTGGTCCGAATCGAGGACCTGGACCCGCCCAGGGAGCGCCCTGGCGCAGCCCAGGCCATGATCCAGGACCTGGCGCACTTTGGCATGCACAGCGACGAGCCCGTCCTGTACCAGAGCGGCCGGGACTCAGCCTACCGCGAAGCCCTGAATCGCCTGCGTGACCAGGGCGACCTGTTTCCCTGCGGCTGTGCGCGCAAGGACCTGAAGGGCCACCGAGTCTACCCGGGAACCTGCGAGGGCGGTCTCCCCCCGGGCCGATCGGAACGATCCCTGCGGGTCCGCGTTCGGGGCACTGTTTCATTCACCGACGCGGTCCAGGGTCCGGTCACCGAGGTCCTGGCGGATACCACCGGGGCGTTTATCGTACGACGGGCCGACGGCCTCACCGCCTACCAGCTGGCCGTGGTGGTGGACGACCACTTCCAGGAAATCACCGAAGTGGTGAGAGGCTCCGACCTGCTGGATTCCACCTGCCGCCAGATTTACCTGCAGACCCTGCTGGACCTGCCCAGGCTGGACTACGTGCACCTGCCCATTGCCACCGGCCCCGGGGGTGAAAAGCTGAGCAAACAGACCAACGCCCAGCCGGTGGACCCGCAGAATCCGCTGCCGGCCCTGGTCAATGCCTGGCGGTTCCTGGGCCAACAGGCACCCACCGGAACCATCGCCACCGTGGATCAGTTCTGGGCGCGCGCCCTGCCGCTGTGGCGGCTCGAAAACATTCCCCGGGTCCGTGAAATGCAGCCCTGACCGGTCAGCGCGATCCTTCTTCGGATTCACTCAGGCGCCGGAAGTACTCGGCCGCGGCGTCCCGGTAACCCTCGTCAACGGCGGAGGGGCGCGGTGCCCTGGCGGCGCTGACAGGACGCGCGCGTTGGCTCAGTGCCAGTTCGAGCCGCGCCAGCAGCGACAAAACCTGCCGGTATTCCCGGGCCAGCAGTTCAGGATTGCCCGCCGCGTCGTCGGACTGGCGCAGCTGGCTGAGCACTTCCTGGATTTCCGCATCGGTCAGCAGTTCGGCGTCGGACCGCACCACACTGGCCAGGATTTCTCCGATGGTCTGGTTCAGGGTCTCCGCCGCCTGTGGATCTTCGGCGAAGGCATAGTCCCGCCAGTCGGCGAAGGGCTGCCACTCTGTGGCCGGATTATCCGGCGGACGCCGCCAGTCGTTGGCGTCACCCCGTCCCTGGCCCATCTGGCGCTGCAATTCGGCGCGCCCGCCGCGGACCGCCGCCTGCAGCTCCTGCAGCGGGTCCTGTTGGCCGCCGCCCACCTGGGCCAGGCGTTCCGCCCGCTCCAGGTCTTCGGTCAGCTGTCGCAGGGCGTCGGTGGTGACGTCCTCGCTGCCGGCCACGAACAGCGCCCGGCCGTAGTCGATGTACGTCGCTGACACGGCCAGTCGCTCGGCCACCTGGGAGCGGACCAGGTTTTCATTGGCCCGGTCCAGCTGATCCGCGGTCTCCGGGTCGTCCTGCCGGGATCTTGCAGCGGCGGTCCCCAGCGCCTGCTGGATCCGCTCCAGCTGAGCCAGCATGTCCCGCTTGCGGTCGGCCAGCTCGGTTTCTTCCTCGTAGCTGAGGGATTCCTCGGCGCTGGCGGGATCCTCGGACAGCTCCGCACGCACGGCCTCGTCCAGCCGCCGCTGCACGGCCCGCTGCTGCTGGTAAAGGTCCTGGGCCGCAACGGCCATGTCACCGATGTCGCCCCCGAGGGCATCCCGGCGGTCCTGCTGCATACTGTTCGCGGCGGCCTCCAGCTGCTGCTGTGCCTCG
>JAAUYH010026438.1_pt1 | contig 32785 bp, 22 predicted proteins | sample 7278061 | NCBI WGS metagenome assembly JAAUYH01 (sample SAMN14350203, study PRJNA611818) | marine sediment metagenome | isolation source: surface marine sediment (0.6m) | place: French Polynesia: Moorea | collected 2018-08 | reverse complement strand
GTCAAGTATTGCTGCTTTCAGTTTATTTATACGAATCGAAGATGCTATTCGAAGTCTGGATCACTTAGTAAGCTTACATGCAAGCCGCGAAGTACAAGTTCTTTTTCGGCAGCCAGCTTGCAAACAATTTCATCATTACTTGGGTGTTTTTTATTTATGACCTGTTATCATCCTGTACTATATTTTGGCAGTTTATAAGGAATTCTGTACTGTATGTATTTCTTCTTACTACAAAATATTATTTATTACCTAAAATGTTACAATACATATTAAGTATCAAGTTAGTGACTGTCGACTAGAAACAGACGTCGTCAATCAGTATGATTCAAAGTGTATTTAGTTAGGTTTAATGCAGAACAATCTGAAATATGTGTACAATATTCAAGAAAACCGTTCATCCAGGTTTTGCTGAACCTTGAGCGAAAATTTATTAGCAACATGCCCTCTCTTGCCCGCTTACTTTCCCGTATGGTAGGTAGCTGATTGGAAGTATGTTCTTGAGCGATTCGACTAAAGTTCAACAGGAGAAATGACTTGTTCAATCCCCATTCCGTAAGATCGCAAAAAATGACCATTTTTCTCCGGGTCTTCATATTTCAGTGTTTCGTCGTTTATGTCCTAGCAACCGTTCCGATGCAGTTCTTTTTCGAGCCATACATCATGTCCGTTCACGTAAATCGACTCTCTACTTTCCAGTTTAAGTATTTGCTGTAGCCTTTCAAGTACCTACTGCATCGTTAATTTGTTGTACAAAACGGACCTAGAATGACCTCCACGTTGAGCGTACTTTAGCTTACGATGGCCATGTCCGATATTCCGAACACGCAACAAGAAATGCATCTGCATCCTAACACATATGATTGGCGTAGTCTTCCTCTATTAAGAATCTCAATTCCTTTTTCTCAAGCACCCGGTATGATCATCTTCGGATCTTATAAACCGATAGGTTCCTGAGCGCCCTTCGGATACAGTTCTCGTCATTCTCGGCAATGAAATAATATTTTCGACCACTAACTGAACTTGAAATAATTGATCTGAGATTGAATTTCTTGTGTATCAAATTAAAATAATGAAAAGAACATAAAGAAATGGCGACGCATATTTTTTGGGTGAAATCAAATTCCCATCAAACATTAACTTTCATGCAAAGTAAACCATCACGAAGTTCATGAGTTCAATATTCGCTCAGTCCACTGAAACACCATTTTCGTGAAATATTGTGCTAAACGCAAGACCTAAAACATCACTGTCGAGACTAACGAATCACATACTCCCTTCACATTCAAACGCTTACAAATCACTGTTCTATTCCCGTCAATAGCTGTTTTTTTATATCTGAGTCAATAAATGGTATAGTAGAATAGATTAATGACGACTTTTAGCGATAGAAAGATCGTTGAGAAAAGTATCGTCCTTCAGGAGTTAGCTGGCTGATGTTTTAGGAAAAGGTTCGTCAATTACCCTATCCTAGATAGAATCACAGCTTTGTTTGATTTTAGTATCTAGTATACTTAATTTTAATCTAATTTGACTTGATAGATCGCGGTTATTACAATGAAGTACTAGGTTACCAGTTTGGAATGCCTCCTGATCACGCATGTTCGTTTTTCTAAGATTCTAAAGAACTGCGTTCAACTCTTGAGATCGGTAAAATAGGGCAATTGAAAATCCACGTAGTTAATGTGTGACTTGAGCAACGTTTTCTAGGGTATTCATGTTATTAATGGGTGGTTGATAGGTGGACAGTTCGTTGAGTTTTACTTCGGAATACTTCTCTACTTATGTAGACTATCTAGTGTCAGCCATGAGTTGGCATAACGGTTGTACACATCAGCAAGTTTACAATTTTAGAACGACCGTTGGATCGAAGAATGGCCGTTGAGATCGTGCAACGGCCGTTGGATCGAAGCACGGCCGTTGTGCAAGTTTGCATGACGGTTGGATTGAAGCACGGCCGTTGGAAAGCTTGCATGACCGTTATACTGACGCAAGGGCGTGTGCGAGTTTCCACCAGCCGTTATATGGATGCAAGAATTGATGTCAACATAACGGTTGATTGATGATAACATGGTTACCAAATTGTGTTGCGGGAAGGGAAATGTTATCTGACTCATATAAATCGGAATTCATTACAGAAACAAATTACTTACTCCTAAATTGCAAGACGTTCACAGGTTGAAGTTGATTCCAGTAGTTTGAATAGAGCAAAATTTAACCAATTCTGACAATTTCGGGTATGATCGGCAAATAGCAAGAGCGGACTTGCGTAAGCCGATGGTGAAACTGTGCCCGCTCCGTGTAAGCGACGATGTAATAGAACCGATTGTGAAAGGGACCGACACGGCTCGAATGTGGACAGGATGGCCACCGTTCGATGTCCGAATTGTAAGTTTGAAATGGAACTATGGTTTAACGCTTGCGATACCAACCTACGTCTAGTTATAGAAGGGGTGGGATTCTGGAGTGCAGAGCGTGAAGTACGGAGTGTTGAAAGGGTGATTGAAGCAGAAATATCCGAAGAGAATACTGAGGTGAAGGCATCGAAGGAAGTTGTTGAAGACTGAGAGCAACTCTTCAGGTTTGTGCAGTAATGAGCAACTGAGCGTTGATGAGTTATTGCTACTTGGTGGTGAAACTGAAATTGCAGATTGGATTTGGTGATTTGCAATATATCAAGGGCTGGACAACTTTGGACCACCTGTTTTTATCTGAGGGATAAAAAGAAAGTACATACATTGGGGATGAGGCTCAGGGAATTTGAAAATCTTCTATGTGTGAAGAGAAGAGCGACCCAGTGTTGAGAACATTGGTGTACATAGTAGAAGAGAGTTGCAATCCGAAATGAATCAGCCTACGCAGCGTTCAGTTGGTGATGCAAAAATACAAGCGACCCTTTATAATTCATAGTTGTCCATGGATGATATCGCGTCCTGTATTTATGATTGGGTCCTGATACCGCACGCAGTGGGTCATTCAGCGAGAATAGAAATGCGAACGCAGGATTCATGACCTCTTCGTGATTGGAGATTGATACGAATTGCGTGATGGTTAGCACCTTGGTTCCGATGCTGCGCAAAGTAATTTTCCTCAATTCGTATTCGTGATGTAATCTCGTTAATACGAGACAACCGCATTTCGAACCAGGATAGGTTCGAAGTTTCGCAAACCGACGATCCGTTTCATAGTATCCCATGTCCCCAAAAGTTTCCATATTGCGCTCATACATGGTTCGCGTGTATCCCCCTTCGACGGCGCGGTAGACGGAAGTTAGACGAAGGAGATTGAAACGCAGATGCAGCGCATGGTGTTGGAAATGCGACGCGTCGCGCTCATACTTCTAGTTCTACACATCCTGCAGATGGAAACAGGCCAACACCATGATAGCGCTATTGGCGAGCGAGTCCTAGAGTTGCACTCAGTGCCTGTACCAACGCAGGACATCATGATATGAAAATGACAGTCACACGACGGTAGTGGATTCAACGCAGCCCAGTGAAGTGGGGATGAATTTGATGACATCTCTTGCAAACGCATGAAAGCAAGCAAGGCGCAATGGTCGGTGCCGGTGGGGATTTGCGAACGGTCGAACAAGAAATAGAGGTAGTCATGTTAAGAATAGTAAAGAGGCGATGCAGTGTTACTGTAATCGTGTCGCAGACCGGATTTGGAGACTGGTAGCGAATTTGGTGAAGTGTAGACCATGTGTCGCGATTACGTGAAAAGTACCGCGGCAGGGAAGCGCAGTAAATGCAACCGTCTCGTAAAAAGAGTGTGAGTGAGTGACGATTTCAGACGGGAGCACTGACGCAAGGGCATAGAGGATAATGCAGTAAAGCAAGGTCTCATTCACAAGATTACGTTATCGTACAGGCACAGCGAACAATTGTCTTGTTACTAAGTTTCAGTAGTGTACGTGACGGAACTGTTTGCTTCAAATAACCAAGTTTCGTATCATGATGACCGTTCGGGAACCAACGCTCGGCTCCGTGATATGCCAGACGTTCGAGAGTGTCGATACTTCGCTTGAGCGTGGTTCGCGCGTGTCTCTCTTCAATGGCACGACGGACGGTGGCCACGAGCAGCCAACTCTTAAGGAGATGTGGGCACGACGTTGGAAATGTGACGCGTCCCGGTCGTTCATCTGGAAACACATCACCTTCATCTCATAACTGTCTGCGAGTAAATTTCATCGACACCACGAATACGCTCACGTTCGTAACACTGCGCGTGTACGTGGGCGTTCACAGCACAAGGGAATGGTCCCGGCGCAACGAGATCAGTGGGTGGGAGATCTGACACGAATTCACAATACAGTAATTTATAATTTCTATCTTGGAAGTTGTTACAGTAAATTATGATTTTACGAAGTTAATATTTTCAACCTAACCTCGAATCAAGATTTCCGGAATTTTCTAATTCATTTCTCACAATTTCGCATGATTAGAACTGCTGACCATCATCGAATTTTCTGAAGTGCATCTGTCCTCATTACAGTACAGATGACTCGGCGGACGGACTTGCGCCGTCAATCAACCCAATCAGAAAACATTGTTGGGATGGTGTAGGGTTCTGCATTGTTGTGATGCACACAACGCAGCTATGCTACCACGCATCTTGTTTTTCTTGTTGCGCACATTTCAACGAACTCTCTCCCAAACCTCTTTACTCTCTACAAAAACACACCGTCACCTTACCGCCAAGAGAGCACACAACCCCCTCTAGTCTTATCTGCGATAGCAAGAACTTTCGGCACCACCGCCAATCTTGCAATATGACTCGTCAACAACAGTTGTCGTGCACTATGGTTACCAACACCGCCGGCATATTTCCCATTGCGGACGTTCAACAACTATTTTCGTGTACCATGGTAAACACGGAAACCAGCGACTTGCTCAGAGACCTTGCAGACAACATTTGGTTCGTCTTGGGAGCCTACTTCTTTGCCTTTTTCCCCTGGGCGATAATGCATAATATCGACTTTATTTCGGAGAAATGGCGCAAGTGCAGTCGCACACGAATACTCGCACGAATTCACCTCGTATCCTCGATATTTCCGATCATATACGTCGCTGTGTACGCTGAAGCGCAACGTCGTGCTGAAGAAAATACGGAATTCGGCGCAGCACTTGCCGCATTAATGTTCAATGTGTTTCAGTTGCTGAGAACCATAATGGGCATAGTGCAACTAAATGCCTTTGTAGCATGGTGCAAGGATGCGAGGGAATGCGTGCGCGCACTGTCCGGCATAGATAAAGCGGGCAGTGAAAACGATAGAGATTCGAGAGCGGAAGAAACGGAAAGGTTTTGTGGGTTCTTCAATTTGGAAATATTTGTTACGTGGTGCAAACGAGGGATAAGACGCATGCGCGAGTTTATGAGCGGAAAAACCGAAAACGGTGAACATGAGAGTACTGCAGGTGAAGAGGACATCGAGTCATCGTTGGACACATATCTAATTAATGAGTATCATGACGAGGACGAGGATATAGAAGACAAGATCAAAGTGAACAACACGGTGATTGATAACGAGCTAGGTGGACGGGATGTGACAGTGTTACCATCGTGGGTGGACATGTGGGGTGGGTTGAAGAAAGGTTCGCTAGCGCCAAGTAAGTGGCTGTACACAGACCGCGTGATGCTGAACACAGTGCGATGGTGTGGGTCGTATTTGTGTGGAATGGGTGAACATTGGAGCATTGGGAAAGATGTAGGACGAAAAGATAGTGAAATTTTGGAGAAATTCTTTTCACGCGATATGTTCGGTATGCGTGAGAGCCTCCAATGGGTGGAGTGGAACATTGACAAGGAGAATGGCGATCCCGAGGTCATGAGTATTTATCAACTTGATGCTCGCGAACTATGTGAACTTGATGGGGAGATGTGTACTGCCTACGGTACTGGGATTGATTGGTATCATGTTTCCGAAATATGGAATGTTGAATTGTATTCATTCGAATTCAATAGCCTCGTAAGTTCATACCCTGCAAATGACAAGAATTTGATGATTGGAAATCGGGAGATTGTTAAAGTGGGGCTTGTACACTCGTTGGTGCTCGCGAAACATTTGGGCGTTGACAAACTGAAAGCGATAAGACAATACTATGACCAATATCGTGTGCCGTCAGGCTCTACACGTGAAAACGCGTTCAGACTACTAGGACAACAAACGAATTGCTCGATTGCGGATGATGCAAGCACTTGGAAGACCTTTGAATCCATTGACTATGAGATTCCGCTGTTTCCGTATCGAATGCAGGCGGTGGCATTGTGGGAAGAGGCGACGAATTGGCGTGTGTTGCAAGCGTCTGCACACCAAGATATAGAGCATTCGCTTGATTGTGGGCGATGCATACGAATCGAGAGAGACGAAAACATCCTGCATAATGCTTCTCGCGAAGTCGATATATTTGAATACTGCGCAGGCTGGAGTAAGCGACATGTTCCAGAGAAAGGCTCACTGGGCTTAGTAATTGAGACGGTGCGAACTTTCCTTGCGGAATGGTTCGCTGAGAGTGAAGGAGAGCCGAACTGGGAACCGGAGGTCCCGAACAACTGTTTCGAGTTTGGCCCGATAGAATCTATTTCTGACTATCCGATTAGAGAAGAAGTGGAACAACATCTCGTTTGGGTATGCCAGCGAGAACTGCAAAAAAAGGTCGCGAAAACGGGAGACAAAGATGAGAATTTCCCAGGAAATGCTGCGTTGATTATTTTGTTCTTATTGGGATTTCCTCTTTTGAGAATAGAAGAGCTACATGATTCTGAAGGTGGTTCAAACGAAACTCAAGAAGAACGACAAAAAACGAGCACTGCGTCTTCCTTAAACAGGGATAGCAGTGTTGATGTTTACGTTGAAATATTGCGTGTTTGGACTGTTCTAGCGCCGCAAGACATTTCGTTGATATTACAAGTTGATTTTACAAATCGTACAGTGCTATTGAGATTGCGTAACGATAGTGATATCACGCAATTCAAGTGGCAAGACTGGGTGGACGCGGCTATGGGATTTCTGAAGGGAATCGAGGAGCAGGACGATGATGATATGGGATATGGTCGGCAGATATTGAGGGCGGACTTGAGTAAACCGATGGTGGAACTTAGTCCCCTTCGTGTGAACGAAGATGGAATGGAACCGGAAGTGGAAAAGACGGCCGCGGCTCGAATGTGGATGGGATGGCTACCGTTCGATGTGGGAATTTGTAAATTTGAGTTGGACGAATGGTTTACCGCATGCAATGTTAAACTGAACGGGGGACTAGAAGGAAAGGAACGCTCGACAGCAGATGATGAAGTATCGCGTATTGAAGAGCTGATGAGACGCGTAAAATCGGAAGAGTACGCGCAGGTGGAGGTTTCGACACAAGGTGATGAAGATTGAGAGCGATTCAGTAAAGACCTTGAGATATGAGGTGACCTAACGATGATGATTGGATAGCATGTAGTGGTCGAACTGAATTGCATAAGAGTTGGTGGTGATTTGCAGCTTGTTAAATGATGAACAGGTGCGAACAATCTGTTGCAACAGGTGTCTCTTGGGAGATTGTGTGATGGTGGATGGTGTAGAAATGCAGTTCAAACTAAGTTTTCTGTCACGATTTGAAAGGTGACAGAAGGTGTAATAGTGGAAGAATACGCGGAGATGGAGTTATCGACAGGATGTGTTGAATAGTGAGAGGAAGGCAGCAGGGCTGTGTGGCAATGAGGAGACCTACCAATGATGGGTGGTTAGTACGTGATGGCGGAGCTGAAATCGATACATCTATAATCAATCACCGTCATCTTCGTTATTCGAGTTTCACGGAACGTCTTGCAGCTCTTTTCGGTTTAGTAAGTGTATCTTGCGAAACAGTGTGTTGGTGAACAATATCGCTGCATAGGCTACTTAGTTTATTGTGACAGCTCAGTCGAAACCTTACCACATGAAGCAGATTGAAAAATAGGATGTGGCGCACGCCGTTCATAATATGATGCGCCGCGCCGCGCCGCGCCGCGCTGCCTCATCTCGCCCCACTTGTGTCGTGGGTAGCTAGGAGCTACCATCATTTTACCGTTTCTGCCCGCGAGTACTCGAGCTGCGCGCAGTACTTACGTCGACGCAGAAATTCATCGTGCTACATGACGGCAACACAACGACATTGCTTTCAATTGAGTTCAACAGTGTAGTTATGGGTTCGTTGATCTAGCTCTAGAATACTCTGGTAGATGCGCGCTCGTCTCCCACTTACGTGGCCACCGAGATACAAACCAAATCGATTGCGAATGCGCCCGATGCAAAGTGCCTTGTATTCAGGGATGCTGACACATTCCGCATCCGTGGTCGCGTTTCAGAAACTGTCCATCCACATGGTCACTGCCAGGCCACGAACGCGTCCAGGAGGAGAGCGACGGAGGTACGGTAAAGAGTAGCCAGAGATACATGAGAGAATCAATCAATCGCAATAACTTTCTTTATCCGAGTGGCAACGACCTGCAATTCGTCGTGGTTTCGCTTGTAGAATCCGACAACAGTACAAATTGAACTTGGTGAACTGCCTCAAAGGAGTTTTCGTGCAGAAAAAGAGTTGCGCATATCGTCAAAACTGAAAGTAGAATGTGCCGCATGTAGGCAGGAATAGAAGATCTTTCAACGGACTTGCGAAACTGAGGTACTCCGTATACGTCACAAGGTCAGGTTGATATACGGCAACTGTACTTCATAGCAGAATGGGGTTCAACGTTCCGCAAACCGAGACTCCATTACATCGTATCTCAAAACATTGAGAGGCTAATTTCCCACTTCAGTATGGTTGCGATGAATCTAGGTTCGATGGCGCGGTCGAGCGACGACACACAGAGTAGGATGAAAGGAGATGTGCCTTACGCCATTCGAAATGCGATGCATTGTGCACGTTCATTTCACCGCATTTACGCTGCGGGTGGCAACGAGCCATCTGCACGCCATCAAGATTCCTAAGTGCGCCCTCAAGTCGCGTGCAGTACATGTGCCAATGCAGAAAGTCATCGCGTGAAGATGACGGCCACACGACGATAATGGGTTTTTGAGCTTGACATGGTTTAAATTGATGATACTTCAGCGAGCGCGCAGTTGTCTCTCACTTGATAGTACATCAACATACGAACTAAATCGCTTTCTCAACACAGCCGACGCAGATGGACATAGGTCCAGGGATGATATCGCGTCCTGTATTTATGGTCAGGTCCTGATACCGTACGCCTACGCCCATAGCACACACATGCGCGCAGGCGAGCCAGACGCAGTGTGTAGTACAGCGAGAATAGAAATGCGAACGCAGGATTCATGACTACTTGGTGATTGGAGATTGATACGAATTGTGTGATGGTTATCACCTTGGTTCCGATGCTGCGCAAAGTAATTTTCCTCCACTCGTATTCGTAACGTAGTCTCGTTAATAAGAGACAACCGCATTTCGTATCAGGGCAGGTTTCGAAGTTTCGCAAACCGACGCTCCATTTCATCGTATCCCACACGCTCGAAAGTTTCCATATTTCGCTCGTACATGGTATGCGTGTATCTCTTTTCACGGCGCGGTCGACGGTAGCTAGACGAAGGGGATTAAAGCAGATGCAGCGCACGGCGCTGGAAATGCGACGCGCCGCGCTGGTTCATCCAGTTCTATCTGTCCTGCGGGTGGAAACAGGCCAACATCACATCTGCGCTATCGGCGAGCGAGACCTCGAATTGCGTTCAGTGCTTGCGCCAATACAGATCGACATGGTATGAAAATGACGGTGACACGACGGTACTGGATTCAACCGAACCCGTTGAAGCGGTGATGAATTTACCGACTTCTCGCAAGCGCATGCAAGCAAGGAGCGCGCAATGGGAGATGCAGGTGGGGATTCGAGAACGGGCGAGCAAACAACAGCGACAGTTATTTGAGGAATAGTACAGAGTGACGCAGTGTTGTCGTTATCGTGTCGCAGATCAGATTTCGTAATTGGTAGCGAATCAGGCGATTTGTAGACCATGTGCCGCGATTTAAAGAGACCTGCCGCGGCAGTGAAACGCAATAAATCCAACCGTGTCGTGAAAAGAGTGTGAGTGAGTGACGATTTCAGATGGGGGCACTCACGCAAGGGCACAGAGGATGATGCAGTAAAGCAAGATGTCATTCACAGGGTTACGTACTGAACGTGGTGAGAACGGTATTGAGCAGGCACAGTAACCAATCGTCTTATTGCCAAGTTTCAGTGGTGTACGTGACGGAGCTATTTCATTTCAAACAACCACGTTTCGTATCAGGATGACCCTTCGCAAACCAAAGCTCGGCTCCCTGGTATGCCAGACGCTTGAGAGTGTGGATACTTCCCTCGAGCGTGGTTCGCGCGTGTCTCTCTTCGATGGCGCGACGGACGGTGGCCACGTGCAGCGGATTGATAACGAGATGGAGGCACGACGTTCGAAATGCGACGCCTCGCAGTTGTTCATCTAGAAAAACATCACATCATCTCATAACTGCCCGCAAATAAATTTCAACGACACCATGACTACGCTCAAGTTGTAACACTGCGCGTGCATCTGGGTGGAGCACAAGGGGATGGTACCGACGCGACAGGATCAGAAGGTAGGAGATCGGATACGATTTGGCAATACTGTATAATTTCCATTTTCCAAGTTCGTATAGTAATTTATGTATTTACGAATTTATTATTTTTAACCTCATCTAGAATCAATATTTAGGGAATCTTTTAATTCCATCTTCACGATGTTGCTGGATGGGAACTTCTGACCCTCTTCGAATTTTGAAAAGAACACCTGTCCTCATTACAAGGACACTCAAAGTTCCCATCATCTAATTCGTCGGTGACCTCGTCAAACTCAAGTATGGTACAGGTAAGTTGGGGAATTAGTGTCCTTGCATTTCTACCATGAAACAAAGGGGTGTAGGAGGTCCTCCTCATAAATGATATGTTTAAAAATATAAAATATTTATAGTTCTATTACTTTGTAATACTTGAGTACGAGGACACTAATTCCCGACTCAACTACTGTACTTCTTGAATACAGTTGTCGGATTTCACTTCACCTATTGGCTGTGACAGCATAGGCCATTGAATCGATTGTTTAATTTTTATAAAAATTTGATTCCACGTGGACTTCCGACTAGTGCTGTCAATCAACCCAATCAGAAAACGCTGTTGGTAGGGTTAGGGTTCTGCATTGTTGAGATGCGTTTCTCCAGCACACAGTACAGCTGTGATCGACTCGTGCTACAGTACCACTCATATCGTTTTTCTTGTTCCATACGTTTCAACATACACTCTCCCACACAAACGCCCTTGCTCCCAACAAAACCACACCATCACCTCACCGCGGGGAAAGCACACAACGCCTGCAGCCTTATCTCCTATCGCACGGACTTTCAACGTTACCGACGCATCTTGCACTATGAATCGTCTACATCAGTTATCGTGCACCCTGGTTGCCAACACCGCTGAACCATTTCCCAGTATCAACTCTCAGCATCAGTTATCATGTGTCGTGGTCAACATGGAAACAGCCACGCAAGGGGACTTTCTCAAAGCCCATGCTGACAACATCTAGTTTGTTTTGAGTGCCTACTTTTTTGCTTTTTTCCCCTGGGCGATATTGAACAATATCGATTTCATGTCTGAAAGATGGCGCACGTGCCGCCGCACACGAACCCTCGCACGCATCCACTTCGCCTCATCTATATTTCCAATCATTTACGTTGCCGTGTATGCAGAAGCTCAACGTCGGGCGGGTGATTACAAGGAATTCGGCGCAGCCCTGGCCGCATTGATGTTCAATGTGTTCCAGTTGTTGCGAACGATTATGGCGACTGTGCAACTGAACGCGTTTGTAGCATGGAGCGAGCATGCAACGGAATGCCTGTACGCACTATTAGGCAAAGAAAGAGAGGCCAAGGAGAAAGTGTCTTGTGGATTTTTGCGAATGAAAATTTTGGTGATTTGGTGTAAACGGAGGATCGCACGGATTTGTGGGTGTATGCGCGGAAATACCGATAACCGTGAACCTACGAGTACTCCAGATGAAGAGAACATCGAACTACCATGCGGTTCAGACATTTCTGATGAGAGTTATTACGAGGACGAGGATATAGAAGAGGAAATCAAGGTGAACAACACAGTGGTTGATAATGAGCTAGGTGGGCGGGAGGTGACGGTGTTACCGTCCTGGAAGAAAGTGTGGGATGGTTTGAAGAAAGGGTCGCTTACGCCAAGCAGGTGGCTTCAGACAGACCAAGTGATGGTGAACACGGTGCGCTGGAGTGGTGCATATTTGTGTGGAATGGGTGAACAGTGGAGCGTCGACAGATATAATTCTGAATATAGTCGAGCAATGGTGGAGAAATTCTTTTCGGAGAACATGCTTGCCATGCATGATATCTTTCAACATGTGGAATGGAACGTTGGTGCAGAGAATGGCGGTCGTGAGCTCATGAGCGTTTTTGGAATAGCGGGGCACGGTTGGACTAACCTTGCTGGCGAGATGAGTACTGCATATGGCGATGATGTCGATTTCTATTGTTTTTGTGGTTCGGATAGTGTTAAGTTGTTTTCTTTCGAATTCAATAACCTCGTGTGTTCGTACCCTGCAAAAACCGAGAAAAATGAAAATGGAAATCGAGGGAGTGTTAAAGTGGAACTCGTACACTCGGTGGTGCTCGCGAAACATCTTGGGGTTGAGAAACTCAAAGCGATAAGACAATACTATGACCGTTATCGGGTGCCATCAGGTTTTATACGTGAGAACGCATTTAGACTGTTACAAAAGCAAACGCGGTGCTCCATACCAGATGATGACAATATTTGGTGGATGTTTCGTTCTGGTTACTACAAAATCCCGCTGTTTCCATATCGAATGCAGGCGGTGGCTTTATGGGATGAAGCAACAAATTGGCGTGTGTTGCAAGCATCTGCACATCGAGACATCAAGAATTCTCTGAGTCAGAGGCCAATTATTATGAGAAACGAGGAAAAGGTGCTGCGAAATACTCCACACAGAGTCAATATCTTTCACCATTGCGCCGAATGGAGTAAGAAGCATAATTACAACAAACGCTCACTGGGTGTAGTAATTGAGACGGTACGAACGTTCCTCGCCGAGTGGATCACTGAAAGTAGAGCAGTGCCGATGTGGGAGCCGGAGTTCCCGAGGGACTGTTTCGAATTCGACCTAGGTGAATCGAGCTGGAAAAGATATGGCTGTTATAGACCAAACGTTACGGATATGTACCCGCAGCGCCAACTTATTTGGATATGTCAGCGAGAACTTCAAAGGAAAGTCGCAAGAATGAGAAACAAGAGTGAAAATTTTTCTGGAAGTCCATCGCTTATAATGCTGTTCTTGTTAGGTTTTCCTCATTTGAGTATGGAAGCTGGTGCACAAGAGAATCAAGAAGCACAAGAAGCGACCCCTGCTTCCTCCTCAAACAGGAATAGCATGAGGCCAATGTTTGGAGATTCATGGCGTGTGTGGACCGTTCTGGCGCCGCAAGACATCTCGCTGATGCTACAACTTGATTTTGCAAACGATACAATGTCCTTGAGCTTGCGAAACGATAGCGGTGATACGAGGTTCGTATGGCAAGACTGGATAGATGCGGCAATGGGGTGTTTGAAAGGGTATGAGGAGGACCAGAAGAGCGAATCGAGGTATGGACGGACAGTATTGAGGGGTGATTTGCAAAGACCAATGGTGGAACTTTGTCCATTGCGTGTAAACGGCTATGGATTAGGTGCTACGGTGGAGAGAACACGCACAGCTCGCATATGGATGGGATGGCCACCGTTCGATGTGCGAATATGTCAGTTTGAGTTGAATCAATGGCTTGCCTCTTGCGATGTCAACCTGAACCGGGCTCGGGATAGAGAAGAACGTTGGACAGTCATGGATGAAGTGACGACTGTTGAAGAGGTGATTGAAAAGATAAAATCGGAAGAAAAGGAGAAAACGGAGAAGTCAGTGCAATCCGATAAAGATTGATAGCGGTTGTTGAGAAATTCGCTGCTATCAGGAGAACAAAAAGAGATGAGTTAAACTAAAGTCACAGATAGGGTGGGATGATTTGTCATTGGTTACGCTCTCTAAAAGTACGAACCATATGTTCTACTCTGAGAAAGAACAATGAAGTACATACATAGGGATGGTGTGCAACAAATATGAGCGACATACTCGTGTTGCGTTGGTTTCGACTAATTGCGATCTACATTACTATCTCTTTACAACTTAACCTGCCTGTTTGGCGCATTAAAAATTTTGCTCTTCACGATCGATGCATTTCAAACACACCATCTGTCCGTGACAGTTTGGTTTTAAGTATTCCTCATTCGATTATATGTTTGAGAGGAATCTCGGCGAATTAAATCAGAGGTTGGGAATTCTTTTTTGATTCGGTTACAGAATAAATAGGAATTATTTCCAATTCAATCAAGTATGAAAAATAACATGAATCACAGGGCTTTTGCACTATCTTTTTTATAGCACTATTTGGTAACTGAAAGTTTTGTCCTGAACCTGTATCCACAATGTCTAGGATTTGGTAAAATTGGCTTTTATCGCTTCGTTTGCCGCAGAGATTCCACTAGAAGCTTCAAAATTTAAAATCAAAATACTTCTCATTCCCCAAAGCGGATAAAATAACTCTTTGAGTATTTTCGGATTGGTATGAATAAATAATCAGTCATAGGTATCACCGAAGAATAAATAATTTCTACGAATAAATAACTCGGTTGAATAATTCAAATATATTTAAATTGAATATATTTTTCACAACTTCTGAATTAAATGCCTTAACACGGACTTATTGAGTTCTTTTTAGGATTTGGACTTGCTTAAGACCTGCTTTTGTTCTCTTTTGCATCATGATTCGAGATTCGAGGTACAATAAATGGTGTAGAACAATCTGATCATTTTTTGCGGTACTCTGATATCGTTCTAAATCGATCATGGCGTTTACTAGAGGGTGATTTTAAAAAACAATACAGAATCAACTTGATATTGCTCTTCGTGACGCTGTAGCTCTCAGAAAATATTTAGTTCAAAGGACGTAGGCAGTCGTAAACTTTTTTTGGCATGGAACATATACATTCTGGTAAGCTTACAAGTTGTTTAACAGTGAGAAGCATTTATATTGCCATTTTGCACATTTTTCAACTTACTTAGTTTATTTGCCATCATATGGTTCTTAGAATACTGCTCTATACTTTCTATAAACTACTAAAATTTAATCTGTATACTCAACTTATGGAAGGCTTGTCTGTCATTTTGTACGTACTATACGAAGGCAGCACTTGAATGATTCTGTCAAGTTTTTTGGAATACTATGCTTGTTAAATTTTCGTTTCTCGCGGATTTGTCGATTGCAAGCTCCTTTACAAGTTATTTTGTTGAGGTTGGTTAGACGAACATCTAGTATGCTTCGGTGTCATATAAGCCCATTCTACTTCATTGCAACGAAATTCATTTTGGAAACAAAAAACATGAATAAAGATAGTGATGAAATTTTTTGGACGGTAAACAGATAGGTATACTCCGTCTACTTTCAATGTGCTTTAGGTTTTGCGTGCTGAGACTAAAGAGTCTAAGCCCTGTTCTGTATGTAAGTCCTGCTTAGAATGCGAGGTCAAATGTGGACACGCGCAGAAGATTGATAACGCAGATCTGGCATGCGCTATTCCGGTTGCGAAGTTAATTTCATTGATATCCCCGGAAGGAAACGGTAATTCGTCGAAATTTAGGTTGTAAATAGACCTAAGTTTTAAAACTAATGACCGAAGAATTTCAAATGTTTTAGTTACAGTAAAAAATTCTGCACATGTCTATATCTTACGCATAACGAAATTTTACAAGAGTGCCTAAGGTCAACATATTCATTTGGGATGTGGTCAACAGCATGGGCCGTACTTGCAGAACGAAACTAATTGATAGAATTAGAGCACTCGAAATAAATGCTTATAAACTTCGACTCGAATTTTGTAAACGGTTATGAGAAAACTTGTAAAATCGAAAAGGATGAATTGAGCAAAAACTAGATGCTCCTTAGAGAAAACAAATTTCAAATTTTGAATCTGATCTTAGTTTAATGCGCTAAAATTATGTGAAAGATTTAAAACATAAATCTGTAGTTTTTACTTCAGTGCTATGCTCATCTTAAATATCAGCCAACGATATTGGTTCTTCAACGATAAAAATAAAATTAGTTAAAGGTTGTATGTGCAACTGAATGTCCGTGTTCAGAATTAATTGGAATCGTGGAGAAGAGGATTGCTATTGAAATGAATTGATTCAATGAAATTCTAATCTCATCATATTCGTAGTACGTAAAACTCAATACGAACTTTCTATCATTTTCATTTTTAGCCGAGGAAAGGCTCTGCTTTCTGATTATAACTTGTTTTAGTCACAGTGTAATTTTAGACCACATTTCTGTCGGTAAAATTCACATCCGAACTATCATTTTAATAAATATACACAAATCGAAAACAGCGATGGATCAAAAAAATTACATGCAATTTTAAATTGCTATTCCAACTTGCTGTACCTGGATTATGAATAAGATCTTGCTTGTTAATCGAAGAAGTATCTATGAGCCCAACTTGTCTTATGAAATTTATTTTTCGCTTTTATTATTGTTTCGAAAGGAATTATCAAATCTCAAGACGCGAAACAATATTTCATCAGCGTAAAAACATTAAAGCGGTCGACTTCTACAACCGAGCGGCAGAAATGAATACATTCATATCAGGGACGTTTCCTATTGGCACGCCACCATGTTTTTTCGAATCTAGTGCATCTCGGAAATACAAGCAGCTGAAATCGAAATTCTAAAACGCCGGAAGCAATGTACACCGGAATCTTTTAAGCACAATGGAACGTATCTGCACTTTTGTTTTATTCATTTGGCAAGGTTACCGAATCGATAGTGTTAACGGTACCATGCTACGTAGGTCGGTTCACCTAGGCTAAATGAGCAAAACAGAATGCAAATTATAATAAATTTTCTGTACGTTAGATGTACGTTATCTATGAGATTTGAAAAAAAATAAAACTGGTGAAATCTGAAAGATTAAGACGAAATAAGATGTTTGAAATGTTGCTTTTATTCACTTCCAGTACTACATATAACAAAATTCGCACACTTTTATTACGACTGAAATCTCCTCTTAGCTCTGATTATGAAGAAAGTAGGCCAGGCTCTCTTACGCCTTTAGTACAACGAGTAAATCTCCACTTTCATCATATCTTTCTGTAGAAATAACATAAACGAATCATCATTCCATCCACAAATACCATAGCTAACATTTAAACCGCCCACGAGCCGACTTCCTGAAATTTTGTACCGGCAACTGTTATTTCGTTCCGTGCACATACGTTTTCGCATTCTTCCCCGGGTGGATAATGAAAAACGTCGATTTTGATTTCTGAGAAATGGTCCACGTGCCGCCGCATAAGAAACTTCGCTCATATCTACTTCACTGCCGCTACAACTCCTATCATTATAGCTTCGGTTTATTGGGGATGGAAACTCGGGATGATGGAACTGAGGAACTCGGCGCTGGAGTGGCTACAATGGTGTTCAATTTGCTCTAGTTGCTAAGTAAGATAATGGGTACCTTGCACACGAATGCGTTTGCAGAATGGTGCAATAGTGGTGGAGGCGCACGTCGATGGAGTGGTGATTGCTGTTGGCTAGTTCTGTGAAGCATTCTAGCTAGACTTATCGTGATGTCACATATACAAGCTTGCTGCATTCTTGAGGAGTCACGAGAGATGATTTGTGCCAATCGTGATATGTATGGCCATCATTTTAACTAGTGTTGCCAGGATACAACTGTTACGTGTGCATTTCTATTATGTTGTTTCATTTTCTTTCATTCTTTTTCGTATTACTTTTCGTGGCTCCAACTTATCTCATTCTTCGCTTTTAATGTAAAAAACAGTATGCTTCAAACAGACTTTAAATAGTATTTTTTGACTTTCTGGTAAATGATATCTATAATCGCAAGATGTGTCAATTTTGCATCAGTCAGCATCGTTTCCATCTAATGGAATCCATATTTTTGGTAAAAGAGACGTCAGATAACAAAGTAAAAACCTAGAGACGAAAGTAATTTTGACCAGAGGCACTGTGATCAGTTTTACTACCTAATAGCTGCCATCTTTCAGTCCAAAGAGTGGTGTACGAATCAAATACGGGAACATTTGTTGTTTTCGTATACCGCTATAGTGCAATATGTCCCTAGAGAAGGCTGTAATGTGCATACTACAGCAATACTCTTTCTGCCCAAAGTGCGATTTTCCGTTATCGCATTGTTGTAGGTAGTTGATTGTTGCTAGTAATTCGAACTTTTCGGATTCGGTATACTGTTGTTTTAGTCTTATAACGTATATTAGAAAGAAAGCTGGATCTTCTTGCTGAGAGGCACAGAGGATTTTTGACCAAAGTGAACTCATCCGAGTACCCCAGCTAGAACGCGGATCATTTCTGTTGCCCGCTCCGACTCATCACAGCCGCTTGTCTGAAGTAGAGGCTGAACCTACGCCCACCGCGGCCCCTCTCCCCACCAACACCATTACTCCTATTCCTCTCACTCAACTCTTTACGAACTTGACACAGGATTACTGTTTTGTGCATATTTTGGTTGTGCGTTAGGTTTTTGTTCACAGAATAGGATCATTTTGGGGCTAGGACACTCAAATCTGCCGGGACTTGGTTTTACGATCACCGTGGCTCATTCCTTTCGATTCGGATACTACTTCTGGCTATTACTTGAGCACCATCTCGGGTGTTGTTGCACTGCAGCAGCAGAGAACAACATTGTCATATTCTTTCGCTCAGAATAATTTCAATTGTGCATAAATATGATAGGGAAATTTCGTAAGGAAATAGGAACCCAAAGTATGGTTGATTAATATCAAAATTGCGAAGAATAATGCAGAAATCTTTCAATGAAATTCTTTCGTTATGCAAAGAATTCAGGAAATTGAGCGTCAAGTTCTATCAAGATACCTTGTGACATGTTTAGCTTTCTTTATTGAATCTTTTCTAGTCACTACAGCTTGAAGATGTAACTGAGAATTTGAATCTCTAGAACATATACTGTTTTTGAAGGATACACGTTGCAACTCTAGAATGGATTGTCTTAGAATCTACGTTTCGAGTTACATATCTAAGAGTTCTCCGAATTTTCCTCATTTCACTGGACTTTTCATTCCTTTAAATTATATAATTTTATGAGTGAAAAAATTCTTTTTTCGAAACCAATTAATAGTTTGATGTCTCTGTATCAAGCGATCTAAAAAATCCTACTTTGTTCTTTTTTTAATTTCAGAAATCAAACATATTGAATTTGCAGCCGAAAATCAACTAGACTGTGGAAAATTCTTTGCACGCACCGAAATCAAATTTCCTTTTTCCGCTACTGCTTCGCGGTTTTATTTACTCAAAGCTTTCTCGATCTTCGAGAAAATTTTTTGCATTTATTCATAATCCAAATGATTATTTTTGCCTGATTTGTGAAAAAAGCCTTTGCGAGAACAGAGAATTTCATTTTATCTAAATACTTATGAAAAGATTTTACGAATAGATAGTTGTAATTAATTATTTTCGTTTACGCAACAGAGTGATAATCGATTTTTTTGTACCCGGAACCATGATGATCGGAAAGAATTACGGCATATTCACGAGGCATGTTACATTACGTACAACGCGATTCTCGCAGTTCAGATCTAGATTCAATCTTATTTTACAGGACTGCAGTTGTGTGGTGCAATATTAACATTTCGACAAATACATTATTCATGTGAACTACAGCAGAATCTCATCGATTAATCTCTCAACAGTTTCAGAGTCGTATTTGGAATCAAAAAAATTTTCTTCATGCTATCTCTCGTATGCAAAAGCACTTTCTGCCTACGAGAGTTTGGTCTTCAAGTAGCCTTCGTTTGAGTCCATGGATGACGAGATTCACGGAGTGTTACACTACTGTTCTCAGTCTCGTGAGGTTGCTTTAGAATTACGATTTCTGAAGGACAAACTTGCACTCCCTTTAGTAATATGCGAAGCGATTAGAGATCCATTAGCATATCGAGAACAGTCTAACGTTTTTCTGTAGTACACTAAAATAGTACGAAACTGATCACGGCGCTCTCTGTACTTAAATTTCGTTTTTCACATATTCATCGATTTCGAGACGACTTCCATTTCAAAATTTGCAGAGTGGAGCTAAATAAGACAAGAATCTAATGTGTTCCGAGTCAGAAAAGTTATTTCTTCTCTGCTACAACGACTAGGTTCTTACAAACAAAAGCCTCGAATGCAAATATATTTGAAAATTGCCTAACAGTTAAGCGATAATGGTGGGAAACATGCTTCTGACCATTCTAACCCCGCAAGATATTTCGTAGATGGCAAGAATTGTCTTAGAATATCTTAAAGTGTTATTGAGATTGCGCAGCAGTAGCAGTGATGCAATTATCAAATAGAAGGACCAGATCGAATTGGCCGTGGGGTGTCTGGAAGGGTTCGAAGGGAGCTTCAATGATAGTTCGGGGTTTGGGCGGACAGCTCTGAAGGTGGACTTGCATAATCCGACGGTGAAACCCTGTCTACTGTGTGTAAACGTGCTGCATATTGGTTCACGAGAGCCGGTGGGCGATAGGCGAGTGTGCAGTTGTCGTGCAGTCAAAGTCATTTGAGTTTGTATAGAATTTTCTCTGCTCAGAGAGCGATTAGTTGCTGAATTGGCATAAGGTGAATTCTAGACAATAAAAGTCTATAATTTGTAACCACTATAATTCTAATGAAAATACTAAATCCTGACACTTGGGTACTTCTTTTTTGAAATTCGAAACGGCATAACATGCCTGACGTGCATTGCTGTATAGCCGTCGAATGAGAAAACAAGGGTGAGATATAAACGATTGTGGAAAAGGTGAGAATTGCTCGAGTATCGAAAGGCTGTCTAATATTCGATGCAGAAATATCTAAGTTTCCGTTTGGTCAATGGGTAAATGTTTGCGATATTGATCCAAGCGGAGTGCTGGTAGTATTGAAAATGAAGTTGCTGAAAGGATGGCTAAAGGTATGTTATCGAAAGAGAATGAGGAAATTGAGAGGTCAAGTAAGTTTAGTACCCGTTAAAGCAGATTATCGAGTTAACGCCGCTATAAAGCGGCACACCGGTGATGATTTGATACTACTTTGCCGTGAAATTGACAATTCAAGCACAGCTTGGTGATCTGCAATCCATCTTGATTGCATACCAGGTGTGAAGCAATATGAATAGAGCGGCACCGTGATCAGGAATTAAGAGAAAAGTGAGTAAAGTGCAACATATTAACGTCCTGACATGATGCAGTTCACAATATGTATTGCAAAAATTCGGAGACTCATGCACAGTTCGAGGTATCGAAGATGACAAATTCTTTACGGTAAACAGTGGTCTGATGTATATGTGAAAATCAATCAGCAGCTTTTATTCTCATGCTTCTTGTTGCTTGTTACGGCTTAAAATCCAATGTGCTTCAGTTGGTGTTAGTTGCTAGATGGCGCGTTAACAGATAATTTCGGCAGGTAGCTCGAATTGTTGATTTTTTAGTACCACCTAATACCTTCCTCGAATCATAGGATTACATTGTTTTTGTACGAATTTCCTCGGAACCCTTCGCACTGAGCAGCTAGAGCTTCATACTCTTTCGAAATAAAGCATGCTCAGCACTACCTTGATTTTCTCTCCGATCTCCAAAGAATGAACTGATCTTTTGAACAGTTTTGTTCTACCTATTCTCATTAATTTCATCGATGATCTAAGAACTGTAGCACTTTACTTTTCCAATTTTTATTGAATTGGTGGTTTAATTTGAAAATTTGTCCAGAAATTGACTGACACTAATTGTTTCATCAATTTACAATTTCCGTAAAATTCTTTTCGTAATCCAGCGAAAAATTTTTGAATTATGTTGCACACAAAACAACAGATTCCGATTTTTCGCGATAAGGTCTCTGAATGCGAACCGATACTGTACAATCGTATTTGTCATCATTATGCTTTCGAGTGTACCTTACTTGTCTTGGCCCATACACTTTGACACATTTCTTTTCGTTTCATGTACCGCTTGTAAGATTAGGGAAAGTGATTTCTCCAGTGAATTTTCACCATCACCTTCGCTGAGAAGAAAACAAACAACCGTTCCCATACTATCTTTCTGGGCAAGTACTGTTAACTCACTTCACATGCCTTACAGAATGAACGACCATCATCAATTATCATGTACCCTGCTCGCCAACACTCCAGCCACTCTCATTACGAACCGTCAGCATCAATTATCGTGTATTGTAGTTAACAAGGGAACCGCCCCTCAGACTGACCTCCTCAAGAACCTTGCAGAAAACTTTTGGTTTGTCCTCGGAGCCTATTTTTTCGCGTTCTTTCCGTGGACGATAATGAGTAACTTCGACTTCATTTCTGAGAAATGGCGCAAATGCCGCCGCACAAGAACCCTCGCGCGCTGGCACCTCGCTGCCTTGATACTTCCCATCATATACGTCGTTGTGTACACAGAGGCGCAGCGTCGGAGTAATGATTACAAGGAATTCGCCGCTGCACTAGTAGCATTGATGTTTAATGTATTCCAATTGTTACGAACTATAATGGGTATTGCGCAATTAAATGCGTTTGTAGCATGGTGCAAGGATGCAACGGAATGCATGCGTGGACTGCTTAGCCAAGATGATGAGTTGAGTGAGGTCGACAGATATTGGAAAACCCGAACTGAGAAGCAACTAATTTGGTCAAGAGCGGAGAACAGTAAGCGAAGAAGCAGTCAGGAAACGAGTAAGTTCTGTGGATTAATGAGATTCGAAATATCGGGAATGTTGTATAAACTGCTGCATGGGTATTTCTGCAGAAGTACCGAAAACAATGAACGTAAAAGTGGCACAGACGAAGAGGATATTAAACCTCCGGAATATGAACCGATGAATAATGAGCGAGACGATGAGAATATAGAAGACATAATTGAAGTGAACAACATGGTCGTCGATAACGAGCTTGGTGGGCGAGAAATAACCGTGAGACCGTCGTGGAAGAAAATATGGAATGGGTTGAGAAAAGGGTCGCTCACTCCAAGTAGGTGGCTAAGGACAGACCGAGTAATGCTGAATACGGTGCGATGGTGCGGAGCCTATTTGTGCGGAATGGGTGACCATTGGGGTGGAGAGAACTTTACGGAAGGAAGTGGTGAAATATTGGAAAAATTCTTTTCTGATGAGATGTGCCTCATGCGTCGCGTCCTTCAATTCGTGGAATGGAACATTGAGCTGAAGAATAATGGTCATAGGATTATGAACATTTATGAACTTGCAAGCCAGGGACCGACATATCTCGCTGAATTGAGCGGGGAGATGAGTACTGCCTACGGAACTGGTTTAGATTCATATGTTGTTGATACTACATTCAATGTTAGTTTGTATTCATTTGAATTCAACAGCCTCATTGGATCGTACCCTACAAATGACAAAAAACCAAACAGCAGAAATCGAGAGAGTGTTAGAGTGGGACTTGCACACTCGGTGATACTGGCGAAACATTTAGGGGTTGAGAAGCTTAAAGCAATAAGAGAATACTACAACCACTATCGCGTGCCGTTAGGTTCTATACGAAAAAACGCGTTTAGAGTACTGTATGAACAGATGAATAACGGAAAGCCGGATGCAAAGATTGAGACGATGTTTGAGTCCATTAGGAGCACGATTCCACTGTTTCCATTTCGAATGCAGGCGTTGGCACTGTGGGAAGAGGGAACGAATTGGCGTGTGTTGCAAGCGTCTGCACATCAAGATATCTGGAACACGCTTGCATGTTTCAAATCCATTCGAATCAAAAGCGACGAAAATGTTCTGCGTAATCTTGCACACAAAGTCAATATCTTTGACTATTGCGCTCGATGGAGTAGGACACATATTAACTCGAAAGGCTCACGAGGGGTAATCCTCGAGACAGTGCGGACCTTCCTTGCTAAATGGATTGCTGGAAGTGGAAGGGAACCAGTTTGGGAAGCAGATTTTCCAAATGACATTTTCGAATATAGCCTAGGAGAAAATAGTGAGCTATTTGAAGAAAAAAATGAAGGATACCTGATGTATCCTCAGCGCAGACTGATTTGGGTATTCCAGCGAGAACTACAAAGAAAGGTTGCAGAAATTGCGAAGAAGGATGAAAATTTGCCTGCAAATGCCGCACTAATTACTCTGTTCTTGTTGGGTTTCCCTCTTTTGAGTATAGTCAGGGTGCAAGATGCTGAAGTAAATGCACAATCAAGTCCACAACGAGAACAGGAAGAGAGTACCGTGTATTCCGTAAATAGGCACAGCAATGTGGATGTGTCCGTACAGTTATGGCGTGCGTGGACTATTCTAGCGCCGCAGCAAATTTCGTTGATCTTTCGCGTTGATTTGTCGAAATGTAAGGCCTCATTGAAATTGGAAAACGATAGCAGTGAGACACAGTTCAGATGGCAGGACTGGGTGGACGCAGCCATGGGGTATATGAAAGGATTGGAAAAAGAGAGAAATGGTGAATTGATTTATCTGAAAGGATTCGAGGAGGACAAAAAATCCCAATTGGGGTATGGTCGGCGAATTGTAAGGCCGGACTTGCTGAAGCCGCTTGTGGACATGTGCCCACTGCGTGTGGACGAGAGTGCAATAGAACCGGTTCTAGAAAAGACGAGCACGGTACGAGTTTGGACTGGATGGTCCGCGTTCGATGTGCAAATATGTAAGTTCGAGTTTGACCAATTATTTGCTGCGAGCTATGTTAATGTAAAGGGAGGGTGGACGTCTGAGCGTGAAGTGGAGCGGGTTGAAGAGCTAATTGAAGCAATGAAACCGAAAGAGAGCAAACACATGAAAGAATTGAAAGAAGATTAAGAGCGGTTATATTAACACCACTTCCTGTTAGTTAGGAGGTGGCCAAATTGTAATGAGTTGAGGGCATGCAGTCGTGGAATTGCAATTCCAGATAGCATTCGATGATGGCAATGTCAAAAATCTTGGCCAGGTGTGAAACGCTTGTTCATACTTGATGAAGAACAAAAAGTACAAGCGTTGACGATCTTTTTTAATAATCAAAGTTACATATAAGAACGTACAGTCTATAGCCTTTCATTAACAGAAACTGTTGGTTACGAGAATGTGCCTCGGTAGATCGTATAGCCACATAGCTTAAACCATAACTTGTAGTAGCACCGCGATGTCTCGTTCGATTCCCAATGTATCACAGCACTCCAAAGTGAGACAGCCGAGCTTCTATTTTTTGGACTAACTTCCTCTATGCTTCGCTCGTTTAGCGGAGAAAAATGAAACAATAAATCAAATTCTACATAAATTCGATTTATAGTTTGTGAAGTCGCCGAATCAATCAAGAAAGAATAGTAAGGACACTGGAGACATCAGTAAACAAAAAGAAGAATATTTTTCAGCAAGCTTTTAGTTTTTATTAAACAACTCGTCAAACATGAGGGCAAACAGATTTGAAGAGTAATCTTAGAACAAAATTGAACGGAATATTTGCATTAAAATCACTTTGAGGTTCTAGTAGTGTAATAAATTGTGTTCTAGAAATTCTAATCTATCTATTTGTGCAGTCTGGTGGATTTAATGCAATATTTTCATTTTTTCAATCATATTACAGGGGCAGGCTTTCTGTTTCGATTTCAAATTGAAATAGTTTTGGTATGACGCTCTTTTTCCATGATACGAACGTTCAAATTTTTCCATCACATAATTGGCATTACTTCCCAAACAGACTTTTAGTGCGAAGCTTCATTTTCAAACTAAAGTGCTGGAAGAGGGAAAACTATTTATTTACGATGAACTAGGCGAAGGAAAGTATGCGAATTTCAGAACGGCTGGTTGAATTCATTTCGGCTGGACTACAAGCGAGGCCTAGGTTTCAGCCCAATGAAGAGCCTTGAAATAAATCGTTCGAAATTTCTAATCAATCAATATTTCAGGTGCGTTTGTGTTGTTTAAATATCATGTTAGTCCCGTGATTTCAAACCGAAAAGTCTCAATCTGGAATCTTGCTGCTGCGTGCTGATATAACAGTTTTCATCGAAAATCACTTGACATTTTCACCTCACAATTAGCTTTTATGAAACGAAAATTTGTTATAAAACCATATGTCAAGAAAAATTTAATTTCAGATCGCGAGAAATCGGAAAATCAAAGTACGAAAAAATTTTATGCTTATTTGAAGTCATCTCTTCTGGATTTTAGGAGAGCACTTGATGCAAAATGGGCTAAATGTAAGCGAAAGATATTACTGCGGGTTCAATTAATTCAAACTTCAAAATATACCTCAGTTTTCGATTAATGTGTTTGAAGGAGTTTGTTTTTTTGTACAATACTTTTCCAGAAAGCTTAGAAGGAGGATCTTAAGTTGCGCCTGATAGTTCAATTTATTCAGCTGAGATCCGGAATTATGTTTCTCATCCAGTCCGGTACTGTCGTCCAGAAAATTATTTTAATTAAAACTGATACTTGACAGCTAATTCTCACTACTTTTTGCTACCACATCGATATTTCGCAATCCGTATGGTTCTCATGGGTACGATAGTCAACTAATGCAATATTCTCTGTAAATTTTGGGTCTATCAACGTTCAGTGAGACGAAAATCAATCCTGGGAAGGATATTCTCGCACTACAGATAATGTCAGTCGACTGTATAGCTGGATACTGCCGTATGCCTGGTATGATTGGCCTCACCACTTTATATTCTGGTGACTGGGATCGAGACGATTTTCATAACATGCTCGCCGAGGACCGCTTCAATTTTGAAGAGGGGACGCCAGTGCAGGCACTTGACGAATTGAATGAGACACACCCGCAATTCTAATTGAGATGTTCGTCGGAGAACAGTCAAACGACGAACTTAATCATGATATAAAGGGGAAAGTAAGGGAAGGGGTCACTAACCGTGAACGGATGGATGAACGTGGGATTAATGTGCGTGTACATCAGGTCGACTTGTCGATTCAAATCGTTGTTCCTGAAAAACTCCGAGTCAGCGTCCTTTATATCGCATACCATCCAAAAATTTACGGGCGCGAGAATGTTTGCAGTACTGCAACGTGAGTTTTATTGACCTTCAATGACGTTGGATTGTTACTCGACCATTCAAAACTGCACAGCATGTGCATAACAGTGGTTAAGACTAAGGAGACACAAGTCGTTCCTCAAAACATTTCCGCCGACGGCCTCCTCAGAATTCTTTGCCATTGACATACTATGGCCCTTACGAAGAATAAAAGAAGGAAAACAGTATTTGTTGATGATACCGGACAGTTTTAGCAAGTTGATAACTGTCGTACCGCTGAAAAGCACCAATGTGTGGTTTTTGGCTCGCTCATTCATACTCAACTAGGTTCATAAGTATGGTCTGCCGGCCTCGCTCTTATCAGACAATGACTAACAATTTTTGCCCAAATAATTTTCGGTAATATGCCAATTATTCGGGGCTTGCTACGTCTTTACGACCGCATATCACCCTCCAACGAATGGCCAGTTTGAGCATCAAACCCGAACGCTTCTTTCAGTCCTTCGGCGGTATGTCTACGAAGAATTACATGACTGGCACCGATTCGCGAACGCACACATGCACGCTTAAAACTCTTAAGTTCATCCATCGCTAGGATACAGCCTATTTGAATTGATTCTGACGAAGCCTCCACGCAATATGGCTATTGAGAGAGTAGAGTCTATTTCAAAGACCTCTACACCAAAGAGAAAATTACGTTCGGTATTTATGATGCAAGTCAAACGACTGGTACAGTGCGCCGTGCAGAAACTGAAGGAAGTGCAAGATCGATACAAGAAAAATTATGATTCCCGCGTGTGACATATTGCTGAACAGCTTGAACCGGACAATTTTGTGTTTGTGCGTCGTGAAGCACTGATTGACGGAGAAAGAAATAATCTGGCCAGCCACGTTACAGGACCTTTAAAAGTTCATCGATACCTCCCTTATCGAGCTTTGATTCAACCGAACAGCGGTTACGAAGACGATGTGTCGATCGACGGAAACATGAAAGCACCTCGTAAATGTACAACAGATGACCTCCGCACCGAAAATCATTTATATAACATAGACACTGAAAAGTAACCGACAGAAGATTTTTCTCGCGCGGGCAATCCTCCCGACATATCGAAAAACATGGGCCCGAAAAATGGTGGTAGGAATTTTTAAGACAGAACTTTTAGTTTCGATGTTCCATCTGATAGTTACTGTGTACACTGCGCCGAATATAGAGACAAAGAAGACACATGGGCGCTCTGCCGAATATCTCTTTCAACCGGATATTACATTTCCTCCGACGTCGAAAGACCCACATCTCCCTAAAAATCGATAACGCTTTTCCTGAAGAAGTACACGGCTTAAATGCAATTCCGCAGCCTGGTTTCGTTCGATAGACATCTTCCAATGTCCCGATACTACAATATCGCTGCAACCAGGAGTCAAAACACAAGGACTTCCTATTTTCAATCAAGGTTTTAGGTTCCATCGTAGTGAAGCAAACATTACTATACATTCTGCTTTCGAATAACCTGGAAATCAATAATATGCGCTGTACTACCACTCTTACAGGCCTCATACCTGTGTATGCCGCAAAAATACAGATTTGGAATTATGTAATCAATTCTTTTGCAGATTATATTCCCTACGACGCAGCCGGGAAATTCTGTTCATCGAAATCCCGATGACCTTACGTTTGAAGAAGAAGCTCTGCAACTTCTTGCTGCAGAGCTACAAATTACGCACCGACAGAGAGCCAATATTGTACACTAATACATTTGCTCCGGCACTGAATAACTACCTTCTACAACTTTGGCCCTGCGTCACGAAAATTGGCAAACGTGTTGGGGCTTGCACGAGATCGACTGCCGCAGCACCTAATAGTCGTTCAACCGAAACAATTCGATTTAAAGACACTTCAGCTTCTGGTATGCATTGTTTGCCATCGCAGGGATCTCTCTGCGCGACGTCTTTACTGCGAAATTTGAAGGGGAAAACAGAATTTCGGACGCATAGAAGAAAATTGCTAAATATCGTTTACTGGCTAATTTTATTGATAAATCTAATATCCGACATATATTATGCAAACTTAGTGCTCGTCACGGTGAAATACTTTGATTGAGAGTTTCGAAGCCATGAAAGCGTCGCGCTGCACGCGAGCGCATCGTCAAACAATCAGACTAGCACTTGCGCCGATAATTCTGTACTATATAGCTATTTGCCGCAGCTTGATTCAAATACTGATTCTAGATTCTCAGCGACGAGTATCCTAGTCATTCTTACTGCAATTATACTGCCGGCCAACACTGAATTTTGAAGTTGTGGGGTCGGAACAGCCCACAGCTGGGAAATCTATGAATCTGCTCTCTCAAGCTCATGAAATACCCAGTAAAGGACCTGACAACTGGTTTCAAAAACAATGGACAGTGGATCGTTTCCAAAACGATGGATTTCTAACAAATTGAAGTGTTAGACATGTGTCACTGGATTCCTTCAACAGCTTGGATTCGTATTCCCTACTCAGGTTCCCAGCTTTCAAATTTGTTTGGGTCCTCTCGGAACGATCCGGTAAGACATACTCCTCGAGAAGAACGTCCATATCGTGCATACCCGAGTGGTTCTTCACAGCTGTCAACTGCCTCTTCAAGATACATATCGTCAGGGAGGCGACTCTCGCCACTATATTGAAAGTACGGCATGTAGTCTCCGCTTTCAAATATCGTTGTTTGCCCACGGCTACTTACCGGGAGAGATTTATCGTACCCTACTTTCTAACAGGTATATTAGCTCGATTTCAGGAAGAATTGTTGCTGGCTCGGCAGCAGCGTACTTATCATATCCTACGGACCGGTCAATGCCAACTGATAATGTATCGTCTCTGACGGTGCCAGGTATCCATTGAACGTGAGGATGAAAGTTTAGCGGGCTCGCGTTGCTGTACGGCGTACTTCAATGCGACCTCTCAAACGGTATATCAACTCGACTGCCATATTGGCCGTGCGCTCCGCACGAACCACTTTCCACAGCGGCGAAATTGGGTTCGATTTTAAGTGGGCTCCAATTGATACAGCAGTTTCCGGCAAGGACAGATGGAAACCGTACGGTATTTCAAGTCTGCTTGAAAAGCAGTCGGAAACGGTTTTGTATCGTATTGCGGCATGCCGAATAAAGAATTCGGTTATCTCTGAATAATGAGTACTTACAAATACGCAAAACTTATGGCGGTCGACACGTTCTAACTTCGTTCAACTTCACGCTCTGTACATTCCAACATTAGGAATGTCCACATGTAGATGTTCTTGCATTTGTATTATAGACAACCAATTGGCACTATGCGATTCCTGTGCTAATTAGCAAGGATGGGTGAAGGTGGCATGTTTCAATCGGTCCTATTGCGACACATCCACCCACTGTATAATGAACTCGATCCGCTTCTGAGGTACGCATGCAATCAACCGATATTTCATGGAGAAATGCAAGTGGCCCATTTCAAGTGTGCCAAAAGATGAGACCGTGCGCATTTCAGACCAACTATAGCGTGACCTTGCAATCTGACGTGACTCCCAATGCCTCGGGGCAAGTTGACGAAGACCATGTGGTAGAGTCGAAACGAAGGCGCGGTTATCATAGCTGTCCAGCACGTTCGATGGCAGAAACCCGAGTTCAGGGCAGCCATGTTTACTCGAACGTGCGAAACGAAAAAGAAGAGGTACCTCAGCTTAAACGCTCGACATGGGCACCCCCGATTCTCAAATAGTACACAAGAATTACTGTAAGATGCGCAGCAAATCTTATATCACTCCATAGTTCACTCTTGAGGAAGGTGTAGGGTAGTAGGGTCGAGTGCACAAATTATATTATTGGACGACGGTACAATTTTTAGTACTGCCAGGTTGAGTTTTAATTTTAGGTTTGATTCGGAGTTAGATTATTTAGGACTAATTTTCGTCGATGATGGTTTATATTTCGACCGTCGCTCGAGATAAAAGATGGTACGTGTTCGGACCTGAGTCTCTGGCTCGATAGACGAAATCGAATTTCGTCCAGGCGGATCTTGAAATCTGCCTGACCTCGGCGTACGCCATATGACAGTGTGCCCTAGTGAGCCACTCGATTTCGTTATTTTCAGTCCCAATTGAAAGGAGAACCGACGATTGTCTGCACCCCTTTCGATTTGGCCGTACAGGCCAACCGAGTATCGGCAGACGCCTCGAGACGCTACGCCTTTTCCGACTACAGTTACTAGTGAGCGGTTAGCCTAGTAATTGATTCTGTTTCGCACCGTACTTGACTGTTGTCTGTTTGCGCTTGTCTTTTGACATTCGCTGGTCTCACCTCCGGTGGGATATGTCGGATCATCATTACGAACGCCAGTAAGCCGCACCATCTCTCACGGTACTACAAATGAAAATCTTGAACTAAATACAGAAATGTATACTTAGGATTCGGAATTATAGGCGAGTAGAAAATTCTCTTTTGCGCGGCGTCAAAAAGTATTCTGATAAATTTCATAAGGAGCAAACTGCGCCGCTATTTTTACTGGCAAGAGGAGCGAAAAGCAATGCAGCGTTAAAAGAATACCATGCAAAGTGTCCGAGACGGTGGATGAAAACTTTTATTCGCTATTTAACTCCAAAAACGTTATACATTTCACTTCATAGCACACAACTTAACAGATTCAAGTTTCAATTTTTATTTGTTTGAATTGCAAAAAATAATCAATAGTTAAAATTTGTTTTAATATTTGTAGTCTAAGAAATATCACGAAGCTCTAATATTCAAAATATTATTCATTTCGTATAGTGCAATATTATCATGTCATAAAGAACATTTTCGTGCTTACTAAACAATATTTTAGCCTTCTAATTGAGATTTCTAGTACCCATTCGTAGTTCTCAATTTTGGTTTTTAAGTTATCCAGATTATTCTTCTTAGTTATTATAATCGACAGCTGCTGCTGCTGACTTCTATGATAATATGACTTAAGTATCATGGTGCTACGCCTGGAATGAGTAAGATGTAATTTTTTGTTGCGAACTCCATTCAATCATTTCGAAGTGATTTCAATTCGGAAATGCGTACGCTATGTCCTCTGATATTTGAGCAAAAGCAGTACCTTTTTAACTAATTCTTTTGTTATAACATTTACGATATTTACTATACGCCCTGTTAATTATTTTTTTTCGTCTCGAGATTGGATATCTCGGATTTATTGAAAAAATATCTCAGGCTTAAAAAATATTGCTCCTCTTTCTTTCATTATCCAACAAATAAATAATTGAAGTTGAATACGCAGAAAACACTAATACTCGGAAGAGATCGGTAGAAACAAGCAATAGCTTTAACTTTCGAATGTTGATACAGGCGAAATAATAAAAATAATTGATGGTTGTATCAACAACGAATTGTTTGTTTTCGCAAGCTGCATCACTATTTGTCACTTAAAACATTAACTGCTTAGGAACTTTTGGTTGTCTGGAAGATTCTACCAAATAAAACAATCTACGATGGAGCTTAGCGTGCTTGTGTCTATAGATTCCGAATTTTACTGAACGGAATGGTGTACTATAATTCTTCTGAACCCAGTTTCATTGAAGAGCTACTGCAAATTTGTTGTTTTGTAGGAAAATATTCACAGTGCCAAGCTTTGATTCGCAGGATACACAAATGGAATGATAACTATTTATTACTTACCAT
>JAAUYH010098325.1_pt1 | contig 32791 bp, 24 predicted proteins | sample 7278061 | NCBI WGS metagenome assembly JAAUYH01 (sample SAMN14350203, study PRJNA611818) | marine sediment metagenome | isolation source: surface marine sediment (0.6m) | place: French Polynesia: Moorea | collected 2018-08 | reverse complement strand
CTCCCCGGTCGAAGTCGAGCATCGAGTCCTTGCGCCAGCGCCACAGGTGGATCATCAAGACGAAGACGAGGATCGAGGGCAACACGGCGACGTGCAGGACGTAGAAGCGCAGCAACGTGCCGGACCCGACGACCTCGCCGCCGACCAGCAGCCGCCGCACCTCGTCACCGATGAACGGCACCCAGGCCGCCATCTCGGTGCCGACCGTGACGGCCCAGAAGGCCAGCTGGTCCCAGGGCAACAGGTAGCCGGTGAAGCTCATCAGCAGCGTGAGCACCAGCAACACCACACCGATGACCCAGTTGAACTCTCGCGGCGGTTTGTAGGCCCCGCGGTAGAACACCTTGGCCATGTGCATGGCGACGGCCAGCACCATCAGGTGGGCCGACCATCGGTGGACGTTGCGGACGTACTGGCCGAAGGCGATCTCGGTCTGGAGTGTCTGGATGTTGCTGTAGGCCGATGCCGGTGAGGGCACGTAGAAGAACATCAGGTACAGGCCGGACACGATCAGCGAACCGAAGAGCACCGTCGAGATCACGCCGAGGTACCACGAGTACTTGAATCCCAGCTCTTTCTGTCTGATCTTCACCGGGTAGATGTGCAGGGCGAAGCTCGACCAGTGGCTGGCTGCTCGGTCCCGAGGCGTCATCTTGCGGGGAGTACGCCAGATCGACCGGCCGACCGTGGTGTCGCGCACTCGGTCGTACATGTCGGGCTGATAGCCGGCGTCGTCGAGCTGTTCGTCGGGGACGGTGGCGGTCATGCCGGGGCTCCTAGTGCTACGGGGACTCCAGAGTCGATGACGTCGGGTACGCCTACGCCGGTCCACATGCCCATCGAGAGGGCGTCGGGCGGGCATCGTTCGATGCACAGGCCGCACCTGATGCAGGCGATCTCGTCGAGGAGGAGGGCGGTCTGGCCGGTGACGGCCGGGTCGATCTCCTCGCTCGGAACGAGCGAGATCACGTCGACCGGACACACGTCGGAGCACAATGCGCACAGGACGCATTTCTCCGTGTCGAGCAGGATGTTGGCGAAGCAGCGCAGGCACCGGTTGGCCTCGCACCGGGCCTGCTCGGCAGTGAAGCCGAGCTCGACCTCGGCCAGGCCCGTACGCCGGCCGGTGTCGAGGGTGGGCACGTCGACCCGATCGTTGCGGTCGTACCAGTCGTCGAGGCGGTGGAACTGGCGCAGCTCGACCATGTGGCCGGGCTCGTCCTCGGGCACCGTGCCGCCGAAGCTGCGATGGATGTCGGTGGCGGCCCGCCGACCGTCGGCGATGGCGTCGATGAGAGTACGGGGGCCCTTGGCGGCGTCGCCGCCCGACCACACGTCAGCCAGAGATGTGGCACCGGTGTCGTAGTCGATCTTGATGGTGCGCCGCTCGCTGATCTCGGGGCCGGACTCGCCCAGCGAGTCCAGGTCGATGGCCTGCCCGATGGCCAGGATCACCGTGTCGGCCTCGATGACCCGGACGTCGTCGTTGTCGAAGGTGGGGGAGAAGCGGCCCTCTTCGTCGAACACCGAGGTCACGCCGATCGTCTCGACACCGGTGACCTTGCCGTTCTGGGCGAGGATGCGGGCCGGTCCACGGCGGTTCACGAACTCGATGCCCTCGTGCTCGGCCTCCTCGACCTCGAAGTCGTGGGCCGGCATCTCGTCACGGGCTTCGAGCGACATGATCGTTATCTGGGTGGCGCCGGCCCGGGCTGCCGTGCGGGCGGCGTCGATCGCCCCGGTCATGGCCGACCTGGAGTCAGCGAGATCCTCCTCGGTTTCCTCGACTCGCTTCGCTTCGTAGTCGGCGGCTCGCAGGGCCGTGCGGGCGGCGTCCATGGCGACGTCGCCGCCGCCGATGACCAACACGCGCCCTCCGACCGAGACCTCGAAACCCCGGTTCATGTTGATCAGGAACTCGATCGCCTTGAGGACTCCGTCGGAGTCGGCCCCCTCGATGTCGAGACCACGACCGAGCGTGGCGCCGATGCCGACGAACACGGCGTCGTGCTTCTCGCGCAACTCGTCGAGCGTGACGTCTTCGCCCAGACGGGTCTCGGTGTGAACCTCGACGCCCATGGCGACGATGGCGTCGAGGTCCGCGTTGAGAACGTCGCGGTCGAGGCGGTACTCGGGGATGCCCAGCCACATGGCGCCGCCGAGCTTGTCTGTCGCCTCGTAGACCGATACCGCGTATCCGAGCCGCCGCAGGTCGTGAGCGCAGGCCATGCCGGCCGGGCCGCCGCCCACGATGCCGATGGAGCGGCCGAGCTCGTCATCGGGAGGGGCCGCCACCTTCTGCCAGGTCTCCTGGTCGCCGATCTCCGGTCCGTACTGCTCGGTCACGAAACGCTTGAGCGCGCGAATGGCGATGGGACGGTCGATCTGGCCCCGCCGGCAGGCGTCCTCGCACGGAGCGGCGCACACCCGCCCGCAGACCGATGCGAAAGGGTTGGGCAGCCGCGCCGTCAGGAAGGCCTTCTCGTCCTCACCGTCGGCGATGGCGGCCACGTACATCCCGGCGTTGGTGTGGACGGGGCAGGCGGCCAGACAGGGGATGTTCTCGTCGTAGAACTCGAGCGTCACGTCAGATCCTCGACTCCCGGTGGGCGTACCACAGGGCCCAGACGAGGAACCCGAGGCCACCGAGCCACAGCGAGACGGTTATCAGCTCCTGGGCGAACTGCCCCAGGTCGGAGACGGCTTCGGTGCGGATGACCCAGTCGGGCACGTAGACGGTGAGGAAGATCGTGGCGAACACGATCACCGCCGTCTTCAGCCAGGCGTCGAGCCAGGGCATGTCGAGTCGGTCGTTCTGGCCGGTAATGCGCGGAGCGAGCACCAACGCGATGACCGAGGCCGCCAGCAAGAAGGCGACGACCGAGCCCATGTTGGCGAGAGCGGGCAGCTCCGTTCCGGCGACCGGTCCCGTGGCCACGGTGCCACCCGCCTCGGGCGGGGCCACGAATCCGTTCTGGATGTAGGCGATCACCGCCAGCTGGTCCTCGTCGCTCAACGTCGAGAACGACGGCATCACGCCGTCGTAGGTGACACCGTCGACGACCAGCTCGCCCTGCTGGCCATTGGTGATGACCATCTTGACGTACTCGGTGTCCTCGACTCGGGGGTTCCCGGCCAGCGGGGGGAATTGACCGGTCACCCCGATGCCCGCCGGCTGATGGCACGACGAGCAGATCTGGCTGTAGACCACGGCGCCGTCGCGGAGCTGCTCGGCCCGGGCCTCCTCCTCGGCGGACGGTCCGCTGTCGACCTCGGTCGCCGGGTCGTTGGCGGGCTCCTCCTCCTGGGCGCTGGCCATGGGCGACGACATGAGGAGGGTCAGCGCTGCCGCGCACAGGAAGAGGAGCCGCTTCACCACCCCCGAGGATTGTCAGTCGGTCTCCGCCTCAATAGGGGCCTAGGTCCCTAGATCGAGATTGAGGCATCCGGGAGACTGCCACGAAGCCCGGCCGTCGATGGCGCCCCGGAGGGGCGCGCCGAAAGGAACTGCGCGTGAGCACACGAGAACCGGCCGTCGAACCGACGGACGCCGCCGAGGAACCGGAGCACTTCAAACCCACGGGCACGGTGTTCTTGCTGGTGATGTTCGTCATCACGCTGATCCTGCTGTGGGGCTCGGTGTACGTGATCCTGCTCAGCCGGGGGGTGACGACGTGAGCTCGATGACCGGCGACACAGCCGACACCACCGGGGAGCTCGGCGACGAGCACCTCACCATGGGCATCGATCCCTACGAACGCAACTGGATGCGGGCCTCGGTGGCGCTTCTCGTCGTCTTCTTCGCCACGGTTTCGATTGCTGGCTTCGCAGCCGGCTTCCAGGTGAACGGCGAGGACGAAGAGGTCGACCCCCGCACGGTGCTCGACAGCGAACCATGGTCGAATCCCGGGCTTCGCCAGATCGGCGAGGGCCGCTACGAGGCCTACGTCGTTGCCAAGACGTGGGCGTTCGAGCCCCGCGAGCTCGAGGTGCCGGTCGGGTCCGAAGTCACGATCTACGTGACCAGCCCCGATGTGCAGCACGGCCTGAAGATCACCGACACGAACGTCAACGTGATGGTCGTTCCTGGGCAGGTCTCCAAGCTCGAGTTCACCTTCGACGAGGTCGGCGAGTTCCCTTACATCTGCCACGAGTACTGCGGTCGAGGCCACGTGGCCATGTGGGGAGTGGTCAACGTCGTATCCGAGTCCTCCGGGGAGGTCACGTCATGACGCTCATCGACGAACCGGGCATGGAGCCCGATCCGGCCGAACCGACGAAGACCACGGCCCCGGCCAAGGAGGGGTACGAGCTCACCAGTTGGGAACGGAAGTTCATCGGCTGGCACCTGGCCGTCGCCATCGCCGCCCTGATGATCGGCAGCCTGATGGGCCCGCTCCAGGCGTTCCAGTTCTCGGGTGTCGACCTGTACGGCCTGCTCGACCCGGTGATCGAGAGTTACTACCAAGGGCTCACCCTCCACGGGGTGCTGAACGCCCTCGTGTGGACGACCTTCTTCATCGTCGGCTTCACGATGCTCACAACGGTCAAGGGTCTCGGCCGGCCGCTCACGCACCCCCAGATCAACAAGCTCGGCTTCTGGGTCATGGTCGTGGGTCTGGTGACCACGGCGATCCCGATCCTCACCAACTCGGCGACGGTGCTCTACACCTTCTACCCGCCGCTCAAGGCCAGCTGGGCGTTCTACCTCGGGCTCACGCTCGTCGTCGTCGGCAGCTGGATCGAAGGCTGGGGCTTCTTCCTTACGCTCCGCCAATGGCGTCAGGACAACCCTGGCGTGCGGTCGCCCTTCATCGCGCTCGGTGGCATCATCAACGCCGCCATGTGGCAGATCGCCACCCTCGGCGTCGCCGTCGAGATCCTGACGATGCTGCTGCCGTGGTCACTCGGCATCATCGACAACACCGACCCGACACTGGCCCGGACCTACTTCTGGTTCACCGGCCACCCGCTCGTCTACTTCTGGCTGCTGCCGGCCTACGTCTCGTGGTACGGCATGCTGCCCAAACAGGTCGGCGGCAAGCTCTTCAGCGACTCCCTGGCCCGCTTGGCCTTCTGGATGTTCCTGATCGTGTCGGTGCCGGTCGGATTCCATCACCAGTTCACCGACCCGGGCGTGCCGGTCACATGGAAGTGGATTCACGCCCTGCTCACCTACTCGGTGTTCTTTCCCTCGATGATCACGGCGTTCACCGTGATCGCCTCGCTCGAGTACGGCGCCCGTAAACGCGGCGGTCAGGGCCTGGTCGGATGGATTCGGGCCCTGCCCTGGCCCGATCCGTCGGTCGCGGCTCAGCTGCTCGCCGCCATCCTCTTCGTGTTCGGCGGCATCGGGGGGCTCACCAACGCGTCGTACAACCTGAACCTCGTCATCCACAACACCGCCTGGGTACCCGGCCACTTCCACCTCACGGTGGCCAGCGCCGTCACCCTGTCGTTCATCGGCATCAGTTACTGGATGGTGCCCCACCTGGCCAAGCGGCCCCTGTGGAGTCCGAAGATCGCACTCGTCCAGGCCTGGACGTGGTTCGTCGGCATGATCGTGTTCTCGAACGCCATGCACGTGCTCGGCCTGCTCGGGGCCCCCCGTCGCACTCCGCTCGGGGACGCCACGTACGTTCCCGAGGAATGGGACGGCCACCTGCTGCGGGTCTCCATCGGCGGCGCCATCCTGCTGGTCTCGGTGCTGCTCTACGGTCTGGTCATGATCAAGACCATGCGCCAGCCCAAACTGGCTGACGCCGACGTGCCCGAGGTGCCCATCGCCGAGTCGATTCGGCATCCGCAGCTCACTCCCGTCTGGCTCGACCGGTTCAAGCCGTGGCTGATCGGCGCCGGCGCCCTCCTCCTGATCGCATACGGGCCACAGCTCGTCGACCAGATCATCAACATGAACCTCAACGCCCCGGGGCCCGATTTCACTCCGTGGTAGACGGGGCTGACCGAGCCCTCGACAAGGACACGACGATCCAGGCGGCGACGCGCCTGTCCGGGCCTCTGCAGGCCGTCGAGCGGGCGACGTCGTGGGTCGAGCGGCCCGTGCGGGCTGTCGCCCGATCCCATCGTCTCAACCCGCTGCCTCACGCCGGCACGATCAGCGTCTTCCTGCTCGGTGTCGTGACGGTGAGCGGGCTCTACATCACCCTTTTCTTCGAGTTCGGCTACGTCGCTTCATACGAATCGGTGGCGGCGATGGAGAATCACGCCATCCAGAAGGTCGTTCGGGCCTTGCACCGGTACTCGTCGGCCGCGCTGATCGTGACGACGCTCGTCCACGCCTGGCGGATATTCGTGGCCCGCCGTTTCGTCGGCGGGGCCCGCCGCTGGCGCTGGGCGACCGGCGTCGGCGCCCTCGCAGTCGTGTGGCTCGCCGGGGTCACCGGCTACTGGCTCATCTGGGATCGTCGGGCCGCCGCCATCTCCGAGGCGACGATGTCGGTGCTGGACCCGATCGGCCTCGACGGCTGGAGCGTCCGGAACCTGACCGGCGTGACGGGTTCGGGATCGGGATTCCTGTTGTTCATCTGGTTCGTGCATCTGGCTCTCACGGCGGTCGCCATCTACTTCGCCTGGCGCCATCTGCGCCGGACCGCGCTGCCGTGGTATCCGCCTCGTCTGTGGATGGCGCTCATGGGCGGGGCACTGCTCTTCGTGTCGCTGGCCGTACCGGTGGGCATGCTCGGGCCGGCCCGTCCCGATCGCCTCGTCGCCGACATGCCGATCGACCCTTTCGTTCTGTTCCTGTTGCCGCCGCTGCTGTCGGGGGCGGCGGGGGCCTTCGCTCTGGTCGCGGTCGCCGTGCTCGGGCTGGCCATCGTGATCCCCCGGCTCCTGCGGCGAGTCGACCCGGACCCGGTCGTCGTCGACGAGGAGGCCTGTACGGGCTGCGAGCTCTGTGTCGTCGATTGCCCGTACGAAGCCCTGACGATGAGTGGGTCCGCCAATGACGGACGGGGCATCGCCGTCGTCGACGCCGCCGCCTGTGTGGCGTGCGGTATCTGCCTCGGTTCTTGTGCCTTCGATGCCATCGAGTTGCCCGGAGCCGCGCCGCCTCCACCTGACGACGTCGCCGGGCGCGACGTCGTCATCGCCTGTGACCGGCACGCCTCGACCCTCGACCCGGCCGATACCCAAGCGACGGTGCTGTACCCCGTCCGGTGCGCCGGAATGTTCGCACCGACGGCGACCAGGATCTACGGGGAAGCCGGGGCCCGGTCGGTTCATCTCGTCGGCTGTGCGCCCGCCGATTGCCGCTACGGAGTCGGCAACCGGCTCGCCAGCGAACGGCTGACCGCCGGAAGAGCGCCACATCCGCCCCGGCGCTACTCCGCTCTCACCGTTCAGGACTGGATCGAACCCGACGAGCTGGCTGCTGCCCTCCCGGCACCGGGTCAGCACCCGGTCGCTTCGGGAGACAGTCGCCCCGCCGGGCGGAACGCCCTCGTCGGCGCCGGTGCCATCGTCGTCCTGTCGGTCGTCGCCATCGCCTTCGCCACGCGAGCCCCCTTCCGCAGCGATTCTTCGGCGGCCGAGCTGAGGGTCATAGTCGACCACGAGGCCGGGCTGGCCCTCGAGGGTGTCGGCGTTGCGGTCGGCGACATCGACTCGGTCGAAGTGGCGATCGATGGTGACGAGCTCGAGCCGGTGGGCATAGAGCGTTCCGGAGCCGACTCGCTCGGGCTGGCCACCTGGCCGGTCGCCCCGGGACTACGCCGCGTCGAGATCACGGCGATCGGCCCCGACGGAGCCGTGGTCCTGCTCGACGAGGAGATCGAGGTGGAGGCGGGCGAGCGGTTGGTGCTGTCGGCGATCGACATCCCGCCTCCCCCCGGAGTTTCCGACGGGCGTGAAGTCTTCGCCTCTCGGGCCGCCGGCTGCGACGTATGCCACTCCGTTCAGCCCGGCGTCGACAAGGTCGGCCCGTCCTTGTACGGGGTCGCCTCCGTGGCCGGGGATCGCGTCGCCGGCCTCGACGCCGCCGGCTACCTGCGCCAGTCGATCCTGTTGCCCGACCAGTACATCGTCGAGGGCTGGCCGGCCGGCCAGATGCTGCCGATCTACCGGGACCGCCTCAGCGACCGTGACCTGGAAGCCCTCATCGAGTACCTGCTCTCGTTGGAAGAGTCGCAGTAGGCGCTCGGCCGGGCGTCGGCTCAATTGACTCGGGGCGGGACCGATGGATGGCCATGTCCGTACAGACGCGTCTGGCGCGCCGTGACCGGCTGACCGCTCTCGATCGCACGCACCTCGGGAATCATTGGGCCCGGGCTGCGTCGAATCCGACATCGAGGCGAGTGGCCGTCACGATGCCCGCCTACCACGCTGGAGAGACCCTCGAGAAGACCCTGTTGGCCCTGCCCCCCGGGCTGGATGCGCAGGTGATCGTTGTCGACGATGCCAGCCGAGACGACACCGTCGCGGTTGCCCGGGCGCTCGGTCTGACCGTCTTCGCCCATCCCGACAACCGTGGCTACGGAGCGAACCAGAAGACCTGCTACGAGGCGGCGCTGGCATCGGGGGCCGAGATCGTCGTCATGTTGCACCCCGACTACCAGTACGACCCCAAGGCTGTACCGCTGCTGATCGGGCCCATCGTGACCGGCGACGCCGACGCAACCTTCGGAAGCCGGTTCGCCGGAATGAGCGACCCCCGATCGGGGGGAATGCCATGGTTCAGGTACTACGGCAACAAAGTGACGACCGGGGTGCAGAACATCGCGCTCGGGACCAACTTCACCGAGCTTCACAGCGGCATGCGGGCATACACACGAGAGTGCCTGCTGAGCCTCCCCTTCCTCTCCTATCCCGACGACTTCGATTTCGACTCGAAGCTCCTTGCCGATGCCATCACAGGCGGTCAGAGGGTGGTCGAGGTACCGATCCCGACGAGCTACACCGCCGAATCGAGCTCGATCGCGATCGGGCCGTCCCTTCGCTACGTGGCCAACACCGTCAAGCATGCGGCCGTCGCGCGGGTGACCCGAGGCCGCAAGGGCAAGCGCAATCCGATCGCCCAGCCGGAACCTCGGGACAGGGCACTGCCCAACACCGGGCGCATCGACCTGGAGTGCACGATCTGCTGCGGCTCGCACCACCAGATGGTGTACCCCTCGAACGTGCCGGCCGACGCCGAGGCGGCGATCGACGAGTACGCGTGCACGAGCGACGTCGTTGCCTTTCACGATGACATCGTGCAGTGCGAGCGGTGCGGAATCGTCCGCTCGATCTGGCAGCTCGACCGGGACGGGATCGCCGATGCCTACGAGCAGACGGCCGACGATCACTACCTCGATCAGGAGCAAGGGCGGCGGGAACTGTTCGCCTGGGTTCTCGAGACGATCGAGGGCTATACGACCGACAGGCGACGTCTCATCGAGTTCGGCTCCCACCTCGGACTGTTCCTGTCCGAAGCTAAGGACCGCGGCTGGCAGGCGACCGGGATCGAGCCGTCGGCCTGGGCAGTCGAGTTCGGGCGTGATCGCTGGGGTGTCGACCTCCGCCAGGGCACGATAGAGAGTGTCGAGGCCCCGGTGGACCCCTACGACGCGGTCGTCATGCTCGACATGCTCGAACATGTGACCGATCCGCTCGCGGCCCTCACAACCGCCAAGTCGATGGTCGGATCCGATGGCCTCGTGGCAGTCAGCACGATCGATTTCTCGTCAATCCATGCCCGGTTGAGGGGAGCGGACTGGCCCTGGATGATCCGCCCCCACCTCTGGTACTTCACCCCGCAGTCTCTACTCGACCTGTTCACCCGAGCCGGTCTCGAGCCCGTCGAATGGTCGCTCGTGCCGCGCGACTTCAACCTGTCGTATGTGCTGGAGAAGGGCGGGGAGAACCTCGGAGTGATCGGTCGGTTGCTGTCGCCGTTGACTCGCTTCGTAGATCCCCGCATACCGACCGGCCTGCTGGGCGACATCGTGTTGGTGGTGGCTCGGCCGATAGCGGACTGACCCGTGGCCTCGGTTGTCGCCGACCGGCCGGCGCCAGAGGCGGGCCGGGCTCGCGGTCGAGCCGAGGCTCCCTCGATCGAGGGGCCGCTGCGCATCCTCGCGGTCGTCGCAATCGCCCTCGTAGCTGCTCAGCTGTGGCTCCCGATGCTGCTGGCCGGACCGCGCCTCGATGAGACGCTGACCACCTGGGTGGTGTCGGACGGCTTCGACGACGCCGTCGTTCGCAGTTGGCGGTACCAGGGGCAGAGCCCGGTGTACTTCGCCCTCCTGTGGGTGTGGGCCCAAGCGGCCGGAACCGGGATCGTCGCCCTTCGAGTCCCGACGGTGATCGCCATGGTCGCGGCGGGATGGCAGCTGCGACGTCTGGCCGAGGATCTCGGCATCGGCCCCCACCGTGATCTGGCCCTGGCCGTGTTCATCGGCTTCTCGACCGTGCACGTGAACGCCGTGGCTGCCCGCCCCTACGGCCTGCTGCTGTTGAGCGTGGTGCTGGCGTCGAGGGCCGGCTGGCGCTGGTCGGAGACCGGTCGTCGGTCGGACATGCTGCGGTGGGCGGCGCTCTGCGCCGGGGCGGTCTACTTCCAACCGTTCGCGGTCTATGCCTTGGCGGCGCAGGGATGGTGGCTCGTCCTCCGCCGCCGGCGAGGGGCGCCGCTCGGCGAGCTGGCCCAACCCGTGGTGCTGGCGGGCGCAATGGTGTTGCCACTCGTCCCGCAGGTGCTCAGCCTGGCCGGACGGCAGAGCAATCTCGCCTTCGTCGAGGTTCCCGCGTTCGTCTCATTCGTCGTCGGGCTCGTGCCGTTCTCGATCCTCTTCGGGTTGGCCGTTGGCGCCCTCCTCTCTTGGCCCCTCGATCGCCGTCCCGAGCTACGGTCGGTCGCCCCCTTCGTGGTTGCTGCGGCGTTCCTTCCCCAGATCGGCTTGTTCGCCCAGTCCCAGCTCACGGGCAACGGCGTGCTGGTGGCCAAATACCTCACATCGGCAACGGTCGGCATGGCGTTGGTTGCCGCGCTCGGTGCCGCTCACATCTGGCGACGAGTGGCCGTGTTGGTCGCCGCCGTCCTGCTCGTCGTCCCTGGGGTCGTGGATCTCGATCCGCTGGGGAGCCATGGCTGGTCGGACGCAGTCGATTTCCTCGAAGCCGAGCATCCCGACGTCGGCGTGCTGGCGATGACCGGGTTCGTCGAAGCCACCGATGTCGACTTCCTAGAAGACAGCGAGGCCCGGGCCTACCTGTCGGCTCCGTTGACCAATCATGGTCTCGATGCTCCGGTGCAGGTCCTGCCGCTCGGCGACGGAGCGGACCACGAAGAGTATGTCCGCGAGCTGATCGAACGGTTTGCCGGTCCGGACGGCATCGCAGTCGTGCGAGCCGTCGCCGGGGTCGAGCCGGAGCGCCTAGCCGAGCGGACCCTCGCCGAGCTCGGCTACACGGAAGTCGACCGCCTCGAACCGAAGTGGCTCGAGGTGACCGTCTGGCGCAGCTGAGGCGGCGGTCCGCCCGGCTAGGCTGCCCGGTCGGCATGTGTCGCCAGCGCCTCACCTCCGTGATCTTGCTGTGCTTACTTTCGTCCCTAGTTGTCATGGGATGCGGGGGCGAGACTGTCGTGGTGCCACCGACGACGACCGACGGCGAAGAGCTGTTCATGCTGCGGGCCATGGGCGGAGAGCCCGGATGCGTGACTTGTCATTCGCTGGCCGAGGGCTCGACGATCGTCGGACCCTCTCTCTTCGGTATTGCCGGTCGGGCCGGCGGTCGGGTCACCGGTCTGGAAGCCGGCCCCTACCTTCGGCAGTCGATCGTCGACCCCGATGCCTACGTCGTCGACGGGTTCGACGCGGGCAAGATGCCCGGGGTCTGGGGTGAGGTGCTCAGCGCCGAGCAGGTCGATGCCCTGGTCGACTACCTCCTGGAGCTGACGTGACCGACCAGCTACGGCTCGGGGAAGAGCTCCTCGGTCGAGGGCTCGTCGACACCGGAGACGGTGCGGGTGCCCACGAGGCGTCCGTCGACGTCGATCCGGTAGCTTCCGCCGCCGCGGATGTCGCCGTCAGCGGCCGCGACGCTCTGCCAGTCGACGGTGAGGCGGTCGCCTCGTTGAACCCCGGTGCCGCGCTGGATGGTCCCGGTGATCAGCCACTCGATGTCGAACGTTCCGCCGGTCGCCGTCTCGGTGATGACGACGGTCCCGGAGTACTCCTCGCCGCTGCTGTGAACGCCGTTGATGGTGTAGGTCCCGGCGATGCCCGAACCGGTGCGCCCGGCGGGCAGGTCACCGGGGAGGGCACAGGTGTAGAGCATGAGCCCGAAGGCGGCGATCGCAGCCAGCCAGCCCAACCACTTCACGGCATCCAGTCTACGGATCTCGCCGCGGACGAGGATTGGCGACTTCCGCGATGGTTCAAGCTGGCGGCGGTCGCCTTCGGGATCGTGGTGGCCGGAGCCGTGGCATTTGCGGTCTTCGAACCGATCCAGGTGCTGCCGCGGATCCGTCTCGCGCCCGGCTTCGCCCTCGAGAGCCACACCGGAGCTCCGCTCACGAGTGAATCCGCCCGCGGTTCGGTGACGCTCTACACGTTCTCTCCCCTCGACTGCGGAGACGAGTGCGCCCGGATCGACCAGACGATGGCGGAAGTCGAACGGGGTGTGGCCGAACAGGTCGATCTCGGCGAAGTCGACTTCCGTCTGGTCTCGATATCGCTCGACCCCGTCGCTTCGGGATCCGACCTGGCCGCAGCCGCCGAACGCTCGGGTGCCGACGGCGTCTCATGGCAGTGGGCGGGCTCCGACGCCGACACCATACGGCGTGTGGTGGGTGATGGCTTCCGGCGCTTCTACGAGACCGACGCCGCCGGTTCCGTGCGCTTCGACCCCGCCTTCGTGCTCGTCGACGGGAACGGCGTCATCAGAGGGGAGTACCGCTACCGGACCCTGGCCGACGACGGTGCCAAGATGATCCGCCACGTCGACATCCTCGCCGACGAGCTCCGCTACTCCGACGGCGCCGGGGCCGTCGCCTACGAAGCCGCCCACCTCTTCCTCTGCTACCCATGACCGGCCACCGATGACGACCACCTCCGCCCCGCCCTCCCCGACGCCCCGACCTTCGGCTCCACCGTCCCGGTATCGCCGACTGGCGCAGATCGCCGTCGCCGGACTGGCGGTCGCCCTCCTGGCCTTCCTGATCGGCCGGTTCGCAATCGGAGCCGTGACCCCCCACCTGTACTCGGGGACGATCCTCCAGGCGTCGGAGCCGGCGCCGTCGATGGACGGTCTCACCTACGCCGACGGATCAGCCGTCGATCTGGCCGCGCTTCGCGGCGACCTCGTCCTCGTCTACTTCGGTTACACCAACTGCCCCGACATCTGCCCGACGACACTGTCGACCGCAGCCGGGGCCATCGACCGCCTGGGCGACGACGGTGATCGTGTCCAGCTGCTCATGGTCTCGGTCGATCCGGCCCGCGACGACCTGGCCTCACTCCAGGAGTACGTGGAGTTCTTCCACCCCCGCTTCCGGGGAGCCGGCGGCTCGGCCGATGTGATCGACGCCGTTTCCACCCGCTACGGGATCTTCACCGCGATCGGCGAGGGAACCGTGGAGACCGGTTACCTCGTCGATCACACCGCCACGCTGGCCGGCATCGACCGGGACGGAACCCTCCGTATCGTGTGGCCCCCCACCGTGACCGTCTCCGACCTGACCGACGACCTCGAGGAGTTGCTCTGATGTTCACCCCCCGTTCCGGCTCCGCCGGTGTGGCTGTCTTCGTCGTTGCCTTCGCCGCCCTTCTCGGCGCCTGCGGGGACAGCGGCGAGATCGGAATCGAGGATCCCTGGGCGCGCCCCACGGCCCCCAACGCCGACTCGGCCGCGTTCTACGTCACGTTCGAGAACAACTCGGGCGAGGACGACCTTCTCATCGACGGGTATTCGCCCGCCTGTGGCACGATCGAGATCCACCGCACAGACATGGTCGACGACGTCATGACGATGTCGAGGGCCACGGTGGCCGATCTCAGTGTCGGCAACGGTGACTCGCTGGTAATGGAGCCCGGCGGGCTCCACGTCATGTGTCTCGACCTCTTGGAGCCGTTCGTGGAGGGCGAAACCGCCTCGCTCGAGCTGACCTTCGACAAGACGGGTGTGCTCACGTTCGACGTGCCCATCGAGCAGCGGTAGCTCCGGTAGCCTCGGGGCGCCCCGCCACGAGGAGAGCCAACCCATGACCCGTCCCGACGGTCGAGCCCCTGACGAGCTTCGCCCCATCGCCTTCCACCGAGACTTCGTCGACACCTGCGCCGGCTCGGTGCTCGTGTCGTTCGGCCGCACTCGGGTCCTGTGCACTGCGTCGCTCAACGACGAGGTGCCGCGCTGGATGCGCGACACGGGCAAGGGCTGGGTGACTGCCGAGTACTCGATGCTGCCCGGATCGAGCCCGGAGCGGATCCGGCGCCGGGTCTCGGGCCGCACACAGGAGATCCAGCGACTCATCGGCCGGTCGTTACGGGCGGTCGTCGACATGACGGCTCTGGGTGAGCGGGAGATCATCATCGACTGCGACGTCGTCCAGGCGGACGGAGGCACGCGAACCGCCGCCATCACAGGCGGCTACCTGGCGCTGCACGACGCCCTCACGCGCCTCGTACAGACGGGGGAGCTCGAAGCTCACCCCCTCGAAACCGAATGCGCAGCCATCTCGGTGGGAATCGTCGACGGAACACCTCTGCTCGACCTGCCCTACGTCGAGGACGCCACGGCCGAGGTCGACATGAACGTGGTGATGGACGGTGACGGCAACTTCATCGAGATCCAGGGAACCGCCGAGGGGGCAGTGTTCGGTCGCGACCGGCTCGAGAAGATGCTCGACCTGGCCGAAGCGGGCATCGGGCGGATCGTCGAAGCCCAGCGCGGCATCCTGGCCGAGCCCCCGATGGAGCTGCCCGATCGATGATGCGCGTGGTCATGGCCAGCGCCAATCCGGACAAGGTCGCCGAGATCGCCCATCTCATGCGCGACGTGCTCGCGATCGAGCCCCGGCCGGATTCTGTGCCCGACGTCGTGGAGGACGCCGACAGCCTCGAAGGCAACGCGCGGTTGAAGGCCCAGGCCCTCGTCGATGCGACCGGTCTGCCGGCCATCGCCGACGACACGGGCCTCGAGATCGACCATCTCGGCGGGGCGCCGGGCGTCCACACGGCTCGGTTCGCCGGCCCCGACGCGGGCTATGCCGACAACGTCGCCAAGGCCTTGGCTCTTCTCGACGGTGTCCCCGCCGAACGGAGGACAGCCCGTTTCCGAACCGTGGCGATGCTGCGCTTCCCCGACGGCTCCGAGCTCGTCGCCGAGGGCGTCGTCGAGGGGGCACTGACCACGGCGCCCCGAGGCGACGCCGGTTTCGGGTACGACCCGATATTCGCGCCGGCCGACGGCTCGGGGCTCACGTTCGCCGAGATGGACGCCGCCACCAAACACCGATTGTCACATCGGGGGAGGGCCTTCCGCCGCCTCCGGGAGGAGCTGGCCGACTACGAGCTCCAACGCATGCCGAGGAACGACCGGAACTCCTCGGGCGCCACCGGCTTCGAGAACAGGTAGCCCTGCACCAGGTCGCACTCGAGCTCGGCCAGGAGCTGCAGCTGGTCCTCGGTCTCCACGCCCTCGGCGACCACCAGCAGGCTGAGCCCGTGGGCCAGCGCGATCGTCGCTCTGACGATGGCCGAGTCGTTCTCCTCGGTGCCGAGGCCGTCGACGAAGCTGCGATCGACCTTGAGGAAGCTGATCGGGAAGCGCTTGAGGTAGGCCAGTGAGCTGAAACCGGTTCCGAAATCGTCGAGTCCGATGCGCACACCGAGGTCCCGGAGCCTCCGCAAAGACTCTTCGGTGGTGGGGTTGGCGTCGATGAGCGCGCTCTCGGTCAGCTCGAGCGACAGCTGGGTCGGGGCGAGTCCGGCGTCGCGCAGTTCGGTCTCGAGCTGATCGGGGTAGGTCGGGTCGGTGAGCTGGCGGGCGCTCACGTTGACGGCGATGGTCAGCGGCTCCTGCCCGGGGACGTGCTCGAGGGTCCACTCGGCCGTCTGGCGTATCGCCTTCACCAGGACCTGGTGGCCGAGCTCGGAGATGAGCCCCGAGTCCTCGGCGACGTCGATGAATTCGCCCGGCATGACGAGCGAGCCGTCCTCGTTGCCGATGCGCACCAGCGCTTCGGCGCCGGCGAGCCGCCCGGTACGAGTGTCGAGTACCGGTTGGTAGTGGACGACGAGCGAATCGTTCTCGAGCGCGGCCCGGAGCTTGTTCTCGACATCGAGGCGGCGGATGGCCTGGTGGCGGAGGTGATCGTCGAACACGACGGCGACGTCACGGCCGCGCTCCTTGGCTCGGTGCAGGGCGGTGTCGGCGTCGCGCAGAAGCTCCTCGGGATCCTCGCTGCCGTTGGCGATTCGAATGCCGACCGACGTGGTGATCACTGCGGACTCGTCTCCGACCTCGATGGGCCTGGTCAGGGCCTTGCGGAGGCGGCGAGCCGCCACGACGGCGTCGCCGCGCCGCAACATGTCGCCGATGACGACCGCGAACTCGTCACCGCCGAGGCGAGCCACCGTGTCGCCGGGCCGGACGACTTCTTCGATTCGGGCCGCCACCTCGCTCAGCAACTCGTCGCCGGCTCGATGACCCAGGGACTCGTTGACGACGTTGAAGCGGTCGAGATCGAGGAAGAGCACACCGACCAGCAGTCGTCGCTCGCGAGCACGGCGCAGGGCTTCGCGCATGCGGTCGACGAGCAGCGTGCGGTTGGGCAGGCCGGTGAGATCGTCGTGGTAGGTCCGTTCGGCGAGCTGGGCCGCGGCGTTGACCTGATCGGTTACATCGGAGGCGTTGAGCACGACGCCCCCGACCGCGGAGTTCTCGAGCAGGTTGTTGGCCACGATGTCGAGGTAGCGGTACGAGCCGTCGTCGTGGGCCACCCGCAGTTGCACGGACCGGGATTCGCCGGCCGTCTCCAGGACCGAGCCGACCGTGTCGTAGGCGGCGGCCAGGTCGTCGGGGTGTACGAGCTCGAGCACGTCGACCCCGTCGAGCGTGCCGGGGGGATGACCGAGAACCCGCTCCACAGACGGCGAGGCGTACACGATCGTTCCGTTTCCGTCGACCATGGCGACCAGATCAGAGGCATGTTCGACCAGAGCGGCCATCCGGGTCTCCGATGCCGCCGCCTGCTCCTGGGCGGTTCGAAGATCCGATATGTCGCGAGCCACCACCGAGACCGCTTCGGGCCAGCCGTCGTCATCGAGGTGGGCGACGATCATCGCCGAAACCGGCACCTCGGAGCCGTCGGCGCGGATGAGGGTCAGCTCACCTCGCCAGCTGCCGGTCTCGCGGATCGACGGGAGCGCGTTTGCGACGAAGGTGGCCTGGGCGTAGCCGTCCAGGTGCTCGACGAAGGGCGTACCCACGGCGTGGGCCGGCAGGAAGTCGCCGAGCGCTTCGTTGGTCCAAACGAGGGCATTGCCCTCGGGGTTGAGGATGCCGACCAGGTCCTTGGTCGCTTCGAGGACCCGGGACAGTTCGTCGGCTCGGCGGGCGGCGGCCTGGCCCTCGGTCGAGTCCTCGAAGCTCAGTAGAGCGCCGTGAGGCGGGTCGAGCGGGGTCGTGCTCACCTCGATCCACCGGGTTCGGCCTGTGCTCGTCACAAGGCGCAACCGGCCCCGGAGTCCAGCTCGGCGATCGAGGGCATCGAGCAGTGCGGCCTCGAACTCGGCACGACCGTCGATGTCGATCTGATCCAGCCAACCGCGTCCGTGGGCGTCGGTGGTCGGCTGACCGGTGATCTCGGTCCAGCGAGTGTTCACGTCGAGCATCGCCATGTCGAGCCCGAGGCGAGCCATACCGGTCGGACTGCGTGCGATCAGGGCCTGGAGCTGGGTGAGCTGGTCGTCTTCGTCGGCCGTGTCGATCATGATCAGCACGAGCGGGACGCCGGACTCGGTTTGCTCCGACCAACCTTGCAGGTTCACGAGTCGCAGCACGCCGTTGGCGTTGATCTGGAACGAACGCTGCATCGCCTCACCGGCCAGGGCGTCGCGCACGGCCTCGTCCAGGAGCGGACTGTCGCCGGCGTCGGCGAGGAGGTCGACGAAATAGACGCCCTGGATCGACTCGGCCGTGTGTCCCAACAAGCCGGCCGCGGCGTCGTTGGCGGCCGTTATCCGGCCCGAGTGCTCGATCACGAACAGCCCGAAGGGCGCGCTCGACAGAACCTGCAGTACCTGGTCTGGGGCCAGTTCGGAGGGCGGGCCGTTGTCTGACATGTGGCTTGGTGGTGCGGACGGGGGGAGTCGAACCCCCATGCCCTTTCGGGCACCAGGACCTAAACCTGGCGCGTATGCCAGTTCCGCCACGTCCGCGGACACGCGAACACTACAGGCGGGCGGCTCCTGGTCGGGAAATCCAGGCGTGACGGCTGGCATCTTCGACCTCTCGGGAGCCTGGCGGCGATACCCTCGACCCTGATCACGACGAGGAGGCCGATGGCTTTGGAACACCCTGGAACCCCGTTTGCGGCGACGCCCGGTGAAGAGGCGGGTCGCATGGACATCTACAACCGGCTCCTGAAGAACCGGATCGTGTTCCTCGGCACCGACGTCAACGACGACATCGCCAACTTCATCACCGCCCAGATGCTGTACCTGGAGGGTGAAGACGCCCAGCGCGACATCTGGCTCTACATCAACTCACCCGGTGGATCGGTCACCGCGGGCATGGCGATCTACGACACGATGCAGTTCGTCGGCCCCGACGTCGGCACGATCTGCATGGGTCTCGGGGCCTCGATGGGCCAGTTCTTGCTCGGCGCCGGCGCCAAGGGCAAGCGTTATGCCCTGCCCCACGCCCGGATCATGATGCACCAGCCTCTCGGCGGCGTTCAGGGTCAGGCCACCGACATCGCCATCCAGGCCGAGCAGATGGCGCTGACCAAGAAGCTCCTCCAGAAGCTGATCGCCGAGCACACCGGGCAATCCGTCGAACAGATCGAGTCCGACTCCGACCGTGACCGCTGGTTCACCGCCGAGGAAGCCAAGGACTACGGCATCATCGACCACGTGATCACCTCGCGCGGCGAGATGAGCTGAGGCTGTAACTTCCCGCAGGCTCGATCCGTCGCTTCGCTCCTCGACTCGCTCTGCGGTTGCGCCCGAGGCGGGCCCCGTCGCTCGTCCCTCGCTCCTCATCCTCCCGCAATCGCGGATTCGGCGCCTGCGGCGCCTCGGTCCGCTCTGCGGCTGCGCCGGAGGCGGGCCCCGTCGCTCGTCCCTTGCTCCTGCCTATCTCGCGGCTTCCGCTTTGGCTCTGAGGTCGGCTACGCCTTCGGCGAGGGTCGGGTACTTGAACAGGGCGCTTCCCGAGATGAACACGTTGGCGCCGGCTCGAGCCGCGCCGGCGATCGTGTCGGCGCTGATGCCGCCGTCGACCTCGATGTCCACGTGGTCGAGGCCCCGCTCGTCGAGTCGGTCCCGCAGGGCCTTGATCTTCGGTTCCATCGTCGAGATGTAGACCTGCCCCCCGAAGCCGGGGTTCACGGTCATGACCAGCACCATGTCGACCAGGTCGAGTACGTGATCGACCGCCTCGACGGGAGTCGAAGGGTTCAGGGCCACCGCCGGTTGGGCGCCCATCGATCGCACGTTCTCGAGGGTGCGATGCAGATGGGTCGTGCTCTCGGCGTGGACCAGCAGCATCTGGCAACCGGCCTCGATGTACTCCTTGGCCAACAACTCGGGGTCGGTGACCATCAGATGGGCCTCGAACATGACGTCGGTGTAGGGGCGGCACGCCGCGATCACGTCCGGCCCGAAGGTGAGGTTCGGTACGAAGTTCCCGTCCATGACGTCCCACTGGATGCGGTCGACGCCCGCGTCTCCCAGACGCCGACACTCCTCGCCGAGCTGAGAGAAATCAGCGGGCAGAACCGACGGGACGATCTCGATCTTTCGCGGCATGCCGTGACCATAGACGCAAGGTCATAGGGTTCCGGTCATGTCCGAGGTGCCGGCCACCGAGAGGTTCGAGCTCCGCCTGGACCGAGCCGGATCGGGGGGCGTCGGGGTGGGCCGCGACGAGTCGGGCCGGGTGGTCTTCGCCGAAGGGGGGCTTCCGGGCGAGACCGTCGTCGTCGAGCTCGAGCAGCGCAAGAAGCGTTACGCCCGTGGTCGTGTCGTCGAGGTCGTCGTCGCCGCCGCTGGTCGTAGGGAACCCCCGTGCCCGACGGGTCGCTCCGGTTGCGGGGGCTGCGACCTCGCGCACGCCGACGCCGGTCTGCAAACCGTGATGAAACAGACGGTCGTTCGCGATGCTCTGGAGAGAATCGGCCGCGTCGATCGGGTACCCGACATCGAAGTGAGCGATGCGACCGGCGATCGGTATCGCACCACGGTGCGAGCCGCAGTCCGAGACGGCAGGGCGGGTTACCGCCGCCGGCGTAGTCACGACATCGTTCATGCGGAGATCTGCCTCGTCGCGCACCCCCTCGTCGAGGACCTCCTCGCCCACGGTCGCTGGGGGAGCGCCGCCGAGGTGACCCTGAGGGCGAGCGCCTCGACCGGCGAACGGTTGGCGATCGTCGACTCCGTATCGCTCGAAGGTGTTTCGGTCGCCGATGACGTCAGTTTGTGCACCCGCCGCGACGTCGGATCTCCGAGCGCGCCGGCGATCACCGAGTATGCCGGCGGTCGAGGTTGGCGGGTTTCGGCCGGCTCGTTCTTCCAGGCCGGTCCGGCCGCGGCGTCGGCGCTCGTTGCGGCCGTCGGCCGGGCGGTGGCCGAACATCCGCTTGGCCGAATGGTCGACGCCTATGCGGGAATAGGCCTGTTCGCCGGGACCGTCGGGACCCGGGCCGAACAGATCGTGGCGATCGAGCGGTCGGCCAGCTCGGCCGCCGATGCCCGCTTCAACCTCGGTGGCGAGGCCACGGTGATCGAGGATGCGGTCGAGTTCTGGACGCCGATGCCGGCAGACACCGTGATCGCCGATCCCGCCCGAGCGGGCTTGGGTCGCAAGGGAGTCGAGGTCCTCGAGCGGACAGGGGCCGAGCGGTTCGTGCTCGTGAGCTGCGACCCCGGCTCACTCGGGCGCGACGTCGGACTGCTCGTAGAGGCGGGATTCACGCTCGACAGCGTCGAAATGGTCGATGCCTTCGCCGACACCAGCCATGTCGAAACGGTCGTCGGTCTGACCCGCTGATACTGTCGGCTGTCGATATGGGGGGGTGCTGAAGTGGAGTCGGTTCCGGTCGATCCCGACGAAGCGGCGACCACGATCGCTGCGTCGCCCTTCTTCGCGGCGCTGCCGGCGAGCGCCGTGGGCGAGCTGGCTCCGCTCCTGACCGGTGTTCGGGTCGAGAGCGGCGAGCGGCTGATCAGCGCCGGCGAGCCCGGTGACTCTTTGTACTTGGTACGTCATGGCCGTCTGCGCTCGTCGGTCGAACGGGCCGAGGGTGAACGAATGATTCTTGGTGAGGTCGGCAAGGGTGAGGTCGTCGGTGAGATGGCGATGCTGACCGGCGAACCGCGCAGCGCTGATGTCGACGCCCTTCGCGACACAACGTTGTATCGGCTCTCGGCCGACGACTTCTCCGCCGTCGCCGGGGCCCATCCCGAGGTCTTTCGGTCGTCGGCTGCAGTCATCGTGGGTCGCTACCGCAACTCGATCGACCGCCCGCCCCGCGATGCGTTGCCTGCGACCATCGCCGTCCTGGCGCGACCCGACACGCCGGGGTTCGACTGGCTCTTGTCGGAGTTGACCCGGGCCCTCGGGGGGTTCTCGATCCGGGTGGTGCATGAGGGGGAGATCAGGGCCGATGACACGGCGGCCGAGTTGCTCGAGATCGAATCGGCCCACGACATCGCTTTCTTGATAGCGGGTGATGAGCCGACCGCTTGGGCCCGACAGTGCCTGCGGCACGCCGACTACGTGTTCATCGTCGGCGCCGCGAACCATCGGTCCGATCTGTTCCCGATCGAAGCCGATCCTGCTGCCGCCGAACGGATCGCCTTGCTCGATTCCGTTCTCATCGTGATGAACGAAGGTCGGCCTCGAGCCGAGCCGTGGGCCCGGAATCGAGATTTCGTGTCCCGGCACAACGTGGCGGTCGGTGTCACCGCCCAAGTGGATCGGCTGGCCCGCCGGCTCACGGGCACCGAGACAGTGTTGGTGCTGAGCGGCGGCGGTGCTCGCGGCTTCGCCCACTTCGGCGTGATAGAGGAGCTCGTCGCCTCCGGAATCGAACCCGATGTTGTGTGCGGCACGAGTGCCGGGAGCCTCGTGGCGGGGATCTATGCCACCGCACAAGACTTCGGGCAGATCCGGCTCGACCTGATCGACTGGCTCGACGAGACCAAGTGGAGCCGCGACTTCACCTTCCCGCTGGTGTCGATGATGAGCGGGCGGACGTTCATGCGTGGTCTCGACATGTTGTTCGGCGAGTCGGTGATCGAGAATCTCGACCTCGAGTACTTCGCGGTATCCACCGATCTCTCCCGTGGCGGCACCCGAGTGCACGACCGGGGTCCCGTGTCCCGGGCGGTTCGGGCGTCGGCTGCGATTCCGGGCGTCTTCCCGCCGGTTCACACTGAACACGGCGTTCTCGCCGACGGCGGTTTGGTGGACAACCTTCCGATCGGTCTGGCCCGTCAGCGTCATCCATCGGCTCGTCTCATCGCCGTCGATGTCGGAGCCGGAGATGCCGGGGTCGAAGGCGGGTCGCTCGGAGACGACGGCGTCCTGAACGGCTGGCGGGCACTGGCGAAGAGGGAGGCGGTGCCATCGTTGCCCAAGCTGCTCGTGCGGCTGACCGAGCTGGGCAAGGAGGAGCATGACCGGTCGCTCGCCGATGTGGTGATCGTTCCCGATGTCGGCGGCTTCGGCCTGCTCGATGCCAGCTGCTCCCACGAGATCGTCGAGCGGGGCCGTACCGCTGCTCGGGAGTGGGTCAGAAGGGGGATTGAACACCACTCTCCGTGAGGTTCTACCCTCGAGGTGCATATGCGGCTCCGTATACGGGGGACGGGCGACGACGTCACGGTCGCGCTCGCCATCGATGACCCGAAGGCCACCGTCGCCGACCTGCGCGACGCCCTCGGGTTGGCCGACGCTCACGTTCTCCACCGGGCGGGCCGACCGCTCGGAGCCGACGACCTGCTGGCCGATACGGGTCTGGTCGACGGAGAGCGGCTGACGCTCGACGGCGAGGTGCCGGAACCGGTCGAGACCGACTCGGTGCTGGCGGTGGTCTCCGGCGCCGACAGCGGGCGGCTCGTGGCCCGGGTTTCCGACGGCTCGATCACGATCGGTCGGGGCGACCACAACGACCTTCGAATCGACAGCCCAACGGTCTCCGACAGCCACACCGTCGTCGCCTCGGAGCGAGGGCAGGTCACCGTGCGCGACCTCGGCTCTCACAACGGAACCTGGATCGACGGCGAGCTGGCCGTCGCCGAAACCGCCGTCGGGGACGGCGACCGGATTCGACTCGGTGCCTCGACGGTCCGTGTCGTGCCCTGGACGAGAAGCGACCGGGCTATGGGCGCCGGTGCTGCGGCTGCGGACGGTCGGGGCCGGATACTGCTCAACCGGCCCCCCAGGCGCCCCCGACCGTCGGCCCCCGCGCCGGTCCAAGCACCCGAGAAACCTGCCGAAGGCGACGGGCCCTCCTTCTCCCTGGTCGCCTTCGTCGTGCCGATCGTCTTCGCCGGTGTCATGGTCGCCGTGATGGGCTCCTGGCGGTATGCGTTGTTCGCCTTGCTCTCACCGGTCATGCTCGTCGGCAACTACGTGAGCGGCCGGCGTCGGGCCGGTCGCGATCGGGCCGGCGCGGCTCGCACCTGGCGGGCCGCCCTCGACGGGTTCGGTGCCTCCCTCGACGAGGCGGCTCTCGAGGAGCGGACGTTCCGGCAGAGCCGGGTCCTCGACGGTCCCGAGCTGCGGCGGCGGGTCGGTCTGCCGTCGAGCCTTCTGTGGGAACGGCGACTCGACGCCGACGATGCCATGACCGTCGGTCTCGGCCGCGGCGACGTGCCCTGGGACCCACCGGTGACCACAGAGGGCAGTCGCTCGATCGCCCCCGAGGTCGAACAGGAGATTGCGGCTCGCAGGACACTGTCGGATCTGCCGATCCTCGCCGACCTGAGGGCGGGCCCTGTAGGTCTGGTCGGGGAGCCGTCGGCGGTTCGGGCCGTGGCCCGAACGACCATGGCGCAGTTGGCGGTAGCCCACGGCCCGGCCGATCTCAGCTTCGTGGTGCTCACCGAGGAGCAACGGCTCGCCGAGTGGCGGTGGGCCCAGTTGCTCCCGCATCTGGAGAGCGACGACGGCGGTGTGCGGGTCCTGGCCGGAGAAGCGGCCTCCGTCTACTGCCGATCGCTCGAGGAGACCCTCGCCGCCGACGGGAGGGTAGTGGTCCTGGCGCCGGCCGTTCTGGTCGTTGTCGACGACGTCGAGCTCCTGCACGGGCGGGGCAGCCCGGCTCGCCGCCTGCTCGAGCGGTCGGATCGAAACGTGTACGGCCTCGTGCTCGTCGACGAGGACGAGCAGCTACCGGCGTCGACCTCGGTCGTCGCCCGTCTCGAGGACGTTTTGGGAACCATGACCGTGACCGACGCCATTGGCGGCCGTCCGCTCGGCGCCGGCACCGCCGACATGATCTCTGTCGACATAGCGGCCGAGCTGGCCGCGGGGATGGCCCGCTTCGAGGACCCCGAGCAATCCCTCGGCGGCCAGGCGCTGCCGCCGGCGGTCGACTTCGTTGAGCTGACGGGCCCGCTCGATCCGGGTGAGATCGGGCGCCGGTGGACGAATGCCCCGCCGGGCCTCGTGACCGGGCTGGGCATCGGCATCGACGGGCCGGTCGACATCGACCTGGTCGCCGACGGGCCGCACGCCCTCGTCGCCGGCACGACGGGCGCCGGCAAGTCAGAGTTCCTTCGCAGCCTCGTGGTGGGGCTGGCTGTCAACTACTCGCCCGACGATCTCGTCTTCGTGCTCATCGACTACAAGGGCGGATCGGCGTTCGATGCCTGCGCCCGGCTTCCACACGTCGTCGGTATGGTCACCGACCTCGACGAGCATCTGGCCGAGCGGGCGCTCCGTTCGCTCGAGGCCGAGCTCCGCCACCGGGAGCGCCTGCTACGCAATGTGGCGGCGGGCGATCTCGACGAGTATCGGCGGGCCGCATCACCGAGCGGACCGCTGCCCCGACTGGTCGTGATCATCGACGAGTTCGCAACGCTTCGGAGCGAGCTTCCCGACTTCGTGGCCTCTCTCGTCGGCATCGCTCAGCGGGGCCGGAGCCTCGGCGTCCATCTCGTACTGGCCACGCAGCGTCCGAGCGGCGCGGTCGATGCGAACATCCGGGCCAACACGAACCTGCGGGTGGCGCTCCGGGTGCAGGACTCCGGTGACTCGACCGACGTGATCGATGAAGGCGGCGCCGCCCAGATCGCCCGGGACCGCCCCGGACGGGCCTTCCTGCGTCGGGGCGCCGGCGATCTGGTCGCCGTCCAGACCGGGTATGTCTCGGGGGCCCGGCGCAGCGGTGCGGACAAGCGACTGCGAATAGCTCCGATCGAGCTCGGGGCCGGGCGACCTCCCCGGTTCCCGACCTCGCCGTCCGAAGGCGAAGAGAGCCAGTTGGAGCATCTCGTGGGCTGTGTGGAAGCAGCCGCGCTCGACGTCTCCGAACCGCGGCGGCCTTGGCTGCCCGACCTTCCCGAACGACTCGGAACCGACTCGTACGTCGGTCTGGCATCGAGCGACGGCGCCGACCTGGTTCTGGCCGTTGTGGACGAACCCGATCGGCAGCGGCGGGTCACCGCCGGATGGGAACCGGCCGAGGGCCACTTGGCGGTGTTCGCGTCGCTCGGCCGCGGCGCCACGACTCTGCTCCGCAGCCTGATCATTGCCCTGGGCGATCAGGATCGGGAGCGACCGAGCTGGGTCTACGTGGCGGATCACGGTGCCGGTGGTCTGGCCGGGGTCGAGCGCTTGCCCCACGTCGGGGCCCGACTCGACGAGCAGGAGGTGGATCGGCACCGTCGCCTGCTCACGATGCTGGACGCTCTGGTCGATTCCCGCCGGGCCGACCCGGGTTCGATCGCCGAGGAGCCGCTTGTCGTGCTCGTCGTCGACGGTTTGGCGGGATTCCTCGACGGGGCCGAGGCCGGGTCGGGCGACGTGAACGCCGATCTGTTCGGACGCATCGTCCGCGATGGCCCGGCCGTCGGTGTCGTGATGGCCCTGTCCGCGACCACATCGCGCGACATCCCTCGTCCGCTGCACGGCCTGCTCCGCCGCCAATTCGTGATGGGTCTCTCCGACCCGAGCGAGTACTCGGCGCTCGGGGTTCGAAGCCGTTCAATGCCGGTCATGCGGCCTGGGCGCGTGCTGGTCGGCCCCGAACCGATGGTCGGTCAGGTGATCGATCGGCCCATTGTGTCGGGCGCGTCCGGTGCCGCCGACGGTCCGCCCGCCGTCGAGCTCCTCCCCGAGACGATTCCGGTCGCCGACTTGGAGGGCTCGGTCGATCTCGAACCCCACCTCGGTATTCCGGTGGGTCTCGACGATCTCACCCGAACGGCTTCGTTCCTGCCGCTCCGTCGGGGCGAACATGCAGTGATCGCCGGCCCTCCGGGCAGCGGCAAGACGACAGCCCTTCGCCTGATCGGCGCTCAGCTTCGGCGGGCCGACGAGACACTTGTGCTGGTCGGCCTTGCGCCCCGAGAGGCCGAGTCGACCTTCGCCGACCTGGGCTTCGACGCCCTGGGCACAGCCGACGAGCTCCGGCCAGTGCTCGAAGCGGCGTTGACCGATGAACGACGCTGGGTGCTGTTGATCGATGACGCCGATCAGCTCGACGACCCCGGCGACCGCCTCAACGCGCTGGCATCCTCGGGTCGCCCCGGCCTGTCGATCGTGGCCGGGCTCAGGTCGAGTTCGGTCAGGCAGGCCTACGGGCACTGGACGCGGCACGTGAGAAGCGCTGGTGTCGGTGTCCTCCTACAGCCCGACAACGCAGTCGACGGCGAGGTTCTCGGAGTGCGTCTTCCCCGTCACGAGCGTCTCCCGGTCCTCCCCGGCCGCGGCTATCTCGTTCACGGCGGCCAGGCGCGAGTCGTACAGCTGGCTTGTTGACCGCGCCCACCTCGACTCGAGCCTTCAACGCTTGTGTTGACATTTCGAGCATTTTCATGCAATGTCGGAGCACAGGAGATACTGAAAGTCGCTGAAAAGCAGGAAGGGTCGCAAATGGGAATCGTAGGGGGCAATCTGGCCGAGATCGGCGCCAACGAGGGATCGCTCAAGGCGACGGGCGGCATGGCGGTGACTACCGGATCCGAAACCGGGTCGGCGGCGGTGAGCCTGGAAGCGGCGGTCACGAAGGCCACCGGCGATCTGGTCACGAGGTTCGAACAGCTGGCCGCCGACATGAACGCCGAGATCAAGCGGGCGTCGATGCAGCTTCAGGGCACCGATTGGAAAGGCAACTCACGCGAGCAAGCGATTGCGATCGAAGCCAACCTCAAGGGCAAGGTCGCCAACGTGCTGGCGACTTCGACCGCGGCGCTCAACGACGAGAAGAGGGCTTTCTGTGATCGGGCGGGCGCCCTCGTCAGCGAGGTCAACGATCGGTTCAACAAGGTGATGGCCGACATCGATCGCGAGTACGACGCTCTGGCCAATGCGGCCAAGCAGACGATGCAGAACTTCGAGGCGGCGGACCAGACAATCCGGATGGGCTAGCCATCCCCGAGGCGGATCATCAGCGGCGCGTGGTCCGATGGCCCGAGCTCCGGTCGGCGCCAGGCGAGGCCCGGCCGGCACTCGACCGCGCGGGCGGTGATCGCCTCGGTGGCCAGTGCGAGGTCGAGCCGGTAGCCCCGGCCGGTCTCGAGCTGGCCGGGGTTGAAGCTGAACCAGGTGAACCCGGGCTCGGGCGGGTGCAGGTGGCGGGCCAGGTCGGTGAACCCGAGGTCGAGCAGACGGGCGATGGCCGACCTCTCCGGCTCGCTGACCAGGTTGCGGTCGCGTTTGGTCGCGTCATACAGGTCGATCGGGGCCGGGCAGACGTTGAAGTCGCCGACGACCAGCATTGACGCTTCGCTCTCCAGCTCCAGGCCGAGCTCGATTCGAAGCAGCTCGAGCCAGGCGAGCTTGAATTCCCAGGCCGCAGTGCGAACCCGACGGCCATTGGGCACGTACACCGTCACCAGCCGCAGATCTCCGCAGTCGGCGGCGAGAAGACGAGGTTCGTCGAAGGGTGGGCCGTGCTCGCCGGAGAACCCGTACTGCACTCGCTCGAGCCCGCTGCGGCTGGCGATGGCGACGCCGTTGTAGCCACCGGTTCCCAGGTGGGCGACCTCGTAGCCGGCCCGCTCGAACACCGAGGTCGGGAATCGGGTGTCGGTGCATTTCGTCTCCTGGACGGTGAGAACGTCGGGGGCTTCTTCGGTCAGGAGTCGTTCGACCAGCTCGGCGCGGCTCCGGATCGAATTGACGTTCCAGGAGACGACCTGCATCCCACCAGTCAATCCCGGTCCGTGAAGCGCCCGGCGCGTTTGTCGACCGACGTGTGACCCGTGCTACTTTCCGTGGGGTCTAACGGTGGTTCACGGGGGTTCCGCATGACAGCAGTCGATGAACGCGTTTCCGATGCCGGGTCGGGCACGGGCGCTCGTACCGTGGCGTCGCTGGCTCGCGATTGGGCTCGGCGCGACCCCGGCCACATCGCCTTTCGGGAGAAGGACTACGGCATCTGGCAGGAGTACGACTGGGCGACCACATGGGACCTCATCGAGACCGCCGCCCACGGCCTGCTGGCGTTCGGCGTCGATGTCGGCGATCGGGTCTCGATTCACTCCGAGGACCGGCCCGAGTGGATCATCCTCGATCTGGCCACGGTCGCCGTTCGTGGCGTGACCGTCGGGCTGTACCCGACGAACCCCACCGCTGAGGTCGAGTATCTGATCGGCGACTGCACGCCGGTCGTACACCTGGTCGAGGATCAGGAACAGGTCGACAAGGTGTTCGAGCTCGATTGGGCGACCATCCCATCGGTGCGGCACCTCATCTATGCCGAGCCCCGCGGTTTCACCGAGTTCGACGACGACCGTCTCGTGTTCTGGGACCGCTTCCTCGAGATCGGCCGTCAGCACCGAGAGGACAACCCGGGTGCGGTCGCGGCCCGCATGGCCGAGGCTCAAGACGACGATGTGATGACGCTGGTCTACACGTCGGGCACGACCGGCCCGCCCAAGGGCGCCATGCTCACCAACTCGAACTCGATGTACGCCATGGAGAAGATCATCGAGACCGAAGAGGCGTACCCCGACGGCACGCCTCCCAACACCAGCGACCAGATCCTCACCTACCTACCGCTGTGTCACGTCGCCGAACGGATCTTCTCGACCTGGACGATGCTCGCCGGGGGCCCCACGCTCAACTTCGCCGAGTCGATCGAGACCGTGGCTGCGAACCTGCGCGAGATCCAGCCGACGCTCTTCTTTGCGGTGCCCCGCATCTGGGAACGGTTGCACGCCGGTGTGATCATCCGCTCCGGCGACGCCACGTGGTTCAAGAAGATGTTCCTCGGCGCCGGCATGAAGGCGGCCGCCATCGTCGGCAAGGACAAGGTCGCCAACGGAGGTAACCACACGCTCCGCAGCCGGGTGCTCTCGGCCGTCTTCTATCCGCTTGTGTTCCGGGCCATGCAGGAGCGCGTTGGTCTGCGCCACTGCCGAAGGGCATCGAGCGGAGCCGCGCCCATCGCGCCCGAGGTGCTCGAGTTCTTCATGGGCATCGGTGTGCCGGTGTTCGAGCTCTACGGCATGACCGAGAACTCGGCCGTTGCTACCTGCAACATGGCCGGCCGCATCAAGCTCGGCACGGTCGGCGAACCCTACGCCGACACTGGTCTGCGTATCGACGAGGAAACCGGCGAGATCCAGAGCAAGCACCCGGGCGTGTTCGCCGGCTATTGGAACAAGCCGGAGAAGACGGCCGAGACATTCACCGAGGACGGCTGGCTCAAGACCGGCGACGTCGGTGTGTGGGTCGATGACACCCACGTCAAGATCGTCGACCGAATGAAGGACATCATCATCACCTCGGGTGGCAAGAACATCTCTCCGTCCGAGATCGAGAACACGATCAAGGCCTCACCGTTCATCAAGGAGGCCATGGTGATCGGCGATGGCCGTAAGTACCTGACGGCTCTCATCGGCATCGAGCTCGAGACCGTCGGCGACTGGGCCCTGCGCAAGAACATTCCGTACACGACCTATCGGGACCTCACCGAGAAGCCCGAGGTCGTCGAGATGGTCCAGAAGATCGTCGACGACACGAACGACAAGTTCGCCCGGGTCGAGGGCATCAAGAAGTTCCGCATGATCCCCAAGGAGCTCGACCACGAGGACGGCGAGCTGACGGCGACGCAGAAGTTGAAGCGGTCGTCGATGGTCGACATGTTCGGCGATCTCGTGGAGTCGATGTACTGATGCTCAAGGGAACCCCCCTGGGTCGGTTCTCGCCGGCGACTCTCTTCCTGATCGGGATCCTCGTTCCGCTCGGGCTCTTCCTGATCGTGCAGGCCTTCAACGAGCCGCTGCTGTTCCTTCAGACGTTTCTGCGAGCGCTCGGGCTGGGCGCTGTCTACGCCATCATCGCCCTCGGCTTCGTACTGATCTTCAAGGCCACTCAGACGGTCAACTTCGCTCAAGGTGCCCTCGCCGTCGGAGGGGCCCTGTTCGTGTCGTTCATGGTGAACGACGAGCACATCCCACTCACCACGATCGACAACCCGCTGGCCGAGTGGGGTCGGGCCGCCGACGGTGGTCTCAGCTGGTACGGCTGGGCCTTCAGTGTGGCGATCGCCCTCATCTTCGCCGGCCTGTTGGGACTGCTCATCGAGCGGCTCGCCATCCGCCCGATGATCGGCGAGCCCCTTTTCTCGGTGGCGGTGATCACCCTCGGTCTCGAGATCATCCTGCGCGTCTTCAACCTCGATACGGTCAAGGTCGAGTTCCGATCGCTCCAGATCCCCTGGGGCAACGACGGCTTCCGGATCGGGGGCACCGAGCTCGAGAACGGCTTGTACGAAGGCGGTGCGTTCATCAACTGGAGCTATCTGGCGGCGATGGCCACCGCGGCCGCCGCCTTCATCGCCGTCTACTTCTTCTACCGGTCGAAGACCGGCATCGCCATGCGCGCCGTCGCTTTCGATCAGGAAGCCGCCATGGCCCAGGGCATCAACGTGGGCCGGGTCTTCGCCATCGCCTGGGGAGCCGGGGCGATCCTCGCCGCCATCGGCGGGATCTTCGCTACCCAGCCCCCAGTCACGTCCACCGGCGCTGTCGAGCCCACTACGGCGAACATCGCCTTCCGGGCGCTCCCGGCCGTCATCCTCGGCGGCCTCGACTCTGCGACCGGGGCGCTGCTCGGCGGCCTGATCATCGGCTCGGCCGAGGTCTTCTCGGGCCAGTACGCATCGGGTGAGGTCGACATCCTCGGCGCCGGCTATCCCCTGATCGTTCCCTACGTCGTGATGGTGCTCGCTCTGTTGGTCAAGCCGTACGGGCTGTTCGGCACGCCCGAGATCCGGAGGGTGTGAGATGTACCGCCGCCCCAACATGCGCACGAGCTACGAGGCCGACAGCCAGATCTTCCCGACGATCCTCCAGAAGGTCCTCATCGGCGTCTTCGGGTTGATCGTCGTGCTCATGCCCTTCGACCTGCCCGTCATCAACCAGATCCCGTTCGTCCGATTCCTCGGTGACCCGGAGTGGATTCGCCCGGTCACGCTGGTCTTCGCCCTCGGGATTGCGGCCCTCGGACTGAACATCTTGTCGGGTGTGGCCGGGCAGGTGTCGCTGGGGCACGCCTTCTTCATGGGTGTCGGGGCGAGTACGGCTGTGCTGCTGGGCGGATCGGCCGGCACGAACACCTGGGGCCTCGAGTTGCCCATGTGGGTGTGGCTGCCCGGCTCCGGCATCGCCGCGGTGATCGTCGGCATCATCGTGTCGCCGGTGGCAGTCAGGTTGCGCGGCCTCTATCTCGCCATCGTGACCCTCGGTCTCGTATTCCTGGGCATCCACTTCGGCAATACGAGCTGGGGTACGAAGATCGCCGGTCCGCCGGCGCTCGGTCGCACCTTCCCCGATCTAGAGCTCAAGGTGTGGAAAGAGGAGGACCCCCTCGTCAACGTCTCATCCGACGGCCAGTGGCTGTGGTTCGACGCCAGCGAGGAACAGAAGCGGTACCTCTTCTATCTGGCGCTTCTGGTCGTGTTCGCCTTGGTGGCCAAGAACCTGGTCCGCACCCGTACGGGTCGGGCGCTCCAGGCCATCCGCGACCGCGACATCGCCGCCGAGGTCATGGGCGTGGCCGAGTTCCGCTACAAGGTCATCGCCTTCGCGATCTCGTCGTTCTTCGCCGGAGTCGGTGGCGCTCTGTTCGCCTCGCACACCGGAATCATGCTGGCCGAGCAGTACAACCTGTTCCTGTCGGTCGAGTTCATCGCCATCCTGCTGATCGGCGGAGCCGGAACCGTTTCGGGCACTCTCATCGGCACGTTCTTCGTCGTGATGATGCCGAAGTTCGTCGAAGAACTGACTCGCTGGCTCGACAGTGTCGAGGGCGGCTTCTGGCAACCGGTCGCCGACTTCCTTCTCACCGAGGGCGACGACTTCGGCGTCGTTCACACGAGTACGGTTACGCCCGGATGGCAGCTCAGCGTCTTCGACTGGAACATCGTGTTGTTCGGTGTACT
>JAAUYH010093024.1_pt1 | contig 32810 bp, 22 predicted proteins | sample 7278061 | NCBI WGS metagenome assembly JAAUYH01 (sample SAMN14350203, study PRJNA611818) | marine sediment metagenome | isolation source: surface marine sediment (0.6m) | place: French Polynesia: Moorea | collected 2018-08 | reverse complement strand
CAAGATCTGCCGGTAATTGGTTTCTAATGTAGACAGGTTATCTTCAGATTGAGATCGCTTGTATGCTGTGAGAAATGGAAAAGACAGCGTGTCACTATCATAATACAGTTCCAATCAGTTGACCTGTTTGCAGCGCAGATGTCCTGACGACCCGTCCTTGAAAAGCGAAAACACTAGATTGCAGAATTTGGAACCGAATTGCTCCAGTACGGTACTCGTAGTGAACAGAAAACGTGATTAGCTTGGCTACTCTTACAACTAATTTACTAACTGAAGTAACAGAATGATAGCTCAGTGAACTGGCTGTTACTGTAAAAGTTCTTAAGGGGCAGATCTGCAGTCGGTTTTCCACAACTTCATACAGTACTGTACAGTATAATCAAAATATCTGTTAGGGTTTACCTGCAATGAAGCACTCGTGCCTCGGAATGAATTCTGCTTACGTACAGGAGTACGTGCCGTATTGAATACTGACAGCATTCTTCCACTACAGTAATTTACTGTCCAGTACGTTTAGGAATCCACCTCATTCTAATCTAATCTCACCTCGAAAAATGGAAGTAGTGGAAGAAGGGTAAGTGTATGTAGGATTGAGAACGGCAATGACAAGTGAATAATTCGAAAACGAAAATGGAAAAAGGAAGTTGATTGCGTATTAAAATTTAGAAAAAAATAGATCCGTGATTTGAATTGCGCAACCACGGAAAGGGCAATAGGGAGGGCCAAAAAACACATGATTTGGTAAGAAGTGAGCACAAATTTCCAACCATGCGCAGAATTGAATCTTCGTACCGTAGATATCTTCGCCAATTGATACACATTATCCGCGGAGCATTGTAACACGTCATTTGTTTTTCGCCCTCTCGAGACACACTCACCCCCACCGTACTGTACTGTACTGTACTCTCTCACCTTGACGATACTGTACTTTGCAAACGTCTGCCGCCCGAACTGGCAGCAACCGCGACTGCGTGCGCACCATGTTCGCTTCGTTGAGGCGCGCCTCGACTGTGCTCACGCCCCTTCGACGTCCCAGAACAATCGAGCTGAGCAGCACTTCGCTGTTGCATCAGCGCTGCGCCGTAACTACTGCTTCGCCCACCCAATCTGTCCCTGTGAAGCCTGATGCACTGATTCCAACTTCTCGTCCATTCTCGGCCCTGAGCAGCCCCGTCGAACCGGACTGTTGCACAATTGACGGCATCTCATTATCGAAAGAAGAGCCCACAGCATTCGAAAAGGCGAAATATGCGTTTGAAGAGGCATGGGCGCGACTGGAACACCGCGGGATGCCCCTGATTTTTCCGCGTGAAATCATCTGGTTGAATGGAGCGCCAGGCTCAGGCAAGACGGCTAACTCGAAATTCATCATGAAGATCCGTGGTTTTGCGCATGATCCACTCGTGATATCCGAGCTACTACAAAAGAACCATCCCGAAGTGCAGAGGCAAATCTCCGAGGGCAAGTTAGTGGACGACAAGACGGTTGTGGAAGCGCTGCTGCTCGAGCTCGTGAAACCGGTGCATCGCGCGGGTGCATTAGTGGATGGATTCCCACGAACGAAAGAGCAGGTTGCAATCCTGCCGCTCCTATGCGACAAGATGATGGCGCTGAACAAAGCGGGCGAGCCAGGCGCCCCGATGCCACGGTTTTTCGTATGCATTCTGAACGTGGGGCGCGAGGAAAGCAAGAAGCGTCAGCTACTGCGCGGGCAGAAAGCAAAGCAGCACAACGAGAAGGTGCGCTGCACGAAAACCGGGGAATATGTGGAGGAGCGCACGACAGATTTCGACGAAGCGCTGATAGAGAAACGGTACGAAATCTACCTGAAGCACCGCGACACTGTGCAGACGCTGCATCGCATGTTCCACTTCAAGACCATCGATACGGAACAGCCAATAGAGGCGGTGCAGGAGAACATCAAGCGGGAATTCGCGTACCAATCCGAGCGCGAGCTGGATTCCGCGACGTACGAGTCCATGGGCGACGTGCCCGAGGCGGGCACGCTGCAAAACTACGCGCGCGACGCGCTGGTGCAGCGCCTCAACACGAACCGCATGCGCAACTCGGCCGAGTTCAAGGAGGCCGTCGACTTCGTGCGCGCCCGTGTCATCCCCGCGTGCCGCATGGCCGCGTTCGCGGGCGTCGCGCAGCTGCGCCTCTCCCCCGAGGACCCGTTTCACGAGCGCTTCGGTGTGCTCTCCCAGTTGGTCTCCGACGTGCTCGCCGAGCGCGGCTTCCGCGCCTGCGTCGCGGCGCTGGAGCGCGACGTGCCAGTGCGTGTGCTGCCCGATGGTACCATCGAGATGAAGCGCCGCATCACCCACTTGCTGAATGTTAGGTTCCCCGCCGCCAAGCTGCGAGAATGACCTTGTTTATCTTATTTTCGTGCCGTCACTTGATCGTCAACCTTTCCATCGTTGTAAACCTTCGGTAGAAGACCTGCCAGCGCCTCGACAACTGAGCAGCGCGCATTTCCTCATGATGTTCCTCTATCTCCCTTCCTCGTCTAGACTGCTGGCCATTGTGCAATTTGATTGCATGAAATTTGGGGCGATCTTATTTTACCGTTAGTTTGCCATTTTCTACCACGCCTCAGTCGACGGCCATGCACTTCTCCTAGACGTTCCCAGACACGCCGTCATATGCATCGTTTTTCGGCCGACCTCCCGATGGCGTGCACGCGACGGCTATATCGGACTATCTTGCTCGCTTTCACTGCCGTGGTTGCCATCGCCGACCCGAAATCGAAACCGATATGGGGTACTTATCGCCCACACGCGCTAGTGTCTGTTCGGGCAAGAGTGCCACATTCGCCGATATTCGGCTTCGTATACCACTCGTTGTACAACACCGACCTCCGCCATCTGGCGTCGGATCGTGACGACGCGATACGTTCCTTCTCGTGGCGTCGGCACGATGGGGAGTACGGCGACCAGATAATCCAAGACACCGCATTAAATCTGCGCATCCGCACCCAATTTGTGCCTCGTGAAGGCGCGTGGGCGCTGCGATTCTCCGCCGAGCCACTGAACGCCGCGCAACCGTCAACCCCGATTTCCGTCGTGTTCTACGGCGCCGCCGCCCCAGAAACACGCGAATATGCGCGGGCACAGGACGAAGGCGGTGCCTCGTTCAACACGCGTCGCGTCGGCCAGAACGTGGAGATAAATGGGGAGGACGGCGCCGTGGGAAAGTTTCGGGTGATCCTGAATGAGCCCACCGCGGGATCCGTCGCTTCCGTCGGCGAGTCGAGGGAGCAAGGCGCCAGCGACGCGTCGCACACACGGCTAAGGAAACGTTCCGATAATCTGCAAACAAGAATCGGTGGTCTCGCCCGATTTTTTACTGCCGCGATAACAGGGCGCACCGAGCGCGCGTGGATGATAGAGAACCATCTCGCCCAAAAGTACATGCAACAACTACAATCGTCGCAAGACGAAGGCAATCCGAGCACGATGCCGATGCGGTTGGGCGACGAAAAGGTGAACGCCGCGTCAGGCCTACTAGTGCAGCGTATCGTGCAGGCCCCGTTTTCGCTCGATGCCGTGTTCCATTCTTCCAATTCCATCGAACCCGACTTCGACCGCGACGCCATCGCAGCACAAATCAAAGAGCGCGACCAAGCGTTCGACACGCGTTTCGACCAGGTCTTCGGACTGTCGCAGCGCGGCGTGCCGAACGACGAGGTGGAGTTCGCGAAGGTGGCGTTGTCTAACGTGCTCGGTGGTATCGGTTTCTTCCACGGCCAGTCGATAGCAGAAAACCCACTGGCACGCAACGGCGTCGAGCTACTGGAGCCAATTGACTTGCTCACGGCGACGCCATCTCGGTCGTCGTTCCCACGTGGGTTCCTCTGGGACGAGGGATTCCATCAGCTCATCATCCAACGTTGGAACCAAGAGCTCAGCGAGGACTGCATGCGTTCCTGGTTATCGCTGATTCAAACGTCGGGCTGGATCCCACGCGAGCAAATTCTCGGCACCGAGGCGCAGGCGAGGTTCCCGCAACACATTCAACACTTGTTGGTGCAGAAACCGGATATTGCGAATCCGCCGACGCTGTTCCTGCCTCTGCGCGTACTCGCGAAAATGCTGCTCGCCGAAAAGCTGAGCGGTAACAGTGTCGACGCGAACAAATCGGAAGACGAGAAGGTGTGTGTTGCCGGCACGGATGGTGTGTGCCGCGCCGAAGCACAAGCTGAGGTCACCACGGAGAGCGGAACGAAGGTACGCGAAGAATTTCTGAAATCGTCGGCACAGCAAATGTCGGTGTACTTCGAGTGGTTGCGCGAGACGCAAGCGGGCGCCGAACCGGACACGTTTCGGTGGCGCGGAAGAAGGGCGCATGAAGTGCCTGGGAAGGGTGGGTACCCCCTAACCCTCGCGTCTGGTATAGACGACTACCCACGCGGCCGCACCCCAGACGACACCGAGCGCCATGTAGACCTACAGGCGTGGATGGCGTGGGCCGCGAGCGCACTCGCCGAGATGACAAGCGCCTTCGGCGGTGACAGCGCCCGCTACCGCGATCTGCAGGCGCGCTACACGAAGAAGCTAGCCACCGACTACTACTCACGCACCCACAAGCTGCTGTGCGACCACACGGGCCCCCAAGCCGACTGCCACGAGGGCTACGTGACGCTGCTCCCCTTCGCGCTGGGCCTGCTGGCGCCTGACGACGCGCTGGTGGGCGGCGCCCTCGACGCGCTCGAGAGCGAGGCGCGCCTGCGCTCGGTGGCCGGCGTGCGCTCGCTGTCCGCCACCGACCCCGCCTACCGCCTCGGCGACGACTACTGGACCGGCCCCGTGTGGATGCCGTTCAACTACCTCATCCTCGCCGCGCTGCGCACCAAGTACGCCGTCGAGGACGGCCCCTACCGCGCGCGCGCCGAATCGCTCTTCCACCGATTGCGCGAGAATGTGCTGAGCAACGCGTACCGCGTGTGGAAGGAGACCGGCCTGTTCTGGGAGAACTACGAACCCGACTTAGGCTCCGGCAGAAGAGGCCGTCAGTTCACTGGCTGGTCCGCCCTGGTCGTGCTGATCTACGCAGACATGTACCAAGGCATTATCGCGTAGTATTGTACAGAATGGGCACCCCACGTTGCTCAACTTTTCTATCTCGCTGCCGGTTCTGTTGGTTGGAGAATAAACAAATGGGCGCTGATGAGTGGATTTTTGGACACCATGTTCTCTCTGCAGGCTTACTACATGAGCTAGCAAACTACAGTAGCACAATTGAGTGCCACCATCCAACCTTGATAGTGGGCGACTCGGCTTGTAGAAATTAGATCTCAGGAGTGCAACTACGACAAGTTCCACCTCTCCCTCTCCATTACCAGCACAAACGCACGCGTCCAAAAAACAACAGAATGCAAACGAAAACAAAATCTTTCTAAGTTTAGTGAGGCATCCAACAACGTTCAACTCCACGACACGAGCAGCAAACACAACAACAGCGATGCGAATCAAATAGGATTATGGATTTACCCAAACGGTCTACACCGGAGTCCGCGACACGGCAAGCATGAGAGAAAAGCACGAGCCTCGTGTCCGCCGACGAAAAAAGCGTAAAATGAGACATAATACGATGAAGAAAAGCAAAGTTCAGCTCAGTATAGACCACTTCCGACGCGCGCCACCACCACCGCATCCACCACTCGAGCCAAGTCGAGTTAGTTTCGAATACACTACAAGTTATTACGCCATGTCCTCAATATCACGGAACGCGGCGGTGATCTTATCCCTCAAGTCATCCATCTTGGCGGTTACCGCCACCTGGCCCTCATCCGGCTCAACGAACTTCATCGCCGCCAATTCGTAGATCAAGTCCTTCATATGTTCCCTGATGATATTGAACGTCACCTTGTCCTCGGATCCGGCGGTGCTGTCGACGGCCTGATTTGCGAGGGTATACCAATGCACGATATTCCTCATCATCAGCACACTCTTGTAGAACGGACAATAACGGTCATATGTGGTGAAAGAGTTTTGCGCGAGGAAATCCTCACGAATCAGCTTGGCGGTTTCCATGGTGATCTTATCAGACTCGGCCAACGAATCCTTACCGACCAACTGCACAATTTCATTGAGATCATCTTCCTTTTGTAGGATTTCACGCGCCGTCTGCTGCAACACGATGAATTCGGGGAACTCCTTCTCATAGAACGGTTCCAATGCCTTCTGATACTTGGAGTAGGAGATGAGCCAATTCACCGACGGAAAATGCTTTCGCTGGGCCAACTTCTTGTCCAGACCCCAGAACACTTGCACGATACCGAGGGTAGCCGATGTGACAGGATCCGAAAAATCACCACCTGGCGGCGACACGGCACCCACAATCGTGATAGAACCTTGACGTTCGGGGGAACCCATGCAAGTGACCTTACCCGCACGCTCGTAGAAAGAGGCCAGACGGGCCGACAGGTAGGCCGGATAACCGGAATCAGCGGGCATTTCCGCCAGACGTCCAGAAATTTCACGCAACGCCTCCGCCCAACGCGAGGTGGAGTCAGCCATCATAGCCACATTCATGCCCATGTCACGCATGTATTCCGAAATGGTGATACCGGTGTAAATCGACGCCTCACGAGCCGCCACTGGCATGTTGGAAGTGTTGGCCACAAGCAGCGTACGGTTCATAATCGACGCTTCCTTGCCATCCACATTGATAGTCAGTTCGGGGAATTCCTTCAACACCTCAGCCATTTCGTTTCCACGCTCACCACAACCCACATACACGATACAATCGGAGTTGGAGTATTTGGACAAGGCCTGTGAAATCACAGTCTTTCCACACCCGAAGGCACCGGGAATCGCACAGGTACCACCCTGCACCGAAGGGAACAACGCATCAAGCACACGCTGACCCGTAATCAGGGGAGTGTTAGCACGCATCTTGTCAGCCACCGGCCTGGGCTGTCGCACCGGCCATTTCTGAATCATGTTGAAACGCTTCTTCTCCCCATTGAACTCAATCTCGAGGACGTCCTCTTCAATAGTGTAAGTGCCGGGGGGTGCCAAGTAGGTGACGGTACCCATCTGACCGGGCGGCACCATCAGTTTGTGCGTAAGCAATTCCAATTCTGGAACCGTTCCAAACACATCGCCAGCGGCGACATGGTCGCCGAGGTTAATCTCCTTTGACGGCGAGAACTTCCACTTCTTCTCACGGTCCAAGCAGGGCACCGACACACCACGCGGGATGAACATGTCCTTGGTGATATCGGCAATCGTCTCAAGCGGACGTTGAACACCATCGAAAATCTGACCCAACAACCCAGGTCCCAATTCCACCGACAACGGCGCGCCCGTGCGTTCCACGGGATCGCCCACGGTCAATCCGGCGGTCTCCTCGTACACCTGGATGGTGGCGGAGCCACCCGACAAACGGATAATCTCACCGAGCAAGTTCTCGGGACCCACACGCACCAACTCGTACATAGCGGCGCCGCTCATGTTGTCGGCGGTCACCACAGGCCCTGCGACCTGGCGCACGATACCATTCTCCACAGCCACCATGCTTGCTTACGGATCGGGGTCGGGGGTGTTACTTGGTGCGTGAAGTGTGCTAGCGCTGGCGTAGCGGCGTGCAGAGTGAACTAGCGTACGACAAGACAGCGCGCGCGAAGACGTGGTTGTAGTAATGTAAGCCCAATGAGGGTGGCGCAATCCAATATCGTTGTGGACGAGAGCCGCCTATCATACCTTTTCTTATTTAGGCCCCCACTGTACCGCACCCCAATGCGTCATGAACTTTGCTCAGTGTTTCGACGACCCACTCTACATGTCACCTGCTCTACTCGCCACCGCTTGTCCCCGCCCACCACCTCGTGCTCGGGCCCCGTTTTAACGTAACCAGCTGATATCACACCCTTGGCCCCGGCCTCTTGCCGTTGAGAATATTGCATCGCGAAACATTTTCTCGTCTTGTACTACCCATCGATCTGACTCTCATGTTCCATTCAGCTCATCCATTCATAGATCGTATCGAGGAACTAACCAACGTTCAGTCGTCATTTTTGTACCATTCAACAGTTTGACTTGTGCGTTTTCAGATCCACTTGCTAGTTGCTGAATATGCCGCACCGAGTAGAATCTGTCCTATGCAGTCCATCCACCGTGTACATCAGTCGTTACCAATGCTACCACCACCATCTATGCACATCTTCGTCACTGCATCGCCTCGCAGTGCGTATCGACCAGCGCCCCACAGATTGATTGGTATGCCACGTACACACGCTGTCATACGCGGAGCCGCGGACATACAGTGTAGCATGGCATGCGGTGGACACCGGCGACACACCACCTAGCCATGGCGAACGTGGGCATGGAGGTGCGCGTCGAGCTGGAGCAGGCGCGCGAGCGGCTGGAGCTGGACATCCAGCACGCGGCGCTGCTGGAGTCACGGCAGCGCGAGAACGAGAAGGCGCTGGCTCAGGTGCGGGGGGACAGCGCGCTGCTCTGCCTCGGCAAGGAGGCTTTCCTCGCCATGGACGCCGCCAAGGCGCGCGCCTCGCTGCAGAGCGAGAACGAGCGCCTGCACGCCGAGACCGAGGTCCTGCAGATGCGTATCACGAAGCAGGCGCGCCAGCTCGAGGAAATGGAGGAGAGCGCACGCGCTATTCTCAGCAACGCACCAACCAACAACTGAGCGCCTGCACACTCATCCCACCGCTTCTCGCCTCTGCTTCGCTTTCGTTTCGCCTCTCCACGCCGCCATGCTGGAACCCAACTTTCCAAAGCCGATACGAAGCATGGTATCCGCGAACACTAATTCGAACGTATACGTGTCGCCCACCCGTTGGTTGAGCTCGTTTCAATAAATCTCGCCACTGTCCATCCCCGTTGCGCGCCACTGCACGATGACGACGCCCACGTTCGTCGCCGCCACCCCGCTAGCACACAGCGCCCGCGCGTGCACGCTGTTCTCCACCGTACACACCGCACGGCCGCGATGTATGTACACGCTGTCACAGCGGCGCGCGGTGATACGCAGCTGCGCGCCGCCGCTGGAGTCGACGATGGTAGAAATCCCTGCGCCGCCCACGGACGACTTGTTCGTGACGGCGGGGTTCGGGTCGCTGGGGCTGCTACCGGAGCTGGTTGACGCGCTGGACGAGCTGTCTATCGTGCGGCCCACGGCGATACAGAGCCGCGGGATCCCGCCGATCCTGTCGGGCGCGAACGTGATCCTGGGCGCGGCGACGGGGTCGGGCAAGACGCTGGCGTACCTGCTGCCGGTGGTGCAGGCGCTGAAAGTGGCGGAGGCGATGCGCAACCCGGGTGACGCGCCGCTGCGCATCGCGCGGCGGCCGCGTGCGGTGGTGGTGGTGCCCACGCGCGAGCTGGCCGCGCAGGTGGGCGAGGTGGCCAAGGCACTGGCGCACCGCGCCAAGTTCCGCGTGGTCGCCGTGGACGGCGCGGGGCTGCTGCGCGGCGCCAAGGACGCGCTGGCGCGCGGCCCCTGCGACGTGCTGGTGGGCACGACCGGCCGCCTCCTACAGCTGGTCGATGCGCACGCGGTCGACCTCCGCTTCGCCACGCACGCCGTCATCGACGAGGTCGACACCATGATGGACAAGGGCTTCGGCCCCGACGTCGCCCGCCTCCTGCGCGCCATGCGCAAGTCGCGCGGCGAGGACTCCCCGCCGCTCCAGTGCGTGGCGGCTGGCGCGACGCACCCGCGCGCCGCGGAGGCGCTCTACGTGCGCGAGCTGCCCGACGCCGTGCGTGTCAACGCCGCACTACACCGCGCGCCCCCCGGCCTCGCGCAGCGCTTCATCAGCGTGAACTCGCGCTCGAAGATCGCCGAGCTCGACGCCCTGCTCGGCAACGCGCGCAAGGACGGAACGCTGCGCGGCGGCCGCGTCATCGTGTTCTGCAACACCATCGATTCGGCGCGCTTTCTCGACCACTACATACGCGAGCGTGGCCACACCACGAGCTGTGTGCATGGCGAGGTGCCCAGTGCAAGGAGAGCGCAAGAATATGAGGCCTTTCGCAATGGTGAGACGCAGTTGCTCGTGTGCTCCGACATGGCGGCGCGCGGATTGGACAACCTCGCGGTGGATCACGTCATCCTGTTCGACTTCCCCACCAGTGCAGTGGATTACATCCATCGTGCGGGACGCACCGCCCGTGCGGGCGCAAGTGGACTTGTCACCAGCCTCGTGCTGAAGAAGGACGAGCGTCTCGCGAGGGCTATTCAGCGCCCCAGCAGAGCGAAAGGCGATGCGCTGGAGAGCGCACGGGAGGCGAGAGAAGCCGAGCTGTTACGCAAAACGATGGAGGAGAGCCGGCGGCGACAGTTGGAGAAGGAGGCCAGTGCGGGTGGGGTGAATGTGGAGAGAGAGGCCCGCCGTGGTGTGGTGGCCGCCGGGCGCGGCAGGGCGACGGCGCCGAGGGGGCGGCCCGGTGGATACGGTGGCCGGGGCGGTGGTGGAAGGTCATTTGGCAGAGGTGGTGGGCGAAGTCGTGGGCGTGGTAGATACGGGCGTCGATAAGCTGTTCGGGGGCGTGATAACAATGAAGGTTGTTTTGTAATGCGGCTTTGAATTTGCGCGTACAATTTGCATTGCACGGTAATGAATCGATATTATTTCCGGATAGTCCGATCGATCGCTATATCGATCTCAGACGTGCTACATAAAAGCTATCGGTCTATAGTTCTCTGACTGGTTGTTCAGTCTCTTTTTGTGAACTAGATAAAGCAACATTCTGTGCCATTCGAGTCATGTCTAAGCCACTCGTTTACATGCGGCCTATAACTGGAACATAAACTCGTTATGAGCGTTCACGTGCAAGAGCATCAACTCTGTGAACACTTCGTTAACTCCTGTCGCTTTATGTTTCGGTGCTTCCAGTATTGCGTTCCAAGTTCTGCTTCGAAACTTTTTGTCAACGAGACAAGTTTGTGCGACAATTTTCTGGTCTTCCGGTTGGAGAGGAAATTTTAGAAACACATATGTTGTGCATTTGCTGAGCTCTATATCGGCATTAGTAGAGGATGTGTTTCGTCTAGGCTTATTTCCGTACTCTGATTATGTATTCCAAACGGTTCGTGGCAGTGCTATTGTCGGACAAAGCGACATTCCCGATGAACTTTCGAAAGCAAGCGCGTTTGGCGTTGCGGGCACTGCGCGTGATAGTTTTTTCCAAATGAATGTATCGACTCCAGCATCAAGGGTTTCGAGATCTTTTCTATATTGTGTATGCACGGCTTCGTCACTTGGATAGGTTTTCGAGCTCTGATGTTCAGAATTCTCGGGCTCGGGTCGGTGACGGGGCCTTGCCTCGTAGGGGGAAAAGAAGCAGTCAGTCAACATCATGGCGTAATCCAAAAAGACGTGTTGCATGTTAGCTACGTTCCGTGCCAGTTGAGCTTGCTCTATTATCGTGGGCAGCTGGAGGCCGTATCGCTCAGCGGCGTAGTCGATTAGATAAGCGCGTTTGCGTCTGTCTTTGGATATGCGCTGGTTGTCTCCAGTTGGTTGGTTATGACCCACTGCGATAGAAGTGGTCACCGGGGAGTGGTCGCTAGCTCCAGACTAGGTTCCGTCTGGTGTCTGCGGTTCTGCGATATTGATGCCGGTGGATAGAAAGAAGTCGATGCACGAGCTCCCTTGGATGGATTTGAATGTAGTGGCGTGCGGTGTGGTTATGCGCCATCCTTTTAAGTTAGCCTATTTTCGTATTGCTCGACCCTTCGTGTTGCACCGGGTGTCCCAATCTTTGTCGTGCGTTAAAGTTACATAGGATGATTGTCTTGCCCGTGATCTTAGTTGCTAACTCTTCCAACCTGGCTATCGCCTGTTCTGCAGGTTCTGTCGGTCCTATGTATATCCCAACAAAGTTTATGCCGCGCATGTTGATGGCCACCATTTGCAACGATGGTGACGTGTACTTGAGTAAAACTTGGTACGGTGCTGACTCACGGAGGATAATGGACACGCCTCCAACACCTCTTCCAACACAGGTCATTTGGCAGAGGTGGTGGACGAAGTCGTGGGCGTGGTAGATACGAGCGTCGATAGGCTGTTCGGGGGCGTGATAACAATGAAGGTTGTTTTGTAATGCGGCTTTGAATTTGCGCGTACACGTGCTGCGTCCTAAGAGTTGTCGAGCGAATTCAAACAAGATGGGACAGTTACATGACTGGACTGACGAAGCTCCTCTTCCCGCACACGGGGTGTTGAGTGAAGAGATGTGATTTTTTCGGTAATATCTAGAATTCAGATACTGTACGTCGTATCGCTCGCGGTAGACCGTGTGCGGACGTGGATCAGACACGCTATCGCACCGTTTCCGTGTCTATTTCATCGCGAACGGCAAGTAGCGCTCGCACGTCGGCAACGCGAAACATGACGAAGTGCAGTGCAAACGGGTAGAATTTACAGAGTTGCGAGGCAAAAGTCGCAAGGCTACACAAAAAGCGAGCAAGCGGAGCGGTGGAGCACGGACCCACTTGTATCGTTAGAACGCGGCTAGAAAGAAATCTGCACGGTGTCGTCGGCGGTGTTGGCGCGACGCGGGGTGTCCTCGGCGGGCGCGCGCTCGGCGACGGCGGAGTTGGAGGGGAGGCGCTGCATGATGTCCTTGCGCAGCATCTCGAGCTTGAGTTGGGCCTTGCGCAGCTTGCGCTCGTTGAGGGCGACGTCGGCGTCGCGCGCGCGCAGGGCGGCGCCGCGGGCGACGAGCTTGCGGGGGTTGGGGAGGATGCCGGGCGGGGGGTGGGGGGCGTGGTCGTTCTTGCGGCGCGCGGTGGGGCGGCGCCACAGGGCGGCGGCGAACACGGACGCGAGCAGGGCGGGGGGGAACAGGAGGCGCGCGGGCCAGGTCTTGAGCAGGTCCTCGCGCGCGACCTTGATGCCCAAGATCAGGGCGGCCAGCGCAAGGAACAGGATCGTGGGGTCGGGCAGGCGCTGCACGCGCGCGCTCACGCTCTCTAGCGACCGCGCCGGCATGCCTGCTGCATGCGATGCGCGCTTCGGTTCAGGCGTGCGCGTTGTGCGCGGTCTTGGGGCGACAAGTGGCGGGCAGTTGCGGGGGGGCGCGCTGGAATCGCGTGCGCGCAGTACGTAGTGTTGCCAATCGTAGAACGCACGGAATTTCGATTTTGTGCGACGCGCCAATTGTGCACTGTCTACAGTACAGTACACTGTATATACCGTCGGTAACACGACAACACGTACTAGGGATCAAAGTGCTGCCCAGTTTATCTAATCACTGTGCGACAGCCCAAGCGCAGTACCGCACCAGGTGCAGTGCTGTAGCGGTGCTGTACAGTGGATGGGTGTGTACTGTACAACCGAGTGAACGAGTCGATGGCGAGGAAGGGTAGATTACAATGTTCGTACAGCTATAATCGCGGCGGCACTTCGTGCAAACGGGAAGTCAACGCGGGTCTACACCAAATCGAGAGCGAGGAATCAATGACGCGAAGCAAACCGGCAAGCATCGCATTTCTCCGTGCACTATTCGCGCACTCCCACGCCCCGTACCACAACCATATACAACTTCACGACCCACGTACATCGCATCCCACTGCATCGCCGCGCCGCACCCGCCATGAGCTACACCGAGTCGTTGTCGATGGGCGCCCTGCTCTCCTGGCGCACCCCACGCCGCAGCCCACATCCGCTGAACGACGACACCACCCCGCCCTGTTTCTCCAACTTCGGCGAGGCGCCGCCCGCCTCGCGCGTGTCGCGTCTGCGCGAGTGGCGCGCCGCACGCCGCCGCAGCACTGAATCCACCGCGGGCACCACGACCTCCTGGCGCCTCCCGCGTCTGTCCTCATCCACTGAGCCTCGCCGCGTATCGACTGTCTCCGTGATGGCCGGTTGCTTCGGGCTAGCCTCCGCCCAACCGCCACGCCACGAGACCTCCGCCGTGACCACCGCACACGTCGACGCCTCCGCCAAGGGCCTGCTCTGAGCACACCCGCGCTAGTGTTTAACCTACTTGCTTTGTCGTGCGATCTACGTTACCTGTTGATAATAAATCTTATTTCGCATCGTCTTCACTCCAATCGCCTACACCTACATCAACAAGCATTCCTGAAATCAAAACCACGATAAGCGCGCATTCAATCCAACTGTTTCGAATCCTCGAGTAACTTGGGTCGCTTCACACCGATGCGACCACGCAGCGGCGACTTTCTCACCTTCCCAACACCTTGCAACGACTTGCGACGCTGCACACTACCCGCCAGATTCGCCATCTCGGCCTTGCGCTCACGTTTCTCACGCACGCGTTCCTTTGCCTTGTCGCGCGCCAGCGCCAACGGCTTATCCACCACCTGCGGCTCGGACAACTTCACGACCTCGCTCTTCTTCTTCTCGCTTTTCTTCTTCTCGCCGCCGGGCTTGGGCGGCACAGCCGTGGGGTTCGCACACACCGTGTTGAGCAGGTGTAGCCGGAGCGCTTCCACGGGGTCACGCTTGAACACAGGGTGCTCACGCACGCTCTTCACCTGTGCGGTCTCGCTCAGAACCAGGTTCTTGCGGCGCTTGCTCGACACGCCGCCCTTCACCGCATCCTTCTTCGCCAACACCGCCGCCTCGTCTAGCGCCTCGCGCAGCCCGTCCAGGCGCAGGCCCGTGGGCTGTTCCATCGCCCTCACTGCCTCCACCTCGCGCACGAGCGCCTCATGGCCCTCGCGGCGCGCACGCTTCTTCGCACGCTTGCGCTGGCCCCTGCTCTCCGCCTTCTTCACCCCATCGGGCCTGTGCGGGACGCCTGACAGCGCGGCGGCGCGCGCCTTCAACTTTTGCCTTCGCTTCATCACCATCTTCGTGCGGCGCGAGGTGGCGGCGTGCCACTTGTCATACCGCGGGGTTGATCCGGCCGGGCCACGTGTACAGTACGCCCAGTCGGCTCGTGCTCGCGGTAAACATCGCTGCGTAGCAGCGAGAGTTGCGCGGCACGCGCTAAGGGATCGGGTATCGGTAGATTCGGCGTGCCGCAGAAGGTCCCGCTAACTCGGCCGCCGCCTTCTGCGGCACGGGGGCGATGTTGTGCGTAGCATTCCCGGTTCCCCAATTGTGCGGTGCGGGTTGTGAACGGACACTTGTGCACTGCACTATTGCCGCGTCGCTGCTAACATGCGCCACACTCGCGACACCGCGAGTTGAGCACCCGATGGAAACCCATGCAATCTCGCGATCGGCGAATCAGGGTGGAACTTGAAGTGCGAGTGTACGCCGCGCCGAGCGATGCTCCACGTCGCCGCGGGGTGCGACGGGCGTCGTAATGTGCCCCGCGTTGCAGCCGCGGAACGGAACGATGGGCCCGGGATTAAAGGTGTAGGAACGGGCGGAGGCGTGGTGTGCGGGGGTGCGGAACCATTCGACGGTTTCGCACTTGCTTTTACAGTACTGTACGTGTGACAGCCGCTGGTGCTCGCTCCGACACCAGCGCCTCGGGCGACGCACGCGCCCGCGGCCACGTTCGCCACTGCGATGTCGCGGGCGCTGGCGTTTATTCCGTCCACGCCCCTTGTTTCGACATCCATTGCTAACAACCGAATCTTGGCGGGGCGTTCTGTGCAGTAAACTGGACACGACAGAACAGCGAGTAAGCGACGGGCATCGCGCGGCTTACACCTGCTGTGCACCACCCCCGCTCCCGATCTCCCGCAACCCGCTTGCGAGATCGATGTCGCACGCCGCGTTCGCATACCCCGCGCCGGTGTCGACGGCGGCGCGCAAGGCCCGTGTCGCGCGATGCACACGCCGCCCAATCGTGGCGTGCGCGCGCCCCGCGGCGCGGCTGCCGACGATGAACGACGTGCAGGACGTGGCCGAGGGCCAGGGCTTCCGCGTGGAGCGCTACGCGGCGGGCCCCGTGTGTAGGCTGCACCTGTTCCGCGGCGACGAGCTGTACGCGTTCATCACCGCCGTGATCCTGCCCACGGGCTGGCTGCACATCGAGTCGTACAAGGCCAAGGCGAAGGAGGACGGGGGACTACTGTCGGTGACGCCGGGCATGCTCGTGTTCATGTTCGCACTGGCCTTCGGCGCCAACCGCGGCTGCAAGGAGGTGTACGGACTTGCTATTCGCGACGAAAGTCAACAGCACGCGCGACTCAAGCGCTACCTCAAACGCTTCGGCGGCAAGGAGGTGCGCAGGATCACCGAGAACGTGCACTGCATCCCCGACCGCCTGCTCTACGGCGGGCTCGGCATGATCATCAAGGGTGACATCAACGACATGTTGACCAGGGCCGCCGCCATGCTGAGTAGGGTTGTGAGCCGCCCCGAGGCCGAGAGAGGGTACACCGTGACCAGGTGGCCAAAGGGCATGAAGCCGCCCGAGGGCGCCGAGGTGTGACGTCGTGGATTTTTGTGTGACTTGCACAAGGTGTGTCGTGGTGCAGTCTGCTCGGACGCTGGTGGAACTGTCGCTTGCCTGTCGCAACGCAACAACCTCTGCTGTGGCATGACAACCGTACCGTAGCGTGAGGTTTTTAGATATTGGTTGTATGTGATTTCGTTAAACAATTCCGATCGTTGTGCGTGTAGGAAACGAAACATTCACCTCGTTCCTTGATATCCCTATACACGTGTTGCCAAACGGACCCATCACATCGCGCTATTCGCGCGTTGCCTGCGCGCTGCTGTGCGGTGCTCGATCGATAGGGTTGTACGTTACCGCCGATCCAGCGCACACGCGCAGTGCTGCAGCAGCCATGGTGCGCTCGGAGACGGCGGTCGTGCACTACAAGAGCCGGTTCGAACACACCGCGGTGCGGTACTGGCTGGGGGACGCGGCGCAGGGCGAGTACGAATGCACGTCAAACCTGCGGCATGAGTCGCCGGTGCACCCCGACTGGGTGGTGTTCACGGTGGACTTCGACGCGAGCGGTGGCGTGGCGTTCCTCCCGCTGGACGGGCGCGCGGGCGGCGCGTACAACCCCGACGGCGGGCCGGCACCGAAGTTCGCCGCCGCCGACTGGGCGTGCAAGGGCCGCTACCGCCTGCGCCGCGGTGGCACCTACGTGCTGGCCGACGGCGAGCTCACGCGCTGGGGCCCGCACGACGTGAGGCGCGACGCGTTCGGCGCGTGCGTGCCGCGCGCGGCGCGCCGCGCGCGCCTCGCGCTGTTCGTCGACATCGACGGCACGCTCAAGGGCGAGGGCAAGCTCGCGCACTTCGTACGCGCGTGGGAGCGCACGCTCGCGCTCGATGGCGCGCTGCTCGTGTTCAACACTGGCCGATCGGTGCCCAGCGTGCAGCACTACCTGAGCGACATCGAGCGCGCCGTCGTGCCCACCGCCGTCATCAGCCGCGTTGGCACCGAGATCTACTGGTTCCGCGGTGAGGATGGCTGGTGGAAGGAGTGGCGCCACGACGCGCAGTGGGCGCAGAAGCTGGATGGCCTGGCCGGCTGGCAGTGGCAGACAGTTTTGGATAGGGTGAAACAGCCCCTCGAGTCCCACACCAGGGTCAAGGCCCGGCTCTGCACCCCGGTGACTAGGAATGACCCGCCCTTGTGGTACGTCACCTACATCATCACGTTCGTCATCAGAAGGGTCTATGCGGGCGAGGCCGTGCGTGTCGTGCGCGAAGCCCTCGGCGACCTGGGTGCGAAGCTGTGCGTGAGCGGGGCCGGCGTGGACGAGCAGTACCTGGACCTGGTGAACGTGGGCGCGGGCAAGCTAGGCGGGCTCAGATACGTGGCGCAGCGCTTGGGCGTGGAGCCGAAGCAGTGCGTCATGTGCGGCGACAGTGGTAATGACTTGGACGCGATTCGACACGACGGCGAGGAACTCGCCATCATCGTTGGCAACGCCGAGGTCGAGCTACGCAGATATTGGGATGAGCTGTGCAGAGACGGGGAGCAGAAGCGCGTGTTCATGGCGAAGAAGCATTGCGCAGCCGGCATCCTCGAGGGCCTGGAGAAGTTTGGCTTCCTGTAGGTCCCCGTTTTGTATCCTAGCTGTGGCTCCCGCGAATTCGAAATGCTGTGGTGCGGCCCATGTTTGTACCAATTGAAGTGTGCGTTTTTGTGCTGTTTCGAATTGTGCCCTGTGGAGTGGCGGCAATTTTCAGTTTTGTTGTGTAGCTGTGTAGCTCTGTAGATGTAGGTTGCGTGCTGCCCTGGTATTAATTATGTGTACTGTACTTTAGTGTAGACATTGGACATGTATCGGTGGGTCAATGAACAGTTTTCAGTCAGATGGGTTAAGTGACTGAAGCGACTGGGGACGCGCAGTAAGTTACAAGTTAAACCGACAGGGAAGGGGTACAGAAAGGATAACAGGATTGCGAAGAGCAGGAGATGACGCATTGACAGAGATCAAGTTACCGACCCGCATCACCGGGATTGATCAGCAAAGGGCTGCACATCGGCAGTACGAATCCATGCAGCTGTAGCGGTGAATATTAGAAATAATGTTGAATTTTACCCAACCGTTTCGCTTCGAAGCACCGAACATTTGCACTTCGCCCGACTGCTGCGGGGCGGGCCGGTGTGGGCGATGGAGACGGATGACGCGAAGAAGATGACGCACAGGTTCAGCGTACGTATGGAGCGCGTGTGCGGCGGCGCGGGGCGTGTACTGACGCGGCGTAGTTCGCGCTGAACGAGTCGTATCGCATGGGCGAGCGCATGCGCAGCAACCGGCTGTACATGGCGCGCCATGTGCGCAGGTACAAGCGGCGCGCGCGGCGCGAGGCCGCCCGCGGCGCGCAGCACCCCGTGTACCCCGCGCTTTGCGTCGCACCGCAGCACCCGGTGGGCAGCCCCATGTACGAGTTCTTCAACTCGTGGCCCGCCGCCGTGCGCCTGCGCAGCGCGGAGCGCGGCGTGCGCTGGAGCCTCGTGCTGCACTCGCAGCACTGCCCGTTCTGCACCAGGGGCGACAAGGGCAAGGGCTTCGGGCGTTGCGAGACCCTGCAGGATTTTGTCGATCACCTCGATGTGAACCACCCTGATTTTGTTTACGAGCCCAAGTGTGAGCGTGATGGCACCGCGACGATACTGGTACGTGCGCTCTGCTGGGGGCTTTGGGTGGACACTAACGCGTTGTGCAGATTCGGATTCGTGAGGTGAGGGAGACGAACGTTGACCCCATGTACATTTATGGCGGCGAGGGATACTTGATAAGCGCGCGGCTGAGAGCGCGATGTCCGGGGTATGTGCGCGAGAGGACGCGCCCGGGCAAGTTGGGCTATCCGTTCGTGCTCAATCGTATTGAGGTGCCCAAGGAATATGGAGGCTTCATCCCGGGTGCGCCGGGGACGATTGACGCCGTGCCTCACTGGTCCACCACCGAGCTAGATAACACGCCGTTGCTCAAGTCGTTCTTGAGTGAGAAGGTCGTTGATGACGATGAGGGCCCGATTGACCCCGACCCATCTGTGTCGCTGGACACGTTGGCTGACGGGGATCGTGTACGCGATATGGAGTATGATCAGCGTTTTAGCAAGCCAAATCCTTCCATCGCCAATGCCACTGAGGTACGCTCATTGCGTGCGACTGAGACTAGAAGCCGAGACACACCAAGTTCCGGTAACGCTAGCACGCAACAACGTGTTGCGGCACCCATTGCGCCGCGACCGCAATACCCGGTCGTGAATAATACTCCCGTGGGCCTCGGTGCGATTGTTCCGATTATACCGCAGCCACCAGTTTTGACGTCGGCCAGGAAGAGCGCCGTGAACAGAGTGATTCTGCCGCGCCCTCCCGTTGTAACAGCCATCCCACTGAGACTACGATATCCGAACGGTAGTAACACTCCGGTGGACTTTTGTGAGACTAGGCCTTCCGCGGAAAGGCTGCCGTCGGCGAGGAAGAGTGCCGTGAACAGAGTGATTCTGCCACGCCCTCCCATTGTCACGCCCATCCCAGCGAGGCTGAGACTGCCATCATCGAGCCTTAGTAATACCCCGGCGGACGGCTGTGAAATTACGCCTCGCGCTGAAAAGCCGGCGGTGGCAAGGAAGAGTGCCATAGTCGAAGAAACTCCGTCTCTGGAAGAGTTGACGACTAATACTGGGACTGAAGCGGATAATATTGAGACGCAGATTGAAAAGTTGGATGTGATTGATAACGGTGCGGTGAACGACGGCACGGAGACAGTTTCTGTCGCGGAAGAGCAGAACAGCGAACATAGTTCTGTAAGGAACGAAGCGGCGCTTGCTGATACCAATAGTGAGCGAGCAAAATCGAGTAGCGAAATCGAGCCGAGTGCGGTGGCTGAGATCACGACACGACACGAGATGGCGAATGATGGCAGAAAACAGCCGCGCGTCGGGACCAAGTCGAGGAGAAAGACCGCGTTGCCCCCGCTGAAGAAGCCCAAGGTGATCAAGACGGCGCCCACGATGGGCACGAGGCTGAAGAAGCGCACGTACTACGCGGATCCCAAGGGAATGGAGAACGAGCACACGGTCCATTTTCGTAATGTGATGTTCGGCGAGGAGGCGTACCGGAAGGAGGCGGGCAAGGGCAGCATGGGTGTGGTGAATGAACACGCGGCGAGAGCGCGTTTGTTTCATACGGTGACGAATATTCCGCTCGATGTGGAGACGTACAATGCCGGGTATGACTCGGACTTGGAGGACGGTGGCGCGGAGGTGCGGTGGAGAGTGAAGTTGGGTGATGAGCGATTGGGCGAGGTGGTGGACATGTTGGCGATAGAAAAGTACTTCTTCTCGTTGTGGAATCAATTTAAGATGGAGCGGTACTTTGTCGCAAACGATAGAGATGTGTATCCGGCGTGCATGGCGTTTGTGAATCAGTATGGTGCAGAGATTAAGAGGATGAAGATGGAGGCGGTGTTAGTTGTGCAGTTGGTGAGGTTGTGGAAGTTCGGGTGCTTGGACGCGAACGGATTCATGAGCGTGCTGAGGGCGTTCGGGGATTTTGATATGAGTGAGCTGGTGAAGGGTGTGCCGGATGCGAGTTTTGAAATGGCACATCAGTTGCTGAGAGAGGTGCAGCGACCGTACATGAAGCGGCAAAAGTATGCCGGTATGGACGGGGTAAAGGGTAAGGTGAAGGGCGCTGGGATGAGGTGGGTGAGACAGGAGAGAGAGCGGTTGGAAGAAATGGGTGGGGGTGACAGCTGGTGGATGAAGGATCCGATGCAGTGGATTGGCAATTTGGTAGAGGAGGAGGGGACGAAAAATACGGACGGTGCGCAGCCGTGTGCTGAAACGGGCTGTGCGCCGAAGTTCGGGCAGTCGATATAGAAGCAACTGTAATTGTAATGATTGCAAACTTTTAATACTGTACTTGTACTTGTGTGATAAATAGATGGTTCAGTTAAATGTTAACAAGCTATAGTCATCGTCCTGGTCCGGAAGGATTCAGCATAGAGTGGAGTACTCCTCAGGCCGGAAGTAATCGACCCCGTTCAATTGAACAGGTATTCATCATGAGAAGCTATACCCGCGCGTTCGGCTCTCAGCTACTATACTTTTGACAAGATATGAGAAATTTGACTAGAATGTCTTACTGTTAGTGAGACTACTTAATGCGAAACTTATAGTAAACCGGGCACTCGAGGTAAGCTTGCTTTCGTAATTTGTTTGTTGTTGATAGCCAAAGAAATACTTAGTACAACGCTAACCATCCTCTCTTATTCAGTTCCTTATATTCATTCCGACCGTGCAAGAGTTTGTCCGAGTATGGATGCTTTGGCTGCCTTTGTAATACGGCTGAGAGAAAGATCAAAAAAACTCATCCAAGTTAGCCGTCACATTGTCACCTTGAAGAAACGTTACGTTACCCAGCATCCTATCGCCAAGACGGGAAACAGTTTCTGAACTATGACTCGGATTATCAGCAGTTTTCCTAGAATTTTCACCTTAATCCTGACGAAACGCTCATTGGGGTCAATTGTTTCTCGTCAGAGCAGTACAATATTGACCGGTAATACCAGGTTGATAGCTACTTGGCTTGAAGTGGATATATGGCCGATACGGAGCAGACTAGCGAGCTACAGCGTGTATTTATCACTACAGGAATCGAGTTCTGTAGAGGAGTAAGCTAAGGAAGAGGGAGCGAGTTAGGTTTGGCCGAGCGATTTTGCGGCAGCATCGAATTGCGGTAGGATCAGGGTGGATGGCGGATGCATGGGTTCCGCCAGAAATTTGTTTAAATTTCTGGGGTGCAGCCACCCTATCCCGCGTTTCGGCACACCACTCGCTCACCACAGCACCTCACCGAAACCCACCGCCACGAGCATCGTCGCGAGCCGACGCACCGCACGCACACGATGACCGAGGCGATGGCGAGGAAGCTGACCAAGGAGTTTACGGTATGTGACGCGTGACCCAACTTCGACACTGCTAACGCGCGTTATGTGTTGTAGATTTCCATACGCGAGTGTTACGCGATGGGCATGCGCCTGCGCGAGTCTCCGGTGTTTCTGGCGCGCAACCTGGCGCGGTACCGGCGCAGGAGCGCGCGCGACGCGGAGACGTACCCCGACCACAGCTTGGTGTCGGCGCACGCGGGCACGAAGCAGTTCTACGAATCGTGGCCGAGCGAGGTCGTGCTGGAGAGCGGCGAGAAGCTGGTGAACTGGCGCTTGACGCTCACGTCGAGGCACTGCCCGTTTTGTAAACCGAGGGTGCGGTGCGACTCGCTGAAGATGCTGCTGGACCACTTGGACCATTGCCATCACCAGTTTTGGTATCGTGCGCGGCGTGTGGACGATGCGGCCGTGGTGTCCTTGCGGTTGGCGCGTGGGGAGCCGGACACTGACCCCATGTTCATCGTGCACACCGAGGGGTATGTGATAAGCGCGAGGATGCGACAGCGATATCCCAATTACGTACAGCGTGTGTCGCGGAGGGGCACTGAGGGCTATCCGTTCGTGGTGAAGCCGTGTAAGATTCCGAAGGAGTACGGCGGATACATCGAGGGTGCGCCGGGTACGGGTGTGGGCGGCCGTTTACCCGCGGCCGCGTTGAACGCGACGAATGGGAAGGTGCGGATACCGGTGGCGGTGGAGATGGGAAATGGAATGGAGAAAACGGGGGATGGGAAGGATGACGGGCGAGGTGTGAAACGGAAGTGTAAGGAGAGCGCGTTTAAAACGGCGTTACAGGACAATGCGTCGACGAAACGGCGGATGAAGGACGACCCCGATGGGATGGACAACGCGTACACGAAGCATTTCAGGAAGGTGATGTTCGGGAAGAACGCGAGAAACAAGCTGGCGGGCGCCGGCGTCCCCGCATTGAACGACATCGCGGCGCGAGGCAAGTTGTTCCATTCCGTGTCCAATATGCCCTTGGATGTGACCAGGTTCAACGACGGCTACGACTCCGACCTGGAGGGCGTGGACGAGTGGGTCCGCGAAATGCAGGACGACCAGATCGATGAGGTCGTCGACATGCTGGCGGTGGAGAAGTACTACTTCAAGATGTGGAACCAGTACGTGCGGGACGTGGGTGTGAACGGCGATCGCCAAACGTTCGACTTGTACATGGGCTTCGTGACGAGGTTTGGCAGCGAGCTGAAGCGAATGAAGTGCGAGGCAGTGCTGGTCATGCAGATCGTCCGATCGTGGAAGTTCGGAACGCTGGATGCGGATGGGGTGATGCGTATCATGAGGCGCTTCGGCGAGTGCGAGAGAGGTGTGAGTGGCAGAGTCCATGATGACTTACGGTTTGTTAGTAGATTAGTGAGGGAGTACGGGCTACAGCCGTTTTTGAAATCGAAGTATGGGGGGCCGAGAGTTTCGGCGAGGGCGGATGGCAAGGAAAGGGAGGTGTTCGAGAGCGGGGTGCACAAGTTTGAGAGGTGGGCGAGGGAGATTGTGAGACAAGAAGGAAGGAAGTTGGGAAGTGGTGAGGGGAGTGAGAGTTAATGGCGATGTAGATGTGCCATGTAAAAGGTTGTAAGAGTTATTAATAAAGAATCAAGTTATTATTGTTAGCGAATTCATGTGGAAGTTGCACTTCATGGTGGGATGAAGTGCCGTTTTTGAGGAATACTGCTACTCGAAAACAGGAGCCACAGAAGTCGTCAGATCCGATCAGATCGGAATAGATATTGAGCAAGGAAGTATCGTTAGCTGGCTGTGAGATAGAGTCTATTAAGGACGGTAGTGAATTGAGTTGGGGAGTATATGATTATAACAATAAATCGGTGTTGGGAAAGATGTGATACAAAATCTATTCGAGAACTATTATGTCTCAGTACGAATAAGAGGACTAGTCAAGACACTGGATCCGATTACGATTTCTTTCACGAAGATAGTGCAGCCGCACATCCACGACCAACACACATCCTTCTCCGATCGAATGGATTTTTGGGTTCGAAGGCGAGCCAAAATACAGTATCTCGAGTGCCGAATGCATTCAATTTGGTGCAAGGACCGGTATTTGTAAGTTACCGTATGCAAAACGCACGAGATTTCGTTGCCGAGCCTATCGAGTGTGCGGTGCGAATTCGAAATGATCGTTTTAGAACTCAAGTTGATGTCGGATGTGCCTCGCGATTTTTTCGAGCAATTCCGCCGTTGTTGTACTCTGCACGAGTAATCTGTAGCTGCCTGCTTTGAATTTTGTGTTTTCTTAGACTGATAAAGAGAATGTAAAGACAGCATTCAATCTTCTACTACCATACACTACTACTACTACTATCGATAGATAGACGTGCCTCGTACGTTGGATCACAAGCAAACATGTTGAGGATCGGCAAGTCGAAGAACTCGACACAGTCGAAAAAGCGCACGAAGGCACGTGCGGTGAAGACGATGCTCACGACGAGGAAGAAGCAGACTATGCGAGGGTTGCGGAATGACCCGAGGGGCATGGACAATGAGCACACGCGACACTTTCGTCGGGTGATGTTTGGGGATGACGCCAAGTCGAAGAATGCTGGGAAAGGTGTACCGGCTGTGCTTAGTGAGGAGGCGGCGAAAGGCCGGTTGTTCCATACTTTGACAAATATTCCGCTGGATGTGGAAAGGTTCAATGAAGGGTACGACTCAGATATCGATGGCGGCGTGGAGGAGATGTTGGGAAGATTGCGGATGAAGGATGAGCGGCAGTGCGAGGTGGTGGACATGCTGGCGATCGAGAAGTACTTCTTCACTTTGTGGAACCAGTTCAAGGCGCTGCGGTACCCCGAGCTGAGCGAGAGAGAGGTGTTCGCGGCGGCGCTGCGGTTCGTGGATCGGTTCGGTGACGAGATCAGGCGCATGAAGATGGAGGTGCTGTTGGTGAAACAATTGGTGATGGTGTGGAAGTGGGGCTGCTTGGACGCTAACGGGGTGATGCACATAATGCGCGCGTTCGGGGGCTGTGATATGAGCGAGGTGGTGAAGGGGCTGCCGAACCCTGAGTTTCTTTTGGCGCAGCGTTTGCTGAGAGAGGCCCAGTTCCCGTGGAGACAACCGAGTTATAACGGTACGTGTGGAGCTCGTGTGGGGCATCGAGGTAAGGTGAAGAATTCTGAAATGAGAAGGTGGTTGGAAAAGGAGAGGGACAAGTTGGCCGAACTGGAACAGGACGTTGGGGATTGGGACCACGGCATCCAGACCGCGTCTCAGTGGATTGACAGAATAGTCAAGGAGGAATCGGAGAACTGTGAGAATACGGAGATAAAACACGCTATGGATGTGGATTAATGGGAGATGCAAACTTAGCTACGGGACTGGGGGCATAGCGTATTGCAATGACCTGTCTCAGTATTCGTAATGTATCCGCTGACCAACTAAGTTTAGTGTACATTTAGATACCGTACTGCACAGTTCGTCCCCTAGTAAAGAACAACGAAACTGAGTGGTGATGAATCACGGCACGGGATTTTACTGCACTGGAATCAACACGAATCAGCAACCATCAGCACTACGGAAAGACTGTGCGAGCGGGCGAAATCAGTGCAAGTGCCAAGTACAGTAGAACAATAAACAAGTCGCGTGAAGTGACGCACGCTTTATCGCTTGCGGAGAATCCCGGCCATTGGCGACCATCGTGTTAGCCAAATCGAAGTACGGTAGTGGTGTTAGCTGGTATATGCTGGATGTTGAGACGACATTCTCACTAGCCTATTAGTACATGGACCACCGTCGAGTGTTGTGGTGTGCGCGCTAGCGGGCATGGCTCATCGCTTCTTGGTGTGCTCCACAATCCAGGGGTGGCACAGCACCTTGCTGAGGGGCAGCCGCCGCGCCGGCTCCTTCTTCAGCAGTGCCTTGATGAGGTTCTTCGCGTTGTTCGAAATCTTCACCTTGTCGTCAGGGAATCGCAGGTCCACGTCGCAGATTCGCTCCATCGTGCGAGCGCGCGCCTCGTCCATGTCGCTGCGCTTCACCTCGAACGGTGGTGTGCCGTACAACATCTCGTACATCAGCACGCCCAGGCTCCACAGGTCCACCGACACGTCGTACTCCTTCTTCTCGCACAGCTCCGGCGCCAGGAAATCCAACGTACCGCACATCGTCGTGCGCCGCGCATGCCGCGTGAGGTGCACGGACCACCCAAAGTCGGCGATTTTCACATTTCCAGCCGCATCGAGCAGCATGTTCTCCGGTTTCAGGTCGCGGTGAATCACGTTCTTGCTATGACAGTGGCGCAGTGCACGAGCTGTGGCTGCCACGTAGCGCGCGGCTACACGCTCGGCGAAGCGGCCTCCCGCATGTTCCAGCTTCGAGTAGAGATGTCCACCTGCGGCGTACTCCAAAATAATGTACACGCGTTGCGAGTCGTAGAAGAAACCGTACAGTCGAATGATGTTGGGATGAGATAGCGCGGCCTGTATCTCGATTTCGCGGCGTAGCTGTCGTTCCATGCCTTTTTTCAGAATATCCGCTTTAGGTAGCACCTTCAACGCGACGGGATACCCCGTCGTCACTTCGCGTGCACGAAATACCTCCCCGAAATTCCCGCGGCCTAGCCGTTCCTTCAACACAAAGTCCTCGATTTCCCAGTGCGGCCGGCCCACATCCACCGAGCGTGGGGTGTGCACCACGGCGAGGGGGCGTGAGAGCCGCACGGAAATCCGCGGTGTGAGGCGCTTCGGCTGTCGCTTCGACTCCTCTGTCGGGGTGTTCTCCTTGCCCGCAGCGCTCGTGTGGGGCATGTTGAGGGGCGACTTCACGCTCACCATGGCCATTTTCCTGGTTTCCGGTGTCTTGGGAATAGGTCGAATTCCGAGGTGTCTGTAGGTGTTGCTGACTGCGGTGGGGTGCAGGATAGAGCAATCGGGTCTATACGTCTAATTCGATGCAATTTCACATCCCACGCAGCACGCACGACATGGCGTAACGGTTAAACGCGATTTCAAATTTGGCCAATCACTTGGCCGTACACTATCATAAATATGCCGCGTATTCCGCTCTGCACTTTCGAATTTGTGCGTGGTACTTTTCGAACGCGTACTATTTCCGAATTGGATCAGATCTTCTTGATCGGGTGTTGTACCACGTGGTGGATGCTTCTTCTACTCGACTCACTGGCTTGTGGGAATGTGAGGCGCGATAAACTCGTGATGCCCACCGCCAAGCGTTGGTGGACGCCGTTGTGTTACAGCGCGGTTTGCATGACGACGGCACTCTTGCTCGGCGCCCATGAATCACCGCGGTTTGGGCTCGCCATGACCCCGCTCGCGTTGTATGCGTATTTTTGCGCTTGTCGAACAGTGATGTTGAAACCCCCGCCTTGCTCGCACCCGCCCCCGGTCCTGCCCGGGGCACGACATTGCAATAAGTGTGGTCAATGCTCATTTCGGTATTCCCACCATTGTGGTGTGCTACGCGTTTGCATTGCTCGTCATAATCGACGGGTGTTCATTCAGTTCTTGGTCACCTTGTCGATATTTTTGGTTTGTACAATGGTTCGATGCGCGCATAGGGTGCCCTCTTCGATAAGCGCTGCTTTCGCGGGGATGGGCACGCCCTACGAACAGAAAGAACGGCTTTGCTTCCTCTACGTCTTTTTTGCCGTCGCGTTCTGCGCGGTCGCTATCTCGGCGCTTTGTATGCTTCACGTTTTCCTTGTTATTGCGGGCCGAGCACCGCCCGACATACGACCGTACTTGCGTGATGAACCTAGAGGACGATTCAGAAATGATGAACCGTGTTATCAGAACTGCGCTGACGTTCTTGGTACCGGCTGTCAACCTATTGTTCCTTGTGACCTAGATAACGTGAACTATGCGATTCTGCCTACGAAACAAGCCGATGAACAACTTCCGGATTGCTGAGTCTCGTGCGCAGCAGCGCATAGAATTGACTTGAAACGTGCGCCCACTGGAGATCAGATATTTTGCATTCGTTAGTGCGGTTGGAACGCTTTCGAGTGAACAAATTAATATTTCTTCTGTACGAACGAGTTGGGGTATGTGCGCCGGAAGCTTTGTGATAGAACTGGAAGAAGAACGAGACCGAGAGCGCGACTGATGGTGCACAACTTTAGTACGACAAAAACTCAACACACGGAAGTGAGTGCGTGACTTTTCCGCTGTTCGTCACCTCACCCACTATCTGTGTGCCTGGGTATTGCTCGCCGAGCCACTCTGCGATGGCGAGTGCGTGCTCCGCGGCGACGACCACGCACATTCCCATGCCCATGTTGAACACGCGATACATCTCCAAGTCTGTGACACCACCGGCGCGCTGTAACCACCGGTACTCGGGGTGAACGGGAAGCGGCTCACTGATCTGAAACCCTACACCGTCGCGTAATCGTAACAAGTTACTCAAACCACCGCCAGTGATGTGGGCGAGCCCGTGTAGCGCTTCGTAGGGTGCCGGTGCTCCCGATTCGCGCATTGTGAGGAATAATGGTACTAGTGGGTTCACGTAAATTGCCGTCGGGGTGAGCAGTGCACCACCTAGTGTGTGCGCTCTCGTTTTGTCTAGTCGCCACAGTCGTGACTTGTCTGCTTCTTCGAGTTCGAAAGGGAGGGCGCCGTTCAGATTGGCACCCGCTTTCTGTACGATTGCGCGTGCGAGCGTGTACCCGTTGGAATGTAAACCGGATGAAGGCAAACCGATGATAGCATCGCCTGGTTTTACGCGCACCCCATCGATTTGGAGGCCGGATGGGACGGTGCCTAGTGCAGTACCAGACAAATCGACGCCATTCACGAGTGAGGGGAGTGTGGCAGTCTCCCCGCCTGCGAGAGTCACGTTTGCATCGCGACATGCGGTGGCCAGGCCGCGTCCAAGTGCTGCCCATACCGTGGGATTCGGCTCGGATGCGGCAATGTAGTCGACGAAAGCAAGCGGTTCGCAGCCGACACATAGTAGGTCGTTAACATTCATCGCCATGCAATCGATTCCGACGGTGTCGTATACACCAAGCTCTTCTGCGAGAACCATCTTGCTGCCCACTCCATCTGTGCATAGACCGAGTAAATTTGAACCGAATTGAATCAACCCGGAAAATCCTCCGCCGTGCGAAACTGGTGAGCCGATGCTACCGGGTGGGCGAGGCGCCCTAGCAGTCCCCAGTGCGTTTAGTAAGGCCCGAACAGATGAACCTTCCAAATCGATGTCGACACCTGCTGAGGCGTAGTCAAGTGATGCACGCGCTTCTTGACGACGGGGATGAATCGTTGTTTTTCGAAAAGTTTGGCGGCATATTGGACGCTTTGCTTTCAAGTTGATAACGGGAATCGGGGTGACGAACGTGATCGCCATTGTCGGGCGTGAGGATAGTCCAGCCGCATGGCGAGGGTTGGTTTGGGAGGTATTACTGTAGGTGGGTGAGGGAGGTCAGATTCTTCGACCAAATTGATTGGTGGAAAATTAAGCCAATAATTAGTTTACAAGTACACAGCAAGGCACTGATCCTCGTCGCAGCTTTCCAGACTGTATCGAACAAATCCGAGAGCGCGCAATGTCAGGAAGGAACATCAAGATCTTGAACTTGGCGGAAATCGCGGCCGCGAAAGCGGCGCAACCGGCTCATTTCAAGCCGCAGTTCGTGAACGGAAAATGGCGAAAGCCTAAATGGTCCAAGCGGCGTATCGCGTGGGAACGAAAAAAGGTCATTCAAGCGGGTGGGGTGTGGCCCTACGATATTCCGCACAAAATCGTGGAGAAGAGGATTCTGTTCAAGGGCCGGAAAAGGGACTTGCTGCGGGCGGAGAAGCAGGAACATATTCGCCGATGTATGGCGAAAATGCCCGAGCTGATTCAAGAGTATCGTGCGAATAGAGTGAAGAAGTCGAAGCGTGTCGGGTTGGCGGCGGCGTTGACAACACCGCGCACTGGGCTTGTGTTTAAAAATTAAGCGTGCTGAGTATTCGTATTATCTTGCGAACCTGTCGGTCCAGTCTTTTGCTACTCGGTCGTGCTGGCTGCGGTCGGTTAGATACTGAACGGCTATCGAGCCGACCAGTGGGTCGTGCGGATTCGGCTCTGAAAGGAGCCCGCGAATCGCGTCTAGTAATACGGATACAGTGAGTGTAGGCGTCCATGCGCTTGTTAGCGAGTCGATACAAACTTTTCCCTTGCTGTTGATGTTACAGTGATACACGCGTGTTCGAAACGTTATAGTGGGTGGTGAAAATGGGTAGTCTTTCGGGAAGCGTATGGCCAGGAAGAACACTCCACCCGAGTATGGCGTGTCTTCCGGACCCGGTAATGCCGCCACCCAGTCGTACAGATCGTCGCCCCGTGGTCCTGCAGAACATACGCTGTCTTTTCTATCCATTAGCTCCTTGTGCTCTTGTTGAATCCTGTGGATTTGTTAGACGGCTGTCAATGAATGCGAGGTATGTCACTTACCGACGCGCGGAACGACTGCATACTTCGGCACTGTACGTGCGTGGCTCATGTGATGGCCCGACCGTCGACATTGTTCTGTAGTCTATCGATTTGTTGGAATAGTGGGTAGCGGACAGGATGGCGAGGTGCAGAGAAATGGAGCCGTCACAATTAGGTGTTGGCTTGCCATGAGTTGTGCAATCGGTTTTGTATAAGTGTAAGTTCCGTACCGATGCTTACATACGACATCGGCTATACAAGAAATCAAGTTATACTCCGCCAGAGTGTTTAGTGGGCCCGCGGTCCGCAAATGAATTTGTCCCGGGACACATAGTTCTAATTTTTCTATTTCGTACCTTTTTCTAGTTTTCTGCCTTGTTCTGAGAAGAACATTAAAAGAGGTCCGCTATATACTCGATTAATTTCACATCGTACTTTTCATTTGCTTGCTCAAGCTGCATTTGATGATCGCTTCTTATGAATTTCTATAATTTCCATAGTTAGTAGCTAGACACGTAATTTTATATTTTTGGATTTAACAAAAGCCACAATTCAGCAGAAACATATGGTGAGCAACAATAGATAATTCAGAGCAAGTGAGATTAGGGAAAAAAAGAAGGCTTACAATTCGGCTTCTAACTTCTCACACCATGCAAGTAGTCATGAGCGGCACCCATTGATGAAAGGTTTGTATTTTGCTACGAAGACCGTTTTGCCTGATACCATGAATATTAGAGTAAATAAATTTCAAACTTGCATCAATAGAACTAAATTTTGAAGGTTCCTTTCTAAAACAGTACATAAATAAATTGCCGAATATTTTCTACCTAGATAAAATACCTTTACAACCAATACAAACTATTGTAGCAACTGTTGATCTAACACTTACAAAAGTATGTTAGGCAATATGAGTTTCAATACAAGACCAGGGAAAGCCATGTCAGTCGCGAATCTTTATCATGGTAGAATTAAAAGTAGTTATTATTAGGGGAGATAAAAACGTGTGACATACACAGAACGAACAGAAGACGAGGAGCGCCATCTGCAACGCAGATAGATACGGGAACCAATGCTAGCAACAGTTTATTGTGGACATGATTCATTTCAGTCACCACTTTTCGCTGGGCGGGAAAACGAAATTTCTCTAGACTACTATAGAGTACGACAATAAAAATGTGTAACAGATGAGCAGTGATGTTTAAGAATGAAATTTGTGTAGTGTATTTAAATCAACAGTATAGAGTATTGATAAATGTGCTCGCAATAATAGATTGTGCATGCAATATGCGTGATCCAGTAAAGATGATTATATCGTTTATGATTAAATTAAATTAATACGAAGAATAACAAAAATACATACGCTTGAACAACTGTATATTGAGAAATCTATTAATTCTAGGTATATATTCACTGTACAAAGCAAATGACTATAACCATTTCATGATTCAAGTTCTTCAATTTTAGGCTAGATTCTTTTGAGGTACTCTTTGATTTGCTAATCATTACCATGGATAAGGTTGTTTAGTGCAGCTGTTAGCACAATCATCTTCTCTTGGAATTAATTCGCTCAAGGCAGATTAATTTTCAGTAATTCCGTTGCTTGTATTGTAGAATGAATATAACTCGCCAAAAGAAAATTCAAATCGAGCAACATTAAAATCTCCAGGTATTCTATTATTTAGAGCATCTTTCAGTTCAATTCTATTTCGAAAGCTTGAAACTTTACCTAGAAAAGCTGCGGAAGGACTTTCAATTAGAGAAGACATAGCTGTTGCTTCCAAAAGATGTTGACCAATGGAAGCAGCTACATTTTACTTGATCGAATTTTCTTCGGGCTCAATATTACACTAATATTCATTGTCCACAACAATCATTCGGCTTCGATAACTTGGGAGTCTGAAAAGTATCAACGTTTCATACAGCACATAAGGATTACATTTTTTGTAGTTTCAGGCTATAAATGATTGAAACGGATAAAGCACGTACAATATGAGGAAAATCGACCCTCTCGAAGTTTATTGAAACCATGATTTGAGTAGTTTGGAAATTGCCACCCATCTCTTTCTCTAAGCAAGGTGTTTTCGAGAATTTTAAGGAGTAAATTGACTAATACCTTATCT
>JAAUYH010026614.1_pt1 | contig 32819 bp, 30 predicted proteins | sample 7278061 | NCBI WGS metagenome assembly JAAUYH01 (sample SAMN14350203, study PRJNA611818) | marine sediment metagenome | isolation source: surface marine sediment (0.6m) | place: French Polynesia: Moorea | collected 2018-08 | reverse complement strand
GATGAACTTCGTGGCCGAGTGCATGACGATGTCGGCGCCATAGTCGAGCGGCCGCTGCACCAAAGGCGTGGCGAAGGTGCTGTCGACGGCCACGATGCAGCCGTCCCTTCTCGGAGCACCGCATATCGCCGGCAGGTCTGCGACGGTCATGAGGGGATTGGCCGGTGATTCGAGCCAGATGAGGTCGGCGTCCTCGGCCGCCGACAGCCAAGCCGCCGTGTCGGCGAGGTCGAGCCGTCGCACGCTCCATCGGCCCTGGGCAACCCCTTCCTCGGCGAGTCCGTTCACGGCGTGGTACGGGTCTTCGGGTAGCGCGATCACCGAACCGACCGGCAGTCCATGGAAGATGCATGCAACCGCGGCCATTCCCGATGAGAAGGCGAGCGCCCGCCCTCCCTCGAGGCCCGCCATCAGCTCTTCGAACGCCAGTTGGGTCGGGGTCCCCTCGGTGCGCGAATAGTAACGCTCACCCGGCAGTCGGAAGTTCGACGCCATGACCGGGGGCACGTTGAGCGGTTCGCCGGTGGCCGTCGGTCGGCCGCCGTAGATCAGCCAGGTCGCCGGGTCGAGAATAGAGGGATCCATGGGCAGTCAGAGTACGACCTCGCCACGGAGCGGGCGAGAGGGCACGTTGGCGTCTCGCGTTCCCGCCCCGATGCTGGGACGGTGCTGATCCCGCCCATCGACCTAATGGCCGGCAACGCCGTGCAGCTGATCGGCGGGAAGGAGCCCGCGCTCGACGCCGGCGACCCCCGGCCGCTGGCCGAGAAGTACGGGCGAGTCGGTGAGATCGCCGTGATCGACCTCGACGCTGCGCTCGGCCAGGGCTCGAACGCCGAGGTGATCCGGGATCTGCTGCCCCGGGCGGCGTGCCGGGTCGGTGGCGGAATCCGGTCCGTCGAGGCGGCGATCGAGTGGCTCGACGCCGGAGCCCACAAGGTGATCCTCGGCACCGCGGCCACTCCCGAGGTGCTGAGTCAGCTCCCTTCGGAACGGACAATGGTGGCCCTCGACAGTTTCGAGGGCGAGGTCGTCACCCACGGTTGGACGAGGGGAACCGGCGCCCGGGTCGAGGACCGGCTGACCGAGCTCGCCGGGCTGACCTCGGGCTTCCTTCTCACCTTCGTCGAACGGGAAGGCCGCATGAGCGGAGCCGACCCGGACACGATGCAGCGCTACCTGGAGGCGGCGAAGGGCGCCCATGTCACCTTCGCCGGCGGTGTCGCCTCGGCCGCCGAGATCGGCGCCATCCACTCCATGGGCGCCGACGCCCAGGTTGGCATGGCCCTCTACACCGGAGAGCTCGACATCGCCGATGCCGTCGCCGCCTGTCTGCGCTCCGACCGGGCCGACGGACTGTGGCCGACGGTCGTAACCAACCGCCGGGGTCAGACCCTGGGGCTCGCCTACTCCAATCTCGAGAGCCTGCGAGCCACCATCGAGACCGGCGACGTGAACTACTGGTCGAGGAGCCGGGGCGGGCTGTGGCAGAAGGGGATCACGTCGGGGGCGACGCAGCGCATCGTCGGCATCGACCTCGACTGCGACAGCGACACCCTTCGCTTCAGCGTCGACCAGTCGGGCCGGGGTTTCTGCCATCTCGACCAGACCTCGTGCTTCGGCGACCTGGCGGGCATGGCCGAGCTCGAACGCCGACTGATCGACCGGGTAGCCGACGCTCCCGCCGGCAGCTACACCCGCCGGCTGATGGACGATCCGGGCCTACTCGCCGACAAGCTCGTGGAGGAGGCGCAGGAGCTCGTCGACGCCGATGGGGTCGACGAGGTGGTTCACGAAGCCGCCGACGTCCTGTTCTTCGTGATGACTCGACTGGCCGCCGAGGGCGTGTCGCTCGACTCGGTCGAAGCCGAGCTCGACCGGCGGGCGCTGTTGGTCACGCGCCGGGACTGACCAGGGCGCTTCGGGCGACGACGCCGTCGCCTCCACTTCGGGCCACGACCCGAAAGGCCACCCTGGTGTCCGGGACCTCGACCCGGAGTCGGCGGGCGTCGGCGAACCTGATCACGGCGACGGTCTTGGTCGAGTTCGGCTGCACGACCCTGACCTCCCAGAAGGCGATCGAGTCAGTCGGACCGTCAACGGTCCAGGTGAGGGTGGCTTTGCCGTCACGCACGGGTCCGACCGAGAGCAGCACGATCGACTCGACGGCTCGGTCGTCGACTGGCCTGGTGGTCGGGGGCGAGCTGGTGGCGGGGGCGAGAGTTGGGCCGATCGTGGTAGGCACCGCCGTGGCCGGAACAGACGTGGTCGGTGCGGACGTCGGCGAGGGAGCGTCGGTCGTAGCCGGCACCGTGGTCTGAGGAACGGTCGTGGCGGGAACCGTGGTGTCGGGGATCGTCGTGATCGGCGGTTCGACCCCGTCGGTCGGCGGCGGCGCCGTCGACTCGAGAGGGGCCACAGTGGTCACCGTCGGGCCCGGTACCCGCCGGGTCGTCGGCGTGGAGGGCGGGGCGATCGTCGTGGTGGCCGCAGTCGTGGGAGGGGCGTCCGTCGGGGCTACGGCTGTCGAGGTCAGGGCCGGTGCTTCGACCACCTCTATTCGACCATCGACGACCACGGCGGAGCTGCCGCCCTCGAGGACGACGCCGGCGACCACGGCTTCGTTTCCTTCCGACACCTCGATCCGCGTGCCCTCGGGCAGATCGAGGCCGGCGCGGGCCGTTTCGATACCGCTGCCGCCGGGGATCGACACCGTGGTGCCGTCGGCCGACACGATGGCGATCGTCGGTTCATCGGGGCTGAAGCGGATCACGGCAGCGATCCCCACGACGACTACAAGTGCGGCCACGACCGTCGCCGGGCGGAGGAACACGTCGGCCCACGACCAAGCTCCGCCCTCCGGGACCTGAGCCTGCATCCGGAGATCGGTTTCCAGACGGTTGGCGAAGGCGCGGTCGATCGGTGGTGTGTCGCGCCGGCCGAGTCCCTCGAGCCGACGTTGCAGATCGTCGTCAGTCATGACGAGCCCTCCTCGGGACGCCGTTCGCCGGCGTCGAGCTCGCGGCGCAAGGCCTTCGTGGCCCTCGAGAGCACCACCGAGAACACGGCATTGGTCAGACCCATAGCCCGGGCCGCCTCCGTCGTGTCGAGGCCGGCCATGTAACGCAGCGAGATCGCTCGCTGGTATCGGGGGTTGAGACGACCCAGTGCGACCCGGAGCTCGGAGTCCTCGTCGGCGGGTGCGAAGTCGTCTGGCGAGGCCGCAGGGTTGCCGACCATTTCCGCCATGGCCCGCTGACCCCGCTCGGTCTCACCGCGTGCCTCCCGGCGGTAGTGGGCGACGACCTGTCGCGATGCGATTCGAAAGAGCCAGGGTCGGAACCCGGCGTCGGTCCAACGAAATCGCCCGATCGACCGCAAGGCCGCCTCGAACGTGGCGGAGCAGATGTCCTCGGCCGAGTCGACCCGGCCGGTTCGCCGGAAGGCGTAGGCGTGGACCTCCGGTAGGTAGCGGCGATACAGCTCGGCGAAGGCGTCGAAGTCCTTGACCGCACGCGCCACGAGGGCCCGCTCGTCGGGGTGAGTAGGGTCGGTACCCACCTCGACAAGCGTGGCCCCCAGCGGCACCCCCGGCGGGGATACCAAGGCGAAGGCGATTGCGGTCACACCGCCCTGTCGGTGATGGAGTCGGCCGTGTCGAGCACGGGCGGTATGGGACGGGGCGGGATGACGTCGATCACCGGGAACCTGACCTTGACGACCCGACTGCGGCCGATGATCGACCGATCCTCGTCGAGAGCCAGCACGGCGTATCGAACGACGTGGGCGTCGTTGGGAACCATGTCGCGGGCGGCGGTGGTGCCGGCGTCGTAGGTTCCGACGAGCTCCCGATGACCACGGTTGACGATGCGCCAGAGCTGATACGCCTTGACCTCGCCGTCGACCTCGCTCCATTCGCACTTGGCGATCTTGCGGCCCGGGTAGATGTCGGGCCGGACTTCATCGATGCGGTCCGGGGCGACGTCGGTCGAGAGAACGGGCGTCGGGACGATGCTTCCGGAGCAGTGGAGCTTCATCAGCTCGAAGTCGGGAATCGGCACGCCGGCGCCGTTGGCCCGGCTGGCGGCAACGAGATTCTTGTTCCCGTCGTAGACGCGCACCCGGTAGCGGTAGCGCTGCCCGAACTCGACCTTCTGGTCGAAGTAGCGACGCCGGCTGAGGTTGTCGGTGCGCCAGATCGCCTCGAACCCCTCTCCCGAGTTTCGTTCGAGAACGAGAAGCTCAGCGCTGTCGACCGTGGGGCGCGACCACCGGCACAGAACGCCCGGCATGCCGTCGCGGTCGACCTTGCCCTTGCAGCGGAGCTTGAGCAGCTCGATTGGCGACGGGACGGGGATGGGCTCGGGCAGAGGTACCGGCCGGTCATCGATGACCGGTCGGACTTGCGAGATGTCGATCGCCTGGTCGGCCGTCGTGGCGCCGACCGGGGCGATCGACCCGACCAAGACGGCGAGGATTGTCGTGGTCAGGATGAGAGTCCTGCGGAGGGTGCGAAACATGGTTGTCTCCTGGATCGGGGGCAGTGTCCGGGGCCGGACTCGACCCCGTCACCAGATACATCGCGAACCTCGCAGGAATCTTTCACCCACCGCGCGCAAATAGGCCGAATGACCCACTCCCCGCACGGTGCCTGGCACCTTCACCCCCCAAAGGTGCCAGGCACCTTTGAGGGGGTCAGAGGTAGGAGAGGCTGGGCATCCAGTCGGCTCGGCCGGGGCGGGTCAGGTCGAGGAGGTGCCAGACCGGCGACAGAAGGTCGACGCCGCGCCAGTGGTCGCCCTCGATATGGGCGCCGCCCGAATACGCCATTCGCATCCCGTCAGGCGTCTTCTCGTAAACGCTGATGTAGGGCATCAGGTGGCCGTCGGCTGTCTCCCCCCCGATGTCGGCCTTGAACGAGTTGGCGGCCGCACTGACCCAGCGGAGCTCGTCCCATCCCCGCTCAGCCACAAGCGCCGCCGTTTCCTCGTAGGGCGCCGAGCTGACGAGCACGAAGTCGACATTCTGGTCGACATGGCCGACCACGCCCGCCCAACCGTCGGCCCACATCGAACACATCGGGCAGGGAGCTTCGTAACCCTTGCCGAACATGAAGTGATAGAGCACGAGAGGCCGATCGCCGGAGCCCAGATCGCTGAGCCGCACGGGCCCATCGCCCCCAGCGAACTCGTAGTCCTCGACGATCGGCCCGGCGGGTAGGGCCCGTCGCATCTCCGCCACGGCCTCGCGTTGTCGCACGAGCGCCAGTTCGGCCGCCCGGAGCTCGGCCCGGGCGGCCTCGTAGGCGTCGATATCGATGGTGGTCACGCCGGAGGGATCACATTCCCGGGATCTCGAAGGTCTCGGCGACCTCGACGGTTCCCTCGCTCATCGTCACGATGGGGCAGCCCTTGGCGAGCTCGACCGCCGCCTCCATGTTGTCGGCCTGGACGATGCCATAGCCGCTGATGGGGTTGACACCCCCGCCCTCGGACACCGAGCCGTCGGACGAGACAGTCATGGCCATCCCGGTCGGTGCTCCCCGATCGAGGAAGGCATCGGTCGACATCCATGATTCCCAGGCCGCCATGTGTCGGGCCTGCTCCTCTTCACTCTCGGGCATGCCGCCCCCGTGGTAGGCGAGTACGTACTTCGGCATCTGCTGCTCTCTTCCGTTGGTTGTTGTGTGCTTGCTCTCGCTCTTCTGCTAGCCGGCCGGCAGGGGCACTCGACCGGTGAAGGCCATGAGGCGATCGATCGGGTCGTCGGTCGGCGGGTCCTGCTCCTTCGCGAATCCCCGGCCCTCGCCGCGCGCCTCGGGGGTGATCGTCCCCTCGACGATCGAAGTGATGTAGGCGGTGAGGTGATCAGGAGCCCCGAACGGCTCACCGATCGCCTGGGCGAAGTCCCACCCATGGATGAAGAGCTCGAGGGCCAGCACCCCGGCCATGTACTCGGCCGGCATCGCCCCATCTCCGAACTCGACCTCGCCGTCGACACCCCGGCGGCGCCACGCCGCCAGCGCAATTTCGACAGCCTGGGCCATGTAGTCCTCGCCGTTAGTGGCATCGATCGACTCGGGAATCTCGGCGCCGGCCATGCCCCCGAGTGACCGCACGCTGCCCATCAGGTGTTCGACCAGCTCGTGAATCGTGAAGTCCGAACAGGGAGTGGGGTCGTCCTTGATCGCCCCGCTGAACTTCCGCATGATGCGCTGGCACAGCGCCCAACTGGCCTCGATAGCCGTGAGGTGGTCGAGCTCCTCGGGACCCGCCGCCCATTCGTCCGGTCCGGCGTCACCCTGGGCTGCTGCCACAACGAGTCGGTCGCCATAGTGGTTCCAACCCTCGGCATGACCCTGGGCTTGTTCCTCATCGAGCCCGGCATGGCTGAATCGGACGAGCGTTCCACCGTCGCGAGGCTCGAGCTCGATCAACAGATCCGATGCCCCAGGCGGAAGGGCCTCATTGCCGTTCCACCCCCAGGTGAGACGGATCCTTCTCCCAGGGTCGATCTCGGTCACTGCCCCCTCGGCGATACTGCCCGGCACCACAGTCATTCGATAGGCCCCGTCGACGCGAAGGTCGATCGACGCGCTCACGGCCTGCCACCGACGGAGCCGTTCGGGCTGGGTGAGGAGGTCGAAGGCCTCCTCGGGTGTGGCATCGATGAGGCGTTCGATCACTACGGGTTCGGCCACGAGATCTCCTCGGTCAGGTCGGCTTGTTCATGCGAGCGAAGCTCCGGGCGGCGGTCTCGAGGTCGTCGAGCTCGTTGACGAGGAATACCTCGATGGCCGCCCGGGCCCGAGCCACCCCGTCCGGATTGATGCGATACAGCCGCCGACGGCCGGAGCGTCGCTCGTCGACGAGTCCGTTGTCGAGCAGGACGCGCAGATGCTGCGACACGGCGGGCCGGCTCACCGGGAGCTGATCGGCCAGCTCGGTCACCGCCATCTCGCCTCGCTCCGTCAGCAGCGCGAGGATCTCCCGTCGGCGAGGTTCAGATATCGCCTCGAGCGGATCCATGCCGATACGTTAGTGATGACTTACGGATCGGTCAATGGCTCAGCGGCGCCGGCCCGCCCCCTCCTAGAGTGCCGGGGTGAAACGCCCCGTCGGCTTCGCCTCAATGCTGGTTGTCACGATGGCGATGTCGACGTTCGTCTTGTTCGCATTCGCCGTGGTCGCCTCCGATCTCGAGGAGGAGTTCGGGCTCTCGAAGCTGCAGCTCGGGCTCCTCGGGGCTGTCAACACGGGGATGGGCGGGATCTTCGCGCCGACAGCTGGTCGACTGAGCGATCGCCTCGGCGGCCGGCGCTCGATGGCCGCAGTGCTGTCGATAGCGGCGGTCACGATGGGATTCGCCGCACTCGCCCAGACGTACGGCGTGCTACTGATCGCGCTCGGGCTGGCCGGGGTCGCTCAGGGCTGGGGCAACCCAGCCACCAACAAGGCGATCTCGACCGGCATCGAGCTTCGCCAGCGCGGCGTCATCACCGGTGTCAAGCAGTCCGGCGTCCAGCTGGCCGTATTCGTGGCCGGTGTCGCCATGCCGGCGATCGCTGCTGCCTGGGGGTGGCGGGCCGGAATGTGGATCGCCGCCGCCATGTCCGCAGTCGCCCTCGCCGGTCTCGTCTTCGTGACCGAGCTCCCGGAGTCGGGCGAAGTCGGCAGCGAGCAGCCGAATGACGCCGGCGATCTCACCGGACCGATCCCGCCGTTCGTCCTCCAGGTGGCGATCTACGGCTTCCTGTTGGGCACGGTCGGCGGCGCCCTGGGCCGGTTCCTGCCGCTGTATGCAGAGGAAGCGGTCGGCTTCTCCCCGGAGCGAGCCGGACTGGTCTTTGCCGTTTCGGGTCTCGTGGCCGTGCCGACCCGCATTGCGTCGGGGCTCCTGCTCGACCGCGGGGTCTCCGCCCGGCTCACACTGATGGTCATGGCCGCGGGCGCGGCGGCGGCGTTCGCGGCCATAGTCGCCGCGGCCGAGGGCCAGGACGTCCTTTTGTGGCTCGGCACCGTCATTTCGGGTCTCACGCTCGGCTCGTGGAACACGGCGGCGAACCTGGCCATGATCCGCGAGGGTCGGAACGCCGGGCGGGCGTCGGGAGTACTCATCTTCGGCTTCCTGACCGGCCTAACCCTCGGATCGCCGATCGCCGGCTGGTCGATCGACCAGTTCGACTCGTACCGGCCGGCCTGGGTGGCCTGCACCCTGCTCTGTCTGGCCGGCGTCGCCGCCATCACCCACCGGCGCCCGACCGCCGAATCGGTAACCTGAGCCGATGAGCCGAGGTCGGACGCGCAACGTGTTCGTGCGTCGCGTCGGGCCTTCGGGCGATCGTCGGCGACCCGACGATGTAATCGTCGAGGAGCCTTTGTCGATCCAGCTCGATGGCACGCTCGTGGCCACCACCATGCGCACTCCTGGCCACGACTACGAGCTGGCGACCGGCTTCGTTCACTCCGAGGGCATGCTCGCCGGCGTGCCGGTCGAAGCAGTGCGCTACTGCGCGGACGGATCGGCGCTCGAGTCCCAGTTCAACGTCGTGACGGTGGAGACAGGGGGACGGGCTCCGACCCCGACGCCCCGGCTCGGCTCTACATCGTCTTCATGTGGGCTGTGCGGTTCCGACGCCATCGACAACCTGACCGCCCGTCTGGCCCCGCTGGAGGCCGAGCCGTTCGATCCGCTGCTACTCGCCGAGATCGCCGACCGGGTCCACGACAAACAAGAGCTGTTCGCCAAGACCGGCGCCGTTCACTCGGCGGCCAGCTTCGATCGGCAGGGAACAATCCTCTCAGTGCGCGAGGACATCGGCCGCCACAATGCCGTCGACAAGATCGTGGGACGCCTCCTGCTCGACGGTGAGCTTCCCGCCTCCGACCTCGGGCTCTACGTCAGTGGCCGGGCCAGCTTCGAGATGGTCCAGAAGGCGTGGGCGGCCGGCTTCGGAACCCTCGTGTCGGTGAGCGCCCCTTCCGCCCTCGCCGTCGAGACCGCCCGCGCTGGACAGCTCGGCCTGGCCGGGTTCGTCCGCAACGGTGAGATCAACGTCTACAACTGAGCCGATGCCGAGGAGCGATCCTCGGTAGCCTCGTCGCCATGAACGAGGTTTCCCCTTCAACTGGGCTCGGAGTGGTCCACCTCTTCTGCAAGCCGGGCCCCACCTACGACTCTGCCGCCGTCCTGACAGCGATCGAGAAGGCACGTGCCGACGACGTGCAGATCGTCACCGTCGCGATGCTCGGCCACAAGGCCGACGTGGCGATCATGGCCCTCCACCCCGACTGGTGGGCGCTGCGGCGGCTGCAGACGGCGGTCGCCTCCGCCGGTCTCGAGGTGGTCGACAGCTTCGTGTCGCTCACCGAGCTCAGCGAGTACGCCCAGGGAGTGCCCGAGGAGATGCGCAACATGCGGCTCTACCCCGAGCTCGAGGCGGTGTTCGAGGACAAGCCGGCCTGGTGCTTCTATCCGATGTCGAAGAAGCGCAAGCCCGAGGGCAACTGGTTCACCCTCCCCTACGACGAGCGCAAGGAGCTCATGTACGAGCACGGCGCCTCGGGCCGCAAGTTCAAGGGCCGCATCCTCCAGGTGATCACCGGATCGACCGGTCTCGACGACTGGGAGTGGGGCGTGACGCTCTTCGGGCAGCACCCCGACGACCTCAAGGAGGTCGTTTACACGATGCGCTTCGACGAGGCCTCGGCCGTCTACGCCGAGTTCGGCCCGTTCTACACCGGCGTGGCCGCTCCGGCCGAGCAGGTGCTCGGCGCCTTGTCGACCTGAACCGGCATCCGACCCGCGTCTCCCGACCGACCCGGAATCGCTAGCTTCGGCGACATGGACAGCGTGCCCTTCCCGTCCGACGCCGAGGTCGACCTCGACCCGCCCAACCGGGACGAGACGATCGCCAACGCGGCCGGAGTACTGAGCGCCAGCCGCCCGGCCTCCGGCAACACCGAATTCCAGAGGCTCCTCATCGAGGCCACGTTCGAGGCGCTCACCGGACACCGAGTCGATACGACGGATCTACCGGTCGTCGACGCCCAGACCGCGGCCGAGAACCTCCGCTTGCGAGCCCCGGCCTTCCGTATGCGGATGGTCCACATGATGGTGCTCTCCGCCCTCGTGCTACGGCCCATCCCACCCGAGGTCGCCAACCGGGTGCGCGAGTTCAGCCGGCGCCTCGGCATCGACGACGACCTCCTCGAAACGGTGGAGCAGTTTGCCGGCAGCGACCGCGCCCTCGCTGCGGTCGACTTCGAACGCAACGGCTACACGTCGGACTGGTCGCCCGATCGCAGCGCCGCACTGCACACGAGCACCGAGCTCGATCACGGGTGGGCGGCCGACGAGAACGACCCCGATCTGGCCGGCAAGTGGGCCGCGCTCGGCGACCTTCCCGAAGGCACGATCGGCCGGCGGCTCTTCGGCTTCTACCGGGCCCGGGGATTCGCTTTCCCGGGCACGCCGGGGTCGGCACCGCCGCTGCTCGCCCAGCACGACTGGGTTCATGTGTTGGCCGGCTACGGCACGAAGGTCGAGGCCGAGCTCGAGGTGTTCGCCTTCATCGCCCGCGCCAACGACGACCCTCGTGGCTTCTCCCTGCTGGCCATGGTCGTGAGCCTGTTCGAGACCGGCTATCTCGCCGAAGGCGCCGGCCTGTTCGAGGCGTTCCCGGGTCAGCTGTCACTCGACGGCATGACCGTGCGCATCGGCGATGCCATGAGGAGAGGTGCCTTGTCCCATGGACTTCACGGCGCGCCCGACGTCGACTTCATGGCCCTGGACTGGTTCGAACATGCGGCGACCCCGGTCGAGGAGCTTCGTGACCTTTTCGGCATTCCCGACAAGTCGGCTGCTGCCATAGCCGCCGGATCGGTGACCCCGTGGGAGCCGGGAGGCATGAGCGAGACACAACTCGAGATGGGCCGGACTCTGGCCAGCGAGCTCGGCATCGAATACGACAGCCATGGAGCGTCGCCCGAGGCGCTGATCTGAGATGACGCGGACTCCGGTTCCGCTTCAGAAGCTCGGCGCGACATCCTCGGCGGAGTCGCCCAACAGATACCTCGGTCCGGAACCGAGCCGGGAAGCAGCGTCGTCGGGGTTGTAGATACCACAGCGCTCGAGAGACAGACAGCCGCACCCGATGCAGGCGTCGAGCTGGTCCCGCAACGCTTCGAGCTCGTCAATCTGCTCGTCGAGCCTCGCCCGCCACTGCTCGCCGATGGCCGCCCAGTCCGCGTGGGTCGGGGTTCGCGCGCGCGGCAGACCCTCGAGCGCCGATCGGATCTCGGCAAGAGAGCGCCCGACCCGACGGGCGGCACCGATGAAAGCAACGCGCCTGATCGTCTCCCGGCGGAACCGACGCTGACCTCCGTCTGTTCTCTCCGAATCGATGAGACCTTGGTCGGCGTAATAGCGGACGGCCGAGGGTGCGATCCCGCATCGGGCGGCCACGTCGCCCACGCTGAGCAGGCCGTCGGAATCCATGACCCCGACTGTGACGCAATCGACACTTGACTCCAAGCGCACTTGCACTCGTACGATCGGAGGCCATGACCTCCTCAGAAGATCGGACCACCACCGAGACGATCGGCCGGGCCGACGAGCTGCGGGTCGGCGACATGAAGATGGCGACCGTCGGCCAGCGACGGATAGTCGTAGTCCGTACGCCCTCGGGTGTCCACGCCCTCGACAACGCGTGTCCCCACCAGGGGTATGGCCTGGCGACCGGTGCGCTCGACGGCGAGCTGCTCACCTGCCAGTGGCACAACTGGAAATACGACGTTCGGAATGGCTCGTGTGTGCTGGGCGAGGAGGATGTCGCCTGCCACGAGGTCGCTGTCACCGATGGCGAGATTCGTGTGACCGTCACCGAGCCGACGACCGAGGAGCGGCAGGCGGCGCTGTGGCCCAGCCTCCGCCGGGGCATCGAATCGGACTACGTGGGCCAGATCGCCCGCGACACCGTCCGGCTGCTCGAGACCGGTGCCTCACCGGCCGACATCACCTGGGAGGCACTGGCGGTCGGCGTCCCCAAGGCCGACTACGGACCCGGACACGAGCTGGCGATGGCCGCCGACTGCCTAGCGCTCGCCGAGGCCCGCGACGGCGACGACCGGGCCCTGCCGCTCGTGCAGGGCTTGTCGGGAATCTCCGAGGTCAGCCGGGACCGGCCGGTTCTCGAGGTTCCGAAGGGTGACAGCTCGATCGACTTCGCCGACTCGATCGAACGGGAGGACATCGAAGGGGCGATGGCGGCAACGGTCGCTCTGGTCTCCGATTTCGAGCCGACGGCTGTGCGGCATTCCTTCATCGACGTCGTATCGCAGCATCACCTCGGCTACGGGCACGGGATCATCTACACCCAGAAGGCGTTCGAGCTGCTGGATCGGGTCGGCTGGGAGCGGGCGGGCGAGCTCCTGCCCCATCTGGCTGCAACCATCGCCTGGTCGACCCGCGAGGACCTGCTGCCCTACATGCGCACCGCCATTAGGGACATAGACCAGGTCGACCTCGACGCGCTCACCTCGGCGTCGGCGGCTCGGCGACCCCAGGCGATCGACCCCGACGTGATCGACACCCTGGCCAACTCCGACGAGGCTCCGATCGGAGCTGCCGTCGACCTCGTGCTCGGAGGCGCCGGAATTGACGGCTTGCTCGACGCCCTGTCAGTCGCCGTCTCGGAACGACTGCTCCGACACGACCTGGCCGTCGAGCTCGACGCCGACGAGACCTTCGGCTGGCTCGACATCACCCATGGCCTGACGATGGCCCAGGCGGTGCGGTGGGCGTGGAAACTCGACCCGAGCCCGCAGGCGGCGCGTCTGGCGCTGTTCGCCACCTGGCTGCTGTTCGACACCGGCCGCGCCGAACGGCGACACGGTGCCCGGCCGATGCCAGTGATCGAGCCCGAGGCCGGCGCCATCGGCGAGCGAATCCTCTACAAAGACGTCGACAACACGCTCGCAGCCGTGGCCGCCGCCGATCGCGACCACGGAGCCGCCGCCCTGACGGAGGCCTCCCTGAGCGATGCCTCCGGTTCATTCATCGTCACGGCTCACCTGATCAAGACGACACAGGCCGCCATCGCCGAAGCCGACGAGATCGATGACGACCGGCCGCTGTTGGCCACTGCTCGATACATGGCTGCCCCCCGCCGCGAGCGCTTCGTGGAACGCAACGTGGCCGAGTCGGTCGACTTCGTTAGGACCGGACGACCACCGAAGCGGTGAGAGGCCGGGTGGGAGATATCTAGACATCGGATAGATTAGGGGGTTCGTCGACTCCAGAGGAACACACCGATGACCGACCCCACCCCGCCTCTGGCGCTCATCACGGGCTCCAGCGGTTACATCGCCAAGCACACCGTCCTCCGGTTCCTCGCCGCCGGATATCGAGTCCGAGGTTCGGTGCGGAATCTCGACCGCGGTGCCGAGGTCCGGGCCGCAGTTACCACTCACCTCGACTCCGACGTCGATCTGGACCGAGTGCTCGACTTCGTCGCCCTCGACCTCGGAGCTGATGCCGGTTGGGGCGACGCCCTCGCCGGCGTCGACGTGCTCGTCCACATGGCCTCGCCGTTTCCGATCGCCCAACCCAAGGACGAGGACGAGCTCATCCGGCCCGCGGTCGACGGTACGTTGCGAGCGCTACGCGCCGCCCACAAGAACGGTGTGACCCGGGTGATCCTTACGTCGTCGGCTGCGGCGATCACCAACCTCGACGCCCGGCCCAACGGATCGTTCGACGAGACCGACTGGACCGACGTGGACCGTCCGGGTGTGACGCCCTACATCAAGTCGAAGACGTTGGCCGAACGGGCCGCCTGGGACTTCGTCGAGACCGAGGCTCCGGAGATGCAGCTCACCGTCATCAATCCGGTCTTCGTGCTGGGCGCTCCCCTCGACGAGAACTACAGCAGCTCGCTCGAGGTGGTCGAGCGGTTCGTCAAGGCCAAGGATCCGGCCGTGCCCGACATCGGGTTCTCCGTCGTCGACGTCGGCGACATCGCCGAGATGCATCTGCGGGCCGCCCAGCGGCCGGAGACTGCGGGCGAACGAATTGCCGGAGCGACCCGCGGCATGTGGTTCGTCGAGATGGCCGAGACGATCAAGGCCGCCCACCCCGATCGCAAGGTGGTGACCCGCCAGGCCCCCCGTTGGCTGCTGCGGGTGCTGTCGGTCTTCGACAAGCAGATCGCCTCGATCCTGCCATCGCTCGGCCGTCTCGACGAGGTCGACAACACGAAGGCAAAGCGACTCCTCGACATGGACTTCGTGATGCCGGAGCAGTCGGTGCGGTCGGCCGCATCGTATCTCATCGACAACGACCTGGTCTGAGGCGTACCGTGCCGGTATGACCGACACGCTCGACCAACTGACCGGCGAGACCACCGAGCTTCTCCAAGAGCTCATCCGCAACGAATGCGTCAACGACGGCACGCCCGACTCCGGGCACGAGCACCGCAATGCCGAGTTGCTGCGCAACGAGCTCGAAGGTCTGGGGCTCGACTTCGAGACCTATGAGCCCCACCCGGGCCGGGTGTCGATCGCCACGCGCTACCCCGGAACCGATCCCGACGCTCCGTCGCTGCTGCTGATGGGCCACACCGACGTCGTGCCGGTCAGCCCTGACGGGTGGAAGGTCGATCCCTTCGGAGGCGAGCTGATGGGCGGCGAGGTGTGGGGCCGAGGCGCAGTCGACATGTACAACGTCACCTCGTCGATGGCGGTGGCGTTTCGGCACTGGGTGCGCTCGGGCAAGCGCTTCCCGGGCGACATCATCTACTTCGCCGTCGCCGACGAGGAGGCAGGCGGCAAGCTCGGCGCCGAGCAACTCGTGGACTCGGCGTGGGACATGCTCGAGTGCGACTACGTCCTCACCGAGTACGGGGGCACACCGGTGATGCGTCGCGACGAGACGATCGTGCTCATGACCGCCGCCGAGAAGGGCGGGGCGGCCCGCAAGCTCACCGTGCACGGTGAGCCCGGTCACGGGTCGATCCCCTACGGCACCGACAATGCTCTGATCAAAGCCGCCGAGATCGTGCGGCGCATCGAGGCCTTCAACCCGGGCGCCAAGATCGACGAGACCTTCCAGGGAATGGTGCGCGCCTTCGACATCGATCCGGATCTCCGCGAGATGTTGCTCGACCCCGGCCGGATCAGCGACGCCCTCACCCAGATGGAGCCCGGCCTGGCCCGGGTGCTGCACTCGTGCAGCCACATGAGTTTCAGCCCCAACGTGATGCGGGCGGGCTCCAAGGCCAACGTCATTCCCGACCGGGTCGAGCTCGAGGTCGACATTCGCATCCTGCCCGGAGACACCGCCGACGATGTCGCTCGCAACCTGCACGAGGCGATAGGTCCCGAGCTCATGGCGTCGGTCGAGATCGAGCCGATGTTCGACGGCGTCTCGACCCGGTCGAGCACGGAGACTCCGCTTTGGGACGCCCTCGTCGACTCGGTGCATATGACGTATCCCGGTGCCACCGTCCTGCCGTCGATGGTCACCGGCGGAACCGACGCCCGCTTCTTCCGCAAGAAGGGAGTGCCGGCCTATGGCGCCGGGCTACTCAGTAACAAGGTCACGCCCGGCGAGTTCATGAGTCGATTCCACGGCCACAACGAACGCATCGATATCGAATCGCTGCGTCTCACCACCAAGCTCTGGCTCGACGTGGCCGACCGCCTCTGGGCCTGAGCGGGCCTGACAGCACAGCCGAATTTCGGGACTGGTAAGCGTCCGCGGGCCCGGCTTGTCACGATCGGGTCAGCCGGATAGACCGGGGTCGTCATCGAAGGAGGGCTCCATGACATCCACCAAGAAACTTCTAATCGCGTTGCTCACAGTGCTGGCATTGCTAGCGGCGGCCTGCGGAAGCGACGACGAGGCCGACACGACCGACGACTCGAGCACTGACTCGGGCGATTCGGGCGACTCCGGCGATTCAGGAGACTCGGGCGACATGTCCGAGCCGGTAACGTTCGGCATGATCCTGGTCGGACCCCAGAACGACCGGGGCTGGTCGCAGGCCCACTTCGAAGGCGGCGAGTACGTCGTCGAGAAGCTCGGGGGCGAGATGATCGTGATCGACAAGGTCAACCCGGCCGATCGACCGGAGACGACCGTCGAGAGTGTCGCCGCCGACATGATCGATCAGGGCGCACAGATCATCTTCGCGACCTCGGACGACATGAAGGACGGCATCGAGGCGGCGGCGGAGATGTTCCCCGATACCCCGATGATCTGGAGCTCGGGCGACAGTGCTTGGCCCGAGGCTCCCGGGTATCGAGCGGACCTCACAAATCTCGGCAACACGATGGGTCGCATGGAGTACGGCAAGGCCATCGCCGGCTGTGCTGCGGCGCTCACGAGCCAGACCGGGTCCATCGGCTACGTCGGTCCCCTCATCAACGACGAGACGCGGCGGCTCGTCAACTCGGCATACCTCGGCGCCGACTATTGCTGGAAGAACTACCGGGGCGAATCCAGCGACATCGCGTTCGAGGTCAATTGGATCGGCTTCTGGTTCAACATCCCGGGCGTCACGCTCGATCCGACACAGGTGTCGAACGACTTCCTCGACGGAGGCGCAGACGTCCTGATCTCGGGTATCGACACGACCGAGGCGATCGTCCGCACTGGGCAGCGTTCCGACGCCGGTGAAGCCGTATGGGCGGTGCCCTATGACTTCGAGGGCGCGTGCGACGAAGCCCCCGACGTATGTCTCGGCGTCCCCTACTTCAACTGGGGACCCGAATACCTGAAGATCATCGAGTCGGTGCAAGACGACAGCTTCAGCGCCACGTGGAACTGGTACGGCCCGGATTGGTCCGACATCACCAACAAGGACACGAGCGGGATCGGCTGGCTGAACGGTGATGGTCTTCCCGCCGACGCCGAGGGGCCGCTCGGCGAGTTCATCGAAGGGCTCGGCGACGGATCGATCAACCCCTGGACCGGCCCGCTCAACTATCAGGATGGCAGCCCGTGGCTCGGCGACGGTGAGGCCGCTTCCGACGTCCAGCTGTGGTTCAGCGCCCAGCTGCTCGAGGGCGTCGTGGGAGCGAGCTCTGCCGAGTAGGAAGTCAACGGGGTAGACGAAATGATCGCAGGAAGGGAGGGGCTGCCGCTTCTCCCTTCCGTGCAATCCGCCGGCCTCGACAGCCGCGGCCTGACAAACCCCGAGGCCGGCATCCGATGAGCTTGGTGCTGTCGGAGATGCACAAGCGCTACGGGCCCGTGCACGCGAACAATGGCATCTCCCTCGAAGTCGAGTCGGGCACGCTGCACGGGCTGCTCGGCGAAAACGGTGCCGGTAAATCGACTTTGATGAAGATCCTGTCAGGGTTCATCGAAGCCGACTCGGGCACGATCACCCTCGACGGCAAAGAGGTTCTGGCCCGGTCCCCCAAGGACGCCATCGCAGCTGGCATCGGCATGCTGCATCAGGACCCACTCGTCTTCTTGCCCCTCACCGTCCTCGACAACTTCCTCATAGCGAGTCCCGGACCCATGAACGTCAATCGGCGGGACGGCGCCCGGGCGCTGGAGGAAGCGAGCAAGCGGTTCGGCTTCAAGTTCAATCCGAACGCTCCGGCCCGCACGCTGACAATCGGCGAGCGCCAGCAATTGGAGATCGTTCGGTTGTTGTGGTTGGGGGCGCGGGTCCTCATCCTCGACGAGCCGACGACGGGCATATCGGAGATCCAGCGGGTCGAGCTCTTCTCGACGCTGAAGCGACTGGCTGACGACGGCATGAGCGTCATCTTCGTTTCCCACAAGCTGGAGGAGGTGGCCGATCTATGCCAGAGGGTCACGGTGATGAGGCAAGGTCAGGTCGTCGGCCATGCCGAGTTGCCGACGCCGGCCTCCGACCTCGTCGAGATGATGTTCGGGCAAGTGGTCGTGCAGACCGACCGTCCTCGGGTCGAGATCGGCCAGCCGAACGTGGTCCTCGAGAACGCGACGATCGGCGACCGCAAGCTGGCGATGGACGATGTGTCCGTCTCGATCGCCTCGGGCGAAGTGGTCGGCCTCGCCGGCCTGGAGGGGAGCGGACAGCGACTGTTCCTCGAGACCTGTGCGGGACTACAGACCCCCTCGCACGGAACCCTGGAGATCGCCGGCACCGAGCTCACCGGCAAGGGGTACCGCCAGTTCCTCGAAGCGGGAGTCCACTACCTGCCCGCAGGCCGGCTGGAAGAGGGGTTGGTTGCGGGACTCACGATAAGCGAGCATCTGTTCCTGGCCGGAGCCGACAAACCCTTCTTCATCGACTGGGAGCAGACCAAGGAAGCCGCGCTCGAGAAGATCGAGTATTTCTCGATCAAGGGATTCCCAGACAGCCCCGCCGAATCGCTGTCGGGAGGCAATCAGCAGAGGCTCCTCCTCTCCATGATGGAGCCCTCCCTGCGGCTGCTGTTGATGGAGCATCCGACTCGCGGCCTCGACATCGAATCGGCGGACTGGGTCTGGAAGGAGCTTCTGACTCGCCGTGACGACGGGACGTCGATCATCTTCGCATCCGCCGATCTCGATGAGCTGCTGCGGTACAGCGACCGGATTATGGTCTTCTTCAATGGCGCCATCCTGAGGACCGTCGACGCCGCAACCACCTCGGGAGAAGCACTCGGATACCTGATCGGCGGGAAGGACGCGGCGTGACGAGTCGGTCTGACGCAGACTCGGGGGTCGGTCGCTGGGTCGGGTTGGCGGCACCGGTCGCCCTCGCGATCGTCGTCTCGGTGATACTCCTGGCCGTGGCCGGCGCTCCACCACTCGAGGCCATAGAGCTGATCTGGCAGGGCGCATTCGGCAACTCGAACAAGACCGGCGACACGTTGATGGCCTGGGTCCCCCTGGTGCTGGCGTCGGCCGGACTCGTCATTACGTTCAATGCCGGTCTGTGGAACATCGGCATCGACGGCCAGATCATCGCCGGCGGCATCGCCGCCTCCTGGGTGGCGCGGGAGGTGGGCGGGTCGTCGTTCCTCATCGTGACCCTGTCTCTGCTCGCCGGGATCCTTGGCGGCGCCGTCTGGGCTCTGCTCGCCGGCGTCCTGAAGACCAAGGGAAAGGTCAACGAGATCTTCGGAGGGCTCGGTCTGTTCTTCGTCGCCTCGTCGGTGGCGATCTATCTGATTATCGGTCCCTGGAAGCGGGAAGGCGTCGCCTCGACGAGCGGCACCGACCTGTTCCCGAAGGAGGCGTGGCTACCGACCTTCGGCGACAGTCGCTTGTCCCTCGTCGCTCTGGCGCTGGCCATCGTCGGTCTGGGCGCGGTCTACCTGCTCATGCGCGGCACGAGCTTCGGGCTGCGCCTCAAGGCAGTCGGCCGCAACCCCCGGAGCGCCTTCCTTCTCGGCATCCCGACGAACAGGTACATGTTGGGCGCCTTCGCCATATGCGGGGGGCTGGCCGGAGCCGCCGGCGCCGTTCAGGCGATCGGATTTCATCACAAACTGATCCCGGCCATCTCGGGCGGCTACGGGTTCCTCGCCATCCTGGTCGTCCTGCTCGTCTCGAATCGGGCCGTCTTGATCGCGCCGGTTGCCCTCTTCTTCGTCGCCCTGTCCGTCGGGTCCACTCAGCTCACCCTCCGGCTCGACGTCGACTCCGCCATTGGCGGTGTCGTTCAGGGAATTCTGGTCCTGTTCGTCCTGCTCGGAAGTGGGCTGCGGGCCCGGCAGGTTCGCCTCAAGTCGCTCGAGGCGGAGTCGGCATGATCGCCGTCGGCTTCTTCGAGGCTCTTGGCGACGCCTTCACCGCGGCCGCCCTGGCCTCGGTCGTGGCCGGGGCCAGTCCCCTGATATTCGCCACGATCGGGGAGACCATCACCGAGAAGGCTGGAGTCATAAACCTCTCTCTCGAAGGATCGATCATGCTCTCGGCCATGGCCGGGTTCGCGGCGGCGATAAGTACCGACGTCCTGATCGTGGGCTACCTGGCGGCGGCGGCAGTCGGGGCAGGGATCGCCCTGATTGTTGCCATATCGAGCATCGAGCTCCGGCTCGACCAGATCGCTGTCGGTTTCGTACTCACCCTCCTGGCGATCGACCTGTCGGATTTCATGGGCAACTCATTCGTCGGACGGGCCGGCCCACAGGTCCCGGCATGGGAGATCCCCGGCCTCCGGTCGATCCCCCTCATCGGCGAGGTGTTCTTCACCCACAACCTCTCCGTCTACGCCTCGTACCTCGCCATCATCGTGGCCACCTGGTTCATGTTCAGAACCCGCAAGGGCCTGGAGCTACAGGCGATCGGTGAACGGCCCGAGGCCGCGTTCTCGAGGGGTGTACCGGTCAACCGGCTGAGGTACGTCTACGTAATCATCGGCGGCGCCCTCGTCGGGGTGTCGGGTGCGGCCTTCTCGCTCGACCAGATCTCGGGGTGGCGGGAGAACCTGACCCGCAACTTTGGCTGGATCGCTCTGGCGATCGTGATCTTCGGCGGCTGGCACCCGGTCCGAGTGGCAATGGGGGCCTACCTCTTCGGGTTCCTGCAGGTCGTCGCCCTCAAGCTGCAGCCCGTCTTCCCGGACTTCAGCCAGGTGCTGCCATCGGTTCCGTTCCCGCTCATGATCTTCACTCTGCTGGTCGTGTACTCCGCGTGGTTCAGAAGGTTCGGCGATGAGCATCCTCGCTGGCGCAACCTGCTCGCTGCCGATCCGCCGTCAGGTATCGGATCGACGTTCCATCGCGAGTAGTTTCGCTCTATTCGGGCGCCTCGGAAGCGACGAACCGATCGAGCTCGTCCAGCAGCTCCGTCCGGCGGGTATCGGACAGGAAGCTGGCTTCGAACGAGTTGCGGGCGATCTCGGCCAGCTGCGCCCTGGACAGACCGAGCGCTCGAGCCGTCTCGACGTAGTTGTCGCCGATGTAGCCGCCGAAATACGAGGGGTCGTCGGAGTTGATCGTGACCCGAACTCCGGCCTCGTGGAGCCATCGGAGATTGTGGTCCTCGAGTGTGTCGAACACCCTCAACTTCACATTCGACAACGGACACATCGTCAGCGCTGTCCCCGAGGCGACCAGGTCATCGACCAGTCCGGCATCGTCCGTCGAACGCACCCCGTGATCGATCCGCTCGGCCTGTAATGCATCCAACGCACCGCGGATGTACTCGGGGCCACCCTCCTCGCCGGCGTGAGCCACGACCCGGAATCCGAGCTGGCGAGCCCGGGCGAAGACTCTCGTGAACCGCTCGGGGGGGTTCCCCACCTCTGAGGAGTCGAGACCGACAGCGATGATCTCGTCTGTGTGCGGCAAGGCAGCCTCGAGCGTGGCCATGGCCTCTCCCTCGTCGAGGTGCCGCAGGAAGCACATGATCAGCTCACTCGACATGCCCAGCCGTGCCCACGCGTCCGCGCGAGCTTCGGCAAATCCCGCCATGAATGTGGCGAACGGGATCCCTCGGGCCGTGTGCGTTTGGGGGTCGAAGAATATCTCGGCGTGGCGGACGCCGTCGGCGTGCGCCCGATCGAAGTAGGCCGATGCCAACTCGGCGAAGTCGCGTGTCGTACGGAGCACGTCGGCGCCCTGGTAGTAGATGTCGAGGAACGACTGCAGGTTGTCGAACTCGTACGCGTCGCGCACCTCGTCGACGGTCGAGAACGGCAGGGCGACCCCATTCCGCTCTGCGAGTGCGAACATCATCTCGGGTTCGAGCGTGCCTTCGATGTGAAGGTGGAGCTCGGCCTTTGGCAACGCTCGAATGAAGTCGGTATCGGTTGCGACGCTCATGGAGCAATGGTTGCCGAGCTGACCGAGGCGATCAATAGAGCCCGCCGACTTTAGGGGCCCCTCGGTTCGAGGACGATCGCCCCGCCTGAGCGCCCCCACGCCCCGAAGAGTGCCTCGACACCTGGGCCTTGACAGGCAGTTGACCCCGGAGTTGGGTGAGAGACGACGCTGTGTGCGGGACATAGAACCAGAGATCCTGGGCACTGCCCGCCCCGCTGGAGGTTCACCATGACGGATCGGATGGAGCTGCCTCCGGCAGCATGTGTGGTGACTCACGAAGTCGCAGACTTCGACGTCTGGAAGCAGGGCTTCGACGACCATGAACACGCCAGGCGCGCCGCCGGCATTTTGGGTCACCACATCAATCGCGACCGAGCGAACCCGAACCGGCTGAGCATCTACTGCGCTCTGAGCGACATGGACAAGGCCAAGAAGTTCACCGCATCCGACGATCTCCGGGAGACCATGCAGAGCCTCGGCGTTCTCGGTCCGCCGGAGGTCAGGTGGATGGCGCCGCTGCGAGAAGCCGTGGTCTGGGATCGGGAGCTTCCGGCGTTCATGCTGGCGCATTCGGTCAGCAACGTGGACCAGTGGCTGCCGTTCTACGACGCTGCCGACGAGCTTCGGCAAGCCAATGGAATCATCGGGCAAGCCGCCAATCACTCGCTCGACGATCCGTCGGTGACCGTCGTGTACCACCAGGCCGAGTCGTTCGACACGCTCGAGGCCTTCCTGGCCAACCCGGAGCTCAAGGAGCGGATGGAGGAGGCCGGCGTCACTTCTGCCCCCGACGTGCAGATGGTCACCGGGGGTTGGGCCAAGCTGTACTGACGGCTTCTCACCGGAATCGTCGACCCCTCCTGTGATGTCGGCGCGCGTGGCGGAAGGTCAGACGAGTCGAAACTAGAGTCGCCGAGGTGAGCCCTCTCGCCGCTGCGATCGACCTGGTCGAGGTTCCCCGTCTGGAACGAGCTCCCCTCACCGCCATCCTGCGACGGGTCGGTTTCGCCATCGGTCTGATGTTCTTCGTCGCTGTGGTGGTGCGACTGGGCGGTGAAGGGTTCGTCGACACCTCAACCGGGAACAGCATCGGCTTCCTCGATGCCCTGTACTACGCGTCGGTCACCGTTACGACCACCGGCTACGGCGACATCTCGGCCGTCAGCGACGGAGCCCGGCTGGCCACGATCGTTCTGATCACACCGGCTCGAATCCTGTTCCTCATATTGGTGGTCGGCACCACGGTCGAGGTGCTCACCGACCAGACCCGCCAGCTTCTGCTGACTCGACGTTGGAGGCGCAACGTGAATGACCACATCGTGATCTGCGGATACGGATCGACCGGCCAGAGCGCCGCCGCCGATCTGATCAGCCGGGGAATCCGCCCCGAGTCGATCGTGGTCGTGGACCGCAGTGCCGACGCTATCGAGGCCGCGACCACCAACGGGCTCGTCGGCATACGCGGCGACGCCACCCAGCGCGCTGTGCTCCAGCAGGCTGCGCTCGAGTCGGCCCGGGCCGTAGTCGTCGCTCCCAACCGGGACGACACCGCCGTCCTGATCACCCTCACGGCTCGAGAGATGAATCCCGAAGCTCACATAGTCGCGGGCGGGCGAGAGCAGGAGAACCTTCATCTGCTGCGACAGGGGGGCGCCAACGAAGTCATCGACGCCACTGCCGCCGTGGGTCGGATGCTCGGTCTCGGCACGTACGCACCGGGCGCCGTGCAGGTTCTCGACGAAATCCTCGGCGCCGGTGCCGGTCTGGAGCTGGTCGAGGTCGAACCCGATACGGCGGATGGTCAACCGACTGCTCCCCACGGGGCCAGCCTCGTCGCCGTGATCCGCGACGGTGAGCGACTGCCCCCCGACGAGCTGGCGGCTGAGCACCTTCAGGCCGATGACCGGCTCGTCGTACTGCGGGAGTCCACTCCGTCATCGTGAACCGGTCCGCTCGTCGACTCTCGGGAGTCGTACTCCTCGTCGCGTTGGTCGCGGCCGCGTGCGGTCCGGCCCAGGCCAGCGAGCCGCCACCCCAGGATGTCGGTGTGGCGCTGCCAGTCGAGTCCGGTCCACCCCCCGATGCGACGGACCGTGACCCAACGACCACCACGACTGCGCCAGACCCGACTCAGTCGAGCACCACCACGACCGAAGCCACCCCCGATCCATACAGGACGTGGATTGCCACGGCTGCTGACCACGTGAAGCGCCTCGTCGCCTTCGACGAGGCGCACGGACGTCAACTGGCCCTGCCCTTCGTCGTTCCCAATCCCCACCAGTTCGGTGGGCCCCTGACGCTCATGGTCACCCAGGGCGAGCCGGGCGACGAATGGCTCGAGGTGCAGCTCCCGATTCGACCGAACGGCCAGACCGGGTGGATCAGAGCTTCGGACTACACCCTGAGCGAGACTCGTGTCCGGGCCGAGGTGTGGCTGGGATCAGCCGAGGTGAGGGTGTTCGACGGCGCCGAGGTGATCGCCGAGAGCGCCGCCGTCGTCGGTGCTGAGGAGACGCCGACACCGGTGGGGCGCTTCTACGTGGTGGCGCTGAAGGAGAACACGCCCGAGGAGTTCTGGCTCGGGCCATGGGCGTTGATCCTGTCGTCGTACTCGGAGGTGTTGCCGACTTTCAGTGGTGGCCTTCCGGTCATCGCCGTGCACGGCACCAACCACCCCGAACTGATGGGCGAGGCGATCACCTTCGGCTGCGTCCGAGTGACCAACGACGTCATCGAGTTCCTGGCCGAGCATGTTCCGATCGGGGCGCCGGTCGACATCTACGCCTGAGCGCGCAGCGGCTCGAGGGCCGTCACATAGTCGACGAGCCGGCTGGCCACCTCGAAGGCGAGCTCGGGCTCATCGAGGTCGGGCTCGATCCAGGCCTCGGATACCCGGCGCCAGTTGTCAGCGCCGAAGAACACGCCGGCCTCCGCCTCGGGGCCGAGTCCCCGCCGCCACTTCCGTTCGGAGGCAGCCAACGTTTCCAGGATCTCCTCGTTCTGGGCGAGGTCCCGATGCTCGGCGTGAAAGCCGATCTCGAGAGCCATGCCATCTCGACCGTCGACGTGGCGCCGCGGCAGCACCTGGGCCTCGTAGTGCTCCTTGGGTGTCGTCGCCGTGTCGAACCAGACCTTGATACCGCGGCGATGAGCTTTGCTCCGTACGTCGCCCAGCTCTTCGGGTGTGAGCGCCCGAACCAGGTCGGCGACCTCCTCGAACAGCCCCAGTTCCATGGCCGGATCGTACGGCACCCACCCGACAGATTCTGGTCCTGGCTCCTGATCCCAGCGGGCGGGCCGGTCAGCGAAGCTGGAATCGTGACTCCGTCCGATTGGTCTCGCCGATCGTCGTGACGATGAGTCCCACGCCGATGAACATGGTCACGGCCAAGGCCAGAGCCGAAGCACCGAGCCCGATGGCGTCAGCGACCACGCCGACGATCAGCGGGCCCAGCACCTGACCGAAGTCGTTCATCGACCCGAAGGCAGCCATGAACTGGGCCGGGGCATCTTCGGGAGCAAGGTCGCTGCCCAAGGTCAGAAGCGAACCGGAGCTGAGTCCGTTGCCGATGCCGATCACCGCTCCTGCGAGCGCCACCGTCGACCCGGTACCGGCTGCAGCCAGGATCAACAGGCCCAGTCCCATCAGCGTGAAGGCCGGCACGATCGCCACCAGCCGCCCATAGCGGTCCATGACGTGACCGGCGACCGGGAACAGGAGAAGGTCGGCACCTGTGCTCACGCCGACGATCACACCGACCTGAGTGGGCGTGAGGCCGATGTCGTCACCGATCAGCGGCAGGATGACAGCCCTCCCATACCGCACCGCCATGATCAGTGAAGTGCCGCTGCCGGTCCACAGCAGCCGCCGCCAATAGCGCCGCATCAGTTCGAGCATTGGAAGCCGGGCCGAGCTGGCTCGGTCCCCGTGAACGCGCGTGAGGACGCGGGGCGGAATCCCCGTCAGCACGACCAGTCCGGCGACCAGGAAAGTCGTGGAATACCCCCATGTGTCGATCAACACTCCGCCGACGAGCGGCCCGACGAACACCCCTATGCGACGAGTGCCACCGATGCCGGACATCGCCCTGCCCCTGAGACCGAGCTCGACGCCGCGCTGCAGCGCCGACTGACCCGACAGCCTGATGCTGACAGCCGAGACACCGACGGCGAACATCAACGCGAACAACGTAGGGACCGTCGACGCCGAACCGAGCAGCGAGATCACTATCGCCGCCACCGCTAGAGCGGCGAGCGTCACAGTCCGCTCCCCCACGCTGGAGATGGCGGTGCCGACCAGGATCCCGCACAGCGACGCTCCGACACCGTTGGCGGTGAGCACGAGCGCCGTGCGCGAGAACGAGAACCCTTGGTCGACCAGATAGAGGGGAAGCGCCAGCGACACGATCCCGATCCCGACCGTGAACGAGAACCATGGCCAGTAGATCGGAGCTGCGTAAGGAAGCAGGCGACGAAGCTGTGATCCGCCCGACGTCACTCGGCGTCGGCTGTCCGGAGCCCGGCCAGCACTCGGCTCGGCGTGAGTGGGAAGGCGTCGAACCACACGCCGGTCGCATCGTGAACGGCGGCGATGACCGCCGGGGCGTATGTGATGAAGGGCATCTCGGCCATGCCGCGGGCGCCCCAGGGGCCGTTCAGGTCGGCGAGCTCCAGGATCACGCTCTCGACGTGCTCGGGAATGTCTCCGATTCCGGGTATCAGGTAGGTGCTCAGCCGGGGATTGCGGATGCGGCCCTCGGTCACGATCAGGTTCTCGCTGAGCACGTAGCCGTGGGCCTGTACGACGGCTCCCTCGATCTGCCCGCGGACGAGCTCGGGGTTGATGGCGCGACCGACATCGTGGGTGCTCGTCACCCGGTCGACGCGGATGTGGCCGGTGTCGACGTCGACCGATACTTCGACCGCCTGAGCCATGTAGCCGTAGCAGAAGTTGGGCTGCCCGGCGCCCGTCACCGGATCGAGCATCTCTGTCGGCGGGGGGACGAACCGGAACCGGCCCGTGGCCGGCCGCTCCCCTTCCCGCCACGCCTTGTCGGCCTCCTCGGCCGCACCGAGAACCGCGTTACCGGCCATGAACGTCATCCGCGACGCCGACACCGAGCCACTGTCGCCACCCGTATCCGAATCGGAGAAGTGACCCCGAACCCGATCGAGCGGTACACCGGTGGCGTCGGCCGTCATCTGCAGGATCGCCTGGTGGGTGCCCTGCCCCACCTCGGACGCAGCGTGGAAGACATCGACATCGCTCGGGAGTTCGTCGTCGGCGGCGCCGTGGAGGTGGACCTCGGCGTCGCATCGCTCGGGGAACCCGAAGCTGAAGCCGACGTTCTTGAAGCCACAGGCGAATCCACGGCCCCGCCGGATCGCCTCGGGTCGAGGCGGCAGTGAGGCGATCGGTGTGTAGGGCTCGGCCGGGAACAGCTCGCCGGCCAGGTTGGCCTCGTCGGCGCATCTGTCGATCACCGCGGGCAGCGACACACCCTCCGGCATCGCCGCCTGGGTGATTCCCTCGCTGCCGTCGCGAAGGCTGTTGATACGTCGGAGCTCGACCGGATCCATGCCGAGCGCCTCGGCCAACCGGTTCATCTGGGTCTCGGCAGCGAACGTGCCCTGAGGACCGCCGAACCCGCGGAAGGCGCCGCCCGGCACACTGTTCGTGTAGACAGCGCGACTGTCGATGCGAGCATTCGGAACCTCGTAGGCCCCGGCCACGCTGAGGTGGGCATTTCCCAGCACCTTGTTCGAGGTGTAGTTGTAGGCGCCGGCATCGAGCCACACCTCGGCCTCGACGGCGGTGATGCGGCCGTCGCTGGTGGCGCCGAGCCGCGACCGGATCTCGCCCCGATGCCGTTTGTGGTGACCGACGATCGACTCCTCGCGAGACCACCGGCAGTGAACGGGCCGGTCGATGCCCAGCTCGGCCAGCTTCCGAGCCGCCAGCGCCAATGCGATCTGGAGCGACATGTCCTCCTTGCCACCAAAGGCCCCACCGACGGCGGTGTAAATGACGCGGACCTCACTGGGATCCAGATCGAGGGCGTGAGCGATCTGCTGCTGGTCCTCCCACGTCCACTGTCCTCCCGTCTCGACGACGACCCGACCTTCGGCGTCCACCCACGCGGTGGCCGCCTCGGTCTGGAGAAAGACGTGCTCCTGGTGCGGAAGGTGGTAGGTGCCCTCGACGATCACGTCGGCCTCGGCGAGAGCCGCTTCCACGTCGCCCTTGTCGATGGCGTAGTGGTGGTAGGCGTTCGATTCGACCTCGCCGTGGACGAGGGTCTGGTCGGTGCGGGCGGCGTCGAGGTCGGCAACTATCGGCAGCGGTTCCCACTCGATGGCGATCAGAGCCGCAGCCTCGGCTGCGATCGCTGCCGACTCGGCTATGACGATGGCGACGTTGTCGGCCTCCCACCGACTGATGGTGGGGTCGACTGCGGCGCGGTCGGTTCCGCCGAGACCGACCAGTACCGGCTGGTCGAACATCGTCAGCCCGTACTCGTTGACCGGCACGTCGGCTGCGGTCAAGACGGCAACTACCCCGGCGAGGGCCTCGGCCGCCGATGAGTCGAACGACAACATGCGGGCGTGGGGCTGATTCGAGAACACGACGCTGGCCCACAACGCATCGGCGGGGGGACGATCACCTGGAAAGCGGGTCTCGCCGGTGACCTTGCCGGTGGCGTCGCGTCGGCGTTCGGCCGATCCCACGCTCATGACTCGGACCCCTGCCCCGCCGACTTCACGGCCTCGATGATCGGGTAGTACCCGGTGCAGCGGCACAGGTTGCCCGACAGGGCCAGGCGGATCTGTTCCTCGGTCGGCTGATCGACCTCGTCGAGCAACCGGTGACCGGCCACGAGGAACCCGGGGATGCAGAACCCGCACTGCACGGCGAACTCATCGACGAAGCTCGACTGGATCGGCGCCAAGCGCTCACCGTCGGCCAACCCCTCGACGGTCACCACCTCGGCGCCATCAGACTGCCCGGCTGCGATCAGGCAGCTCATCGCGGCCACACCGTCGACGAGGACCGTGCAGGCACCGCACTCACCTTCGGCACAGCCTTCCTTGACGCCGGAGAGCAGGCGATCTTCGCCACCGCCGGCCTCGTCCCGGATCCAGTCGAGCAGTGTCGACCCGGGCGAACCAGCCGTCACCGGCTCCCCGTTCACCCTGATCGTCACCGTCGCCCCGACCTCCTCGACGGGAACGGGTGCCGGCGCCGCCAGCTGCTCGGCGGAGCTGAGAGTGGGAGGATCGGTCGGCCACATGTCGGCCTGGCGCCCATCGGCGAGAGCCTGCAGAGCCCGCTCGACAAGCATGCGCACTCCGGCCCGGCGGTAGTCCGCGGTCGCCCGGCCGTCGTCGATGGGCTCGACGGTTCGGGCCGCTACCTCCGCCGCCGTCGAGATCGTGTCGGCGTCAAGCGTCCTTCCCGCGAGTGCCTCGGTGACCTCGGGCAGGAGGATCACGGTCGGAGCCACGCTGCCGACCGCCACCCGAGCCGATATGACGGTTTCGCCGTCGAGCTCGACCACGAACCCGGCGTGCACGACGCTGATCGCCTGGGCCCGTCGCAGACCCAACTTCACCCACAGGCCGCGGGCATCAGGAACGAGCTTGGGGACCCGAATCGCGGTGATCAGCTCCCCCGGGGCCAGCACCGTCGATCGGAAGCCGTCGAAGAAGTCCTCGACGGCGACGGTCCGCTTCGACGTATTGGAGCCGGATCCGTGCTCGAGCTCGAGGGTGGCGCCCAGAGCCAGGAGGGCCGAGATCGAGTCGTTGGCCGGGCTGGCGGTGGCCAGGTTGCCGGCGATCGTGGCCCGATTCCGCAGCTGGGGCGATCCGATCTCAAGGCAGGCCTGGGCCAGGGGCAGGGCGTCGGCCAGTAGCCCGTCGTGAGACACGACCTGGTTGTGGGTCACCCCGCCGGCGAGAACCCAGGCGTCCCCCTCGTCTGTGATGGTGCGAAACCCCTCGATGCCGGTCAGATCGACCAGAGGCATGGGAGCTCCGGGCCCGCCCCGGTGAAGGTCGAGCAGCAGGTCACTGCCGCCGGCGATCGGGCGGGCGTCGGAGTGGGCGGACAGAACCTCGAGGGCGGCGGCCAGCGTGCGGGGCCGATGGATGGCACCGACGGACCGTCCCGGCCGCTGTACCTCGTGGACGGCGAAGGGCTCGGCAGCGCTGGTCACGTACGGTCGATCCCCGTGAATAGCACGACGACTCTCTGACGGGTCGGCGGTGGCGATGCGAGCAGGCCGGCGAAGCCGGCGCTGCCGGTGGCGCACACGTCGATGTCGGTGTGGGCGTGGGCAAGAGCGTAGGCCCGCTCGATGTCGCTCTCGGGAGCGACGATGGGCTCACCGCCGCTCGCTCGCGTCTGTCGGAGAAGCGGCAACCAGTCGTAGGTGACGTCGTCGAGGATGCCGGTGGCCAGGCTGTGGGGATCGTCCCACGGCCACATGAAGTCATCGGGATGGTCGGCTGCGTCATCGAAGTCGAACCCGGGGGCCAGTCGATCCCAGGCTCGACGCAAGGGGGCACAGCCCTCGCTCTGAACGGGGTGTAGTCGGGCCGTTGGGATGGCCGCCGACACGGCGGTGGCCAGGGCGCCGCCGCCCACCTGGATGTAGAGGGCGTCCATGTCGGCCAGCTGGTCGGCGAGCTCCCACCCGAGGGTGCGACCGCCGTCGAAGGTCGTCGGGGTGTCGGTGCCCTGCACGCTGAAGGGTCGGGCCCCGGAGTCGACCGCCTCCCGGAACCTCAGATAGGCCGGGTCGCCCTCCTCGCCGGGCCGGCGTTCGGCCGAGTGAACCGACGCCCCGAGCTCCTCCAGCCGATCGATCACCGACCGCTCGGCCCAGGTGGGCACGAACACCTCGAGGCGCCGGCCGAGGGCGGCCGCGACGACCCCGGCCCCGAGCGCGGCGTTGCCGCAGGAGGCGATGGCGAGCCGATCGGCCTTGGCTTCCCCCAGCTCCTCGGCGACGAGGAGATCGAGCGCCACGCCGAAGAGGTGACGGGCCTTGTGGGAGCCGCCGACGTTGCCTGGTTCGGCTTTGATCCAGAGGTCGACGTCGAGCCCGGCCGCTTCGGCGAGCTCGTCCCCGGACACGACAGGGGTAGTCACGAAGCCGTGGCCCTCCACCCCGGCTACTGCCTCGTCGAGCTCCGACACGAGCTCGACGAACCGCTCATCGCTCAGGCCGCCGGCCCGGGCCCTGGAGTATGAGTCGAGGCGGTCGCGAAACCGCAGGAACGGGTTCGACGTCGATGCCGGCGATTCGACGAGAGGCTCAGCCGTGGGAGGCACCGGTCGCCTCGTTGAACTCGACGATCATGTCGTCCCACTGAGCGACGAGCGGCCGGAGACCGCTCCAGAAATCCTGACTGCGCCGGCTCTCGAAGTCCGGTATCGAAACACCCTGCTGTTCGACCCAGGTGAAGTAGCCGAGGTTGAAGACACGGTTGCGCTCGATCTCGCCCATCTCCAGGTACTCGGTCGGCACCTCGACCAAATGCGTGTCGAAGACCTCGCCGGCCTCGGCGTCGTCGAAGCCGCCGGCGTACAGCTGCGCCATTATCCGCTCTCGGTCGGAGTTGTAGAGATCGCTGCCGTCGGTGGCGACGGTGACGATCAAGTCGTCGGATCCGAGGTCCCAGACGTTCGCGGCGGTGATTGCTGCGAGCACGTTGCAGATGGAGCTGTAGCCGAAGTCGACGAGCATCGAGGACAGGGCCGGGTCGACGCCCCTCTCCGCCAGCGTCCGCTCACCAGCCGGGGTGTTGAAGAGGATGTCGAGCCGGTTGGTCGAGTCGTCGCTCACTCCGACAACGAGGTCGGTGTTCATCACGTTGTGGATCAACGGGATGTGCTTGTCGCCTATGCCCTGGATGTTGTGGTCGCCGAAGCCGTTGTAGAGCATTGTGGGGCACTCGAGCGCCTCGGCCGCCACGATGCGGGCCCCGTGGGTGTCCTTGAGGTAGTCGCCGGCGCCGAGAGTGCCCGCCGATCCGCTGGCCGATACGAAAGCGGCGAGCCTCCCGCCGGAGCCGGCGGTCACGTGCTCGAAGACGGACTCGAGAGCCGGCCCGGTCACGGCGTAGTGACCGAGGTGGTTCGAGAATTCGCTGAACTGATTGAGGATCACGTTGGTCGGGTCGAGAGCGAGCTCGTTGCAGGCGTCGTAGATCTCCTTGACGTTGCTCTCGGTTCCGAAGGTCTTGATCACATCCTCGGCGGGGTTGATCGTCCACCGTTCGAGCCACTCGAAGCGCTCCCGACTCATGCCCTCGGGCAGAATGGCCACGCCCCGGCAGTCCATGATGCGGCTGATGGCGATGCCGCCCCGGGCGTAGTTACCGGTGCTGGGCCAGATCGCCCGATTGGCCGTGGGGTCGAAGCGCCCGGTCACCAGCCGGGCCACCAGGCATGAGTAGGCAGCCAGAACCTTGTGAGCCCGGATCATCGGGAATCGGTTGCCGAAGGCGAGCACGATGCGGGCATCGACGCCTGTCATCTCGGACGGCAGCTCGATGTGGGTGGGCACCTCGACGAAGCCGGGGTAGTTATCGCCAGGCTCATCGGCGTGCTCGTTGTACCAGTGCACCCGAAACAGATTCCGGGCGTCGGCGGCGTCCTTTTCGACGTCGGTCAGCTGACCGACGATCGAATCGGGGATCAGAGTCGGGTCGCGCAGCTGGGCGAACGTCGGCAGGACGATGTTCTTCTCCCGGAACCGGGCGACGGCGTTGTCGTATGCCACGCTTCCCGCAGAGTCGAACTCCCCGAATATGGCCAAATCGTTCTCACTCATCCGACCCAGTCTGCCCCATCGAGAGTCAGACCAAGAAGGGGTCGACCAAGAAGGGGTCGCCAAGAAGGGGTCAGACCCCTCGCGCGATGAGTGAAGGGGTCAGACCCCTCGCGCGATGGACCAGGAAGGGGTCAGACCCCTCGCGCGATGAGTGAAGGGGTCAGACCCCTTCGAGGCGGGTGAAGAGTCGCTCGGCGGCTTCGGCGGCCTTGGCCCT
>JAAUYH010032144.1_pt1 | contig 32839 bp, 30 predicted proteins | sample 7278061 | NCBI WGS metagenome assembly JAAUYH01 (sample SAMN14350203, study PRJNA611818) | marine sediment metagenome | isolation source: surface marine sediment (0.6m) | place: French Polynesia: Moorea | collected 2018-08 | reverse complement strand
CAGATCAGACATCTGGAAACCTTTGGGAGCAAGGTAACGCTCTTCCCCTTCCCTGGGAAACTCCTTCGAGTGCGGCACCGGTACGCGAGAACCGGTACCTACCGTGAGGTAGGGGGTGCGTGCTTTGTGCGCATACTTTTGGTATAGGTACGGCTTCCGTCGAAGGTGCCGATACCCGAGGAAGAGTGAGCCTTTCGCAGGCACTGCTTCCTACACGGATACCTACGACAGTTCGCCCCCATCTCCCAGTATAGTATAGATTGCATAAATCTATATTTAGCTGTTGGCCCCCAACTCGCAGTAAACTAAATTAAGTTATTCTCTGCATGCTCGAGTTTCGAGGTATAACCAAACCGCAATGTTGAATGTTCAGATTGCAGTTGAATATTGTAGTCCACTGCGATTAAATCCCGAAACTCGTATGCGAATCCGTTCGGATCATTTCGATTCATCGTTTCACATACGGATTCGTGGATGAACAAGGACCAGAAATAAATTCAAGCGACACTTTGTTATTTTGCAAAAGTTGACTGCAGGCCTACTCTGACTTGGCGAGAAATAGAATAATGGTTGAAGAAAAGGACTATCCAATCTATTTAATTCCAGTCGTGATCATAGGTTTGGTACGATCATGGCAACGACTTGTAGCTCAAAAGCCTGTCCATGAGTTTTAGAGACATTTCGGAGGGCAGCAGGCAGACGTACTAGTAGCACGGAGAGGGGAAAGGGTGGAGAGAACGAGGAAAGAATTGATGCGCGCCATGAGTTCAGATCTTGCTTGTCGTGTGAAGATTTGAACCAAGTCCGCTGGCGCCTTTACACTGTTTGAGTTAGGGTGCTAGATTATTTTGGTGTTTTTCCGCTATCGATTTTAATTAGTCAGGAGCTTCGATATATGAGACATACGGGAATCAGCAAGTCATGGATAGAACCTGAGTCAAACAACGGAAAACAACGGTAATTTTTATAGCATTTCATGGTAGGCATGGTAGAAGTCCATATCAAAAAAATAACAGATATACTGTAAGAGTAGGGTACAGCACGCGAATTTCCGTGCAAATTTACAGAATTTGTGTAGTGCCTTAGAAGCACCAAATTGCTGAGTCATTATCCACCTATTTCGGTGCTTTAGAATTGAACATTTTCAGGTTACAGCATCACTAGGCGGTTCGCTAGAAAGTTATTCTTCTTCCCCAAGTTGTTGACCTCAGATACGCATTGCGTGCTTCTACATATCTGACTGGCGAAGATCACTGTGTTACGCTAAAGCAAAAAACCGTATTCATTTGAAAACGCTGAATGCAACTCACAGCACCATGTGCACAGCCCATCAACTAATAGAAAGCAAGGCTTGCTTTCCTCTTAATTGCAAGCGAGTTCAACTGCTCCTGACTAGAAATTCCGGTATGATCCAACTTTTCTATCGATTTCCGTTGGTAACGTAGTCGATGCTCGTTCGCGATTTTGAAAAAAATATTTACCTGTATTCTAATAGTTTTTGACACGTCGGCACCCATTCCAGACTGTTGCATGGTCTACTGCTTGTTGCCGATGACACTCGTGTCCAGATTCTACTACTGTAGGCCTTCGTCCAAGAAAACCATATTGATTATTTCCAGAACCACTGTGCGTCAGCATGTTGAATGCCGGGTATAAAACCGCGGCATCGACAAGCTTCTCTGCAACTCACAAAGAACAAGCTCGGCCGACAAACAACTCTCCTACTACACCTGAGAACAAGATGAAGTTCAGCGTGGTGTTTGCCGTTCTGGTCCTCGCCATCGTGATCGGGAACGCCGATGGCCTTTCATGTGTCGGCAAGTGGTGCTCCTACGAGTACAAATATCAGAAGAAGTCGTGCAGGTGGGTGTTCAATTGGGTCCCGCAGTACAAATGCACATGGAGGGACACGAACTACAAGTGGTGTGTGCACAAGTGGGGCAGTACACCGTACAGCTCGTACGGCGAGATCGAGTTCTGGGACGACGACCGTATCGTTCGTAATGGTAACGGCAAGGCCACCAGTGGTACTGGAGCTCAGTGCAAGCATCGCAGCGATATTGGGAGCTGCAAGAAGGAAACCATTCAGATTGATGCCTCAGTTGCGTGGCGTTGTTAAGTATTTTACGTTACGTAGCTGTTTAAGTTGAGTTAATGACGTCTAGCAGACTGTCGATTCATAAGGTTCGTTGGTCCAGGGAATAAATACTTTAATTGTCCTAATGTGGCTGGTTTTTTGTTTCGCACTCCACTGATTTCTTACACCGAGACCACGGTGTTAAATTAACAAGCACCCTGAAATATTGCTATGTGGGAACTGTGAATGCTCTCACTTTATTCAAAATCACAAATGAGCTCTAACTACTTTACCGAGGCAAGAACATAGAAAATTTGGATCATGCCATCAATTCTAGCCAGAAGCAGTTGAACTCGTCGGCAGTTAAGAGGAAAGTCAGCCTCGTTTTATTATTAGTTGGTAGGATCTGCAAATGGCCCTGTGAATCGAGTTATGAAGTGAGTTGCATTTAGCGTTTTCAAATGAATATTGGTTTGGCTTCAGCGTGGCAAAGTGATCTTCTTCAGTCAGGCAGAAGCCGAGAATACGTTCCTGAGTCCAACAACTTGCGGCAGAAAAGTGTCCGTTCTGGGGAACCGCCAGGTAATGATATAACGCGTGCCATTTTAAAACACTGAAATCAGTGGATAACGAGTCAGCAATTTAGTGCTTCTCAGGCGTTACACAAAAAAACGGAAATCCGCGGACCGTGCCCTGATATCTGCGTTTTTTTAATGAGCTTTTCCCACGGCAAGTACTCGTGTATCTGCTTTTTTGTAATATGGGCTATTTGCACGCCTATCATAAAACACAACAAAAAAATTACTGTTGCTTTCTGTTCCTCTACTCATGTTCCACCCTGACTCCCTGCTACCCTCAAGATGTATATATCCGAACTCCTGACTAAATGAAATCGATAGCGGAAAAGCACTGAAACAATCTTTCACCCAAATTTGAGCAGTACAAAGATCGCTCCGGATTCTGCTCTAAGCTTTGTCTTGCAAGCAAGATCTGCACTCATGGCCGCATCACGTCTTTCCTCGCTCTCTTTATTCTTTCTCTTCTTTGTGCTACTGGGATGTCAGTCTGTTGCAAGGAGAAAAGTATCCAGCGGACATGGACGAGCTCTTGTGATGTACGCCCTCGCAGTGATGGTACTTACGGTACCCCGTTCTGCGGGTATGGCCGTTGCAATATATTTGGATGTAACCGTGACGGAGGGTGCAGCAAAATTTGCTGCATAATCTTTACTGGATGTTGCATAATTCAAAGTCTATCTACAATACGAGCTTGATAGATGGTAGTCTCTCTTCAGAAGTAAGGAAAACGGCCATTCCCAACGACCGGAACATCGCACGGAAGGGCAGTAGCATACAATGTGCAATCGACGGTTTAACGGCGGTTGTGTACGTGGATACGACAACGTTGTTGACAACAATGTCGCCGTGCACAGTTTGGGGATTGTATAGTCCGTCGTTCAACGAGCTACCAACAGACACTACACGCGACCGTCTTCCATTGGCAAGCTGAAGCGTATCGCCGACTTCCACATCTGAAGCCGGCACCAACTTCTCATTGGCATAAACGTAATGTCCCGGGCTAAGCACGACTTCCTCACGCGCCTCGGTTTTCAGTTCCACGAAGAACGTGAGAGCGTCTTCATCTGCATGAGTGAATCCGTAAACTTGTGAGTAGGTAGCGGGTCCGACTTGAACCATGTCACCAACCTTCAATTGGTGCATCTCCTTTTCACGGCCGTTCATCAATTTCACCGTGGCCTCTGCAGGGAAGCATGCACGTCCGTCACTGGGTTCAGCCGAGGGTACAAGGCCATCTTCCTCCGTGCCTTCCTTTTGATATACGCAAGTGTTCCCATTTGGCTCAATGAATACCATGTACTTTGTATCCGCTTCTAACGTGACACTAGACTTGGGTACAGCTACGGGGCTCTCAGTGTTGACAAAGAAAAAGTGCGTGCCATTCGCGACTTTGCTGATCCCACATACTCGCGCACTGTCCAAAACTCCGTGATAATAAGGTGCCCTGAGTTCGGCCGCCAGCTGCTTGTCCATGGCGAGTGAATCGGGGTTTTTGCCAGGCTCGGTCTTGCGCACCTCGAGAACATTTTCTCCTTCACATGCCACATCGTTATGTGTTACATCGCTATTCGATAGCTGGTATGCTCCATTTTTCCTTGTGACCGTCGCGTGCTCAATATCTAGCGGACATGCTCGATTTCCATTGATGATTTCGAATTTGCCCTTCAAACCATGTATCGTGACTTTGCTCGCGATCACCACTACGGGCAGCAATGCCAAGGAGAAAAGGGAGTATCTGAACATGACGTGTGCTTCGCTTGGCAAATCACTCCTGTTCACCGTGCACCGAGATGATGTTCAACCCATTTATATTGGCCCACGAGTATCAACGGAATTTACGAAATCGAAAGCGCGATGAAACGATATCAGCAAAATTTCTGTTTTATTGTTTTGGTCCATACTTTTGAATCTGATGTGGCACGAGCAATAAACGGTAATGCTACGTTGGTCATTCGTATTGATAACGGTATTTCTATTAATTTTGAAATTGTAGAAAATCAAAATATTGACTTTGCTTCGCATTGTCCCTAAAAGTCTCAGTGTCTTCGTTTCTATGAGAGGCTTTCCACTATGAATCCGTTTCCATGTAAATCTTCGCATTTGTTACCAGCGCGCATTGGGATTGTTTTCCCCGAATTACTCGGGGACAACAATCGGATTGAAATTGAATTCTGTTTTAGGGCAATCGCAATCCTACGTGAGCGGATTTAATTGGAATAGTGAACAATCTAGCATTTATTGCAAACAATTTTACTTTGATGTTTCGATTTTTCTATGAGGATGCTCAGCCAAATATTGCTTCTTCTCGCTCTAAATCGAGCAATTTTGTAGCTATCCTTCGGAAAACTCAGGCAAACTGATATACAGCGACTCTGAAAGGACCGTTGCTCCAACGCAGAAAACCAGAGGAGACAAACTACATGATGTTTTAGTAGAAACGAGGCAGAAAAGATGATTGAAATAATCCTAGCGGTTTGAAAACAAAGCGAAATCCGGATTCCAATCTCTCGACGCTCAGTCAATTCACTCTGGATTGCGCAGGATTACGATAGATTTCAATTTTAATCGGATTGGATCGATCTCTCCCCGTTCTCGTATACTAGGAAGAAGAAAGAAACTTTGGTACTATTCTAGTAGGTACGCTATGGATTGGATCAAACTCCATGCATTATATGCAATCAAATCCAAGCACATACTCCACCTGCCTCAACTAGTACCCGGATGAGCTCGCAAATTGTTCGCCGGCGGCAGTCTCCGTATTGTGTTCGCCCTTCGCCAGTACGTCTAGATGTTGATCGATTTCGGCGTCAAGCTCTTGCTAGTGTGGCGTGGTTAAAATGACTACCGTTATCCACGCACTCGATTAACTGAGGGAATGTAGTCACATATCAGAGCACTAGTGTTCTGTTTCGAACGATGTAGAAGACGCCATGCGACTGTAAAATAATAAAAGGAACAGAGTAGTGGTTTCAAACAATAACGAACCCAATGCATCTCCTGTTCCAGAAGGTAGAGTCATGATACACGCAGGTAATTCTGAAAGATTCAGTTAGATCTAGCTTTTTGGAAGCGTTTCTCTAAATTTACAGGCAGTAGGTGTGTCGTAAAGGGATTGTACACTTTTCTAGTTAGAGAACTTGGATTTGCTAAACTGCAATCTAAGATTACAGTTGAATTGCAGTGCCCTTTTTGCAGGTTGCTATGGCGGAAATCGTCTTAGAGGATGACCTAGAACTTCTTCAGTAAATCACTTTTCTGTCTAGCAAGCTGTGTTCCTGGTCGGATCGCCTACAAGTTCTCAATTTCGATCGAGCAAAGCCTGCCTTCCCTTCTACCGTTACACTGTGCACTGATGTTCTTATCGCTTCTACATCTACAGCATTATTAGTGAGAGAGAAACCGACACCCATCCCAATCTGCTGCGTAGTCGTCGGGGGGAGGTGCATAGGTGCAGCCGGCGTTAAGTGACAGACCAAGCGCATTTTTATCGTCTCATTGTCGAACTCTCACTGACGAAAAGCTAATGTAATGCTATCCCCGTCCGTTCGAATTTTGTAGAGTTTTCTAGTTTAGATGCACAATCTCAATAGCTGTGGTTGTCCACAAACTCATGCTTCTCTAGTTTTGCTTCCGTTCCCTTTCTTTCCATTTGCGCAATCCTGCACTGTACACTGTGGTCGATGACCAAGATCCCCTGCGTTCGGACGGACCCGAATAGCTAAAAAGCATACGTGTGGACCATGGTCGAAGAAGCAGTTGAAATTGCGAAACAGTGTCGATTAGGAAATTTGGTTACAAGACTCAAATTTACGAGTTAATGGGCGGAACATGTTGCATATGAATAACTTAGCTTGCCTTCTCATCCACTTCACACGCTTCCGTGCAATTGATTGCTTTCCGTCCAAAATCTGCTGCAATGATCATTGATTCTGTCTCGCGTTAGGATATGCGTCATCCGTTTATTGCTTACGAAGCAACGAATCGGTCCTTCTGCAATCGGTTAATGTTGATCATCGATTCCGAGACGGATGGGACGGAAAACGAAGGGAAGCAAATTGGAGAATCATTTACTCGTCGACAACAATATGGAGAGAAAACTACCAAGCGTCATGAATCATCAACTCGTCGAAATTCGCAACACATTGACTTTGAAGAAACATACTCCACAAACGAGCTCGCTCGAGTGCGCCACCTTTCTCGCAATGCTTCCCATGGGATGCCACGGTCCGACTAATCAGGTACTGTATCGGGGGAGCTTGAAATCAATAGTAACCATATATCACGTGACAAGGAACATTAATCCGATTGACGGGGAGTTAGTTAAGGGCGTAAATTTACACAACGAGAGGCGAGATATTCATGGATCGGAATACGGCTTTGAATTCAAAAGTGTACGGTGGTCGAATCAAAAGTGAAATAACAGACTGTTCCATTACGTCAACGAAATGTGTGAGACCGACAGTACAGGTGTATATCAATGAGCTGTATGCTGATCCCTGTAACGTATACAGTTTTGTAACATGTAGCCGGCCTTTCTAAAGTACTCTTCTCCACCACGGGAGCTTTCTATGCGAGGACATGAAATATCTGGTCTCAAAATTTGTTGACTGCCGCGCACCCCACATCTATGGAACCCTTTCCTTTTATGAGAAGACTATTACTGTGAATCACGCAATCGAATAATAACCCGAGAGGTGGATCGGTTTGTTCAACCACACACTCGAATCTCGTTCCATGAACACCAACCCAAAAACATTTTCAAGTAAGCTAGATTAGTTTTTACAAAGGTTGCTGCCTCGTTACTTAGTACACTATTATGTCGAGCCGACAGTGCCACCACCGCCACCACTTCCATTACCTCCTCCACCGCCCTGTCCACCACCTCCTCCACCAGAGTTCCCATTACCACCAACATTACCAGAGCCACCCGACCCACTTCCCTGGCCGCCACCCTGTCCTGAGCCGTTTCCGCTTCCACTGCCTGACCCACTACCACCAAGTCCCTCGAATCCTCCACCACCGCCTCCTCCCCCACTACCATTTCCATTGCCACCGCCACCTCCACCACCGCTGCCGCCTTCACCACCGCTGCCACTGCCCCCTCCAGCGCCACTGCCGCTTCCAGAACCTTGTCCTGCACCGAAACCGAAACCGAACTCACACTTGAACGATCCTTGCCGCCTGAAATTTCCGGTACACCGTACCACACCACCACCACCACCGCCTCTGCCCCCACCAGATCCACCACCACCACCCTGACCGCCGCCCCCATTACCGCCACTGCCACTGCCACCACTTCCAGATCCAGCACCCTGGCCCTCGCCATTTCCACTACCAGCTCCCCCACCAGTGGCGACAATTTCCGTGCTGCCATCTGCATTGACCATAACTTCGGTATCGAGAATGCTCAGCACTTTGTTGAAGAACAGCGCCAGCGCGCGAGCAATCGATTCCTCGATGGCCTGACTGGTCTTCGCGTCGAGCGCCTTTCGACGTTCGCGGCGTCTCTCGCGGCGGGCCTGCTTGTTTTGCCGTCGCTGCATCCGTCGCTCACGGCGCGCCTGACGCTCCTCCGGCGTGAGCATGGGCGCCGCGAGCACGGCGGCCATCAGCAACACGCATATCGCGATGCGCAGTATTGCGGTTGTGCTAGCCATCGGGATGGTCCTGCTGGGAGGGGGCAGGTGAGCGAGCGCGGGATTTATAACTCGGCCTCATCCGTTGGCTGAGCAATACCGTACGAGAGCATAGGGCACACGTATCACCCTGATACCGTGCTTCCCCGCTTCACGCCTCATCACGCGCCATGACAGCGCTCTTAACGTGGGCTTCGCATTATTTATCGATATTTCATGTTGTGCATTGTTTCGCCGATGTAATTCGGTCATCTGCTTGCATCTCGCACGAATGCAAACATGTTGCGGCAACACCGCGTTTGCAAACCCCGTGCAGTGTATGAGAAAACGAGCCCGTTTCTGAATTATGACAGCTTTTGCCGGAAACGCCTGCTGGGACGGAATCAAGGTTCAAGCGCGTATTGGGTGGATAGTCATCGAAATGATTGGTGGTGATGCCGTGAATGGTGGCAATGCTTATCGTAGCTTACAAGGCGAGTATGCGGCTGTGGTACTGATGAATTATGTCTCATCGTTTCCCGTAGTGAGCCACATAATCCCCGCTCTGGTGCGGAAAGGACTACAGCAGGTTTCATTTGTAAGCGTATTCCTCGAATCCCTAGCGGTACAGCAATGGATGCGGTACAGTACAGAGCCGTTTGTAGATCGTTCTCAGGGAATCGTAGGTTTTAGTGCAGAGCCGTACTGTAGTAAGTCTATTACTCGGATTGTGATCCTCTCCTTCGTGGCTTGACGGAGCGAATAACGTTGTGCCGTGTGTATCGCTCTTGTAGCTAGCAGTTGAGAGACAACATCACTGGCTGAACAGTACAGGGCGTCCTCTTATACGACGATTGCCATTAATCTGTGTCAAAACTCGTACCGTTGCGCACGTTTGTGGCGGCTACTGAAATGCTAACATTAATGGGTGAGCTCGCCCGCTCTACTTGCACGTGCAATTCGGCACCATGCTGCAGCCGTTGAGCCATCCTGGCAATCGTAAACAATGCAGAGGTGCCCAATCAAAAGAACTAGAAACAAGATATCAGTACAGTTTGCTCCAATTCTTGTCAAATTATCTTTCGTGCGGTATTGAACAAATCCTCATGCAAACAGAGCTAGTAGCTACTGTACTTCTCGCGTGTTGGTACAGTGCCTACTGTATGTCATCAGTCGATCAGCGATGATATTGTAAAGTATCTCTTCACGTTTTCGAGTCTCGGTGCTTCGACTTGTAGGCCACCTCTGCATTTCTACAACGGGTTAAGTAAATATTCCGAAATTGAACTTGGTGACACGAACAACAATAAGACACTACCATCGCAGGATTGTAAGCTTTTAAAATACGCAACCATTTGAGAAGTGTGAGATGCCATGAATATGTTGAACAGAGAAATATGCCTGACGTAATCTCGCAGGAGCAAAAGATCAAGATACAGTTATTTTTGCCAACGAGTCCTATTTTAAACGAATCAGATCGTAGTTCGTGGTTTGCAGAAATCAAAAATATCAAAGTAATATTTTCGGATATCACATTTAATTACTAAAAGAAATTGCCTCCTATAAATCTACACAGTACTTCATTTAATTCAAGCCCTCTCGCAATGTACTTATTTGACAATGCAAATTTATTTGTCCGGCCCAAGCTCCCAATATATTAATCTTTCCATCCTGCGTGAGTGTGTGTCGACAATTCAATTCTAATTTTTATTGAATCAATTATTTTTAAGTTTTGGGAGCAGGACATGGCTTCGAGAAGAATGAACGAAGTAACGGACCTGTTCAGGCAAGTTTGGCAAGTCGAAACAACTGAACTATGTAAAATACATTCTTTCAGGAAAAACGACAAACCACATCCGAATATTTTGATTCAGAGAGCTTATCTTAATGGCATAGTTCATCAATTTAATGTTTCGCAGAAGGTTACTAAAATGGTTCCGTTTTCTTGGTCAAAGAAAGGAGACGAATCTTCTACTAATCCCACAGATCAAGAAATTCTAGATTCTGATTACTATGTATTTGGTTACAGATTTGGAGCAGAAAACCCTTCATATAAGGTGGCGATTATTTGCCATTTGGACACAGTGCCCGCTCAAGATTCTAAAGAATGGAAGCCATTTGAGCCGATTGTCGAGAATCGAGCATATCCATCAGGTTTGATATCTCCACAGCCCTTTCTTGTTGGTAGAGGAACAATAGACGACAAAGGTCCAGCCGTATCTGCTCTGATAGTAGCCCGTGCTATTGCTAGAAAGTTTGATTGTAGCCCACTTCTCCAAGACATTCAAATCGAAATTTCATTCGATCCTTCCGAAGAAACTGACATGTCTACGCCACACTATATGGAGGACCCAAGCACTGTTGTGCCTCATTTCGGTGTAGTATACGATGCCGCATGGAATACAAGAGCTGAGAAAGGAATAGAACGCCCCAAGTTTATGGCAAAAGCACCAGCGACAGCCCCACCTGAAGATCAAATCTATCTTCATTCCGTTACAACTGCCCCTAACAATTCAATTAATACTGTTCCAGATTGGGCCGAATTAGAAATTAGGGGAGAATCTGCAGCTCTAGAAAGGTTTGCGGGAGAAGTTTCTAAAATTTATAAAGAATTTGATTTTGGCGATCCAGAATATAGGCGAGCTAAGATGAAGGTGTCAAACAGTGCAGAAGGAAGCGTATTAATTCGTGCAGTCGTTTCTGGAGCGCAACATGGATCTGCACCAGAAGAAAATAGATCAGGTGGTGCGAATCCGCTTGTTAGTCTCTCCAATTTTGCCGCTGGATTGGTGAAGCAGGGTACTCTTGCTCGCTGGGGAGCGCCAGCTTCCATGTGTGAATTTATATCGGAAACTTGGGATACACGAGTATTTGGAGAGGCTCATGAGTCCTTATACAAATTCGACCCTGTTTTTGAGGAAGGAAACGGGACTACGTATGCGGTAACAAAAACTAAGATGATTGGATCTCCGACTGACCCTGCTCTTGGAATCGAATTATTTGTTGATATTCGATATGCGATCCCGCACCATGACATTGAATGGGATCCCACTTCTCGGAAGGAAGGATTTCTCGATGGAGATGATAGCAAGTTCGGATCTATTTTCTCGGATATCATCGATAAATTCACATCATGGCACTCAACACCTGATTTACCTGACATATCTGTAGAGACTGAATCCAAATGTCCTCCAGATATTAGATGGCCAGATGCAAATGTTAATTTTCAGAGAATCGAGAAAGCTTATCGCGAAATAGTTGGCGTGAATCCTCCAAGATACGCTATTGGAGGAGGAACCGATGCAAAGGGATACACATTTCTGTTAGCGGTTGGTGCATTGTTTTCTACAGCTATGGGGCCTCCTGTTAACTATCATGGAATCAGCGAGGGTGCACCAATCACAGATATGGAAATCAGTACGAACGTGCTTTATAGAGTTATGGAACTCGAAATCAGAGGTCGTAGAGAATCGTTCGAGCTCAGTGCTATGATTTCAGATAAGAGAAGGGAATGTTTGAAAAGAATTAAGCACTTGAGGAAACGTGGATTTTCACATAGGTGTGAATGTCTCAGCTAAATCTAAATATCGATCTGTAAAATAATGTGATTTGATTAAATAAACTTTGAACAATTTTGATCTATTATTATTCAATCTGCCGTAAATAAATGTTTTGATCTCACAAAAATGACTGAATCTTGTAAAAAGCAGGCTTCAGAATTCTTTGACCCATATTCTTAGTTCCTGAAGTAACTATTCAGTTAGATACATAAATTTATAGAATTCCTTCTCTTTTTCAAGACATTTTTAACACAGACTTTGCTGTTTCAGCTTTCTGATTTTGTAGCAAGTATTTCATTAATTCAGTTTCAATATTAGCAGAAAGGATTCTCATCCAACTTGTATACAAAAAGCAACTATGTTTATAAGTGATAAGTAATAATTTTCAAACAATCTTAATTATTTAAACAGCAACAAAAACAAACCATCTACGCTGATACTTGGATAGTGCATAAAATTTTTTCTTTCTAATTTCTGTTTATACTCATTACTACACCATCTATGCATACCGTACAAATTCACCAAGTGTGATTAAATTCTTTCGGTTGCTGATAGAATAATATTAACATAACCTGGGACGACGACAGTAAAGATGATTGAAATTAATTCATTATTATTATTGTGATTAGAAAACTGTAGTCCAATACCCTTATCCTGATTTCTCGAATACATGAAATTTGTGTCCATAACGGTCGAACTAAATCAGGAGTTACACAAGATGTCATATATTCAGGAAAAATCGCAGGGTTTCAAATTCTTGCATTACTTGCTTTGATTAAATTCTTTGCTATTGCAATTGATATCCTGTGGGAAAGCAGAAAACGGGAACATGTCGAGGCGTGCATAAATTAGTAAAACATATTCTCGAAAATGTACATAATTCGTAACTTTAGAGTAAGAACCCTACACATAGCGCAGTTATAATTTCACGATCCCACCTGATTTTAATTACTACAGTGTGTACTTGTACTTGTACTGGGACAATCGAAATCACTAGTAGCCGAGATTGTGCCAGGCGACTTTTCCATAACAATGATTGGAAACACGAAGAGTTGGAAGTGAAAGGTCGATGGTTGTATAAAGGTCAGTGAGATGTAGGAGGGGAATACAAGAAATAGGGAGAAATGGAAAAGATGGAAACCGGAAATGGTGACAGGAAAACGGAGAAAAGGTGGGTGCGGAGAAAGAAGGCGATTGGCGGAAATAGACTAGGCGCGGCGTGCGATTGGAATACAAACAGAAGGCGGCAGGCAGAACGGGCACAATCTGAAAGTGGGTATTTACCGGGAAACGGTGATTAATGCACGATAAGAGATCCCCTGAACGGCCGTGCGCTCGCAGGCGACGTACAGCGTAGGAAAGCACACGACGTGATGGCCCCGGTGACGCCGACGTCGGCGAAGAAGAAGAGCAACAAGCAGACGCGCAGCAAGCGCGCGGGGCTGCAGTTCCCGGTGGGGCGCATCCACCGCTACATCAAGCGCGCGAAGGTGGCGGACCGGGTGTCGAAGGCGGCGCCCGTGTACACGGCGGCCGTGCTGGAGTACCTGGTGGCCGAGGTGCTGGAGCTGGCGGGCAACGCGGCGAGCGACAACAAGAAGACGCGCATCAACCCGCGCCACCTCTACCTGGCCGTGCGCAACGACGCCGAGCTGCACGAGCTGCTCAAACACGTCACCTTCCCCTCGTCGGGCGTCATCCCCCACATCCACGGCAACCTCCTCAAGACACGCGACGCCATCATGAAGAGTGGCAAGTGGGAGACCAACCACGAGTCCACGCTCTCGCAGACCAAGTCGTCCACGCGTTAGCCCTGGCCTGTGACACTACTACTACTGCTACTACCACTATGGCGGGTGCGGCGTGTACGTCGGGCGCACGGGAAGTTGTAAGTTACGTGAGATGTGCTAGTAAAATGTCGAATCGTACCGTTTTATCTGGCGATTCCTATTGTTGTATACCCACACATACGCGGCGAGGTCACTCCCAGGCACGACGCGGCGCGTACGCGTACGTGGTAGAAATAGTCAAGCACGACAACATGCCGGTCGTACCGCCACGCACGTAACACGTTAGCCGCACATTCGTAACACACACGAAACTACCACACCACACACTACACGCCACCCGCACCCATACGGCGTGCGTAAAAATGAGGGCCGCCATGATGAAATGCGAGGTATGGCCGCGAAATGCAGAGAATGATTGTTGCGCCCCAACGCACCATTTCGTGTAGCGCACACCATGCGGGCGGCGGCGGGGCATTGTAAGAGCCATGGGTCGGCGGGGTGCAGGTAGGGCGGCAGGATGACGCAACCCCCACGGAGCGCGCGCGTTCGGCGGCGGTCGCGGAGACGGCGTGGGGGGAAGGACACGTTCTACCTGGTCATCGCGGGGGTGTCCCTGGGGCTGGCGCTGGTGCTGCTGTTCGGGGTGCCATACGTGCTGCGGCACTTCGTACTGCGCCCCACAGCCAGGCACGGGTACGCGGAGGGCAGGAATCGCACGAGCGCGCAAGGCACGATCATCTCGGTGTTGCGGGACGACATCGGGGACGCGCGTTGTTTACACGGGCTAGAAGCGCTACTGTATACGCAGTACGAGTGCATCCGGTGGGAGCGGGAGTGCGCGTTGAACGAGACGCAGGCGGGGTTCCTGCAGCGGCAGCTGGGCGCGGGGTGCATGGCGCACGTGCCGCTGCTGGTGCGCACGACGCGGCGGTGCGGGGCGTGCTTCGGCGCGCGCGGCTGGTCCACCCCGTGCGTGGCCGCGTGCGTGCACCGGCGCCTGTGCACGCACCACCGGCTCTAGCCCAGCAGCAGGTGGCGCAGCCAGAACAGCGCGATGACCAGCAGCAGCACCAGCGGCCCCAGCAGCCCCACGAACTTGCGCCACGTGTACGGATCCCGCTCCAGCCCCTCCGTCCGCGCCTGCGCGCCCGCCAGCCCCTGCTGCGTGCGCCCCAGCGCACGCTCGATGTCGTCCAGCAGCTCGTTCTGCTCCTCCACCTCCCCCTGGATCAGCCCCGCGATGCCCTTCGTCTGCCGCACACCCGCCCCCAGCTGCTGCAGCTCCTCCTCCTCGCTCCGCATCGCGCTCTCCGCCGCCGCAAGCCGCGATTGCAATGTGCCATAGTCGCTCATCGTGTCTTCGTGCGCTCCGTGTGGCTCATGCCGTGTCGGTGAGGTGGAGTGGTGCTTGGGTGAGGTGATTGTGTCACTGTAAGACCCGTGATCTGGCACTCCGTTCTGTGTCGGGCCGCCCTTCTTTCGCCATTAAATTTTTTGGCCTTCCCCCCAATATCTCCCCGCATCGACTCATTGATTTTTGTATGTATGCCCTGCCCGAATGAATGTGCGTCGTGCGACGCGTGCGAGTTTTTCCGTGTTTCGGCCGTTGCGATAGAGTGGAAAGATGCAGTTCTAGGTTGCGCAGTCAAAGGGGCTGTACGCAGGAGCAAGAGTTGATAGCACACCGCCCCAGAGATCGTCGCACGGACATGGTAGGCGCGTGCACTGATTGACTACAGGTTATGTAGTGTAGGTACGCTCGCAGGTATTGTACGTACAACTGCAGTCTTACCCTCGCTCAGATGAATTCATTTTTGAGTAGTACCTGTACAGGGTGAGTACAGTACCTCGACAAGTCGTTGCGTCTGTTGGGCAGTCGCTGAAACGGTAGAATCCGAGTGGTATTGAGCAGTAGTTACAGTAGGCCAGCAGGTGAGTGGTCGTCGAATGTCACAGCCCATTTAAATCGGTTGAAAACCCGGTGCGCACGAGCATTGCGTGTATTTTACAGTAAGTTTACAACGGTGGACAGCGAGGTAGAAATATCACGGGGTGAGGACCTATCGGTAGCTATAATTTAGTGCGGTGTGTTGGGACGGTACTAAGTGTAGGGGAGGAATGGGACGGGGATAACCGAGGGGAAGGGCCAGTGCGGGGAGGAGAGGCCATACAGCGGCGGGCGAGTGGCCAAGGGGAGAGGGAGAACGAGGGGAGATATGGATAGGAAAGGCGGGGCGTTTGCTAGGGCACACGATATTTGCGAGGTATGTCGAGCAGAAATCTGTGTGGCATTCACAACACCCAATTAAATACGCACGAATTATACGCGGGCGTGCGTTATATGCCAGGCCATTGCCCGCGCCGCGTCGTAGATCGATGAGCCGCATCGAGATGCCGTCACCCGCGGGCACGCCAGCGGCGCTAAGCGACATGCAACCCTCCAGCATCCGCCTCACGTTCGCCACCACCGCCGAGGCCCTCAGCTTCAAGACCAGCGACTGCGCGCGCGGCGGCGCCGCCGACGTCGAGGTCAAGATCGGCAACTGCTCGCGCGGCAAGGCCATGCTCAACGCCGGCGGCGATGCCTGCGTCCTGCTCGACACCGTCAAGTTCCACGCACTCTCCCTCGAGGTGCGCGACCCCGGCTTCGGCACCCTCGCTGGCCTCGGCGCCGTGCCGCGCAGCGCCCTGCGCAAGTCGCGCGGCCAGGTGGAGATGGCGCTCGTGTGCCCCGACGCCCTGGCGTACTGCGGCTTGCTAAGGTTTCGTTATTTGAGAACCGACGAGGCGATTGAGGTCAAGTGTACAAAGCGATTCGACACACCCACCGAAGCGAGACTTGTATCTGCGGGCATAGGCGCGGATGAGGTGTTGTATAGAGCGAAGAGCGAGGTGGAGATTGGTGGGATGAACGTGTCTAGGACAGCCCTGCGTGGTGGGGTAAGGGGGAAGCAGGGCGAGGGACACGTGGTTTTGCAGCTGGATTTGGGGGCGAGTGAGTTGCTGGGTGGGGAGGCAGATGTGAATGTGTTGGTGAGTCGGGCAACGCAGGCGTTGGCTGAAGAGGAGGACGTGGTGGCGTTGGCCACGGCAGACATCGACGTGGCAACCGTACTTGTAGCGCGGACGGCGGGCCATGTACCAGTGGTGTGGTGTGGGGAGGAGCGAGGGGTGGCACGACGGCTGAAAATGGCGTCGATATACGACGAGGGCGACGGTGTTGTGCGGGTACAGCGGAAGGAGGGGGATGTTGTGGTGCTACCACCCGGGTTGTTCGCGGAGGAAGGCGCGGACGAGGTGGGCGCGGTGCGGCGGAGGACTTCCGTGCATTGGGCAGACCCCCTGGTGGAGAGGGAGGGGGAGTAAGGCCACCGGCGACTACCACACCAACTACCAACTGCGAACATGTGCTACAACGATAATGCGCCTCGCCGGAAGTGAGTGACCTCGTCACCGGTGAGGCGCCGGCTGACCAGCGACGGCGTTTCTTACGCCACATCTTGTCTATTCTTTAATTCGTTTCACTAAACTTGTGCTCTAGCATAGCGACACCCGTTCCGTGGCTCACCGACACCTACACCGCACGCCTATTTTCGGTGTGCGGCCGCTGCGTTCCCCTGGCTTGACCGTCGTAAACAGCTGAATCTGCTGTGCGGCAGATTCACCACCCGCATTTTCGTAACTGTAACTGCACTCCTATTCTGGGCTCGAATAAAAATCTTGGGACCCCCCGTTTTCACCTGTCCCAAAATGCATTCATTCCTCCTTGTTTGTTGCCGCCACCCACACCACTACTGCGGCTTACTCCAGTCTCAAGTCGCAATCGTTCACTGTACGCAACTCGTATATACAACTTACGTTATTCAGTTGGATCAGCCAAGTTCGTTCCCCAGTTCGAAGTTGTTCTTGCCGTCGGGTTTGCTTCTCGGACCGGATCGTACGACGCCACGTCGTTCCGGGATGCATGCGAGCATACGCTTGATCCGTAAGACGGTGTTGCATTCATGGATCACTCAGCCAAGGCCGAGTTAACCGGCTTTTAAATGGGGCGCTAACCAACTTGTTTCTTGTCTCATGCAAAATGGTAATGGGTCGAGCTGTGGTCCGACTGTCGGTTGTGGTGCTACTCATCGTGCTGGCGAGTTGTATGCCGGTGAACAAGACGCGCAATCAAGACGGTCAGGCGCATGCTGGCAAAAAACAGAACGAGATTGAGCGCAAGCGAAGGGTTGAGGATCAAAAGCGACGGAAGCAGGAGCTCGAGGAACGCAAGCGAAACGATGAGGATCGAAGGTATCGCCGAAATGGACTCGATGAGAAGACTAGCCAGGCCATTGAAGAAAGCATTGCACGTGCACTGGCCCTCTTCTTCACCAAGTTACTAGGAATCTTCGATACTGAAATCGTGCAAAAGGAAGATGGGTCTACTGGTATTACTGCGACTGCAGGTGGCGCTGGTAGTGGCGGTGGTAACGGCTCGGGTGCTGGGGCGGGCACTGGGGGTGATGGCAGTGGCACCGGAGGAGGAGGAGGTGGTGGTGGCGGTGGAGGGGAGGGCCGTGGAGGAGGAGGAGGTGGCGGCGGTGTCGTGAGATGTACAGGGCACTTCAGGCGAGGGGATTCGTTCAAATGCGAGTTCGGCTTTGGCTTCGGTGCTGGGAAAGGAAACGGGAGGGGATCTGGGGCTGGACAAGGATTTGGTGGGGGTGACGACGGGAGCGGGGGCGGAGGTGGAAGTGGGAGTGGTAAAGGAAGGGGTGGTGGGGGTGGGGGCGGTGGGTTTGAGGGTCTTGGCGGAAGCGGTTCGGGCAGTGGCAGTGGACAAGGCCAAGGGGAAGGCGGTGGGAGTGGGTTCGGTAATGGAACAATTGGGACCGGGGAGACACAAGTGAATAGCACAGTTGTGGGTGTTACTGATGAGACAGGCTCTGAAACTCAGGTGAATAGCACAATTGTGAGTGAAGTACCAAGTAATAGTACAGAGACATCGCAAGGACAACAGGATAAGTCTGGTGGATCGGGGGGCGGAGGAGGTGAAGGTAGCGGGGGTGGAGGTGGCGGCGGCCAGGTCGGTTCTATATAGGTAGCTGGTGGTGTGTTGATTATATTGTACTTGAACTAAAATCTGACTTACTTGAAAGCAATGAAACTTCTACTTCTGTACACTATAGGATTCTGCGTTTGTAGTAGCTGTCAACCGATAAAAGCAGACGTATTTCATCGGTTCTGTTATGTATTCAAGGTGTGCCATATTCAAAATCTAGTTTCTATAGCTGATACCTTGTTGAACGTGTTCTCCGAGTTCAGTATATATGCGGTTTCTTTACCAAAATCAAATACGGACCTTGCTGATATGTGAACAAGAGAAACCAACTAGTAACTGTGTTTCTATTCTAGTACTCTGCGTCGACTAAGCTGTACTGTAGAAGATCAACTAATCCATATTTTCGTGCACATTTTCTGTACAGCGAAAACGATTTCAAAGCCAGGATATCGTTTGACGGAACACTGACTCAGCTAAAATTCCCAACGAACCTCCGCACACTGAATTAATCGCTAGGTGTCACTTAGCTTTCTGAAACGCATATGAATGGTCAATGTGCTGTGCTTCAAAAGAGTTCAGATACTCGATTTCAAGTCAAGACTAAGCCTTCTAATCTTGCTAGTTCCAGAGATAGTTATTGCTCAATGGGAATTGGTCCGGATGTGAAGCATCATATCCTGGTATCATAAAGCCTGTTTCGTCATCGATTGTCTCTCGAGCGAGTTAGGTCCTGAGATGCGACCAATTTTCCTCATTGCAATAACTGAAATACTTTATATTTATGGCCAAGTTTTTTTCGCAATAGTTGAATTATCGCGATTTATTTTTGATTCCAACTGGTGTTGGTACAGTATTTGTTAAAATTACTGCGACTGACTGCAACTAAGCAAACCCTGCCTTATTTTGTTTCGTATTACGACAAGCTACCATTGCTTTACATACCATACGTAAGGCCCAACATCTTTTGTTGAGTTGGAGAATGGAAGTGAATCCTGTTGAAATAGGAGTAGCCGATTTTCTGTGGCTCAGCAGTAGGAGATTGGCAAAAGCAGATAGCCTCTGCTATTTAGACATAGCTACAAATAAATCTACCATCCATTTACTTCGTGTATCTCTACACAACTTGCGACGAACCAAACCAATCTTGTTCAGATGATCTCTGCGCATGTGTTCTTGCCTGGTTCGACGTTTCAGTACTCATATTCAAAGCTTTCTACCCTTTTTCTATCATTCCACGGACGAGAAACTGGAAATTCTAAGAAATTCCGAACCTGAGGTTTCGATTGCAATTGAAAGCAACTTTTTAGACTAGTTGGGATTTCTGTCACAACTGATTTAGAGCTAAAAATGCAAAAATGCTACCCCAATTATTAGCGACTTGGCTATGTTAGGTGAAATTAGCTTTTACTTCAATGTCTGTACAGGGGGATGACAAAAAATCTAGGAACTTTGTGACACCAATCAGTGCAGATCAATTTCGTTGTATTCAAAAACAAGTAAATTTTTATTGAAATTTAAAATTCCTATCGGTACTTTGTAGAACCTCCTTTGTTCGCTTTGACTACGCTAACGCTAGTGTTCATAGATGTAATGAGAGAAGTAAAATAGTCATCAGGAAGACTATACCATTCTTCTTGTAGTATTTCAAACAGATAATCAGCGTTACGCTGGTACTCTGGACGCTGACGGAGCTTTCTTTTTAGAACAGCCCATGCATTTTCGATAGGATTTAAATCGGGGCTTAGGGCTGGCCATTTCATCACTGAGACATTATTTGCATCCAGATAAACCGTGATAGTTTCTTCAATGAAGTAGGACGCACTGTGAACAACGTCTCGTCACTAAATATAACTTTGTCCCATTGATTTCTGTCCCATTCTTCACGTTTTTTGCCCATTCCAGACGAGCTTACATCTTTTTTGTCGACAAATACGATTTTTATGCAGCTACATAGTTTCGTATTCCATTCTCTTTCAAGGTTCGTCCTACCGTACTGATACTAACGGGTTTCGGTGCAAATTTGTTATATGCAGATGTTATCTTGTGCACAGGCTTAAAACGTTGTTCATATGCAACTTTTAACAACCTTCTAATGTCTCTAGAAGACAATCTCTTATTGCGACCTCTTGTTTCTTCACCCCTTACAATACATCCAGCCTTAACAATATTTGATATTGTGGATTTCGGCATTCCATAGTACTTAGCAATATCAACTTGTCTCACACCAATATCCACCATGCCCAGAATCATGTCTCTCTTCCCTTTTGTCACTTGTTTTGCACCAACTTGACGGCCCATGACCAGTTCATGTTTGAGATTGACTGTAGTTTTGATTATTTTTTAATACTTTCTGGGACACTACTTACTTAGTACAGCTACAGTTGTTAGGGTTCCTAGATTTTTGGTCACCCCCCTGTACTGTACAGTTAGAGAGACATAATTATGTCAACTTTTTGCTAGGTACAATTTGTACTTACAGAACTGTTCTTAAATTAATGAATATTTAGGGTTTTTAGTAGAATTGCCCGGATGAAAGCGCTCAAGAAAATGGGCTTCAATGACTTGAAACATTTTTTTAGGATTTACTCTCGAGCTGGAAGTGATCAGTGAGAATGCTGAAGCCTGCCATTGTTAAAAATTGGTATCTATTAGATCAGAAGAATTTTACATGAACTCAAACATCTCAGAACTCAGTTAAGGAGTATTTTCTCCTAGGGAAATAGGTTTTGCAACACATTTCGTACCCTCTCCAAAAGTTGACATAATTATGTCCCCCTGCCGTACAGATACTCTCCAAAAATAATAGAATACCCTAGTTTCACGGAGTATCCTCGTCTACAAAATCCTACAGAAAATTTAGAAATTCAAGGTTTTGATTGACAAGGCTGAATAGGGAGGCCGGGCAAAACCGGAGTCCTCACTCTCTGGAAAATTTTTCAACTAAAATCTAGAGCTAGCTAAGTAGATAGATCTATATTGCATTGAATTCCGTTATTTTGCTCGATAGCTACGAAAAGTTGTTCACTTATTCGTGTTTCTGTTCTATAACATCAGTTGAAGGTAAGATTAGGTAAAAAATACTCCCTTTTCCTGTGGTTTTCCTTTTCTACCTGAACCTCGGGAACTAAGATCGACTAGAGGACTATGCTAAAGTAGTGAATTTTTGTTTTTGCGGACCGAGTCATTCAATATCTACTACTTCTTTGATTCTGCATTCCGCAGGTGTCGAGAGAATTTCCTACCGAGCGATGAGGACTGTTTTTTTTCGGTGCTTCTATTCAGTCTTGTCGGCCAGATCATTGAAATTTTAAAATTTTCTGTATAATTTCGTAGACAAGGATACTACGTGAAACTAGAGTATGCTATTATTTTTGGAGGATACCGTACTTGTAATCAGATGAATAGAAAAGAGCATTCAATGTTCCTTGCTTTGAATAATTATACATTTTTGTACTATCAGTAAAGCATGATACTGTAGCATTCTTTTTTTGCAATTCATTTGCATTTTGTTGACTTCATCCTTCTCTCACAGTCACCGATCTTCGTTTTTGTGGTGCCTGCGGAATGTATTTCGTTGCCGGTTGACTTCTCTCCGCCGCTTCGCTCTTTATGGAACATTCTCAAAGGATCTCCAGTTGTTCGGATGTGTCTTACAATAGGCGTAACGGCTAAGGAAATATCTTGTGTCAAGTGACAACTGCCTGTTATGGTGCTCCGTGTCTTACGTCTGCCCTTGATTTGGAACTAGCCATTTTCAAAAATCAAATCTTATTAGAAGAATAGAAAGCCACTTACAGTAGCCGTCGTAGATTTTTAAGGTAGGCTAGAGGCCCTCAGTAACAGACAGGGGAGCTTGGCTGGAACCTCGGTTTTCACGGACGTATCAGTGGTGATCCTGATTGTATTATCGTTTATTCCTGGTCGGATCTGTAGGAAATTCACGTATCAATAAGCTGCCTTCTGGAAGAGCACGCCTAATAGAGTGGTTGTAGGAGCTCGACGTGTTGATCGAGCGGCCTGCAAGGTTCCGCGGGGGGTCGAAATCCTTCTGAAAAACCGGCTGTTGTGGCTGGACACTACCCAGACCGTCGTAACAGGAAGCAGTCGTTATCTCCCCCGTTAAGCCTAAATTAGCGAACCCGGGGCCACTATCTTCCGAATTCCTATTTCGGACAGTTAAAAAACACATACGACGGCGTGTTTCCATACTTGTTTTTGACGAAGACGTAAGCCTAGTGAGAACTACTCGCAGGGGTGGTGCTAACATCGCACTAACTCGATATCCGCTCTAGAGCGGTTTTCGAACAACTAGTAGAATTATGAGTATCAGTTGTGGGAGGTGGACATCGATCTCGGACGGTCCACAAGGATATTGAACCTCTCAGTCAAAAGACTGAAGCACCCGTGGAGATCCATTGTGGTCTTAGAGCTTACTGGGACATAGTCCATTACTCGAAGGGAGACAGGATCCTCTATTTTTGACTCAATTCGTTTCCCTATTGAACGGATTGCACTGCAGTTTTCTATGACTCAGGTCCTTACTGGAAAGTCGAATTTACTTAAGAAAATCGACCATATCTCGCTTCAGTTGTAGTATGCGTACTACGCTGGTTACATAACATTTTTGTGTAACTACAACAACAACATTGTACTACTCGATTCTATTTGGACGATATTATTTCTACTTTAAACTATACACAGTTTCAAACCTTCTACAAAACAGTCAAATTGACCGTCTTTAAGAGTTGCTCTACTACAACGCAACCGGCAGCCTACCTCATTTGTGATCGATTTGAAAGAATAGTATATACCGTATGTAGTACGCAGAATAATACCAATTTCTTCATTGATTCAGATGGGAGAACATATGCTAGACTTTTAATACTTAAGTTAGTAAAGCAGGAGGCTGTTCAGATTCGATAATGTAAAACAAGATGCGGGAAGGTAGAGTAAGCCTATCTAAACTTCGCTCAGCATCTACATAAACAAAATATATAACCGTAAATTGATGAAGAAAATGATGAAAAAGCTGAGAACTCGATGCATGCGACAAGTTCAAACAGTTTTAATTCATAGGAAAAGCATCTACTGCGTGTTTGGGAGGCTATACTTGATCTTTAATAGACTTCTGCTGATTTATGCAAGTGAACATGACTCCTATCAGGATCGTGTTAAACAATGGTCTTCCTGATTATATATATCTTGCTTGAACTGAGAGAGAGAGAGAGAGAGGGTGATTGTTCGAACAACCGAGCTCTGACAGATTTTTAATGCCTTTTTCATAGGATATAACTCGGATAGAAGTAATATGCATATAGGCAGCAATATTAAATTTCATGATAGGAGTGTCATGCAAGTGCAAAGAGTATTATGGAAAACTTCATTATTCTGCCTAGTTTGCCTAACCTTATTAATTTACACCTCTAAAATTAGATACGAAAAGAAACATGATAGTCATCCGTTTGTGTGATTTCGGAGCATTAGTTTCAGTTAAATTATAGATTTGCTACGTCCAGAAAAGTGACGAAGATTTTATTGTAAGTCTAACTGATCAATTAAAAAGTCACAATTCTGTACAGGGGGTCCAGTAAAAGAAGAAAACTTTATTTTTAGGAGATTCTGTAACCCAGAAATCGATCAAAATTTAATTTGAATTTGGGGTTTTAGGCGGAAAATGCAAATGAGAGTGCTCAAGAAAAAGAGCTCTAATGATCTCGGAAAATTTTTGAAGCACCGCAATGTCCCATGAAGTTAGCCTATTTGACATACAGACTACTGCAGTAATAGATTTGCTACTATAGTACCGCAGAAAAATTTAGCAGAGCTCAGACAGTTTTATAGCTCAAAAATTGCAGTTTTTCGTCTAGATAAGCAGGCCGATTTCGTCGATTCGACAATTTGAGAAAAAACCTTTTCAGTCTAGGAGCTACCTACAAAGTTGCTGACATTAAAAAAATTGGTTCCTAGAGTACTATGCACAGAAGCCACTCTTGCATCGAATCGGCACTAAAGCCGCAATATAGAAAATTTTCCGGGATCATTAGAGCTCATTTGCTTGAGCACGCTAATTTGCATTTTCCGCCTAAAACCCTAAATTTTAATTAAATTTCTATCGATTTCTTGGTTACAGAATCCACTCAAGAATAAAGGGTGCTACTTTTACTGGACACTTCTGTACTATGATTTCGACATGATGATATTGAAATGCCTCCAGTACGTGCAATATTCGAAGCTGCATTAGAATATGATGCCTATCACAATCCGGAAATATAGTCGAATGCCTGCAGTTCAAAGCATGGATGATCATGGCAAGTTATCGACAAAAAATAATTTTCATATGTCACAGAAGTTAGATACTGAGACTGAAAAAGGTTATGAAAATATTAGAACTAAGCTCAAAGGGTTGCTACGGGATTTGGGAGTAGCAATGAATCCTGTGAGTCTTATTTCTATGCCATATTCTTGATCCAGCTTCTAACTACTGTGAGAACCCTTCTTTAATATGAAAAAAATATTCTGCAAGTTAACCTTTCATTCGCATCCGCAAGAAATTTACAAGAATAGCTTTTCTATATCCAAAATCAGATTATGTAGAAAAAGCCCTAAAAACAAGCACGCAATAAGTTAGATGAGTACGTATTGAAGATTCAAAATTAATTACTCATTTGGCAAGATTGCAGTTTGTCGGTATATGTTACAGTTATCCATCATTTTCAACATAAAATTCAGATAGGATTTTATCGCGTCATCTCTTACAATTGAATAAGGAATATGACTTTTCACAAGCTTACTTGTATGAGTCCACTTGTTTCATGTCTTTTTCCTGTTGATTAAAGAAAGTTTTTAAACTCGTTGGGTCATGAGCTCGGTTCTGTTTATAGAATATTAAAATAACTAGCGCAAAATCAATGAGTATATCAGCAATAATTCGAAAAATGAAGAGTAAGAATGAAGTGCGTCAAGTTAGTGAAGGAAAAGTAGAGTAATATTATTAGAGTTGGTATCGAAAGATTCAACTTCGTTAACTTTTACCGAATAATGGAGGCAGTGGTGATGCATTTAAGTTATGCTAAGCGAAATAGTCAAGCAGCGCCCTGCTATTAGATTACAGATTAAAATTCCTTTGTTTATGAGGTTTAATGAATAAATGAGTGTCATAATTAAATGAGAGTGGTATTAGAGCTAGGTATGACGTTTCAAACACCTGCCAAGTTATTGTAATTTATTTCGATTTTTCTCTTTTCTTTCCAGGTCTTTGAGAAAACATGGTTGAAAGTAATTCTCCACTTATGTGAAGGAAGGACTATGGATAAATTCGAATAATTTTTAATAGCGTGATTCAAATAGGGTAAACCGAAGCAAAAATTCTTGCCTATGTTTGATGTGGTATATTCGGCAAAGAGAATCGAACTGGATTTTCGGGGTACGATGCAACTCACACGATAAAAGCACTCGAAAAATCTTAAGTACATCAAATGAAATATGTGAGCCAACTAGGCCATAAAGAATCTTTCTAGGGATTTATCAGGATTTTCTGCTCGAGATCAATCCAACAAAGAGTTGGGTTAGTGCTGTTTCGTATTTTCAAATTAACATAAAGCTCCTTAATGGTTGCACGTATTGGAACCAAGATCATTTATCCTGATTTGCATGTGTTAGGCAGAGATGAAGACAAGATTTGAAGAGTTAAGGGAGTTTGATATCGTTGGTAAGGTTTTCTTTTGTTTCGATTAATATTTCGTCGTACGGTGTTTTCTGACAGTTGTGCATTGTCTTTGAATTGAAGTTGCGAGTACTATTCTAGTTGTCTGATTGATTTAATATAAAATTCACATGGTTCATAACTGTTGCGGTTATATTATGGCCAATTCTGATTCTGCAAACCGAACGAATATACAGCGCTCTAATTTTTGAGATATTAAACCACGTGAGCTCCCACAAATTCTTAATAAACATTGCACAACTATTCTGTTGAGAAGAAAAGGCACCGGTTACGTCCTGAGTAGATTACTGTAGATCTGTACACCTTACAAAGTTGTACATCAACAACTGATTCTGAAATCACAATGTACTCTGGTTTTCAAGACCATTTCTTGTTAGTCTAGTACTTTACAATTCTTGGATTGATAAAAAAATGATAAAAAATAGTACCAATTTTCGACACTCGATTACCGAGGAAGCGTCTCGAAGCATGACCAGAAGCAGTTCAACTATTCTTATACTTGAGTTATATGCCAAGATTATCGCAAATCAATATCGAAGGAGCAAGACGTGTTAAATGAATTTGACTCGTAATGCGATCGATCACAAACAACTGGCAAAGACTGACCAATTCTCTTCAGAAGAATTGAAATAATCAGTTCTAGGCTGCAGCTGTTGCAAAAGGAGATAGCCTCCATAGTTTCTGACAGCACGATTCCAGTACAGATGAACTAATAAGTGATGCTTCCCAGTCTGAAATTGCTGAACCCCTAGTAAGTTCGGACATTGGCTACACTAGATTACTTCGAGTATTCTTAATGGACGTGAATCCAGTTTGCTGTAGAACTTTTGAATTCCTTCCATATTCCCTTGCAGTCATGAAATAACAAAAAGCGACTCCGGGAAATTGCTCGTTCAAACTTGCATTTTGCAACTAGCCCTAAGCGATCGTTCGGAATGTAGTATGTAAAATACCTAGAGATGAATAGGAAGCATTCACTTGATGAAATATTATGATCGATTAAGAAATAACCTTTTGAGTACAAAATCTGCTACTCAGCGTATGAATGATTAATGACACTTTGAATCCATTGTTGACTCCTACGAAATGGATTTCGATTTCGTAATGTATATGGCACTGATTCTTCATCGGTGCGACAAGTTTTTTGCAGTTTGGACGAACTGATGAACAATCATGAACTTCATAAAGAAAGTCAGAAACTTCAGAACAACCTATGCTGAGCATGCAGTGGCAAAATCAGATATCAGTACATCGGATTGAGAAAAGTAGGAACACTTTGACAAACTCTAATACAATCCTTCTCCAGTATGAAATTTGGTGACAAGTGCCAATAAAATTCGTATCAAATAACTCGGTCCAATCGAATTCATACATCTCAAGCTTTGTATGGAGTAGTTCTATAACCGTAATTTTGGAAATTGTTCTGTCTATTTCTTAGTCGAGAACTCAAATTAGAATCTTAGCAACTTGAAGGCTTCAAATTTATTTGCAGTTTATATTTTCCGTACAATAAATGTCGACTAATAATAGAAACAAAAACAATGACTTTATATAGATATGGTTTGGAAATTCGAAACCGAGTATTACGGCTTCATTATTTCTCTGTAGGAGGCCAACACAGTCGCAGACAAATTTTAGTCAAGCTTTCGCACTTAATCGAGGCATGATTCCAGTAAAATTCCGTTCATTACACATGCGGCATCTACATGAAAGCCGTAGCCGATTTCGGATGAAGCAATGCAGTCGATCAAATTGTCTGGTTCTAGAAGCTAGTTAAAAACTTCTCCTGATTAAGAATCCTACTGCAGAAGGTTACTCTTATATTTGGTCGTCAAAGCTGATAATAGAGCCATATTTTACTTAGAAAATCCATTTTTAATTTCTAGCAGCAAGAATATATACCGCTCAGGGCAAAGACTGATGATGGAGCTGCTTAGAAAACGGTTCAGCAAGAAAATTTTCTCGTTGATTTGATTAATCTGAAGGCTACTGTATTCTATTTTTTTCTAACGTGCCCCTTAGATTTTGTACGATCAGTAATAGGACCGTAGGGAAATACGATTGAATTTGTAGCGGAACGTTCCATTTCTGTCTGTATGCTGACGAGTTCATCCAACTACAATATCTGCAGACTCTTGAACAATTGTTTTCCAACCAAGAGAAGCACTTCTCAGATACTTAAGTAGAATGGTAAAAAAACGTTTCCAAATACTTCAAGTATTGCAATATTTCCAATATTTTGACAATAAATGCAAAAAAGGCTTAAATAGTGTCGTTGAGAAGTTTTCTAGTCAGAGGTGGTAGCTTAATTTAGTAAGAAATCTCGTGAAAGTTTCGTGGGATGACTGGAATTTGATCTTGGTCCGAGCAGATTCTCAGCTCAATGTCTATCAATGCTCTCAAACATGCGTCACTGTTGGAGATTAAAATAAAATTAAAGAACGAGAGGAATATAATTATAAAATTTTAGATTAAGCTTCAGATAAAGAGTTATAATATTAGGCTTTCAGAAATTCTTTATTTACTTTAATTCACCCGGAAACATCAGGCAAACTGGTCTGCAACATTCTGCACAATAAAAATGGGAAAATATATATTTCAAAATATCATATTATGATAGTAATGCGGGACTAGGTTGGTAAACGAATGAAGTGTTCAATTCTGTCGATCAGCACAAATTCTTAAGCATGATCTTTACGCTTTCTTTATCTGTACTGCTTCTTCCCAGAAAACACAATTTTATATTTGAATATCATCTCTAAAATACATTATGAGAGCTATTAGCTACTATATTGGCAATTTTTATGATTGGCTTCTTATAAAAAGTATTTCACTGATAACATTACGAAATGTATAGAGCATTGGATTGTGATATTAATTGCAGACATCTGCAAAATAGTCCAAACCGTTTGCTTTCTGGTGAGGAGGGATGCCACACTATACTCTATTTCGTTGATTTAGAGGTACCGATTTGTGCTTGCCTTGTCTTAAATTAGTTTCCATTTGGTTAAGAATTCAGAAATAACCGAGATCTAAAGGACTGGCTTTACTATGAAAGTGAAATTAATCCTGTTTCTTTCGCGTTGCAACAACTTCATCTACATTTTCTGCCGGGTTGGGAGCCATTACCAACTTATCATGAATCGTTTAACTATTTGATTGTATCGAAACACTGCTCTCATATAAAATTCAATAGCATTGGGCTATTGGTTTTAGTAGCAGAGCTCGAATTAAATGTCGTTTCACTCGGAATAGTGGCATTTATTCAGATTCACTATCTCCGGTGGTGCACTCCATATCTTAGAGTCTACGTTAACTACTTTTTCCTAACTTCATAATCGCCATTCCATTATCGCTTACACATCTATTGAAGACATACCTGAACGGTCGACTTCACGAAAAATTCTGCGATGCTTTCTACCTCATATCTTTCAGATGTGCATAACTTTATCCAGAAATACGTACATACATCTTAACTTGAATTTTATTGATTCAAATTCCTTGCAATTATCGTTCCTTTTTGATGATCTCCTCTCCGATTCTACAGATACGGAATGTAAATAACGATTCTTAGTCAAATAAGTTTCTCCAATACAATGTGTCTAGTTATGAAAACGAATACTTAATATGGAATTATTTCTAGACTTCTCTAGAGTTTGTCTGCTTCTAACGAATCTTATTGACTCTTTTTTGCTTATTTTAAGTCTTGCTTCGAAGAATTTTTTGCTAGTAATCTTCGTTGATATTGCGTTACAATTCCAACTAGTAACAATAATCACTCTCCAGATGGCCTTCATTACTACCCACTTCCTTCCTTTCTCCTGTACAATATCAATTTACTATACTGGGCAGTAAGCTTTCAAGCTTGATGTGTGGATTTCTTCGTATACATTAGATAAAATTAGTTCAACTCGCGACAACCATGAGCAAAGCCACAAAACGCTCTCCAGCAAACTTTATCGACTTATCATGGAGCAATGTAATAATAATCTAAACTCATAGAATTCTTTAAGTTCTACCAATACAAAACACCCATTTTACATTTGAGAATAGGCTTGCTCGAAATTTGATCGCAGAATTTCCCATCATAAAAAGGTGAACCTTCAATTATTTTTCTTGCGGAAATTCGTTTTCTTTTCAGTTTAGAATCATTAGTACAATTAGACCAAGACGATATGGCATAAACGTCATATTCAATTGTATTGAAAACTCTGCAAGAGTACGGTACGTTCATTTCCAACACAGAAAATTTACTCTGCCATGCTTTCTGGTTCTGACCCACGCGGTAATTGAAATAGTTTATCCTCGACTTGTTTCGGCTTTTCTCCGGTGTGTCGGTGGCGAAATACTTCGTCCATTTCGGCCATCTTCACCTTACAATCTTTTCGGCCCCCACATTCGAACAGAGTAGTTGAAGATAGCACAATAGGGAAAGGATCGCACGGATCGTATATAAGTGATGGCCACCTGCGTGAATCAAGCACAACAACGTGATCTACTAAGCGTGCCTCAAATAGCCGAATTACGAAAACATGCCCATGATAATTCTTATCAAATAGCCAATTGAATCTGGTAAGCGGTGGTTCCTTATGCCCATGCCCCGGCAACCTAATTTTCTTCAATCCGAGGTGTCCACCGGCATCTTGAAATATTGGCCCGAGATGCCCCAAGCGCAACAGATTCATTACTTCAGCTTTTCCTTCCGAATTAGGACGAGCTCGTTGTGAAGCAGAAGCAATGAATTCTGGTAACCTGCTGTATAAGTGTCGCGCGTGATGTTCTCCAAGAAGGAGGAAGAAGAGATTCCCTACTGCATTTATCATGCAATTTCGAGAATCGGTTCCATGAAACAGTGTCTCCCTGCTTGACTCGCAGGTCGAAACCCGGGGCCACCGTCAATGATAAAATACAGGTGAACCTCTCAATACGAGCAACCTCGCGAGAGCTGTATTCTGTGGAATTCCAACAATATGACGGTGCACAAACTTCGCAGATAGTGCCGATGGCAGTAAACAAGTAACCAGGCACAAAGTATTACAGTCCAGAACACTACGCCAATTGAGCTGCACCCACCGACGAAACGCGATGGGTCACCGCGTCTGTGCGCAGCGCACATGGTCGCGACACGACGAGTCCGATTAACGTGGGCAGAGAAGCATACAATTATGAAAGAATGCCAACGCCGTCGTATCCTCGGGACAACAAAAGAACTCCGTGCAATATCTCAGTGGGCGAAAGAGCGATTCAATCTCAAAACACCACTGGCGAACGCGCATTGGTATTCAATTCACTTCACTTCACTTTACTCAACTCAACCATTAGGTATTATCTAACAAACAACTCTATGCCGGATGTTAACTCAAAAGACCCGTTTTGGTTCGACAATTAAGAATTACGCTATCCTCTACTCGATACCACACGTCGTACATCTCTTTCATCGCCATGTGAATATCAGTCCTGTATAGGTTTTCAGTTACACCTGCTTCAAGTAAATCAATTACTCTTTTTAGGTGTCGACAACGATATCTCCTTTCCAAGCATCCAATAATACCTGCATCAAATGGTTGTATACGTGATTTAGTTCGTGCTGGTAAAAACATTACTTCAATACATATTAGATCAAGCAGATTATTGTCAGCTCCATGACAACTCGCATTGTCAACTAACAATAACAGACGCCGGTCCGGTCTCTGAGCAATAAAAGCATCAAAATCACGGCCATTTAAAAAATAAGCACTGATTCATTCATGTTTCGGTGTGCTTCTATACACGAACCCTTCCCCGCCACATCTCGCCCACCAAAACATCGGAAATGCAGCGCGTGGCTGATTACGAGAGGCACCAGCTTCTCGCTTCCATCAGCATTACTGCACGCGAGCACAGTTGCGCGGTGCTTGATCTTCTTTTTCCCGGGCAACCGCCCGGGACCGATAGTTTGAGTAGGTGGCAGGCTATAGTAGAGCCCAAATTCATCAGCGTTGAATTTGTCTCTCAAACTGTAGTTTGAGAGACGGGAGCACAGGCCAGGCAACTGTAATTGTATCGCTTGCTCGTCGGCGTCGCCGTCTTCTCTATGACTTCGATACATTTTAAAGTCGTTGCCTTGTTTGAATCTATGGAGCCATCCGTTACTGAACTTAATGTCAATCTGTTGGGCAGGGGTAAGCTGACTGTTTACATCGTGTAGTAATCTTCGTGCTTGCTCCTTAATCAAACCGTCTGATAAAATATTTCCCGTTCCTACGTATCCCAAACCTATTCGATTAAGCTCTCCTCAATAATAATGGGCCCACTGACCCATTCCTTCTTATGAATACTCGTAGTGCTGCTTGCACATTCATGTATGTTACTAGCATCATCGATAATTCGCTTTAAAGTCATTCGTGAAGATAGTGATTTGAGATTGAATCGCTCTTTCGCCCACTGAGATATTGCACGGAGTTCTTGTGTTG
>JAAUYH010063557.1_pt1 | contig 32862 bp, 30 predicted proteins | sample 7278061 | NCBI WGS metagenome assembly JAAUYH01 (sample SAMN14350203, study PRJNA611818) | marine sediment metagenome | isolation source: surface marine sediment (0.6m) | place: French Polynesia: Moorea | collected 2018-08 | reverse complement strand
GGGGCAGGCAGGCGCAGAGCCCTTGTTCCTCGACCAGGTGCCGATCCGGTTCGGGATGGCCGAGGATGACCACTACCACGTGCCGCTGCTGTTGAGCCCGTATGGGATGAGCACCTATCGGGGAAGTTAACGGGGTGTGACCGGGGCGCGCGCAGCCTTCGGCGAATCGGTTCCGAAACCCCAGGTTAACAAGGCCGAAACCCCGAAATGCCACGTCGGTATTACGTATGTATTACGTATGTATTGCGTCGGTGCGGGTGTCGGTGTGGGCCGTGGTTAACAGACCGTGCGGTGGGTGATGCGAGTCTGCGGCTTCTGGTGCGGGACGTTCCCGCGGGCTAGGCTGAGCGCAAAGGAAAGGGGTTCGCGATGTATGACTGGGCGGTCCTGGGGGCGTGGGCGGAATTCGCCATGCGCTGGCTGCATGTGATCACGGCGATCGCGTGGATCGGGTCGTCTTTCTACTTCATTGCGCTCGACCTCGGGCTGCGGCGGGATCGGGACCTCGGCGCTGCGGATGGTGAGGAGTGGCAGGTCCATGGCGGAGGGTTCTACCACATCCAGAAATACCTCGTGGCCCCCGAGGCGATGCCGGAGCACCTGACCTGGTTCAAGTGGGAGAGTTACTCGACCTGGCTCTCGGGCGCGGCGCTGATGGCGCTGGTCTATTGGCTGGGGGCGGAGCTGTATCTGATCGATCCGAACAAGGCGGACCTGGCGCTGTGGCAGGGGGTGTTGATCTCGGCGGCGTCGTTGACCGTGGGCTGGCTGGTCTACGATTTCCTCTGCAAGTCGGGGCTGGGGGAGCGGCCGACACTCCTGATGGTTCTCCTGTTCGTGCTCTTGGTGGTGATGGGCTGGGGCTATAACCAGATTTTCACCGGGCGCGCGATGATGCTGCATCTGGGCGCTTTCACGGCGACGATCATGACGGCGAACGTGTTTTTCATCATCATGCCGAACCAGCGCATCGTGGTGGCGGATCTGAAGGCCGGGCGGGTGCCGGATGCCAAGTATGGCAAGATCGCGAAGTTAAGGTCGACGCATAACAATTACCTGACCTTGCCGGTGATTTTCCTGATGTTGTCGAACCACTATCCGCTCGCGTTTGCCACGCAGTGGAACTGGATCATCGCGGCGCTGGTGTTCCTGATGGGGGTGACGATCCGGCATTATTTCAACTCGCTGCATGCCCGGAAGGGCAACCCACATTGGACCTGGGGGGTGACGATGGTGCTGTTTCTTCTCTGCGCCTGGCTCTCGACCGGGCCGAAGCTGGAGATGACGGCGGAGGCGTCGGTGTCGCCGGGCGCGGCGCGGTTTATCGAGGCCGAGGGGTTCGAGGAGGTGACGGATATCGTGCTCGGGCGCTGTTCGATGTGCCACGCCGCCGAGCCGTTCTGGGACGGGATCCTGTGGCCGCCGAAGGGGGTGCGGCTGGAGACCGAGGCGCAAATCGCGGCGCAGGCGCAGGCGATCTATCTGCAATCAGGTCTGAGCCATGCGATGCCGCCCGCGAATGTGTCCTGGATGGAGGACGAGGAGCGGGCGGCGATCGTGGAGTGGTATCGCGGGGCTTTGTCGAACTGAGGCGCGAACGCGCCGCTGCGTGTTCCCCATCTTCGCCTGCGGGTGGGGTGAGTGGCGTTCCCCGGCGAACGCCGCCGTTTGAACCGTGACGCCCGGCGGGGGGTGGCCTATTGCGTGGCTGCCGCCGCGGGCCAGGTAATGGCGGTGTCCGAGAGCTTGTCGGCGCCGCCGACGGGGGCAAGGCTTGCGAGCGACGCGGGGCCGGTTTCGCAGGAAATCCCGTTGCCGTCGCGGTCGTTGCGGGCGTGATAGCCCGGAGCGCCCTGGCTCGCCGGGGCGAGGCCGACGCGGTCGGCGATGTCGCAATGCAGGGCGGCGGCGAGGTGGCGCAGGTCGGTGCCGGTGGGCCAGGGGGATTTGTAGGCGAAGAGCCCGGCGCTGGTGGCGCCGAAGGCAATCGCGGCGAGCAGCAGCAGGCTGACCATCGAGTGGTTGCGGGCGGGCCGGTGCCGGGCGTTCTTGACGTCGAATTGCGACTCCTGATGCGCCGGGCGCCAGTTGGCATAGGGGTCTTGGTAGGACTCTGCCGGGACCGGGTCACGGCGTCCGAAGAGGAAGCTTGCGAGGGATCCCAGAAGCGAGCCGGCCAGCAGGACGGAAACGGCGAGCACGGGGATGTTGTTTTGGATCAGTTCCAGCATGGCAGCAGCTCTTTGGTTCAAGGCGGACGGAGGCTCATCCGGAATTGTGGCAATTCCGTGGCGGGGTGGGGGCTTTGTCTGGCGCGCGGCGCGGAGTCCGGGGCGGTGCCGGGGACGTGGCGCGGCCCGTGTGGCGGGGGCGCTGCGGGTTGCCGGCCTTGTTTTGCTGGGTGTGGCGGTCGTTCGAGACTGCAGGTGCGCGGGCTCTGGCCCTGTTGCCGCGTTGCAAGGGGCCGGTGCCTTGGTTTTGCCTCAATTGCGCGGGTTTCGTGAGGTTTGGCGACAATCACCAGAGATGGCGGGGATTGGAGACGAACCGGAAACGGAGGCCACGTCGCGGCGTGGGGCGCGCGGGTGGTTCGATCCGGGTTCGGTCAGCGCGTGAAGCGCCATTCGGTGATTTGCCGCCAGGGGTCTGCCGGGCGGAGGATGATGCTCGGGAAATCGGGGTTGTTCGGGGCGTCGGGCCAGAACTGGGCTTCGAGGGCGAGGCCGGCATAGGCTTGGGTAGCGGGTCCGTCGTTGCTGGCGTAGGCAGGCAGGTCGAGGATGTGACCGTCGAAGACCTGCAGGCCGGGTTCGGTGGTGGCCAGCGTGAGACTGAGGCCGGTCGGTGCGGTGAGGGTGGCGGCCTCGCGAAGGGGCTCGCGGGTGCGGGAGAGGCAGAAATTGGTGTCGAGCAGGCCCTCAGCGCCGGCCTGTAGCGGGCGGGGCTGGCGGTAGTCGAAGCGGGTGTTTGCGACCTCGGCGATTTCGCCGGTGGGTAGCACGTCTTCGACGGTGCTCGGCAGGTAGGTGTCGGCGTGGACCTGGAGGGTGTGGCCCAGGTAGGTGGGCGTGTCGGAGAGGCGCCAGTAGCTGTGGTTGGCGAGATTCATCAGCGTGGGCGCGTCGGTCTCGGCGTCGAGGGTGAGGCGGAGGGTTTGGTCTTTGACGTCCCAATGGGCGGTGATCCGGCGGGTGCCGGGGAAGCCGCCGTGGCCGTCGGGGAGGGTGAGTTGCAGCGTGGCGTGGGACGGGCCGGTGTCGGCGATCTGCCAGATCTGCGCGTGGGTCGCTGCACTTCCGCCGTGGAGCGTGTGCTTGCCGTTGTAATGGGCGTCGAACTGGTAGGTGGTGCCGTCGATGGTGGCGCGGGCGTTGCCGATGCGGTTGCCGACGGGGCCGACGATGCTGCCGCAGGTGCCCATTTCGTTTTCATAAGCGCGAAGGTCGGGGCTGCCGATGGTGAGGGAGTGGGCGATGCCGGACAAGCGGACGTCCTGAAGGGTGCAACCGTGGGTCAGGATCGCGGCGGAAAGATCGCCGCTGGAGATCGCGATGCGGTGCACGTCCTGGCCTTTGGCGGTCTGGCCGAAGAGGTCTGTTCCGGGGGTCATCTTTCCGTCCAGTGTACACCCGCGGGAGGAATCTCGGCGCCCTCGTAGATCTGCGGCTCGGGTGCGTAGTTGAAGACGAAGCGGTGGGTGGCGGTGTCGCGGATCCTCAAGCCCTCGGGCAGATGGGTGATCTCGAGCCCGGCGAGCATGGCGAGGTCGGTCATCAGGGCGACATAGGCGTCCTGGTCAAGCCAGGCGCCGAGGTAAAACTGGTTTTGATTGCGGACGATGACCGGCTTGCCGTCGATGGTCTCGGCGAAGGTCTCGGCGCTGCCCTCGAGATGTTCGAACCAGCGGATGACGTGGCCGACGGCGATCGGGATCTGCTCGCTGGGCGGCAGGCTTTCGACGCGGGCGACGGTGATGTCGAGGCCGGGCAGGTTCGGGGGGAGCGGGACGGGGATCGCCATTTCTTCGGTTTTAGCATCGGTGCGTGGGCCGCAGAGGGTGACGATGTTTGGGTCGCTGAGGGCGCGTTTCAGGGGCTCGGGCAGGGTGGCGAGGCCGGGGGCGATGGCGAGCTTGTAGCCTGAAAGGTCCGTGGTGGTGCTGGGCAGGATGTCGATGCTGAGGCCGAGCTTGCGCAGGGCGCGGTAGGTGTCGAGCATCAGGTCGAAATAGGTGAAATCGGCGCCTTGCGGCTGGGTGTCCCAGGCCCAGGCGGAGGGGTAGTCGAAAATCAGCGCGACCTCGGCCTGGTGGGGGGCGGTGTCGGGCATGTCCTTGAGGTCTTTGGCGACTTGCGCGGCCTCGGCGAGGGCCGGGGCGGGTTCGCTGTCGGGGCGGAGGAGCCCGGCGTGCTGCTGTTCCTGGGCGAAGGGGGCCTGGCGCCAGCGGAAGTAACAGACGGTTTCGGCGCCGTGGGCAAAGGCCTCCCAGGCCCAGAGGCGGGCCATGCCGGGCAGCGGCGCGGGGTTCCACGGGGCCCAGTTCACCGGGCCGGGTTGTTGTTCCATGATCCACCAGCGGCCGTCGTGGGGCGCTCCGGCCCGGGCGGCCCCTACGGCGCGGTAGAGGTCGTGGTGGAAGGCCTGGTTGTCGGGGTCGCCCTGGCGCAGGTAGCGCTGTTTGTGGGCCTCATCGGCGCCGAGGCGATCGGAGAGGAAGCCCAGCGGGTAGCTGTCCCAGCTGGCGATATCGAGATCGGCGCCCACGTCGAAATGGTCGAATTCAAGCACCCGGCCCATGTAGTTGTGGATGATGGGGGCGTCGGAGTGTTTCCGGATGATCTCGGTCTGGGCGCGGTTGAAGCGGACGACCTGATCCGAGGAGAAGCGGCGGAAGGCGAGGACATGGGCCGGGTTCGGCTCGGTCACCGTGAGGTTCGGCAGGTCGATCTCGTCGAATTCGGCGTAATCCATCGACCAGAAGGTGTTGCCCCAGGCTTTGTTCAGGGTGTCAGGGGACTGGTAGCGCTGGGCGAGCCAGTTGCGGAACTCTCTCTCGGCGGATTTGGAGTAGCTGAGCGTGGTGTCGTGGCAGCCGTATTCGTTGTCGGTCTGCCAGGCCTGCACGGTTTGCCCGTAGCGCTCGGCGAGCAGGGTGACGATGCGTTTGCACTCGTCGATGTAGCCTTGATGGCTGAAGCAATAGTGACGGCGGGAGCCGAATTTGCGCGGCTGTCCCTGGGCATCGAGGGCGAGCATGTCGGGGTGCTTGGTCAGCATCCAGCGCGGGGGCGTGGCGGTGGGGGTGCCGAGGATGACTTTGAGGCCCGCCTGCCCAAGGGTGTCGATGGCGCGGTCGAGCCAGTCGAACTGGAGGTCTCCCGGGGAGGGTTCGAGATTTGACCAGGCGAATTCGCCGATCCGGACCCAGGTGAGGCCGGTGTCGGCCATGCGGGCCGCGTCCTGGGCCCAGCTCTCTTCGGGCCAGTGTTCGGGGTAGTAGCAGACGCCGAGGGTGCGTTTCATATGGGGCCGTTATTGGTGAAGAGGGCAGTGCCGAGCCTGGGAGGCGTTTGGACCGATTTTGCTTTGTAATGTTGGCGCCAAAGGTCCGACGGGTGCGCGGATTACGAGGTCACAATAGCGCCTCCCGGGGGGAGGGTCGGCGCTGCCCGGGCCTGCGGCCGGGCGGGAGGTTTTTGACGGTGCGCCCAGGTTTTTGACGGGGGAAAGCTGCATTTGGATCAGAGGATCACCCGATGCTCTTTTTGGCCGGTCGTTTCGGTCTCGATCGCGAAGGTCTGGCCGTGGAGCGGGTATTCGGCGACGCCCTTGGGCGTGATGTCCTGGCGGGCGGTGGTGACGTAGAGCGTGCTCAGATCCGGGCCGCCGAAGGCGGGGCAGGTGGTCTGGCTGGCGGGGATCGGGTGGTCGGCGAGCACGGCGCCGTCGCTGCTGTAGACCCGCACGTTGCCGCCCCGGTAGTGGGCGTTCCAGAGCGTGCCGTCGGCGGCGCAGACCATGCCGTCAATGTTGCGGCCCTCGTCGTGGATGACCAGTTCGGGCTCGCCCGTGGGCCAGCCGTCTTTGTCGAGCGCGGTGCGCCAGATCTTGCCGTCCCAGGTCTGCGAGAAATAGGCGAAGTGGCTGTCGGGTGTGAAACAGATCGCGTTGGCGACCTTGATCGGGGCGAAGAGCATGCGCAGTTCGCCGCGATAGTAGCGGTAGATCGCGCCGGGTCGGGTGTGGCCGCGTTTGGCCATCATGCCGATCCAGAAACCGCCCTGCGGGTCGGCGCGGCCATCGTTGCTGCGCGAGCCGAGGTCGTGGGGTTCGAGATGGGCGATGAAGGTCTGTGCACCGGTGTCGAGATTGAACTCGAAGAGCCGCGTTTCGGAGGCAATGAGAAGCGTGTCCCGGCCGGTCCAGCCGGCGGCGGAGACGTTTTCGGGGAACTCCCATTCGAGGGCCTTGTCGCCGACGCGGCTGAGGAGCTTGTTCTCGAGAATGTCGAACCAGAAGAGCTGTTCCCGCTCGGGGTGCCAGAGCAGGCCCTCGCCGAGATGGGTGGAGCGGGGGTCGTAGACCTGAACGCTCACAGCAGCACCTTGGGTTCGGGCCAGCCCTTGAGGTCGGTGTCCACGGCGAAGGTCTTGCCGTTCGCGGGCTCGGCGGCAAGGATCTCGGGGCTCAGATGCTCCTGCGCGGTGGTGCAGTAGAGCGTGCTCACGTCCGGGCCGCCGAAGGCCGGGCAAGAGGTGTGGCGGGCGGGGAAGTCGTAGGCACGTACGAAGGTGCCGTCGGGCCGGTAGCCGGCGACGCGGCTCGCGCCCCATTGCGCGTTCCAAAGCGTGCCCTCGGCATCGGTGACGGAGCCGTCGGGGTTCAGCTTGTCGGCGCGCAGGTCGACGAAGACTTGCGGGTCGCCGGTCGGCCAGCCGTCGCCGTCCAGGGCTTGCGTCATGATCCGGCCGGTGAGGGTGTCGGCGAAATAGGCGCGGGTGCCGTCGGGGGCGAAGCAGATCGAGTTGGGGATTCTGATGCCGGGATAGAGCTTGCGCAGCTCGCCCTTGTGGAAGCGGTAGATCGCGCCCGCGCCGGGCTCGGCCGCCTTGCCCATGGTGCCGATCCAGAAGCCACCCTGCGGGTCGGCGCGGCCGTCGTTGGAGCGGGTTGCGGGGTTGTCGGCCTCGAGCGAGGCGATGGTGTCCTGGGCGCCGGTGGTGAGGTTGAAGAGGAAGAGCCGGGTCTCAGACGCGATCAGCAGGCGGTCGCTGTCGACCCAGCCGGCGGCCGAGACGATCTCGTCGAAATGCCATTCCTGCGCAGCCTCGGCGTCGCGGGTCAGAAGCCGCTTGCCGAGGATGTCGAACCAGAAGAGCTGGCCGCGCTCGGGGTGCCAGAGCGGGCCCTCGCCCAGTTCGCAGCGGCGGTCGTCGAAAGGGGTCATCGGGCGGCCTCGTCATAGGCCGCGACGATGTCGCGGGCGCGGGCGGCGATGTCGTCGATGCTCATACCGGGCTTGTAGAGCGAGGAGCCGAGGCCGAAGCCGTTCGCGCCCGCATTGAGCCAGTCGGCGAATGTGTCGGAACCGACGCCGCCGACCATGTAGAGCTGGGTTTCGAGCGGGAGGACGGCGCGGATCGCCTTGAGGCCCTCGATACCCATCAGGAAGGCCGGGAAGACCTTGAGGCCCGTGGCGCCCCAGCGCAGGGCGTTGAAGCATTCGGTGGGCGTCAGCACGCCGGGCCAGCTTTGCAGGTGGCGCTTGGTGGTGGCGGCGATAACCGCCTTGGTGGCGTTGGGCGAGACGATGAGGCGGCCGCCGGCGCGGGCGACATCGGCGACCTCTTGCTTTGTGAGCACGGTGCCGGCGCCGATCAGGGCGTCTGCCTCGTGGGCCTCGGCCATATTGGCGATGCTGGTCAGCGGATCGGGCGAGTTCAGCGGGACCTCTACGCGCGTGATGCCGGCCTCGATCAAGGCGGCGGCGGCGGGGGCGGCCTCGCGCGGCTCGATCCCGCGGAGGATGGCGATCAGGGGGCGGCTCATGTGGGGGCCTTCAAACTGGCGTGAGCGGCGATGAGGCCGGCGCGGGTCATGGTGCTGCCTTCGGCCTGCGGGGCGGTGAGGCCTTGGGCGGCGAGGGCTTGTGCGTAGATCTGGGTGAGGGCTGCGGCGCCGATGAGGGCGACGGGCTGGCCGAGCCAGTAGGGCTTGGCGGCCGCCAGTTCGGCGCCGATGAGGAGGCCGGAGAGGCGGGCACGGGCGGTCTGCGGGTCCTGGTCGTGGAGGAGCTGCTCGGCGCGCAGGGCGAAGAGCTTTGCGGCGAGGGTTTCGGGCTTGGCGAGGGTGTCGGAGACGGCCTCGGCGAAGGCCTCGGCGTCCCAGCCCTGGGGCGCGATCGAGTGGCGCAGGACGGAGTGGTCGCTGAGCAGGGCAAAGAGCTCTCCGGTCAGCAAGGTGCGGAAGCTGACGATCTCTCCGGCGCTGATGTGGACCCATTTGCTATGTGTGCCGGGTAGGCAGAGCACGCCGTCGAAGCCGTTGTTTTCATGCAGGAACCCGGCAATCTGGGTCTCTTCGCCGCGGATCACGTCGGCGGGTGTCATCTGTTTGACGCCAGGGACGAGGTGGACACGGATCCGGGGGTCTTTCGCAGGGGCCTCGATCAGCATGTCGGTGGCGGCGGGGCAGGGCGTGGCGCGATAGGGCGCCTCGGCCCAGCCCTGGCGGCTGCCGACCATGCCGCAGGCGATGACATGGGTTTGGCCTGCGCCGAGCCAAGGTGTGATGAGCTTGAGAAGCGCGGGCTCGAACTGGTCGCGGGTCAGCGTGCCCATGCCGTCGTCGGAGCGCGCCTCGGCCAGCACCGTGTCGTCGGCACCCATCGCCCAGGCGCGCAGATGCGTGGTGCCCCAATCGACCGCGATCCAGGCGGCACTCGTCATCCGGTCACCACCACGCCGCCGTCGATCACCAGCGCCTGGCCGGTCATCATGCGGCTGGCGTTCGAGGCGAGAAACAGGGTTCCGCCGACGATGTCCTGGGGCTGGATTTCCTCCTTGAGGCATTGCCGGTCGAGCTGGCCTGCGAGGGCTTCGGGGGTGACCCAGAGGTCCTTTTGTTTCTGCGTCATCACCCAGCCGGGCATCAGCGCGTTGACGCGGATCCTGTCGGGGCCGAATTCGCGGGCAAGGCTGCGGGTGAGGCCGGTGATACCGGCGTTGGCGGTGGCGTAGCTGGGGTAGCCCGCGTTGCCCATCATGTAGCTGACGGAGCTGAAATTGACGATCGCGCCATGGCCGGCGGTCTTCATGTGCCGGATCGCGGCCTGGCAGCCGAAGAAGTAGCTTTTCAGGTTGATCGCCTGGGACCAGTCCCAGAATTCCTCTGTGACATCAAGGGTTTCGTGGCGCTTGTCGTTGGCGGCGTTGTTGACGAGCACGGTGACGGGGCCATGGGCGGCGGCCGCTTGGTCGATGGCCGACTGCAGGGCGGCGGTGTCGGTGATGTCGCAGGGCAGGAACAGCGGCGCATTGTCGTGGCGGTCGGTCATCTCGGCGACGAAGACGGAGGCGTCGGAGCGCTGCACGAAGGCGACCTTGGCGCCTTGCGCCAGGAAGCCCTCGGTGAGCGCCGCACCGATGCCGGAGCCGCCGCCGGTGATGAAGACGGAGGCGTCCTTGAGGTCGGGAAAGTGAGCATGGTCGGTCATTGTGGATCATCTCCGCCGGGACCAAGGATTTTCGAAAATCCTTGGCAAAATTCTTCGAAGAATTTTGCGCGGCCGGTCATGCTGCGCGCCTTTGCCGGGCCCAGGCGGGCAACCAGTCGCCGTGTGCGGCCAGGAGATCGTCGACCATACTGCGGATCTGGCGCAGGTCGAGCTCGGCAGCGGTGTGCGGGTCGAGCATGGCGGCGTGGTAGATGTGCTCCAGATTCTCATCCAGAAGCGCCCGGACGGTGAGTTCCTGCACGTTGATCTGGGTGCGCATGAGCGCGATCAGCTGAGGTGGCACGTCATCGGTGGTAATGGGCTGGATGCCGGAGGCGTCGATGAAGCACTCGGTCTCGACCGCGGAGCGTATCGGCAGTTGCGGCATCTGGCCGGTGTTCGCCAGGTTTCCGTAGAAGTGGAACGGCGTGTTCGTCTCCATCGCGTTCATCATGTCGGCGGCGAACTCGTGGCTCTTGCAGACCTCGATGGGCTTGGGGCCCTTGTACTCGGCGGCCTGCGCGGTCCAGGCGGCGATCTGCTCTTCGCAGCGCTTGGGGTATTCGTCGAGCGGAATGCCGAAGCGCTCGATGAGGTCACCGCGGCCGTCCTTGATGAACCAGGGCACGTATTCGGCGAGGTGTTCGGAGCTTTCGGTGCAGAAATAGCCCAGATGTTCCATCACCTCGTAGCGGACGTGGTTCGGGCAGCGGGGCATGAGGAGGGGTGGTTTGGGGAGACGTCCGGCGCGGTAACCCTCGCGGAGCGCGGGGTAGAGCGACTGGCCGTGATGGGCGAGGTCGAGGAAGAAGGCGACGTGGTTCACGCCGGCGACACGGTAGGTGATCTCGGCTTCTGGCAGGTCGAGGTCGTGGGCAATCTCCTGAACGGTGTTCTGGACGGAATGGCAGAGGCCGACCTGTTTGATCTGCGGGTAACGCTCAGCGAGCGCCCAGGTGTTGATGGCCATCGGGTTGACGTATTGCAGCATCAGCGCGTCGGGGCAGAGTTCGGCCATATCCGCGGCCAGCGCCCAGAGATGCGGCACGGTGCGCAGACCGCGCATGATGCCGCCCACTCCCAGAGTGTCACCGATGGTCTGGCGCAGGCCGTAGGACCGCGGGATTTCGAAATCGGTGACGGTGCAGGGCTTGTAGCCGCCGATTTGGAAGGCGACGACGACGAAATCGGCGCCATCCAGCGCGGCGCGCTGGTCGAGATGGGTCTCGACCGTGGCCCCGGTGCCCATCGCCGTGATCATCTTGCGGGCGACGATCTCTGATTCCTCCAGCCGCGCCGGGTTGATATCCATCAGCGCAAAGGTACTGTCGGCCAGCGCGGGGAAGTGCAAGCAGTCGCCGACGATGTTCTTCATGAAGATCGTCGAACCTGCCCCGATGAAGGTGATCTTGGGCATGGGCGGGTCTCTTACTTCACGGCTCCGAGGGTGAGGCCGGCGATGAAGTGTTTCTGCATCAGGAAGAACATGGCCACCGGGGGCAGGGCCGCGATCAGGCTGCCGGCCGACATCAGGTGGTACATGGCGCGGAACTGGGCGTTGAAGCTGGTGATGCCGGCGGTGACGGGCTGGGCGGCCTCGCCCTGGGTCAACACCACGGCCCAGAAATAGTCGTTCCAGATGAAGGTGAAGATGAGCACGCTGAGCGCGGCCAGCGCGGGCTTCATCAGCGGCAGCACGACGTACCAGAAGATGCGCCATTCCGCGACGCCCTCGACCCGGGCAGCCTCGATCAGTTCATAGGGCAACGCGCGGATGAAGTTGCGCATGAAGAGCGTGCAGAAGCCGGTCTGGAAGGCGATGTGAAAGAGCACCAGGCCGGTTTTCGTGTTGTAGAGCCCCATGTCGAGCGTGAGGTCGCGGACCGGGACCATGAGGATCTGGAAGGGCACGAAGTTGCCGGCGATGAACATGAAGAAGAGCAGGAGGTTGCCCTTGAACCGGTAGATGCCGAGCGCGAAGCCCGCCATCGCCGACAGCGCAACCGCGCCGATCACGGTGGGCACGGTGATCAGGAACGAGTTCAGGATGTAGCGTGGCATCGCCGAGTTCAGGACCTGGCCGTAATTGGTGAAGAACTCGAAAGAGGACGGCCAGCCCCAGTAGTTGCCGGTGGTGAAATCGGCATCGGGGCGGATCGAGAAGAGGGCGACGGCCACCAGCGGCGCGAGCCAGAGCAGCAGCGCCAGCGGCAGCAGCGATTGGTAGGTGATCTGCGCCGCGCGGGGGGCCTGTTCGATGGGACGGGGAAACATCTCAGCGGCCCTCCTTCTCGTCCTGGTACATGCGCCACAGGAAGTAGGCGATGAAAACCAGCATGATGAGGAACAGGATCACGGCGATGGCCGCGCCATAGCCCATGCGGAAGCCGTATTCAGAGAGCGATTTCTCGAACATGTAGAAGCTGAGCACCCGGGTGGAGCCGAACGGCCCGCCATTGGTCATGATCGAGATCAGGTCGAAGCTGCGCAGCGCGCCGATGATCGTGACGACGAAGGCGATGAAGGTCGCGGGGCGCAGTTGCGGGATGATGACGTACCAGAGCATGCGCACGCCCTTGGCGCCGTCGAGCCGGGCGGCCTCGATCTGCTCGGGGTCGACGGCGTTGAGGCCCGTGAGATAGAGGATCATGCAATAGGCGGTCTGCGGCCAGAGCCCGGCGGCGATGATGCCATAGGTCGCCCATTGCGGATCGCCCAGGATGTTCACGGGGCCGAGGCCGACGACGCCGATGATCGCGTTGAAGAGCCCGAAAGTGGGGTCGTAGAACCAGGTAAAGACGAGACCCACGACGATCTGGCTGATCACGAAGGGGAAGAAGAAGAGCGACTTGTAAAGCCGGATGCCGCGAACGGTCTGATTGAGGAACAGCGCGATGAAGAGCCCCGCGGGGATCGCCAGCAGGTAGAAGACCAGCCATTTCGCGTTGTTCCAGAGCGAGGTGTTGAAGGCGCGGTCGTCGGTCAGCAGCTTTTCGTAATTCGCCATGCCGATGAACTCGGCCTCGCCCAGCCCGTCCCATTTGTAGAGCGAGATGTTGAAGCTCTGCAGGATCGGGTAGATCACGTAGAGAAGGAACATGAAGGTCGCCGGGATCAGGAAGAGCCAGGGCGTGACCGCGATCTGGTTGCGGGCGTACCAGCCCTTGGTGCGCGGGGCGGCGGTATCGGGGGCGGCTGTGGCGACCATAGGGGTCCTCCAGGGCTGAAGGGCGGCCAATCAACAGGGAAAAGCGGCGGCGCTTGTCGCTGGTGATTGTGGGTGCGCGAGGGATCCCCCGCGCACCCGGGTCGGTCTTAGTAGATGTCCTGACGGGCGCTTTCGAGACGCTCGAGGATGTCGTCGAGGTTGTCCGGGAACACCATGAACTCCTGCATGCCTTCCATCGCGACCTTGGCCATTTCAGCCGGGTAGTCGCGGTCGAAGAACTGGGCGACGCCGCCGGGGCTGTTCGAGGACAGCATGGCGAAGCCTTCGTTCAGGAACTTGTCGTCATCGACCGACGACTTTGCATTGACCGGCAGCTGACCGAGGTTCTGGCCGTTGTTGATCTCGGTCTGCACGTCCGCGGAGACCACGTAACGCAGGAACTCGCGGGCGTTGTCCTTGTTGGTCGCGTTCGCGGCGATATGGAACGTGTCCGTCGGCGCGTCCTCGGCCAGCGCGACGCCGGGGGTGATCGGCGGGAACTGGTGGAAGTCGAGCTGATCGTCGGTGAGACCCGCGTCACGCAGCGGTGCGACGGCGAAATTGCCCTTGAGAATCGCGGCGGCGGAGCCTTCGACCAAGAACGGCAGGGACTGCTGCCAGTCCTTGTTCTGGTGGTCGTCGACGAAGGCGCCGAGATCGATCAGGCGGCGCCAGTTGGCGAAGGTTTCCCGCACGCGGTCATCCGTCCACGGGATCTCGCCATTGGCCATCTGCATGTGGAAGTCGAAGCCGTGGGTCCGCATGTTGAGGTAGTCGAACCAGCCCGAGGCGGTCCACAGCCACTTGGTGCCGATGGTGTAGCACTTGCGGCCCGAGGCGATCACCTTTTCGCAGTTCGCGACCATCTCGTCGAAGTCGGCCGGTTCGCCGATACCGAGCTCTTCGTAGATGTCTTTGCGATAGTAGACGCCCCACTGGTAGTAGGTGTAGGGCACGCCCCACTGCTTGCCGTCGATTGTCATCGCGCCCTTGGTGCTTGCCAGAGCCTCGGCGATCTCGGGCTCTGCCCACAGGTCGCTGACATCTTCAAAGAGATTGGCGTTTACATAGGGCGCCATCCGGTTGGCTGCATACCATGTGAACGCGTCGGGTGCGTTCGCCGTGAGGAAGTTGCGGATCTGGGTCTTGTAGGCCTCGCGGTCGATCACCGTGGTCTCGATGTTGAGATCGGGATGCAGCGCCTGGAAGTCGGCGATCATCTTCTCCATCGTGGCGCGCGGCGCCGGGTTTGATGTGTCGAGGAAGATCTTGAGGTCGCCTGACAGCTGGTGGCTGCCGGCAAAGGCGCCGCCGGCGAGTACCGCAGACGTCGCGAGCGCCGCGAGGGACGCTTTGAGCATGGAACGCATGGTTGTCCTCCCTGAGAGTTCCATTATGTGAAACTTAGTTTTGTATGTTGAAAACTAAACCGCGACTCGGTATGGCTTGTCAACAGTTTCCTGACCCAAGGGTGGTCCGGGAAGCAGGGAGGAGCAAGACGCCATGGCCGCAGGGACAGGCGACGGAACCGTTGGCAAGGCGCTGGACGTCCTGGACCAGGTCGCGTCCTTCGGCCGGCCGGTGCGGTTTTCCGAATTGCTTGAGGCCAGCCCCTATCCCAAGGCGACTCTCTATCGCCATCTGCAGGCGCTGACGCATCAAGGCATGCTCAGCTTCGATGCGGACCGGCAGGCTTATACGCTGGGCATCCGGTTGGTGCGGCTGGCCCATGCGGCCTGGGAGCAGAGTTCATTGGCGCCGGTGGCGCGGCCGCATCTCGATGCCTTGAGCCAGAAAGTCGGCGAGACCGTGCATCTGGCGCAACTCGACCATGGCCAGGTGCTCTATGTCGACAAGCGCAACGCCGCGCGGCCTATCGAGATGTTTTCCGAGGCCGGCAAGGTCGGGCCGGCCTATTGCACCGGCGTCGGCAAGGCGATGCTGGCGTTTCTGGAGCCGGCAGAGCTCGACCGGATGCTCTTGCAGCAGAGCTATCACCGTTTCACGCCGCACACGCTGACCGACTCGGAGGCGCTGCGGGCGGAATTGGCCGAGATCAATGCCCGCGGCTACGGGTTCGACCGCGAGGAACACGAGCCCGGGATCATCTGCGTGGCGTTGCCGATCCTGACCCGGCGCGGGCGGGTGCTGGGGGCCGTGTCGGTGACCAGCTCGACCGCCCGCACGGATCTCAAGGCGCTCGAGGCGCTGGTGCCGGTGATCCGGCCCGTCGCCGAGCGCATCGCCGCGGAAGCCGAGGATTGGCGGTTTCCCGAAGACTCACGACACACCATGACAGCAGGGGTTTGAGCCATGTCCGGAGTGACACTGACGAATGCCATCAAGCGCTTCGGCGAAACGCAGGTGATCCACGGGGTGGACCTGCAGATCGACAACGGCGAGTTCTGCGTCTTCGTCGGGCCCTCGGGTTGCGGCAAGTCCACGCTTTTGCGGATGATCGCGGGGCTGGAAGAGACCACCGAGGGCACGATCGCGATTGGCACACGGGATGTGACGCGCATGGATCCGGCCGAGCGCGGCGTGGCGATGGTGTTTCAGACCTATGCGCTCTACCCGCATATGACGGTCGAGGAGAACATGGGTTTCGGTCTCAAGATGAACGGTGTACCGAAGCCCGAGATCAAGACGAAAGTCGGCGAGGCGAGCCGGATTTTGCAGCTGGATCAGTACCTTGCGCGCAAACCCAAAGCGCTCTCGGGCGGCCAGCGGCAGCGGGTCGCCATCGGGCGGGCAATCGTGCGGGGCCCCGAGGTGTTCCTTTTTGACGAGCCTCTGTCGAACCTTGATGCCGAACTGCGCGTCGAGATGCGGGTCGAGATCGCGCGGCTGCATAACGAGATCGGCGCCACGATGATTTACGTCACCCATGACCAGGTCGAGGCGATGACGCTCGCCGACAAGATCGTCGTGCTGCGTGCCGGGCGGATCGAGCAAGTCGGCGCGCCGTTGGATCTCTACCGCGACCCCGATAACAAGTTCGTGGCGGGTTTCATCGGCTCGCCGTCGATGAATTTCTTCGCCGGCGTGGTCGAGGGGGGAGGCGTGCGCGTCGCCGGCCTGGGAGACGTGGCCGTGGAGACCTCGGTCGGGCTGCCCGCGGCCGGGCAGGCGGTCGAGGTCGGGTTGCGCCCCAATCACCTGGTGATCGACCCGGACGGCGATACGCATGCCGTGGACCTGACGGAATCGCTCGGCGGTGTGTCCTTCGTCTATCTCAACGCTCCGAATGGCGACCGCCTGATCGTCGAGGCCCGCGAAGACCAGCCGGTGCCGCACGGCGCGCGGGTGGGGGTGACCTTCGATCCGGCACATGCGTATTTCTTCGATGCGCAGAGCGAGGCGAGGTTGCGGTAGCGGCCTCTTCCGGCTTACAGGACCCGCAATGCAAGCCTGGCCGGTCTGGTACTGGGTCGGCGCCTTCGGATTGAAGCCGGTCCAGTGGCGTTTTGCTACACCCGATCCCTAGCTCGCAGCCGCCACGCAGTCCGCGACCTCTGAGGCCATGCGTTCGATCAGCGCCTCGTAGAGACCGGGCCCCGCCTCGAGCAGCGCCCCGGTGGGGTCGAAGCGGCCGATGTGGACCTCCGGCCCAAGGCCCAGCCCCTCGACCAGATCCGGGGTCTCCCCCGGCTCAAGGAACACGCAGCCGCCTGCCGTATCGCCCTCGAACCGGCTCGCGATCCGGCCGAGGCGTGCGGCGCTGGGCGGGCTGTCATGGCTGTCGCGCAGGCTTCCGGCCAGCGTCAGATCATAGCGGCTCAGGAAATAACCGTAGGCGTCGTGCGAGGTGACCAGCGGGAGGTCGTGGGCGGCGCTGAGCTGGTCGCTGATCCGCCCGTGCAGCGCGGCGAGCCGTTCGATGCCCGCCGCGGCGTTCGCCTGGTAGCGCGCGGCGTTCTCGGGATCGAGCGCCGAGAGATCGGCGGCGATAACCCGCAGGAACTGCGCCGCGTTTGCCGGGTCGAGCCAGGCATGGGGGTCGAGGGACCCGTGGTCGTGGCCGTGCGCATCTGCATGGTCCTCATGCCCGTGATCGGCATGGGGCTCGGCCCCGGCGGGCTCCTCGTGATTGTCCTCGTGACCGTGGTCGTCATGGCCGTGCTCGTCGTGATGCTCGCCCTCGCGGTGCACGACGGTCTCGCCGTCATAGACTGCCGTGCTGAACATCGCCTCCGACGCGCCCAGCACCACCTCGCCGCTTTCGATCCGCATCGGCAGCGCCTCGATCGCGAGAAGGTCCCGCGAGGGCGCGTCCTCGCCCAGCGTCTCCAGCACCCGGTCGAGCCACGGCGCCAGCCCCGGCCCCATCCAGACCACCAGATCGGCCCGCGACACGGCCCGCGCCTGGCTTGGGCGCATCTGGAAATCGTGCGGATCGCCACCCTGCTCCATGAGCATGGCAGGCTCGCCCACGCCCTGCATCACCATCGCCACCAGGGAATGCACCGGCGCGATATCGGTGACAACCTTCGGCGCCTCGGCCAGCGCCGTCTGGCCCCAGGCCAGGAAAATCACTACAAGTCCGCGCATCGTGGTCCCCTTGTGTTTGCTCGGGCCTGGGCCTACAAGTAATGTTATATCATAACAAGAACGAAAACGCGCCATGGAAAAGCCACCCCTCGCCTTCGCCGATCACGACCACAGCGCTTGCAGCGGCGATGTGCTGGCCCGGGCCGATGATCTGAGCCGCGCGGCCGGGCTGCGCCTGACGCCGGTGCGGCGGCGCACGCTCGAGATCCTGCTGGAATCGCACCGTGCCTTGGGCGCCTACGAGGTGTTGGAACGGCTTTCGGCCGAGGGGTATGGGCATCAACCGCCGGTGGCCTATCGCGCACTCGATTTCCTGGTCGAGAACGGCTTTGCCCACCGCGTCCGGCGTCTGAATGCCTTCGCCGCCTGCATGCATCCGGGCGAGGCGCATTCGCCCGCCTTCCTGATCTGTCGGGTCTGCGACGCGGTGGCCGAGGCTCCGGTGGCCGAGGCGCGTGCGGCGCTGGAGGCCGCCTCGGCCAGCCTCGGCTTCACCATCGAGCGGGTCAATCTCGAAGCGGTCGGCCTCTGCCCCGCTTGTGCCGAGGTCCCATGCAGCTGATCAGCGCCCATGCCGTGACGGTCGCCTATGACCGGCTGACGGTGCTCGAGGACGTGACGCTTTCGGTGGATCGCGGCGAGATCGTCACGGTGGTGGGCCCGAACGGGTCCGGCAAGTCGACGCTGGTGCGCGCCTTGTTGGGCGTGGTCAACCCGTCAAGCGGCCAGGTGCGGCGGGCCGACGGGTTGCGCATCGGCTACGTCCCGCAGCGCCTGGCGCTCGATGATACGATGCCGTTGCGGGTGGGACGGTTCCTGTCGCTGCCGCAGCGGCGTCCGGCTGGGGCGATCGCGGAAAGCCTCGCCCGCGTCGGCGTGCCCGGCGTCGAGGGGATGCGGATGCACGCGCTCTCGGGCGGTCAATTGCAGCGCGTGCTGCTGGCCCGCGCGCTGCTGGCCGAGCCCGATCTGCTGATCCTCGACGAGCCGACGCAGGGCCTCGACCAGCCCGGCGTCGCGGCATTCTACAAGCTGATCGAGACGGTTCGGCAGGAGACCGGCTGCGGCGTGCTGCTGGTGAGCCACGATCTGCACGTGGTGATGAGCGCCTCGGACCGGGTGATCTGTCTCAACGGCCATGTCTGCTGCGAGGGCACGCCGAACGTGGTGCGCGCCGCGCCGGAATACCGTGCGCTCTTCGGGATGGGTACGGGCGGGGCGTTGGCGCTTTACCAGCACGCCCATGACCACAGTCACGAACATGGTGACGACCATGTGCATGATCACGCACACGAGCATTGAATGGATGATTTCCTGATCCGTGCGCTTCTGGCGGGGTTCGGCGTGGCCTTGGCCGCCGGACCTCTCGGCGCCTTCGTGGTCTGGCGCCGGATGGCCTATTTCGGCGACGCGACGGCCCATGCGGCGGTGCTCGGCGTGGCGCTGGCGCTGGCTTTGTCGGCACCAATCGTGCTGGGCACGCTGGCGGTGGTTCTGGCGATGGCCGTGAGTGTTACGATGCTGTCCGAGCGTGGACAGTCGATGGACACGGCTCTGGGGGTGCTGAGCCACGCCGCGCTCGCGGTGGGGCTGGTGTCGGTGTCTTTCGTGGGCGGTGTGCGGGTCGATATCGGGTCGTTTCTCTTCGGCGACATCCTTGCGGTGGGGCTGCGCGATCTGGCGGTGATCTGGGGCGGCGCGGCGCTGGTTCTGGCGCTGATGGTCTGGCGCTGGCAGGCGCTCTTGACGGCGACCTTGAACGAGGAACTGGCGCGGTCGGCGGGGATCGATCCGCGGCGCGAACGCCTGGTGCTGACGCTGGCGCTGGCGGTGGTCGTGGCGGTGTCGCTGAAGGTGGTGGGGGCGCTTTTGATCGGGGCGATGCTGATCATCCCGGCGGCTGCGGCGCGCGGCTTTGCCCGCTCTCCCGAGGCGATGGCGGTGCTTGCGGTGCTGATCGGGGCGCTGTCGGCCGCAGGCGGCCTTGCGGCGAGCTGGTGGGCCGACACACCCGCGGGTCCGAGTATCGTCAGCGCGGCGGCGGTGCTTTACCTCGCCTCGGTGCTCGCCGGCCCACAGCGCAGCGGGCGCTAGGTCGAGAGATGTCCTAGCTAGGACACTACCCTAACTCATTGAAAAACAACAATTACGCAAACAAAGCGCTCGCTTTCATCTGGTCAGAAATATCCACGCCGGACGCTGCAGGCGCGCCCGTTCCGTCACTGAACCGGGCGCGGCGTCCGCAGGACGCCGCGCCCCCGGGCGACGCGCGAAGGCGCGGCGCAAATCCTCCGGGAAATCAGTGAAACGCCGGCGCCATTTCCGCCGAGCGCACAAAGAGATCCACCCCCATCTGCGCGAAGAGATCGCCGTAATCGAGACAGACCCAGTTCTCGAGGATCTTGCCTCCGACCAGATGGTAGAAGTCCATCACCCGGAGCGTCAGCGCCTTGCCCGTGGCCGGCACGCCCAGATAGTCGCCCTTGTGGGTCATCGTCATCGAGGGCCAGCCCGAGACCGCCGCATAGTCGCCATCACCGATACGGCAGTAGTGATTGCCGCCCTTGCGGTCCGGGAAGGCGGTCAGGAAGGCCGCACGGTGGTGGTCGACGAAGCCGGACCAGCGGAAGTTCGACCCGATCCCGCCCGGCCCGTACCACATCATGTCATCGTGCCAATACCCGTCCTCGCCGGTCTGCTTGTAGCTCGCCGCCGTGACCGGGTCGTAATGGTGCAGGTCGCCGAGCATGCCCTGAACGACGTCGAGGCTCTCGGCCCCGTTTCCGCCCGTGGGCAACACGCCGTCATGGGTGGCCGGGCCGGGAAACAGCATCTCGGTGCCGAGCATGCGTGGCAACGGAAACCGGCCGGCCTGGCGCATGAGGTCGGGGAGGTCGAGGAGGATCTTGGCCTCGGAGATGCGGCCGTCCTCCTCGACCCGGAAGAACTCCCCCGAGCGCAGGAACACCAGCCGATCGTGGGGCAGAACGCCATGCAGGGGTGCCTCGAAGCGGCCGACGTAATGCGTGAGCGAGGCGATCCAGCGGCCGCCGGGCTCGCGGATATTCCGACCGCCGAAAAAGAGCTCTTCGCGGCGGTAGACATGGGCGAGGCCGGCGCGCAGGGGGGCGATGAGATGCTCCCACACTGCCTCGGGGCCGACGATCTGATTGACCGGATGCGCGATGTCCCAGACCGAATCTTTCGTGAGGCCAGAGCTGAGCATCGCGCGCGCCTCGGCCGGCTCCGCCCGGATCACTTGGGTTAGAAAGCCCCTGGTTTCCGCCCGAAAATCAGACATTTGACCCGTCTCCCGTGGAATCCCGGCGCAGCCCGGCAGAAAAGTGTTGGCAAAATGCGCCGCCCTCGTCTAGCTTTTTTGCAAACGTGTGCAAAAAAGCACGCACCGGACCTGTCAGGGGGGCCGCATGGCGGAAATTCAGCTGCGCAACGTCGGCAAGCGGTGGGGCTCTTTCGTGGGCGTCGACAATTTCGATCTGACCATCGCGGATCAGGAATTCCTGGTGCTCCTGGGCCCATCGGGCTGTGGCAAGACCACCACGATGCGGATGATCGCGGGGCTCGAGGATGTCACCGAGGGCGAGATCGCCATCGACGGCCGGGTCGTGAATGATCTCGACCCAAAGGACCGCGACATCGCGATGGTGTTCCAGTCCTACGGGCTCTACCCGAACATGAACGTCTACGAGAATATCCGTTTCCCGCTGAAGGTGCGCAAGGTGGACCCGGCGACCCATGACGAGCGGGTGATGAAGGCCGCCGAGATGGTGGAACTGGTGCCGTTTCTGCACCGCAAGCCGGCGGAACTCTCGGGCGGGCAGCGGCAGCGGGTGGCGCTGGCCCGCGCCATCGTGCGCGAACCGAACGTGTTCCTGATGGACGAGCCGCTCAGCAACCTCGACGCCAAGCTGCGGGTCTCGACGCGGGCTCAGATCAAGAACCTCAGCCACGAACTCAAGGTCACCACGATCTACGTCACGCACGATCAGATCGAGGCGATGACGCTGGCAGATCGCGTGGTGATCATGAAACAGGGCGTGGTGCAGCAGGTTGGCACACCGGTCGACATTTATGACAAGCCGGCCAACACCTTCGTCGCGGGATTCATCGGCAACCCGGCGATGAACCTGATGGAGGGGCGGCTCGATAAAGGCGTCTTCACGGGCGAGAATGTGCAGGTCGAGGGGCTGGACGGGCCCGACGGGCCGGTGACGCTCGGGTATCGCGCCGAGGACGCGCATGTGACCGATGCCGACGGTCAGATCAACGCGCCGGTCTACACGATGGAGCTTTTGGGCGATGCGACGATGATCACCGTGCGCGCTGGCGGCGCGCTGGTCGCGGTGAAGGCGCACAAGGATTACCGGGCCGAGATCGGCGACAGGGTCTCGATCTCGGTGCCGAAGGATATCTGCCACTTGTTCAACAGCGAAACGGGGGCGCGGATCGGGGGGTGACCCCCAACGGCCTCGTGCACGGGCCGAACACTGCAAAGGGGCGGTCAAGCCCCGGAACGGAAGGGAGCGCGGCGGCGTTCCGAGATCTCAGGGAGAAACGTAAATGAAGATCAGAAACATTCTGCTGGCCGGGGCGATGTCGCTTGCTGCCACCGGGGCTTGGGCCGGTTGCGCCTTTGAAAACACGGTGCCGGTGAAGTCGCTGAGCGCGGGCTTCGAGGCCTGGAAATCGATGACCGAGGCGATGGCCGAGTGCGGCAATGTCGAGGCCGAGCTGGACCAGGAATTCCGGGTCAAGCAGCCGGCGGCGTTCGAAACCAACCCGTCGCTTTATCAGATCGGCGGGGTGTCGAACGGTACGATCACGCCTTTGTTGAACGCGGGCACGATCCGGCCGCTGGACGATCTGGTGGCGAAATACGGCCAGAACCTGAGCCCGAACCAGCTGATCAAGATCGACGGCCAGACCATGGCGATCGCGATGATGGTCAACACCCAGCACCTGATGTACCGCAAGGATATCTTCGACGATCTCGGCATCGCGGTGCCCACCACCTATGACGAGGTCCTGGCGGCGGCCGAGGCGATCCAGGCGGCGGGTGTCGTGGATTATCCGCTGGGCATGACGATGAAGTCGGGCTGGAACCTCGCCCAGGACTTCAACAACATGTTCCTCGGCTATGGCGGCAAGTTCGTGAATGACGACTCGACGCCCGCGGTGAATTCCGAGGCCGGCATGAAGGCGCTGGAGACACTGAAGGCGCTGACGGAATACGCGGATCCGGAGTACCTGGTGTCGGATTCCACCTACGTTCAGCAGCAGTTCCAGCAGGGCAAGATCGCGATGGCGAACCTGTGGGCCAGCCGCGGCGGTGCGATGGACAATGCCGAGGAGAGCCAGGTCGTGGGCAAGGTCTATGCGGCCGCGGCGCCCCTGGCGATGGCAGGTGGTGCGCCGGCCACCACGCTTTGGTGGGACGGCATCGTGATCGCGACCAACATCAGCGACGAAGAGGCTGACGCGGCGTTCCGCGTGGCAATGGAAGGCATGGACACCGAGATGGTGCAGGCCAACAATGACGACGCGATCTGGTTGATCTCGGGCTACCAGCCGAACCGTCTGGCCGAGGGTGCCATCGCCACGGCGACCGCCTCGCCGCCGCCGTCCTCCTACCCGTCGACGAGCCAGATGGGTCTGATGCACTCGGCTCTGGGCAACGAACTGCCCGCTTTCTTCACCGGCGAGCGCGATGCGGCGTCGACGCTGGAGGCGATCGAGGCGGCCTATACCACGGCGGCCAAGGAAGCCGGCATCCTGGAGTGATCCGGGTCTGAGAGATACCCGGCGGCGGTTTCGTCGCCGCCGGGTGCTGCCAAAATGCGCGCTTCCGCGCTCGGTCTTTTCGGCGCGTTGAGAGGCGACGCGTCGGGGCGGCGGTGGTTTTGGTTGATAGGTTGCGATGCCTCCGGCGGGAGTATTTTTGCCAAGATGAAGCCAGGAGCCTGAAGGGAGAGACGCGATGAAGTTCAAGACCTTCGCGATGTTCGTCGGACCGTCGGTGTTCCTGATGCTGCTTTTCATCGCGGCGCCGCTGGTCAGTGTCTTCATGCAGAGCTTCTACGTCACCCAGCCGGTGCTCGAGACCATCGAGGTCGAGACCTGCACGCCGGGCTTCGTCACCCAGACCTGCGTCACCGAGATAAAGACCCAGCCGGTGCTCGGCGAAGACGGCGAGGTGATGACGCGGACCGAATACGTCGGGCTGCAAAGCTATCGGAACCTCCTGCAGCTCGACAAGGTGGCGGAGGTGATCTCGGAAGGGCGGCCTGGCGAGATTCTGACGATCGACTTCTGGAAGGCGCTGCGCTTCACACTGACCTTCACGCTTCTGACCCTACCGATGGTGATCGGTCTGGGGCTCTTGATTGCGGTGACGGTGAACAACGCCACGCAGGCGCTGAAGGGGCAGATCATCTTCATCTCGCTTCTGCCCTTCATCATCACGCCGGTGATCGGAGCGCTCAGCATCCGCTGGCTTTTCTACGGCGACGGGATCATCACGGCGCTGATCGAGAACATGATGGGGCAGGATATTTCCGTGGCGGCGAACGGGGTCGCGGTGGAGATCCTGATGATGTTCTACCGGGTCTGGCACGTCGCGCCCTTTGCCTTCGTGATCTTCTACGCCGGTCTGCAGACGGTGAACCAGGACACGCTGGAATCGGCGATCATCGACGGGGCGAGCCGCTGGGACCGGATCCGCTATGTGGTGATCCCGCATCTGATGCCGCTCATCATCTTCGTGGCGATCATCCACTTGATGGATTGTTACCGGGCCTTCGAAGAGGTGGTGGGCTTCAGCTCGCAAGCGCTGCGGATCACGCTGCAATGGCTCACCTATGACCTTCTGGTGCCGGACGACGCGGGCAACCGGGCGATCAGCCGGGCCTCGGCCTCGGCCATGCTCACGATGATCGGCATCGTCCTTATCCTGATCCCACCGTTGCGCCGGACCTGGCGCGACCACAAGGGGAGCGCGCACTGATGTCGACACCCAAGGCTCTGCAACAGCCGCTTGGACTGCGCCTCGCCTCGACCGGGTTCCTGGTGTTCTGGTGCCTCCTGGCCGCCTTCCCGATCTTCTGGATCGCGGTGATGAGCTTCAAGTCGCCGGTGGACGCGTTTTCGGCGAACCCGCTCGATGTGATCTTCGGGCCGGTAACGCGGGACCGGGGCAACGGGCTGTCGCTTCTCGATGTGATCGCGGGGATCGCGGTCCTGTGGCTGTCGATCCGGCTGGCGATGCGCTGGCTGATGCCGATGGCGGCGGGCGAGGGGTTCCTGCAGCGGATCTTTTCCTGGTTCGTGATCGTGATCGGGTTCGCGACCTTCTTCATCCTTGTGTTCTTCTTCGCGTTGCCCACCGTGATGGGGCCAATCAACGCTTTGGCGGGACCGCTGGGAAATCCGGTGATCGGGCTGACGACCGAACATTACGAAGCGGTCTGGGTCGAAAACCAGTTCTGGCGGAATTTTCAGAATTCTCTCCTGGTGACGGCGGGGGTGGTGACGATCTCGCTGACGATCGGGACCCTGGCGGGTTATGGGCTTGCGCGCTCGGGGTCGAATTTCGCCTTCTGGCTGTTGATCGTGGCGCTGATCTTCCGGGCGCTGCCGCATTCGGTTCTGGTGGCGGGGTATCTGCCGGTCTTCGTGAACTCGGCCGAGATCCTGGCGCCGATCCTTGGGGAGAATGCGCCAACGCTTTATGGCCAGCCGCTGGCGGTGATCGCGGTGCTGGTGTCGATCAACCAGCCCTTCACGATCTGGATGCTGCGGTCGTTCTTCCAGAACATTCCCGTGGAACTCGACGAGTCGGCGCGGGTCGATGGCTGCTCGCATTTCCAGGCGTTCCGTTGGGTTATCATGCCGGTGATGTGGCCGGGGGTGATCACGACGGGGCTGTTTTCGTTTCTGCTGGCCTATAACGACTTCCTGGTGACATCGCTTCTGCTCGATGCGCAGAACCAGACGATGGTTCCCGCGATCGCGGGCTATTTCAACCGCGAGACCACGACCACCGACCAGGTCGAGGCCGTGGCCGCGGCGGTGTCGATCACGGCGCCCTTGTTCCTTCTAGTGATGGTGTTCCAGCGGCAGATCGTTTCCGGTCTCACCGCGGGCGCGGTCAAAGGGTGAGCAGCGTCCCGGAAATCGTCCGGTGGACGATTTCAGCTGCGAACGGGCGAAACCCCGGGATGCGGGCTCGTGAAACACGATGGGTATGCTGTGCCTGCTAAGGTGACCTCGGCGGAAGTGGCCGAGCGGGCCGGGGTGTCGCGGTCGGCGGTGAGCCGGGTCTTCACGCCCGGGGCGAGCGTATCCAAGAAGACCGCCGAGAAGGTGCGGCGGGCGGCCTCGGAACTGGGCTACCGGCCGAACGTGCTGGCGCGGTCCTTGCTCACGGGGCGGTCGCGGATCATCGGGCTCGTGGTGGCCTATCTCAACAACCATTTCTATCCCACGGCGCTCGAGGCGCTGTCGAACGCGCTGCAGGCGCGGGGGTATCACGTGATGGTCTTCATGGCGTCGCAGACCGCGGGCAATGTCGACGACGTGCTCGAGGAAATCCTGGACTACCAGGTGGACGGGCTGGTGATGGCCTCGGTTGCGATGTCGTCGGAGCTGACGGCGCGGTGCCGGGCCTCGGGGGTTCCGGTGGTGCTCTTCAACAGGCGGCAGGACGATGACCGGCAGTCCTCGGTGACCTCGGACAATTATTCGGGCGGGCGCACGGTGGCGGAATTCCTGCTGGCGGGGGGGCATCAGCGGATTGCGCATATCGCGGGTTGGCAGGGGGCGTCGACGGCGCTGGAGCGCGAGGCGGGGTTCCTCGAAGGGTTGCGTGCGGGGGGTGCGGAGCTGTGGGCGCGGGAGGTTGGGGACTTTGATGCGTCCCGCGCGCAGGCGTCGGCGCGTGCGATGTTTGGTGGGGCCGAGCGGCCGGACGCGGTGTTCGTCTCCAACGACTTCATGGCGTTCCATGTGATGGATGTGCTGCGGTCCGAAATGGGCCTGCGGGTGCCCGAGGACGTCTCGGTCGTGGGCTTCGACGATGTGGCGACGGCGGCCTGGGGCGGGTACGACCTGACGACGGTGCGGCAGGACACCGACGCGATGGTGGCCGAGACCGTGCGCACGATCCTGTCGGCAGTGGAGGATCCGGGCGTCGCACCGGAGCAGGTTCTGTTGCCGACGCGGCTGGTGGTGCGCGGGTCGGCCCGGGTGCCCGGCGGGTAGGCGGTCAGCGGCGGCCGTAATAGAGGCCGACGACGTGTTCGGCCTCGGCGAAGAAAAGCCAGCGCAGGATCAGGAGCCCCGCCACATGGGCGGCGACCGCGAAGACGGCCATCACGTGGGTGAAGGGCAAAAGCAGCAGGAGCGGCGGGGCGAGGAAGCCGAGGACAAGCGCGATCGAGCGCAGTTTGAGTGCGTGCTTGCGGGCGACGACAAAGACCATTTCGCGGGTCAGGTAGTTGCCGCCCGTATGCGGGGGCTCGAAGGCGCGCACGGTGCCTCTGGCGCCGAGGCCGGTGGCGGTGCCGGTGTCGCTGCCGCTTTCCGCCAGCCGCTGATCGCCGGTCTTCCAGGTGTAGAATTGCAGCACGCCGGTGGCGAGGATCAGGATGATCGCGGCCCAGATCTGGCCTGCAAGCAGGGCGCCGCCTGAGAGGGACAGGGCGAGAAAGAGCGCCGAGGTGGTCCAGTGGTTCCAGCGCGGCACGGTCTTGAGCTGGGCGTAGATCATCGAGGTGGTGTAGACGGTGGCGAGGGCGAGGGCCGCGCCGAGCCAGCCCAGCGGGGCGAGGCGTATGCCGGTGAAAATGAGCGCGGCGGCGTAGAGGCCCATGACGGCGAGGGTGGCGGCGGCGAGCCAGGCCTCGCGGCTCAGCCAGCTCGAGCGCCATTGCGTGAAGGCCTTGAGCGCGCGCTCGGGGTGGCCGAGATGGAAGGTCGAGGAGATCAGGCCCGCGCCTGAGAGCGCGAAGGCGATCGCGAAGAGGACGAAAGCGACCCATCCGGTGACCGCCGGTAGGCCGAGGCCGAGAAAGACCATCAGGCCGAAGCCGAGGCCGGAGAGCGAGGTGAAGAGGATCAGCGAACGGGCGGGATGCATCAGGCGCTCTCCGACTTCTTGGGGCCGCCGGGCAGGCGGTCGAGGGTCTTGTCGAGCCAGCCGAGAAAGCCTCGGGGGTCTTCGGCGACGGGCTCGAGATAGGGCGCCAGGACGTCGATCTCGTCGCGCGGACGGGGGGGCAGGTACTTGTTCACGGGTTTCGTGCCCTGTTCCGGCATCAGGTCGATGCCGCCGCGTTTCTCGACGAGCTGGCTGATGGCGCTGGAGGCGTCGGAGAGGTCGCCGAAATGCCGGGCTCCGGCGGGGCAGGTGCGCACGCAGGCGGGTTCGCGGTCTTCTTCGGGCAGGTTCTCGTTATAGATCCGGTCGACGCAGAGCGTGCATTTTTTCATCACCTTTTCAACGGGATCCATTTCCCGCGCGCCATAGGGGCAGGCCCAGGCACACAAGCCACAGCCGATGCAGTCGGTCTCGTTGACGAGCACGATACCGTCCTCGGTGCGCTTGTAGCTGGCGCCCGTCGGGCAGACGGTGACGCAGGGCGCGTCCTCGCAATGCAGGCAGGATTTGGGGAAGTGCACGAGCTGGGCGGGGCCGGTCTCGGGCTGGATTTCGTAGCTGTGCACGCGGTTGAGGAAGGAGCCGACGGGGTCGGCGCCGTAAGCGTCATGGTCGCCCAGCGGGGCGCCGTAATTCTCGGTGTTCCAGCCCTTGCAGGCGACGACGCAGGCGTGGCAGCCGACACAGGTATCGAGGTCGATGACGAGGCCGAGTTTGCGGTCTGTGTGAGTGGGAAGATCGGTCATTTTGGCTTTCGGTATCGCGTCGGTATTACGTATGTATCACGTCGGTATTCTTATCGGGGCCGGTGGGTCGGCGCTCGGCTGCGCCGTCGCCCCGCCCGCCGTCCCGTGGGGCGCTTCCTTCGCTGCGGAAGCTTGGGGCGGTGAGTTCGGGATATCCGTATTTTTGCCGAGAAGAAGCCATCAGGCGGGCTCCAGGCAGGCGGTGGCGAATTCGGCGAGGTCGGTGTTGAAGCGGTCGGGGGCCTCGAGGAAGGGCGCGTGGCCGATGCCGGGGTAGACCAGATCCGTGGCGGTCGGGATCGCGGCGGCGGCCTGGTCTCCGAGGGGCGGGAGGACGACGGCGTCCCGGTCTCCGCGCAGGATCAGGGCGGGGACGGTGAGCTTGGCGACGTCGGCGCGGTAGTCTTCGTGGCGCAGGCGGCAGGCCTGGCGGATATGGGGCGGCGTGGCCATGTTGTAGCCGACCATGGTGGCGAGCGCCTCGGAGGGGAGTGGCTGCGCCGTGCATTCCTGCACGAAGGCCAGGGTAGCGGCGATGTTCGTGGCGAGGTCTTCCGAATACATGCCCGCGGCGGTGGCGGCCTCGCTGCGTTGGGCATAGAGGCCCTCGGGCGCGTGGTTGCCGATCGTGACGGCGCTGCCGACGAGGACGAGGCCGGAGATTTGTGCATCGCCATGGGCGCGGAGATAGTCGCAGGCGACGTAGCCGCCCATGGACCAGCCGGTGAGCAGTGGCTTGCGCAGGTTCAGTTGGTCGATGATGGCCGCGATGTCGGCGGCCCAGACCTTTGACCGGTTGTAGGCTTCGGGCGCGTCGGGTTTCCCGGACTGACCGTGGCCGCGCAGGTCGGGGGCGACGAGGTGGAAACGGCCGGAGAGCGCCTCGAATTGCGCCTGCCAGCAGAGACCGGATTGCGACCAGCCGTGGATCAGGAGGATCGACGGATTGGCAGGGTTGCCCGCCTGGCGGATATGGAGCCGCACGCCGTTATGGCCGGTGACAGTGGTGCCGACCATCAGCGCGCCTTTCGCATCGTTGGAACGCCGGCCGCGACGATCAATGCACGGTCCGGGACGTCGCCATTGCGGCGAAGCAGCCGGGCCAGAGGGCCGCGAGACGGCGCTGTTTGGTGGCGGCGGACGGGGCTCATTCCGCCGGCTCCACCGTGATGTCGTAGAAGCCGAAAAAGGCCCAGGCACCCTCGCGGCCGGCCCATTCAAAGGCATAGACGCCGGTGACATCCGTGACATAGCTGACCACCGAGGCCAGGTCGTCGGCGGCGCCCAAATCGCCGAACACCGTGGTGTCCGTCAGTTCCGCGATGCCATGGATTTGGCCATAGGCGCGGGCGGCCTCGGCGACCGCTGTCGTGCCAGGCGGCATGTCCCGCATCGCCCAGGCCCAGGTGAACGCGCCGTCCTGCCATTCGCCGATCATCTCGGCGCGGGCGTGGGTCGTCCGCCCATCCGGAAAGCCCCAATCGAGCCGCGATTCTGCCAGGGTGAAATCGACCCGGTCGATGTCGAACATGCCCCAACCGGTTTTGTGCCCCTCGAGTTCGGCGTCGGCATGCGGCACGGCCAGTTCGAGCAGCGCGGTATAGCCGTCCACATCCTGCGCCACGGCGGGGATCGCCAGAACGGTGCAAACGGCGACCATGCGGATCATGGATCGACCTTTTGCGTGACCTTGCCGGGCGCGGCGGGGACCGGGGATTTCAGGGCCGGGAAAGCGGGGTGCGCCTCGCGCGGGGCTTTGACCTTTTCGATCTTCACCCGCAGGTCGAACCAGGCGGCCTGGCCGGTGACCGGGTCGGAGTTCGACCATCTGAGGCCATCGCCGCGCGGGGGCAGGAGTTCGTCAATCAGGTGGTTCAGCAAGAAGCCCTTGGTCGCCTCGGGCGCGTCCTTGTCCAGCGCCCAGGCGCCCTTGCGCTTGCCGATGGCGTTCCAGGTCCAGACCGTGTTGGGGTTGAGTGCGGCCATGTGCTGGGCGGGCACGGTGATTTCTCCGGCCGGCGAGGTGACGCGGGCCCAATCGCCTTCGGCAAACCCATGCTTCTCCCAGATCGCGGTGGGCAGGTAGAGCGGGTTCGTACCGTGGATCTGGCGCAGCCAGGCGTTTTGCGAGCCCCAGGAGTGGTACATGGCCATCGGGCGCTGGGTGAGCGCGTGCACGGGGTATTCCGAAGGATCTGCGTGGCCGTCGAGGAAGGGCGGATACCAGATCGGCAGCGGGTCGAGGGTGGACTTGATTTGTCCGCGCAAATGATCCGGGGGCTGACGGTCGCCATGGCCCTCGGCGGCCAGCTGGAACTTGCGCATCGGCTCGACATAGAGCTGGAAGATATAGGGCGTCGGCGCGTCGTAGATCCCGGTCTCCACGGCCCAATCCTGGTAGGCGGCATTCCAGGGTTTGAAATAGAGTGCGTCGTCGGGGATGTGTTTGATCCAAAAGCCGCCATTGGCGATGTAGCTGTCGATCTGGCCGGCATTGGGCGCGCCGCGGCCGGTGTCGGAGAGCCCGTTTTCACCCATGCGCCAGCCCGAGAGTGGCCCGACGCCGGGGCGGCGTTCATGGTTCTGCATGTAGTCGGCGTAGTCGGCGTATTTCTGGGAGCCGTCTTCGTTCACGAACCCTGGCAGGTTCAACCGCGCGCCGAGGTCGCAGAGCACGGACTGGAAGCCGCGCACGTCGCGGTCGGGCTCGATCACCGGCCAGCGGATCGCGTCGGCGGCGGCGTCGGCCTCGCAGATCGGGCGGTCCAGAAGCGAGATGCAGTCATGGCGTTCCAGATACGTGGTGTCGGGCAGGATCAGGTCGGCATAGGCGACCATTTCCGACGAATAGGCGTCCGAGTAGATGATGTGCGGGATCTTGTAGTCGCCGCTCTCGTCCTTGTCGGTGAGCATCTCCATCACCGCGCCGGTGTTCATCGACGAATTCCAGGACATGTTCGCCATGTAGAGAAAGAGCGTGTCGATGGTGTAGGGGTCGCCCGCGTGGGCGTTCGAGATCACCATGTGCATCATGCCATGCACGCTCATCGGGTTGTCCCAGGTGAAGGCCTTGTCGATGCGGGCGGGCGTGCCATCGTCCTTGAGCGCGAGATGCTCGGGGCCTTGCGGGAAGCCGAGATGTGGCCCGTTCAGGGGCGACTTGGCGGTGGTCTTGGCGTGCGGCGCGGGATGCGCCCAGCTCGGTTTCGGGTAGGGCGGTTTGAAGCGGAAGCCGCCGGGGACCTCGACGGAGCCCAAGAGGATCTGCAAAAGATGCAGCGCACGGCAGGTCTGGAAGCCGTTGGAATGGGCGGAGATGCCGCGCATGGCATGGAAGCTGACCGGGCGGCCGGTCATTTTCTCATGCCGCACGCCCCGGAAGTCGGTCCAGGGCTGGTCGATTGTGATTTCTTCCTCGAAGGCGACGCGGGCGAGGTCGGCGGCGATGCGCCTGATCTTGGCGGCGTCGATGCCGGTGCGGTCAGCGATGGCCTCGGGCGCGTATTGCGGGTCGAGATAGCGCTCGGCGATCAGGTGGAAGACCGGGCGGTGCGTGGTGCCCGCACGGCGGTAGGTGCCGGCGAGGTCGGGCTCGACGCCATCGGCATCGAAGGGCGCGGGCCGGCCGGTGCGGCGGTCGATCACAAGCTCCTTGCCGTTCTCGTCGCGCAGAAAGAGGCCGTGATCGGGGGATTTGGGGTCGGCATTCACCAGGACCGGCGCGTTGGTGTAGCGGGTGAGGTAGTCGAGGTCGATCTTACCGGCCTTCAAGATTTCGTGGATTAGCGCGAGAATGAAGAGCCCGTCGGTGCCCGGGGTGATGCCGACCCAGTCGTCGGCGATGGCGTTATAGCCGGTGCGGATCGGGTTGACGGCAATCACCCGCGCGCCCCGTTCCTTGAGCTTGCCGAGACCGATCTTGATTGGGTTGCTGTCATGGTCCTCGGCGACCCCGAATATCATGAAGAGCTTGGTGCGATCCCAATCGGGCTGGCCGAATTCCCAGAACGCGCCGCCCATGGTGTAGATGCCCGCCGCCGCCATGTTGACCGAGCAGAAACCGCCATGGGCCGCGTAGTTCGGGGTGCCGAAGTTCTGCGCCCAAAAGCTGGTGAAGGATTGCGACTGGTCGCGGCCGGTGAAGAAGGCGAGCTTTTCGGGATTATCTTCGCGGATCGGTTCGAGCCACTCGGTGGCGAGGGTGAGGGCCTCGTCCCAGGAGATCTCTTCAAATTGCCCCGAGCCGCGGGGCCCTGTGCGTTTCAGAGGTGCCCTGAGACGAGACGGTGCGGTGACCTGCATAATCCCCGCTGAGCCTTTGGCGCAAAGCACGCCTTGGTTCACCGGGTGATCGCGGTTGCCCTCGATATAGGCGACCTGCTTCTTGCCATCCGCGCCGGTTTTCAGATGCACATTGATGCCGCAGCGGCAGGCGCACATGTAGCAGGTCGTCTGGCGGACCTCG